>Ga0187894_10007163_pt1 | contig 10640 bp, 9 predicted proteins | sample GBC1701081metaG_FD_136650 | JGI IMG/M metagenome (GOLD analysis project Ga0187894, IMG submission 136650) | White microbial mat communities from a lava cave in the Kipuka Kanohina Cave System on the Island of Hawaii, USA - GBC170108-1 metaG ... | reverse complement strand
TCGTCTCGATCGACGCCCGCCAAGGCAGCGACGGGTATCGCGCCTTCGCCAACCGCGGCCGCACGGCGACCGGCCATTCGCCGGCCGACCTCGCGCGCATCGCCGAGGATCACGGCGCCGGCGAGATCCTGCTCACCTCGATCGATCGCGACGGGACGATGCAGGGCTATGATCTCGTGCTGATCGCCGATGTGGCGCGACGCGTCTCGATCCCGATCGTCGCCTGCGGGGGCTGCGGCACCTATGCGCACATGTCCGAAGCGGTCGCGGCGGGTGCTTCGGCCGCGGCCGCCGCCAGCATGTTCCACTTTACCGAGCAGACCCCGCGCGAGGCGAAGCGGCATCTCGAGGCCGCCGGCCATGCGGTGCGGCTTTAGCCCGGCCGCGCAATCTTGATCGGGCTGGCGGGCTCCAGTACTAGGTTTTGAGCGAGAGGAAATGAGCGCCATGGCGACGTTGGCACCCAGCCGCAACCTTCATCTCTACGACGAATTCCTCGCCGCCACGGGCCCCGACCGGCTGCAGAAGATATTCGCGCGCTACGAGCTCTTCAAGCTGGCGCAGGACGTCCCGGGCGACATCGTCGAATGCGGCGTGTTCCGCGGATCGGGCCTTTTCACCTGGGTGAAGCTGCTGCGCCTCTTCAAGCCCAACAACGAGCAGCGTGTGGTGGGTTTCGATTTCTTCGAACAGGGGCGCGACGCCGAGTTCCGCTATGCCGCCGACAAAGAATGCCTCGACCAGCATGCGGCGGGCTGGTCGTCGCGCGACGCGCTCACCGCCGCGTGCAAGGGCTGGGGCTTCGACCGCTTGACGCTCGTGGCCGGCAGCGTGGTGGAGACGACGCGCGCCTATGCGAAAGAGCAGCTCGGCGCGCGCATTTCGCTGCTCTATCTCGACGTCGACAATTACGAGGGCACGCTCGCCTGCCTCAAAAATCTCTATCCGCTCGTTACCCCCGGCGGCGTGGTGGCGCTCGACGAATATGCGCTGGCCGGCTACGGCGAGTCCGACGCGGTCGACGAATTCCTGCGCGGCCAGAAGGTGCGCCTGCGCAGCTTCCCCTGGGCGAACACGCCCACGGCCTACTTCGTCAAGGAAATCGCCTAGATGAACAAGGCGGCGGCCGACACGTCGTATGAGAATACGATGCGCAGCATGCTGCATGCCGAGCGCGGCTCCTATGCCGATCTCGGCTATCTGCCGGTATTCCGCGCCTCGGCGCTGTTCTACGCGGCGCACGACGCCGCGATCACGACCTTCGTGAGCTTTCTCCACTATTGGCGCGAGAAGAACGCGAATATCCGCGTGAGTGCGCTCATCTCGTTGCGCGGCGTCGACGGTGCGCTCGTGCGGCGGGACTATGTCCGGCTCGAGAAGAGCGTCTACACCTTCCGCGTCGCCGACATGCTGGGCGAGGCCACGGGCGCGCCGTTCCGCGGCTCGATGGAGATCGAGATCCACTCCGATACCGACCTGAAATTCGCGTTCCCCGCGATGTATGTCTTCTACGAGACCGCCGGCGGCATCACCTACGTCCACAGCAACCAGCGCGTCTTCAACAACCGCGAGGACGAGCGGCGCAGCGCCGCGTTCAATCCCGGCCAGTCGGGCTTCGACGTGCGCTTCGACCAGGGCCGGCGCAGCTGCGTGTGGCTCGTCAACGGGCCGGCGCCGGTCGAGCGCGCGGAAATGCAGCTGCGCCTCTATGACCGGCAAGGCCACGAGCTTCGGCGGCATCACGCGCTGGGCACGCTGCCGCCGTTCGCGTCGCGCGAGATCGATCTCGCCGCCATTCCGGGCGCCCCGGAGCATCTCCGCGGCGAGGTCGGCTGCGCCAAGTTCGACATCGGCCTGCCCAACACGTTCTGCCGCTTCCTCGTCGGCGTCGAAGACGCGGATCGGAGCTGGCGCACGGTCACGCACAGTTATTTCGATTGCATCGAGCACGCCGATTATTACGGCACCGAGGTGTTTCCGGAGGGGATCGATCCCTGCCTCATCCCGGTGCATCTCGTCGACGGCGTCGATTGCGATCTCGTCTTCTACCCGATCCTGGCCCCGGCCAAGCTCGCGCTCGCGCTGCGCGCCTACGACGAAGCGGGCGGCCTCCGCGCAGACATTCCGCTGCCGGCGACGTTCGACTCGCGCGACGGGAAGATGGAGCGCATCGACCTTCGCCGCGTTCTCCGCGCGCGCAATGTCGCCGACGGCCCCGGCCTCTACTCGTGCCACGTGCGCGCGCCCGACGGCAAGGTGCCCGCGCGCGTCACGTTCGGCCTCAACTACCGGCAGGACGGCCGCGCCGGCACGAACATCAGCTCTTCGGCGCTGCTCGCCTCGCATCACGGCGCCAAGAAGCGCTCCTGGCTCTGGGGCGCCGCCGTGCTGCGCCCGGGCTCCCGCAACGTGGCGATGATCTCGAATCTTTCGAAGCAGTATCCGAAAGGGCCCCGCGCGAGCTATGCGTTCAGCCTCCACGACGAAGGGGGCCGACTCCTCGAGCACCGCGGCGAGCTCGCCGACGGCACTGGGCACAACATCGAGATCGAACCGCTGCTTGCGGCCCACGGCGTCGAGCGGCCCGGCGACGTGCTGTGGTACGTCGTCCAGAGCGAGAATCCCAACCTGATCGCGAACCAGATCACGATCAGCCGGCAAGGCAATATCGGCGGCGACCACTCGTTCTAGCGAGCCGATGTCCGGCCCTCCGGCCGTCTCGCCTCCTCCAATGCCCGCAACACCCACGATCCAACACGCATCGAGCAACGCCGCTCTCAGCGCGGCGCCGCGACCGGTTCCGTTCGGCCTCGCCGAGGTCCAGCGCGCGCCCGCGGCGTGGCGGGAGCATTTCGCGTGGCCGATCCCGTCGCAAACGGTGTTCGATCTTTCGACGCGCCTCATGCAGCGCTGGATCGACCTTATCGTTGCGACCGACGAGCCGGCGCGCAGCGTGCTGCTGCTGGGGCGCTCGTTCAACCGCGCGGCGGCGCTGATCGAGGCGGCGGCCGCCGTCGACGCCGAGCGCGCGATGGGCGTTGCGCTCGAAGGGCCCCGTGATCTCGCCGCGCTGCGCGGCGATCGCGGAATGGGCGCGCCGAGCGACACGATGCTGATGGCGCCGCCGGCGAGGAAGGCCCGGTTCCGCTCGCTTCGGCGGATCGCGCGGACCAAGAGCTGGACGCCGTGGTGGCGCATGCCGCGTGCGCTGCTGCGGCCCGATGCGCTGGTCGTGACCCACAACAAGCTGCTGGTCAGCGACGCCGCACGCCGCGGGGCTGCGCTGCGCTACGAGCCGGCGGATCGCGTGCTGGCGCAATGTCTCGATCGGATCGGCGACGCCAGCCTGTTCACCTCGCCCGATGCGCGCGCGGCGCTCGCCGCAACCACGGTGGAACGCTTCACCGGCGATCCGCTGCTCGGCGCCGAGATGCGCGCGCGGGCGAGCGCGTTGCTCGCCCCGATCGTCGCGGCCGACCTCGCGGCAGCGGACACGATCCTGGCTCGGCTGGACCGCGCGCCGCGGCTGCCGTCGGCGCTCTGGAGCGGGTCGGGCGGCTTCTATTCGGCGCGCGCGCTGGGCATCGCCGCGATGCGCCGCGGCGGCGCCGTGTGGCGCTACGATCATGGCGGCACCGTGAGCCTGATGGCCGACAGCAATTTCCTCGCCCAGCAAGAGCTCGCGGTCTCGACCGAGTTCGTGCTGCCGACCGGTCGTGCGGCGAAAGCCGTTGCGGGGGTCGAGCGGCGGCTCGGGCGCGTGCCCGCGGCCACGATCTCAGGCAGCGGCGGCGACCCGTCGCTCGATCCGGGGCCGGTTTGGCGGCGGAGCGCGATCCCGGCGCGGCGGCGCGTCCTCTACGTCGCCGGCGCCTATTACGGGTTCAGCCAGACGTTTCCGCCCTATCCGCCGTCGGCCGTCTACATCGATTGGCAGTGCCGGCTGCTCGAAGCGCTCGCACGGCTGCCGGTCGCGCTCAGCCACAAGCCGCATCCCGGCGGCCTTCTTCGCGGGAACCCCGCGATGCTGGCGCATCTCGCGCCGATCCTGACGCGCCGCTTCGAAGACGAGCTCGGCGATGCCGATGTCGTCGTCATCGACCTCGCCGCGACGACGACGCTGTCGATCGCGATGTGCACCGATCGCCCCATCGTCATCCTCGATTTCGGCTGCATGCCGTTCAATCCCAGGCTACGCGCCGAGATCACGCGTCGCTGCCGGATCATTCCCGTCGCTTCTGACGGGCGCAACCGGCTCGTCGTCGACGAGCGCGCGCTGGCCGATGCCGTGTGCGGCGGGCCCGAGCGGGAAGATCCTGCGTTCTTTCGCGCGCTGTTCCTCGGCGATTAGCCGTGTCACGCACCGTCATCATCGTGCAGGCGCGCATGGGATCATCGCGTCTTCCGGGCAAGGTTCTGGCGGAGCTCGCGGGCCGGCCCATCGTCGAGCATGTGCTGATGCGCGCGAAGGCAGGCGCGGGCGCCGATGCGGTCTGCCTCGCGACGACGGATCTCGGCGAAGACGATGCGCTGGCCGAGCTTGGCCGCCGCCTTGGTTCCGTGGTGGTGCGGGGCAGCGCCAGCGACGTGCTCGGGCGCTATGCGCTCGCGGCACAGGCGACCGCTGCCGATATCGTCATGCGCATCACCTGCGATTGCCCGTTGATCGATCCCGATGTTTGTGGGGCGGTGCTGGCCCTGCAGCGCCGGACCGGATGTGACTACGCCGCCAACGTCATCCGCCGCGATTGGCCGCACGGTCTCGATTGCGAGGCCTTCACGATGGCCATGCTTTCGACCTCAGCGGCGCGCGCGACCGAAGCCTATGACCGCGAGCATGTGACACCGTGGATCCGCCGCCAGGCGGCGAATGCCGCGCACCTCGATGGCCCCGGTGCGCCAGCTTCCGATCAGCGCTGGGTGGTCGACTATCCCGAAGATCTGGCGTTCATCCGGAGCGTGATGGAACGACTGCCGCCGCCGCCCGCGATGCCCGGCTGGCGCGACGTGCTGTCGCTGATCCAGCGCAATCCGGCCCTCTGTGCGATCAACGCGATGCGGCGCGACCCCGCCCTGGGGGCGACGGCGCGATGACGACGTACTTGGCTAAGGCTGGCCAGAAACCGCGCCGAGCCGTGTTTCGAGCCGATGGCGGCGGCGTGCGCGGCTTCGGTCATTGGGCGCGCTGCGCCGCCATCGCCGAATACCTCTCGCTTCTCGGCTGGGAGTGCATACTCGCCACTGCGTCCGCAGCCGCGCTGCCCGATGGTTTCCGCGGCTTCGCCGATGTGGTGCGATTGGCGCCGTCGGACGAAGCGAGCGCCGGTGCGTTGCGGCGCGCGGTCGCGTGGGCAGAAATATTGTTCGTCGATCACTATGGCCTCGACGCCACCTTCGAGCGGGCCTGTCGCGGATGGGCGCGGCGTGTGGTCGCGATCGACGATCTCGCCGACCGGATGCACGACGCTGACGTCCTTTTGGATGCGGCCGAGGAGGGGCGCGCCGCCGCATATCGCGGCCTCGTTCCTCCACATTGCGAGAGTCTTGCCGGCCCGGAGCATGCTCCGCTTCGGCCGCCCTTCTTCACCCTCCGCTTGGGGGCCGGCCAGCGCCGGCTGGGACGGGTGTTGATCGATCTCGGCAGCGCGCAATCGCCCGAACTTGTTGCATGCGCCGCGGCTGCCGCACGCGATGCGGCTCCGCAGGCGGAGATCGACATCGTCGCGCCCCCCGCCGTAGCCGACGTGATCGGCGCGGCGGTCCGGCATGGCGCGCCCGCAAAAGTTCATGCGGGCACGCCCCGTCTGGCGGAGCTTATGGCGGCGGCTGACCTTGCGATTGGCGCGTGCGGGGTCTCCGCCTGGGAGCGCTGCGCGATCGGCGTCCCGAGCGTGGCGCTCGTTACCGCCGCGAACCAGCGGCACGTGGCCGAGGCGCTGCGCCGCCACCGCGCAGCCACGGTCGTAAACGATCCTGCGGCGCTGCCGGCGGCGGTAAAAGCACTGGCGGGCGATGCGGAACTGCGAGCCGCGATGCGGGCCGCTGCATTGCATCTCTGCGATGGCCTCGGTGCGGCGCGGCTGGCCGCCGCCCTCGATCGCGATACGGCCGGCGCGGCGGGCCTCCCGGTGCGGCTTCGCCCGGCACGGATCGGCGATACGGAGCGCATGCTCGCCTGGCAGAGCGATCCGCGCACGCGTGCTTTCGCGAAGAACCCCTCCGTGCCCAGCGCGGAGGAGCACGCTCGCTGGGTGCGGCAAAAGCTCGGCGATCCCGCCTGCCTGCTGCAGATCGTGCTCTGCAGCGGCGAGGCTGCGGGCGTATTGCGGCTCGATCTTGCCGCGGTCGCACCGGAGGCCTGGGTTGTCTCGGTCTATACGGCGCCCTCTCATTACCGCCGCGGCGTCGCGCGCGCCGCGCTCGCGCTCGCACAGCGTCTCAGGCCGTGCGCGCGCTTCATCGCTGAGGTGCTGCCGGACAATGTGCCGTCCCACGCGCTGTTCCGAGCCGCCGGCTATAGGCCATCCGCCGCAGGCTACGAATGTCCGCCGTTTCGCGAATCCCTGCTATCGGCCGCGTCGTGACCGGTTCGATCCAAATCGCGGACCGCACCATCGGCCCGGGGCACGGCGTGTATCTCGTGGCCGAGATCTCGGCCAACCATCTCGGCACCCTCGATCGAGCGATGAAGCTGGTTGAAGCCGCCGCTTGGGCGGGCGCGGACGCCGTGAAGCTCCAGACCTACCGGCCGGACACGATCACCCTCGATTCCGACCGGCCCTAGTTCACGATTCGCGGCGGTCCTTGGGACGGGCGCCGACTATTCGAGCTCTATCGCGAAGCGATGACGCCCTGGGAATGGCACGAGCCGCTGTTCGCGAAGGCGCGCGCCTGCGGCATTGCGGTGTTCAGCAGCGCCTTCGATCCCACGGCCGTGGCGCTGCTCGAGGGGCTTGCGGCACCTGCCTACAAGATCGCCTCGTTCGAGATCGTCGACGTGCCGCTGATCGAGCGTTGCGCCGCCGCGGGGAAGCCCCTCATCATATCCACCGGAATTGCGAGCCTGCCGGAGATTGCCGATGCGGTCGATGCAGCGGAGCGGGGCGGCGCCGGTGGCGTCGTGCTGCTGCACTGCGTCTCTGGGTACCCAGCGCCGCCCTCGGAGATGAACCTGCGCACGATCCCCGTGCTCGCCGCCGCGTTCGGAACGCCTGTGGGCTTGTCCGATCACACGCTTGGCGGCGCTGTCGCGGTGGCCAGCATCGCGCTTGGCGCGGTGATGATCGAAAAGCATCTGACGTTGAGCCGCGGCGATGGCGGCCCCGATGCGGGGTTCTCGCTGGAGCCCGCGGAATTCAAGACGATGGTCGAAGGCTGCCGCCTGGCCGAGGCGGCGCTCGGCGGCGTCGTGCACAACCCCGTGCCGAGCGCGCGGGGCAATCGCGGACTCCGCCGCTCGCTCTATGCCGTGGCCGACATTGCTGCCGGCGCGCTGTTCACCGCCGAGAATGTGCGCTCGATCCGCCCGGGCGCAGGACTGCCGCCGAAGCATCTTCCAGAGATTCTGGGACGGCGCGCGCGTCGCGCCATCACCTGCGGAACGCCGCTCACCTGGTTTGATATCGACCGCTAGCCGATAGCGAAAGGAACGATGGACAGCGTCAACCCCAGCCGCCTGGCCGCACTCGTGCCCGGACCCGCGGCGCTCGAGCGCATGGTGTATCTCGTCGGACCGGCGCGCGGCGGCACCAGCGTCATCCATATGGCGATGGACGTGCACCCCAAGGCGCTCGTGCTCCCGGGCGTCACGCACTTCCTGCAGCAGGTCTGGCGCTATCGGAACAAGGTGCACGAGCGCCTGCTGCGCATGATCCTGCGTTCGGCGCAGTGCTGGCATAACGACGCGATTCTTGCGCGGCTCGACGCCGACCAAAATGCCGAGTTCATTCGGCTGGTCAACGCCGCGTTCAAGAGCCGCGGCCTCGCGCCGCTCTACAAGCTCTACCCGGTCGCCTATGCGCTCTCACCGGACTTCGCGAAAATCCCATCGGAGATCGCGTGCTGGCACGACAAGAGCAACGACTGGCGCCATCTCGGCCCGCTCGCCGCCGCGTTCCCAGCGGCGAAGTTTATTTTCGTGGTGCGCGATCCGCGCAGCGTGGCGTTGTCCGGAGCCCTCCGCATGTCGGTCAAGGAGGGAGAGGCGGTGGCCCGCGCCGATGCGGCGAGCCTGATCGACATGGCGCTCTATTGGCGCCTGATGGTGCAGCGCTGTCTTGCGTTCGCGCAGCGCCATCCGGAGCGCTGCCGCATCGTCCGCTTCGAGGATTTTCTCGCCGCGCCGGCTGTCACACTCAGGGAGCTCTTCCGGTTTACGGTCGGCGATGCGCCCACCGAAGAGGTCATCGAACGCGGGCTCGCGAACGTCATCGGCGGGGCTAGCAACGAGGCGGGGGAGTATCGTGGCATCAGCCGCGAGCCGATGCAGCGCTGGCGTACAGCCCTGGCGCCGTCTGACATCGCGCTGGTCGAGCAGGTCACCGCACCGACCGCCCGGAAGGCCGGTTACGAGATCGGCCGCGGCCGCGGCGTCGCGGGCTCGTTGAAAGCGGTCAGGCTGCTCGACGGTGCCAAGGCCCGCGCCCGCGCCACCGCAAAGGTCCTCATCGAGGAGGTCTACGAGCTAAGGGTGCGCGCCGCGCGGCCGCCAGCGCAGATCGCGCCGGCCCTTCGGCCGCAGCGCGGATAGCCGTTCCATGGTGAATACCCTGGCCCCACTTGACACTGTTCACGGCATGAACATAAGAGATTTGGCCGGTCGGCGGGCGGAGCGACGCACCCGTCGTGCGGTAGCATTTGGCCCCGGCGAGCATCTTTCCGAGGAATTCGCCCTCCGGCCTCGCTCCGCAGGCCCTACGGCGCGGCCCTGCCGGGGCCGTTGTGCAAGAACGCGGATTCTGACCCTCGGTGCGCCGGCGGAACGGCAATCATGACGTCGAACGAGTTCGCCTATGAAACCGTCGTGAAGCGGCTCGCCGGCGAGCGGCTCATGCTCGTTGGCGGCGCCGGCTTCATCGGCCACAACCTAGCGCTGGAATTGAGGCGCGTCGGCGTCGAGACGATGATCGTCGACAATCTCATGGTCAACAGCCTGACCGAGAACGTCTACGGCACCGACCGCGAGCTGGTGCAGGCGCGCGCCTATCTAAACTTCCTACTCGACCGCTTCCGGATGCTGCGCGAGGCCGGGGTCGAACTGCGCAACGGCGACGCCCGTCTCGTCGGCGATGTGGCGCGTACGTTCAACGAGTTCAGGCCGACAAAGGTCGTGCACCTCTCGGCCATCGCCAGCGCGGTCGATGCGCGCCAAGATCCCGGACTCGCTTTCGACCTGCAACTCGTCACGCTTCGGAACCTGCTCGAGCAGTGCCGTGTCGGCACCAACGGCGTTAATCAGCTGATGTTCCTCAGCTCGAGCACAGTCTACGGCAATTTCGAAGGCGCCTCGGTCGACGAAAGCACGCGGCCGCGGCCGCGCGGGATCTACGCCAACGCCAAATACATGGGCGAGCGATTGGTGCGCACCTACAATCACCAGCACGGGCTCGGCACCACGATCATCCGGCCGAGCGCACTTTACGGCGAGCGCTGCATCAGCCGCCGCGTCTCGCAGGTGTTCATCGAGAATTCTCTGCGTGGCAGGCCGCTGCTGCTTGAAGGCGGCGGCGACGGTCGGCTGGACTTTACCTACATCTACGATCTCGTGGACGGCATGGTGCGGGCGCTCGCCTTGCATGGCGGAAAGGGGTCTTCGGAGACCTTCAACCTCACCTTCGGCAACGCGCGCACGATCGCCGACCTTGCCGCGATCGTGAAGGACGTGGTGCCAGGGGCCATTTTGGAAGAGCGGCCGCGTGCAGAGGACAAGCCGATCCGCGGCACGCTCTCGACCGATCGGGCGCGTGAGGTTTTGGGGTTCGTCCCACAATGGCCGCTCGAGACGGGTTATCGTCGCTATTGCGAGTGGTATGTCGAGCAGTGGCGCCGCGCCGAACGGGATGTGAAGGCGAATTGAGCAAGAGGCACCTGTCGTGAGCGAAGCGACTGCCGCGCGCAGCAAGGCTGCCGGGGTTGATCGGCGCGACACGAATCTCTGCTACTGCGAGCAGGTGACCGCCGAGACGTTCGGGGCGCGGATAGCCGCCGAGCCGGGCATCTCGTTCGAGGCCCTTTGCGCCGAGACGCGCGTCGGCAGCAAGTGCACGGCGTGCCTGCTCAACGCAGAGACCTTATTTGCCAATTGGGATCGCAGCGCCCGGACGCCAGGCCGAACCGGCTTCACTCGCCGGCGACGGCGGGCGTTCTGGAGCCGCCAGCACCTCTATCGCGTGATCGATGCGTTTTCGCCCGAGGTTCCCGCGCGTTCGTTAGGTATCGTGCCGATCTTGGCGGGCAAAGGGATTTCCACGATCCTCTCCGTTGCCAACATTGTGCCGCCGGTGATCGGCGACCGGGCCCCCGAATTCGACGTGCGTCTCGACGTCCGCGACGAGGAGGGCCGCATTGTGGGCCGCGGCGCCGGGCGGGTCGTGAGCGGCGGACGGTTCGACTTCGAGGCGTCGGCGCACTTGCCGCGCAGC
>Ga0187894_10007162_pt1 | contig 10645 bp, 10 predicted proteins | sample GBC1701081metaG_FD_136650 | JGI IMG/M metagenome (GOLD analysis project Ga0187894, IMG submission 136650) | White microbial mat communities from a lava cave in the Kipuka Kanohina Cave System on the Island of Hawaii, USA - GBC170108-1 metaG ... | reverse complement strand
GTACGCGTCGAAGCGCTCCGGGCCGGCTGGATAGGGCCAGTAGGGCGGGTCGTCGCTCTCGAAGTCGATCTTCGCATCCACGCCGCCCTTCCACGGGTTGGTCGTGGGATCGAAGCGCGTGGATGGGTTCATCGCCGGCCTCATCATGCTCCAGACGTCCTCGAGCAGCCAGGGTGGCGCGTAGAGCTTGCGGCGCCCGGCGGGACCGAAGGCCTGGTACCAGGACAGCTCCTCCAGGCCGCCGACGGCGTCCGAGTGGATGTGCGTGACGATGATCTCCCGCAGCGTCGAGAACTCGACCTCGCCGCCTGCCGCGTTCGTGTCGTCGATCGTCTTGCGGACGTACGCCGGACACTCCACCATTATGTTGCGCTCGTTCCAGGTCAGCAGTAGCTGTAAGTAGTTGTGCCGCGCCGTCCGTGAATTACCCACGCCGAGGGGTAGAAGGGTGAGCGAGTGCTCCACTGAGCTCCTCTCTAGTCGCGTGTCATCGGCCCGCGCGCCTCAACGCGGGCCGCAGGGCCACCAAGTAAGCGCCCACGGTCAGGCAGAGCGAGGTGAAGAAGACGATCGTGCCGACCGCGTTGATCTTGGGACTGAACGCCGAGCCGAGCTGCTCATACGTCTGCACGGGCAGCGTGGTCTCGAACTGGGTTACGAACCAGCTAATCGCGAACTCGTCCCAACCGACCACGAACGTCAGCAGCAGCGCTCCGGCGATCCCGGACCAGCACTGAGGCACCACGATGCGCGTCAAGACCGTCCAGTGGCTCGCGCCGAGGTTGATCGCCGCCTCCTCCGGGGCCGGATCGACCCCGGTGAGCTGCGAGCGGATGACGGCCATGCCGAAGGGGATGCCGATCGTCGACAACCCGCAGGCGAGGGCGATGCGCGAGCCGGTCCAGCCCACCAGGTCGAAGAAGGTGAAGATCGCCAGGCCGGCCATCAGCAGGGGGATCAGCGCGGGCGCCGTCACCCACGCGGTCAGCAGCTCCTTCTGGCGCCACCGCGTGCGGCGCAGGAAGTAGACCGTCACCAGCGCGATCGAGGTGCTGATGACGCTGACCATCGAGGCGAGCAGGATGGAGTTCTGCAGCCCCTCGACGAGGGCGGCGTCATTGGCGAACTCCTCGTACCACCTGAACGTGAACCCCTCCCACGGCAGCGACGGGATGCCGCTGTCGTTGAACGAGAACGCGACCATGGCCGCGATCGGCATGAAGATGAACGCGATCACGAGACCCATGTAGACGAACAGGATCCCCTTGGCGACCGAACGCTGCCTCGGCGGCTGCCCGGCGTGTGCGCCGATGCTGCTCACGCCGTCCGCTTTCCGAGCGCGAGCCGGAACGCGATCGCGAACGCGAGCAGCAGCGTGATCAGCATCACGATCGCGAGCGACGCCGCGCCGGGCCAGTTGCTGATCCGCACCTGGTCGAGGATCTGGGCGCTGAACAGGTACGCCTGACCCCCGCCCAGGATGCTCGTGGCGACGAAGTCACCGAACGTGAGGATGAACGCGAACAGCCCGCCGATCGCCATGGCCAGCTTGGTCTGCGGAAGGATCACCCGGAGGGCCACCTGTCGCTCCGTCGCGCCGAGGTTGCGCGCCGCCTCCAGCAGCTCCGGCGGCACGAGCCGCATGGCCGTGTAGAGCAGCAGGATCACGATCGTGCAGAAGTACGACAGCAGGCCCAGGCGAATGCCGGTCTCGGTGAACAACAGCTTGACGTGCAGGCCCGCGGCGTTCACGACCCCGTTGTCCGCTAGCACGGTCTGCCAGGCGTACATCCGCATCAGGTAGCTGGTGAACAGCGGGAGCGCGATGATCAGCAGGATCAGCGGCTGGCGCCGCGGCTTTACGTGGAAGGCCAGGGCATAGGCGAACGGCAGGCTGATCAGGATCGCCAGCAGCGCGTTGGTGAACGAGAGCAGCAGGCTCCGCAGGTACGCCTGCAGGTAAATGCTGTCGCTGAAGAGGCGAGAGTAGTTGTCGAGGGTGAACTCCTTGCTCACCTGGTACTCGCTGAGGGTCCAGAAGCTCATCAGCACCAGTAGCGCCAGCGGCACCGCCGCGAAGACGAGCTGCCAGATCAGGGCGGGGGCGGCCCAAGCCCCGACGCTGAGCCGCGGCTTGAGGCGCACCCACAGGCTCGGACGCGCGGTCGACGCCCGCCGCCCGACGGCGACGCCGCTCATCGATCCTCCGGCAGGATGTGCACGTCCTCCGGTCGCCAGGTGAGCGAGATCATCTCATCGGGCGCCTCCTCACGTCCCATCACCTCGATCTCGGGGCGTTGCAGCTTTAAGAGGCGCCCGTCGTCCAGCTCCACGAACGTGGTGACGAGCGCGCCGGAGAACTCGTGCGTGATCACCTTCCCACGCAGGACGTTCTGGCCATTGCCGGTCGACAGGCGCAGTCGGCTGGCCTGGACCACGAACGAGATCGCGCTGCCGGCGCGATGGCGCTCCGATCCGTCCGGCGCCCCGAGCCCCGAGGCGATCTTGAAGCGTCCGATCTCCGTCTCCACCTCCATGTGCGTGCCGTTGGTGGTGATCACCTGCGCGCCGAAGATGTTGTTCGCGCCGACGAACTCGGCGACGAACTGGGTCGCCGGCCGGAGGTACACATCGGACGCCGAGCCGCCCTGCTCGATGTGCCCGTCGTTCATGACCACGATCTGATCGGCCATGGCGAGCGCTTCGTTCTGGTTGTGGGTCACGTAGACGAAGGTGAGCTGAAGCTCTCGCTGAAGCTTCTTGAGCTCGCTCTGCATGACGATCCGGAGGTTCGCGTCCAGCGAGCCGAGCGGCTCGTCCAACAGCAGAATGCCCGTCTCCATGACGAGCGCACGGGCGAGTCCGACACGCTGGCGCTGACCGCCGCTGAGCGTTACGACAGGCCGGTTCTCCATCTCGGCCAAGCCCATGTACTCCAGCAGCTTCATCGCGCGAGACCGGCGCTCGCCGGAGTCGACGCCGGACATGCGCAGGCCGAACTCGACGTTGCCGCGCACGGTCAGATGCGGGAAGAGCGCGAACGACTGCCACACGAGGGGCGTCTTGCGGTTGCGCGGGCTCACGTAGGTGACGTCGTTGCCGTTGAGCAGCACCTGCCCGGACGTGGGGGTCTCCATGCCCGAGATGAGGCGCAGGGTCGTCGTCTTACCGCAGCCGCTGGGGCCGATGAGAGCGCAGAACGTGCCCGGCTCCACCACGAGATCGATCGAATCGACAGCCGGCGAATCGCCAAACTCTTTCACCAACTGCCTCAACTCGAGTCCTACTGACACGCTGCACCCCCGTTTACCGCTACCGCCTCGATCTCGATCATCAGACCCTCGTACGCCAAGGCCGGCACCGGTATCCCGGTGGCGATGGGGCCGGGCTCCGGGAAGTACTCGGCGCGGATCCGCGCCGCCTCCTCCCAGTCCTCCTGCGTGCCGTGGCCGACGTAGAACGTGTTCACCTTGATCACGTCCTGGAACGCGGCGCCCAGTGAAGTCAGGACCCGTCCGAGGTAATCCATGCAGATCCGGGCCTGAGCGGCGATGTCTCCCGGATGCAGGACCCGTCCCTCCTCGTCGAGCGCGACCTGACCACCGACCATCACGAGCCCGTCGAGCTTCACGCCCATGCTGTAGGGCAGCGGGATCGGCCAATCCCAGTGGCCCGCGGGCCTATGGCAGCGCGAGATTTCCATGTATCTCGGAGGCCACTAGGCCGCCTTGAATCGCGACCAGGCCTGCTGCCACTTCTGCGTGTCCTCGGGGATCTCGCGCACGAAGACGCGCTCGGCGAGCTGCTCCAGCTCGGCGGCGGAGGGCGCGTGCAGGAGCTCCTGCGCCTGAGCCGAGAGCAGCGGCACCGACTTCGCCGACGCGACCTGGCTCCAGTAGGCCTTGCGTGTGGCCATGAGCGCGATCGCCTTGGGCGTGGTCATGTACTTGACCCAGGCCAGCGCCGCCTCGGGGTTCTGGGCGTCCTTCGTCATCGCCGCCCCCTCCGACCACATGATGCCGCCCCACGTCACGTCCTGGCCGGTGCGGCCCGCCGTCGGCACCGTCCAGTCCACCGGCCGCCCCTCGAGCGCCAGCCCCGCCGAGACCCAGTCGGCGCCGGCGGGGATGGCCCACACCTCGCCGCTGCCGAGCCCGCTCAGCATCTCGGCCGGGGTCGGGAAGATGGCGCCGACGCCCGGCCGGATCTGCGACATGTAGCTGGTCAGGGCGTCGAACTCCGTGCCGTCCGCCGCGTAGGGGTTCTCGTTTCCGAGCGCGGCCGAGAGCGTTCCCATGCTCGGCAGGTACCAGTCCCAGATCCCGATCCGCCCGTTGAGCTTGGGGTCCTGGAGGATCTCGTAGGACGAGACGTCCGACTCGGATAGCTGCTTGGTGTTGTAGCTCAGCCCGTTGACGCCCCACCTGACGATGATCGCGTACCACTCTCCGTCGACCACGCCCTTGGGGTGGTTGTCCTGGAAGGGGCCGAGATAGTGGCTGAGGTCGAACTGCGACTTGTCGAGCGGCGCCAACAGATCCTGGGCGGCGACGATTGGCGCGAACTCCATGCCCATGCCGAGCGCGTCGTAGGCGCCCCGCGACTGGTTGAGCAGCGCGAGCATCTCGTCGTCGCCGATGAAGTTCTTGACGTTGATCGTGAGATTGGGATGCTGGCGCTTGAAGGGGTCGAGGACCTCCGCTTCCTCCCACCCGGCCCAGGCGAGCAGGTTCAGCTCCCCGGACAGCCCTCCGTCGCCCGAGGCCGCGGGCTCGTCCTCGTCATCGCCGCCGCACGCGGCCAGGAGCGAAGCACCCGCGAGCGTCGCGCCTCCGGCGGCCAGAACCCTCCGGCGCGTCAGCCTGCGGGTCCATAGGTCATCGCTAAGCCCGTTTCCGAAGTCCTTGGCTTGCATCTTCTTACGACCCTCCCTCGTGGCCAAACCCGCCAGGAATCCAGCGGCCGGGGCATGGTTCCGTATTATGGAAGCTACCTCCAGATGACACTAGATCGCCGCCTAGCTCCTGTCAAGGCCCAGCCGCCCGGTTCTCGGCGTCGTCGCCCTCGATTCGCGCCATCGTGGCCGCCTCGCTGCGGGCGAGGTGGTCGAGCATCGCCGAGCGCGCCTCGACGGGATCGCCGGCGGCTATCGCCCGCACGATCCGGCCGTGGTCTTCCAGGGTGGAGTGCACGCGGTCGCGATACCGGAGGCTGGTCTCGAGCTGCTCGCGATGCAGGTCCTGGATCGCCTGCATGATCCGCACGAGCACGCGGTTGTCGCCCGTCGCCGCGATCTCCACGTGGAGCTCGGTGTCCCGCTGACCGATCGCGTCGTAGTCGACCGGTTCGCGCTGGCCCGCGCGCCGCATCTCCTCGAGGAGGCGCTCGAGCTTCGCCACGTCCTCGGGCTCACGGCGCGTAGCCGCCCACTGCGCGGAGGCGGGCTCGAGCAGCCGCCGGACCGCGAACAGCTCGGCGAGCAGGTCGCGCTGCTTGAGCAGCGCGTTCGTGAGCTGGTCGACCGCGGCCTCGACCGCGCTCGCCGCGACGAACATGCCCTGCCCGCGCCGGATGTCGATCAGCCCCTGGGCGGCGAGCGTGCGCATCGCCTCGCGGATCGGCACGCGGCTCACACCGAGCATGCGCGCGAGGTCGCGCTCGGCGGGCAGCCGCTGGCCGGGCCGGAGCTGCTTGGTCTCGATCAGCTCGCGCACGTGGCTGGCGATGCGCGCGTAGAGCGCCTCCTGGCGAAAGACCGGGAAGTAGTCGCTGATCGGGTTGGCGGCTTCGACCTGTTCGCTCTCGTCGCTCATGCGGACCTCCTCGGCCGGCAGTCTATGGTATTACCTCTCACCAGACAATGACCTTCCGCACGACCTCGCGACGCCGGGACGAAGACGAGGCGGAGAGCGGCGCCCCGCCGCCGCTGGTCGTCTCGGTGCACCGCTCGGATTTGGCCGCCCGCGGCGAGTTCACCGTCGCGCGGACCGAGCCGATGACCGCGCTCGACGCCCTGCTGGCGGTGCAGCGCGACCACGATCCGACGCTGGGCTTTCGCTTCTCCTGCCGGGTGGCGATGTGCGGCACCTGCACCGTTCGGCTCGACGGTCGCGCCGTCCTCGCGTGCCAGGCCCGCATCGAGCCGGACGTGGAGGCGGTGCGGATCGACCCCCTCGCCGGCCTGCCCGTGATCCGCGACCTGCTCGTCGACATGCGGCCGTTCTGGGACGAGTGGGCACGAGTGACGCCGTACCTGATGCCACGGCCGGACCTGGACGAGCCGGCGCGAATCGAGCCCGACTCCGAGGAGCGCCGGACGATCGACCCGGCGCTCGACTGCATTGGCTGCGGCGCCTGCTTCTCGAGCTGCGGGATCGCCGACGCGCGGCGCGACTTCCTCGGGCCGGCGGCGCTCAACCGCGCGATGGCGCTGATCGCCGACTCGCGCGACGGCGCCCGCGAGGAGCGGCTGCGCGCCGTGGGGGCGGGCGATGGCGTCGACCGCTGCCACTACATCTACGCGTGCACGGCGGCGTGCCCGAAGGGGCTCGACCCGGCCGGGGCGATCCGGCGGCTGCGGGTGTGGAGGCGGGCGTGATCGACGTGATCGACGCCGACGTGGCGGTGATCGGCTCGGGCGGCGCCGGGCTGATGTGCGTGCTGCATGCGATGGAGGCCGACCCCGACCTCGACGTCGCGCTGATCAGCAAGGGCGCCGTGGGGCGCTCGGGCTGCACGCGCATGGTGCAGGGCGGCTACAACGTCGTGCTCGACCCGGCGGACTCGCTCGAGCTCCACTTTGAGGACACGCTCGAGGGCGGCCAGCACCTTAACGACCAGGAGCTGGCCTGGACGCTCGTGAGCGGCGCGCCGGAGGTGATCCGCGAGCTCGAGACGCGCGTCGGCTGCTTCTTCGACCGCGCACCGGACGGGCGCATCCACCAAAAGGCGTTCGCCGGCCAGCGGTTCGACCGCACCGTTCACCGCGGCGACTTGACCGGGATCGAGATCATGGGCCGTCTGCGCGACCAGATGTTCCGGCTCGGGCCGCGCGAGCTCGAGGACGTGCGCGCGCTCGACCTGGTCCTGGACGCGGACGGCGAGCTGGCCGGCGTGACGGTGCTCGACGTGATGGCCGGATCGTTCGCGGTCGTTCGCGCGCGCGTGGTGGTGGTGGCCACGGGCGGCGCGGCGACGATGTACCGGATCGCCGCACCGGCGCGCGAGAAGACCGGCGACGGCGTGGCCATGTGCTGGCGCACCGGCCTGGAGCTGCGCGATATGGAGATGATGCAGTTCCACCCGACCGGGCTGCTGGCCGGCGACTCGCGGCTGACCGGGGCGGTCCTCGAGGAGGGATTGCGCGGCGCGGGCGCTTACCTGCTGAACGCCGCGGGTGAGCGCTACATGGAGCGCTACGACCCGGAGCGGATGGAGCGGGCGACGCGCGACGTGGTGGCCCGGGCCGGCTACACGGAGATCATGGCCGGGCGTGGGACGCCGGCGGGCGGGGTGCTGATCGACATCTCGCACCTGGGCGCCGCGGAGGTGGAGCGCCGGTTCGCGGGGATGGTCGCGCGCACGCGGCAGATCGGCCAGGACCTGGCGCGTGGACCCGTGGAGGTCTCGCCCACCGCGCACTTCCACATGGGCGGCGCGGTCATCGATCGCGACTGCGGCACCGCCGTGGACGGGCTCCTGGTGAGCGGCGAGGACGCGGGCGGCGTGCACGGCGCCAACCGGCTCGGCGGCAACGGCGTGGCCGAGTCGACCGTCTTCGGCGCGCGAGCGGGCGACGCGGCGGCCACGCTGGCGCGCTCGCGGCCGCTGCGCGACCCCGACCCGGATTCGGTGGCGGCCTCGGTCGAGCGGGCGCTCGGGCCGCTGCGGCGGGCGGGCGAGGGGCCGCCCCGGACCGGCAAGGGGCCGCCGCGGTCCGGCGAGCGGTTGCCGTTCCCGCTCACGCGCGCGCTCAAGGAGACGATGTGGACGGGCTGCGGCCTGGTCCGCGACCGCGCCGGACTCGAGCGGGCGCGCGACGCCCTGGAGGCGCTGCGCGAGCGAGCGGCGGCGCTCGCGGTGCCGGGCGGCGCGGCGGCCAACCCGGCGTGGCAGGAGGCGCTCGACCTCGAGAGCCAGCTCACCGTCGCGCGCGTGATCGTGGCGAGCGCGCTGGCGCGCGAGGAATCGCGTGGGGCCCACTATCGCTCGGACTTCCCGGAGCGCGATGACGCCGGGTGGCTGCGGACGCTGGTCGCCCGGCGCGGCGAGGAGGACGGGGTCGCGCTCGACTCCCGGCCCGTCGCGCTGGCGCGGAGGGCGACGCGGTGAGCGCCATCCAGGCCGCCTTCGTCGTCGCTCTGGTCGGCGTGCTCGCCGCCGTGACGGCGCTCGCGCTCGTGGTGGTGCGCGCGGCGCTGGGCGGTGACGGCGCGCCCTACCCCACGCGGCGGCTCGCCGCGCGCATGCTGCGCGCACCCGAGGAGCGCGCGGAGCTCAACCGCTACGCGTTCTACGCCCACCGCATCACCGGCGTGGCGATCTTCGGCTTCCTCTGCCTGCACGGGCTCGACGTGAGCGCGTACACGGTCTCGCGGTCGCTCTACGACGACCTGCACGCGGTCTACGGCTCGGCGCCGATGCGCGTGTTCGAATGCGGCCTGCTGGCGGCGATCCTGTTCCACACCTTCAACGGGCTGCGCATCCTGGCCATCGACGTGGGGGACCTGGGGGCGATCGCGGCGCAGCGGCTGCTCGGCGGGGTGCTCGTCCTGACCGCGGTGTTGGGGGCGGTGGGCAGCGCGGTGATCCTCGCGCCGCTGTTCGGATGAGCGCGCCGATGTGGGGTGTGCGCCTCGCGGCGGTGATCCCGCGACCCGGCCGCTCGCGGGCGGCCGCCTATCTCCTCATCCGCGTCAGCGGCCTGCTGCTCGCGGTGCTCGTGCTCGGCCACTTCGCGCTGACGCACGTGGTCACCGACGTGGCCGAGACCGACAGCGCATTCATCGGCCGGCGCTGGGCCTCCGCGCTCTGGCTGCTGTGGGACTGGACGATGCTCGGCGCCGCCTTCCTGCACGGCGGCGCGGGGATCTGGGTCCTGATCGACGACTACACAACTGACCGGGTGGCGCGCCGCCGGCGCCGGACCGCGCTGGTCGTCGGCTGCGCGCTGCTGTGGGTGGTCGGCTCGACCTTGATCGCCGCGGCGGCGGTGGACTGAGAATGGATGGCGGTATAGTGGCTTCTGGTATAACCTCAATCCACGGCACGGAGGGCGAGAGCCGGACCGCAGGGAAAGGCCGAATCGGAGGAAAGGCCCGATGAGCGACGACAGCATCTCGCGTGAGCGCCTCGAGGCCCCACCGGGCGACGTGTACACGGAGACCGTGCTGGAGCCGAGCTACCGCTTCATGCTCGAGCACTACTTCTGGCCGCTGGTCGAGACGAACAAGGCCTGGGCGGCGATGCTCGTCCGGACCGGCATCGTCGGGGAGGACGTCGGCGGCCGGCTGCTGGACGCGATCCTCGAGCTCGAGCGTGAAGGCCCGCGCGCGCTGGGCGAGTTCGACCCGCGCTACGAGTACTTCTACTCGCACATGGAGCGCTGGCTGATCCAGCGCGCCGGGGAGGAGGTGGCCGGGGAGATCAACATCGGGCGCACGCGCCCCGAGCCGCTCACCCGCATGGCGCTGCGCGCCCGTCTGCTCGATCTGACCGAAGGCGCCGCCGGCTTCGCCGCGGCGCTGCTCGACCTGGCCGAGCGCGAGGCCGGCACCGTGATGCCGCAGTGGACTCACTTCCAGCTCGCGCAGCCGTCCACCCTGGGTCACTACCTCACCGCGATCGCCAACGCGGTCGAGCGCGACGTCGGACGCGTGCTGGCCGCATTTAAGACCACCAACCGCTGCACGCTCGGCTGCGGAGCGCTCGCCGGCACGTCGTATCCGGTCGACCGCGACCTGGTCGCCCGTCTGCTCGGCTTCGAGGGCGTCGTCGAGAACACCATCGACGCCGTCTCGGGCGGCGACTACGTGCTCGAGTCCACGGCGGCCACGGCGGGGCTGACGGTCACGCTCAGCCGGCTGTCCCAGGACCTGTACATCTGGCACACCGAGGAGTTCGGCTTCGTCTCGGTGGCCGACGAGTTCGCGGGCTCGAGCTCGATGATGCCCCAGAAGAAGAACGCCTACCCGTTCGAGTACGTCAGGGCGCGGGCCGCCCACGCGATCGGCGACATGAACGCGGCGTTCGTCACGCTGCACAACACCAACTACCAGGACATCAAAGACGTCGAGGAGGAGATGGTGCCGCCGGCGTTCCGCGCTCTGGCCGAGGCCGATCGCTCGATCCGCCTGCTCGACGGGACGATCGCCTCGATGGAGATCCGTCGCGAGCGGATGCTGGCGCGGGCCGGCGCCGGTTTCGCCACCGCGACGGAGCTCGCGGCGACGATCCACCGCGCGACCGGCCTGTCCGCCCGGAGCGCCCACCGCGTGGTGGGCAACCTCGTGCTGCGCGCGTCCAAGCGGGAGCAGGGCGGGGGGGACGTGAACCTCGCGCTGGTCAACGAGTCGGCGCGCGAGGTCGTCGGCCACGACCTCGACGGGCTCGACGAGGAGGCCGTGCGCCGGGCCATGGATCCGCG
>Ga0187894_10007161_pt1 | contig 10646 bp, 9 predicted proteins | sample GBC1701081metaG_FD_136650 | JGI IMG/M metagenome (GOLD analysis project Ga0187894, IMG submission 136650) | White microbial mat communities from a lava cave in the Kipuka Kanohina Cave System on the Island of Hawaii, USA - GBC170108-1 metaG ... | reverse complement strand
TACAAGATCCCGTTCGTCGACACGATGATCTACCGCACGATCAAGGACGAGGCGACCATGATGGCCGCCCTGCGCAGCGCCAAGGTCGACATCCTGGAGTCGATCAACGCCCGCTACGTCGCCGAGCTCAAGAAGAGCGCGCCGCAGCTGCAGTGGTCCAAGCGCCTGTCGATCCTGGGCAACTTCGTGGCCCTGCGCACCGACACCAAGCCGTTCGACGACGTGCGCGTGCGCCGGGCGCTGAACATGGCGATCAACAAGAAGGAGATCATCGCCGCCCACTACAACGGCGAGGCCGAGCTGTACGCCTACCCCATGCATCCCGACTGGTCGGGCTATTTCGACCCGCTCGAGAAGCTGCCGCCGGCGGCGCAGGAGATCTACGCCTACGACCCGGCCAAGGCGAAGAAGCTGCTGGCCGAGGCCGGCTACCCCAAGGGCTTCAGCTTCAAGATGCAGTACTGCGCCTGCTCGCCCGACCACGTCGAGCTGGCGCCGCTGCTGGTGGCCTATCTCGAGCAGGTCGGCGTCAAGGCCGAGCTGCAGCCGATGGAGTACGCCGCCTTCCTGTCGGCGATGACGACGCGCAAGCACGCCGCCGGCTACCTGATGAACAGCAGCCACACCAACCCGACCACCAGCATCCGCAAGAGCTTCGTCACCGGCCAAACCTGGAATCCGTCGATGTACTCGGATCCCAAGCTCGATGCCAGGATGGACGAGGTCTACAAGACGGCGGACGAGGAGAAGCGCATGGAGGCCCTGCGCGAGATCACGGCCGACGTCGTGGCGCAGGCCCCCTACATCTGGCTGCCGATCCGCTATGAATACGCCGCGTGGTGGCCGTGGGTGAAAAACTACGGCGCCGAGCTGAACGTCGGCTCGCTGCGGCCGGGCCCGATCTACGCCCGCATCTGGATCGACCAGGAGATGAAGAAGAAGATGGGCCGCTGATCGGAGGACAGAAGACGGACGACAGAGGACAGAAGGACACCCGTTTCTTTCTGTCCTCGGTCTTCTGTTCCCTGTCCCCTGGATGGAGGGTGACATGAAAGGATGCTGGGGCCGGTCGCTGGGGTCGATCGCGCTGGGTGCCGGTCTGCTCGTGGCGCAGGCCGATGTCCGGGCGCAGGACGGCCAGAAGCCGCAGTACGGCGGCACGCTCGAGATCGGCACGGTCTACGTGACCCTGTCGGCGCTGTCGTGGGATCCGCACGACTGGAACTGGAAGCTCAACCACGACACCGGCCAGTACCTGGAGCAACTCTTCTCCGGCGATCTGTCCAAGTCGAAGAGCCGCGGCGGGCCGCATCCCTTCGTCGCCGACGGCTACCTGCCGGCCAAGGCGATCCGCGGCGAGCTGGCCGAAAGCTGGCAATGGAAGGACAACCCGCTGCGCGTCGAGATCAAGCTGCGCAAGGGCATCATGTTCCCCGACAAGCCGGGCGTGATGAAAAGCCGCGAGCTCACGTCGGAGGACGTTGCCTTCACCTTCAAGCGCCTGATCGGCAGCCCCAAGGCGCAGAAGGGCTACTTCGATCACGTGAGCAAGGTCGAGACGCCTGACCCGCAGACAGTCGTGTTCCACTTCAAGCACTTCCACGCCGAATGGGACTACCGCTTCGGCTGGGGCTACTACTCGCCGATCTACGCCAGGGAGATGGTCGAGGCCGGGGCCACGAACTGGAAGAACGCGGTCGGCACCGGCCCGTTCCAGCTCACGGACTTCGTGGCCGGCAACTCCAACACCTATACGAGGAACCCGGTCTACTGGGACAAGGATACGATCGGCGGCGTCGAGTACAAGCTGCCGTTCGTCGACAAGATCGTCTACCGCACGATCAAGGACGAGGCGACCTACGTGACGGCGCTGCGCACCGGCAAGCTCGACATCCTGGAAGCGATCCGCTGGCAGAACGTCGACAGCCTGAAGAAGAGCGCGCCACAGCTGCAATGGTCGCGCTGGCTGAACATGAGCGGCACGTTCCTTGCCATGCGCATGGACCAGGATGGCCCGTTCAAGGACATCCGCGTGCGCCGGGCGCTGAACATGGCGGTCAACAAGCAGGAGATCGTCACCGCCTACTACAACGGCAACGCCGAGCTGTTCGCCTATCCGCAGCACCCCACCTACACCGGCTACTTCGAGCCGCTGGACAAGATGCCGGCCTCGGTCAAGGAGTTGTTCACCTACGACCCGGCCAAGGCGAAGAAGCTGCTGGCCGAGGCCGGCTACCCCAAGGGATTCAGCTTCAAGGTCCAGGTCTGCTCGTGCAGCCCCGACCACATGGAGCTGCTGCCGCTGGTGGCGGCCTACCTCGAGCAGGTCGGGGTGAAGATCGACATCCAGCCCATGGAATACGCCGCCTTCCTGTCGACCATGAGCTCGCGCACGCACAGTGCCGGCTACTTCATGAACAGCGGCCATGTGAATCCGACCCGCACCATCCACAAGAGCTTCATCACCGGCGAGCTGTGGAACCCGGCGGGCTACTCGGATCCCGAATACGACAAGAAGATGGACGAAGTGTTCCGCACCCCGGACGAGGAGAAGCGCCAGGAGCTGCTGAAGGAGCTGACGCGCGACATCCTCGACAAGGCGCCCTACGTCTGGATGCCGATCCCCTACATCTACACGGCGTGGTGGCCGTGGGTGAAGAACTACGGCGGCGAGCTGCGCGCCGGCGCGGTGCGGCCCGGGCCGATCTACGCCCGCATCTGGGTCGACCAGGAGATGAAGAAGAAGATGGGGTACTGATCAGAGGACGGAAGACGGATGACAGAGGACAGAAGGACATTCGGTTCATTCTGTTCTCTGTCTTCCGTTCTCTGTCCTCCGGATGGAGGGTGACAATGCACGCAATCCTGAGGCGCACACTGATGGCCGGGGCTACGACCTTGGCACTGGCCGCCGGCCCGGCGCTGGCGCAGCAGAAGGAGAAGCCGCAATACGGCGGCACGCTGGAGGTCGGCACGGTCTACGTGACCCTGTCGGCGCTGTCGTGGGACCCGGCCGACTGGAACTGGAAATCCAACCACGACAGCGGCCAGTTCTACGAGCAGCTGTTCGCCGCCGACCTGTCGAAGAGCAAGAAACACGGCGGCAAGCACGCCTTCTATGCCGACGCCTGGCTGCCCACCGACGCCACGCGCGGCGAGCTGGCCGAGAGCTGGCAGTGGAAGGACAACCCGCTGCGCATCGAGATCAAGCTGCGCAAGGGCATCATGTTCCCGGACAAGCCGGGCGTCATGAAGGCGCGCGAGCTGGTGGCCGACGACGTCGTCTACGCCTACACCCGCCTCGACAAGAGCCCGAAGAAGATCGTCGGCTACTTCGACCACGTCGCCAAGGTCGAGGCCAGCGACAGTCACACCGTGGTCTTCACCTTCAAGGACTTTTTCGCCGAGTGGGACTACCGCTTCGGCTGGGGCTACTTCTCGGGCATCTATCCGAAGGAAGTCGTCGAGGCCGGCATCGCCAACTGGAAGAACGCCAACGGCACCGGCCCGTTCATGCTGACCGACTTCGTGCAGGGCAACGCCAACACCTACAGCAGGAACCCCACCTACTGGGACAAGGACAAGATCGACGGCGCCGAGTACAAGCTGCCGTTCCTCGACAAGGTCGTCTACCGCACCATCAAGGACGAGGCGACCTTCATCACGGCGCTGCGCACCGGCAAGCTCGACATGCTGGAGGCGATCCGCTGGCAGAACGTCGACAGCCTGAAGAAGAGCTCGCCGCAATTGAAGTGGTCGCGCTGGCTGAACATGAGCGGCACGTTCATGTCGTTCCTGGTCGGCCAGAAGCCGTTCGACGACGTGCGCGTGCGCCGGGCGCTCAACATGGCGGTCAACAAGCAGGAGATCGTCACCGCCTACTACAACGGCAATGCCGAGCTGTTCGCCTATCCGATGCACCCGGACTATGCCGGCTACTTCGAGCCGCTGGACAAGATGCCGGATACGGTCAAGGAGCTGTTCACCTACGATCCGGCCAAGGCGAAGAAGCTGCTGGCCGAGGCGGGCTACCCCAAGGGCTTCAGCTTCAAGGTCCAGGTCTGCTCCTGCAGCCCCGACCACATGGAGCTGCTGCCGCTGGTGGCGGCCTACCTCGAGCAGGTCGGCGTGAAGGTCGAGATCGTGCCCATGGAGTACGCCGCCTTCCTGTCGGCCATGACCTCGCGCACCATGACGGCCGGCTACTTCATGAACAACGGCCACACCAACCCGACGACGACCATCCGCAAGAGCTTCACCACGGGCCAGCAATGGAACCCGTCGGGCTGGTCGGACCCGGCATTCGACAAGAAGATGGACGAGGTCTACCGCACGCGCGACGAGGAGAAGCGCCAGGAAATGCTCAAGGAGATGACGCGCGAGATGCTCGACAAGGCGCCCTACATCTGGCTGCCGACGCCCTACATCTATACCGCGTGGTGGCCGTGGGTGAAGAACTACGAGGGCGAGCTGCGTGCCGGCGCCGTGCGGCCGGGCCCGATCTACGCCCGCATCTGGGTCGACCAGGAGATGAAGAAGAAGATGGGGTACTGAGCAGAGGACGGAAGACGGACGACAGAGGACAGAAGGACAAACCGATTTCATTCTGTTCTCTGTCTTCTGTTCCCTGTCCTCTGGACATCACTGGAGTGACGCGCCCCAGCGAAAGGGATTTCGAGCGTGGCCTTGTCCGAGCAAACACTGACCGCACCTGCAGCAGCGCCCGCCGTGACCGGCGCGCCGCTGCTGCAGGTCCGCGACCTCGTCACCACCTTCCGCACCGACCGCGGCAAGGTGGTGGCCGTCGACGGCGTCTCGTTCGACGTCGCCGCCGGCGAGACGGTGGCGATCGTGGGCGAGTCGGGCTCGGGCAAGAGCGTGACGGCGCTGTCCATCCTGCGCCTGATCCCCAACCCGCCCGGCCGCATCGAGCGGGGCGAGGTGTTGTTCGACGGCCAGGATCTGCTGAAGCTCGACGATGCCGCGATCCGGGCGATCCGCGGCGATCGTATCGCGATGATCTTCCAGGAACCGATGTCCTCGCTCAACCCGGCGCTGACGGTGGGCATGCAGGTCGGCGAGCCGATCAACCTGCACCGCAAGGTGTCGTGGGCTAACGCCTTCGAACGCGCCAAGGAGCTGCTGACCAAGGTCTCCATCCCCGACGCCGGCAGCCGGCTGAACTCGTACCCCCACCAGTATTCGGGCGGCATGCGCCAGCGGGTGATGATCGCCATGGCGCTGGCCTGCAATCCCAGGCTGATCGTGGCCGACGAGCCCACGACGGCGCTCGACGTCACGGTGCAGGCGCAGATCCTGGCGCTGCTGAAGAAGCTGACGCGCGAAACGAACTCGGCCCTGATCCTGATCACCCACGACCTGGGCGTCGTGGCGCGCTACGCCGACCGCGTGGCGGTGATGTATGGCGGCCGCATCGTCGAGACGGCGCCCGCCGCCGAGCTCTACGCCAACCCGCGCCATCCCTACACCCGCGGCCTGATGGCCTCGATCCCGAGGCTCGACGGCGACACCGGCCGCCGGCTGGTGCCGATCGAGGGCCAGCCGCCCGACCTCGCCAACCTGCCGCCGGGCTGCGCCTTCGCGCCGCGCTCCCAGCACGCCACCGAGCGCTGCCGGATGGAGCGTCCGCCGCTGGAGCCGGTGAGCGATCGCCACCACAGGGCCTGTTTCCTCGATGCCTGACACCGTGACGGCCCCCGCCGATCCCGCCTCGATCACCGCGAAGACAGCCGCCGGCAACGGCCCGCTGCTGCGGGTCGAGGAGCTGAAGGTCCACTTCCCGGTGATGAAGGGCGTGGTGATCCAGAAGCAGATCGCCACGGTGAAGGCGGTCGACGGCGTCTCCTTCACGCTCGACCGCGGCGAGACGCTGGGGCTGGTGGGCGAGAGCGGCTGCGGCAAGTCGACGACGGGGCTGGCCATCCTGCGCATGCTGAGGCCGACCGCCGGGCGCATCGTCTTCGAGGGCGATGACATCGCGGCCCACGACCAGGGGCGCATGCGCAAGGTGCGCCAGCGCATGCAGATGGTCTACCAGGACCCCTACGGCTCGCTCGACCCGCGCATGACGGTGGGCGACATCGTCGGCGAGCCGCTGGTGGTGCACGGCGTCGCCGGCGACCGCGCCGCGTACCGCGCCCGCGTCGCCGACCTGATCCGCATGGTCGGCCTGCTGCCTGACATGGCCGAGCGCTACCCGCACGAATTCTCCGGCGGCCAGCGCCAGCGCATCGGCATCGCGCGCGCGCTGGCGCTCAACCCCAGCCTGATCATCTGCGACGAGCCGGTGTCGGCGCTCGACGTCTCGATCCAGGCCCAGGTCGTGAACCTGTTCATGGAGCTGCAGGAGCGCCTGGGGCTCACGTACCTGTTCATCGCACATGACCTCTCGGTGGTGCGCCACATCAGCGACCGCATCGCCGTGATGTATCTCGGCCGCATCGTCGAGATCGCCACCCGCGACCAGCTCTACAAGGAGCCGCTGCACCCCTATACCCAGGCGCTGCTGGCGGCGGTGCCGATCCCCGACCCGGCGCTGGAGGCCACGCGGCCGCAGCAGATCATCTCCGGCGAGGTGCCCAGCGCGCTCCGCCCGCCGCCGGGCTGCCGCTTCCACCCGCGCTGCCCACACGCCATGGACAAGTGCAAGACGCAGGACCCGCCGCTGCGCGATCTCGGCGGCGGGCGCGCGGTGGCGTGCCACTTGCATGCGTGAGACTAAAACATCACTGCCTCACCTTCATGACAGTAAATCTTCATCGAACCTTTCTGGCCGTCAACGAGATCGACGATCAGGATACCTTGGCCTTCTGGAGTGATCTGCAGCGTGTCATGGATAGCGTCCATCAGGGTATGTCGATCGTCGGTCCGTGGATGGAAGCAAGAGTCAAGGTTATGATCCGAGGATGGCTTCCGGACGGTTGGGCGGTTTCAGGGCCGTCACAAATTTTCTGTCCGACCCGGCCAGGGTACCGCTCGCGGTCATGGGATGTCGTTGTTCATCGATCCCTCTCGGAACGATCAGACCTTCCACCAGCGGCCTCAGCAGAGACCGGGTTCCCCCTGATCCCAAAGGAAGCTGTGCGAGTTGTCATCGATTCAAAAACCAACTTTTCGAACCCGCGCGAGTATGCCGATCTAACCGTCTTCAATCTCGCAAACAATGCAACTGAACGCCAAACGGATTTCCTGGGCCCGGAGATTGTGAAAGTGCTTCTGATCGCCGCGTCAGCTTCCGGGAGTCCTGATTCTCTGCTTCAGACTGGTCTCGCGTGCGGCCTCAATGCCTTCTGTCTTGGTCGGTATCGGGCCAGCCCCGTCTCCGACGGCATGGAAAGAGAATCGGGCTGGAAGCTCGCGCGATACCGGGACGGCAAATTTCCACTCCAGTGTTTCAAAGCGACAGTGCTCACAGCACTAGCCGATGTAGAGCGCCGAATTGATTGACGGCCGTATGCAGGTCTACGAATCAATTCGGTCTGGAATTCCAGTTGCGCTGACGCTTGCGTGCCCGGCAGATTTATCTCCGGCGAAGCACCCACCACCCTTCATCTGCACTGCCTGGGCCATGGACAAGTGCAAGAGTCAGGATTTGCCGGTGTGCGATCTCGGCGGCGGTGGAACGGGTAAGCAGCCCGCATGCGTAGGAAAGGCATTTTAGTGTCCTTTTTGGTATTTTTTTGTAACTAAATGTCCGATCTCTCGTGGGACTTTGCGAAAGAATCGAGTAATATGTATATTCCATATAGGTCGGATCAATGAGAGTGAACCATGCGGGTCTCGACGGCAGAGTTCATCAAGAACTATGGATCGCTCGCCGATCAGGCACTGACGGAGCCGGTCACGATCACCAAGAATGGCCGCGACCGCTTGGTCCTGATATCGGCCACTGAGTACGAGCGCCTCAAGCGGAGGGACCGGCGTGCGTTCGCGGCAGAGGAACTCAGCGAAGCCGAGATCGATGCTATTGCCCGAGCCGAGGTTCCGCCGGAGTACGCTCATCTGGATGAGGAGCTGAAAGACTGGCAGCCGTGAGCTGGCCGGTACCACGCCCCGGTTTGGTCATCCACTACGCCTATCTCTGGCATCGAGAGGCCGTTACCGGGCAGCAAGAGGGAACGAAAGATCGTCCTTGCGCAGTTGTTCTTGCTGTCCGCGACGATGATGGGGCCGATCGCGTCTACGTCCTGCCTATTACCCATGCCGAACCGCGTCTGCCGGATGAAGGCCTTGAGCTGCCAGCTGCCGTGAAGGCGCGTCTCGGTCTCGACGACGAGCGCTCGTGGGTCGTCGTGAGCGAGGGGAACGCCTTCAACTGGCCTGGCCCTGACCTTCGCCCCTTGGCAGGGCAAGGCGCTGCAAGCGTTGCTTATGGATTCTTGCCGCCACGTTTCTTCCGGATCGTGCGCGACAGGTTCCTGAACTGCGTCCGCATGCGACAAGCCAGGTTGGTGTCGCGCAACGAATAGATGTTCAGCTCATCCCCGGCGGCGCGAAGAAGCAGCGGCGCACGCCGTTGGGCTGATGACAACGCCAGAACCGTCCGTCCTCGCTGGGCAGCGTGTCGACATACGGCACAACCTCGCCCGTCGGCGCAATGCGCCAACCTGGAACGGTGGGTTCCACCTGGTCCGCAGGGATCGAGACACAGTCTTCCTTGCCGCAGCACCATTCGTTGGTGAGCGGGCTGCGGTAACGGCCCTTGCGGATCCAGTCGTGTTCGTCATGCGCATCGGCCGGCGTCGCAAACCCACCGCCGAGGAACACGACGATGATCGCCATGGCCGCGACGGTGGCGCCGTGCTTCGAGTTTCGCAGATCCGGACCGCCGAGCGTCATCATGCCGCCTTCAGCCGCAGACGACGGACACTCTACGGCCCCGAGTCTTCGATCGGCAACGAAGCATTGCGCCGCGACGGGCGATTAGGTTCCGGCCGTCCGAGCAACCGATAGCATGGAGAAGACGATGCCCAATTCCACGACAGCATCACCGCTCGCCGCTGCCACGCTCGCCCTGGCGGCCACGTGGGAGGCGCGTGCTGGCGAAGCCGATGCCGTGGCCGATATCCTGCGCCGCATGGCGGTCGCGGTGCGGGCCGAGCCCGGCGTGCTGCGCTTCGAGCCGCATCGCTCGCCGTCCAACGACCACCTGTTCTTCCTGTACGAGTTGTTCGCCGACGAGGCCGCGTTCACCGCCCATCAGCAGACCGACCACTTCAAGAGCCTCGTTGTCGAGCAGGGGCTGCCCAGGCTGGTGCGGCGCGAGCGCGTGCCGTTCACGCCGCTTGCCGCAGCGTAGAGTGTATCTGCCCAGTGGGAGCGCCGGCATCTTGCCGGCTCATGATCGCCGCTCGAACGGCGAAAGAGGCGGCTGGAAGCCGGCGCTCCCGGGCTCCGTGATCAATTGGCGGCATTTGCGGCCGTCACCGTTTTGTCGCAGCCCGCCGCAGGGGCACGAACCATTTCAGCCGCATTCGGCTGCAATAGGCTGCGGTCGACCGACCGCCATCCGTCCGGTCGACATGCTGGACCCTCCGATGCTGCGTCTCCCATTGATCCTGCTGCTGCTTATGGCCGGCACGGCGCATGCGCAGCCCCAACTGGCGACAACCTGGATCGCCGACCCCCGCACCCGCTGCCGGATCTGGAACGCCGAACCGCAGCCCAACGAATCCATCGCCTGGAGCGGCGCCTGCCACAACGGCTACGCGCACGGCCACGGCACCCTGCAATGGCTCGAGAACCAGAATCCCACCGAGCGGTTCGAGGGCGAGATGCAGCGCGGCCGGCCGAATGGCCGCGGCATCTACACATGGCCGGATGGCAGCCGCTACGAGGGCGACTTCAAGGACGGCTTCCGCACCGGCCGCGGCGTGCAGACCTGGAAGGACGGCGCGCGCTACGAAGGCGAATACCGCGACGGCAACCTGAGCGGCCGGGGCGTCTACGCCTGGCGGGACGGCAGCCGCTATGAGGGCGAGTTCCGCAACAGCCATTTCCACGGCCGTGGCGTTCGCATATTCGCCAACGGCGACCGCTACGACGGCGAGTTCCGCGACGGCAAGGAGAACGGCCGCGGCGTCTACACCTGGGCGAACCGCGACCGCTACGAGGGCGAATGGCGCGACGGCAAGGCGCACGGCAACGGCACCAAGACCGGGCGCGATGGCCGGGTGTTCACCGGGCAATGGGCCGACGGCTGTTTCCGCGATGGCGCCCGCTGGGCGACGGCCGGCGCCACGCGCCAGGACTGCGGCTTCCGCTGAACCGCGTCAATCAGACAACGTCGTGCGTTTGAGACAGAAGACTTCACCACAGAGACACAGAGGTCACAGAGTTACACAGAGAAAAAATTGCCCCGCGCCGCCTGCCCTGACCGCAGCCGAAGGGTCGGCGCGCAAGTCTTTATCTTATCTCTGTGTGCCTCTGTGACCTCTGTGTGTCTCTGTGGTGAAGTCTTCCAACGGCGCTCCATCCACATCGCAATGTCATGCAGGCACTGCTCAAGCGCCGGTCCAGTTCCGCATCGTTCCCGTGTCCACGTGCACGAAGCCCGACTGGTAGATGCCGAGGCCACCGGACGCTCCGCATCCGCGGCAGATGTCGCCGAGCTTCTCAGCCGAAAT
>Ga0187894_10007160_pt1 | contig 10646 bp, 5 predicted proteins | sample GBC1701081metaG_FD_136650 | JGI IMG/M metagenome (GOLD analysis project Ga0187894, IMG submission 136650) | White microbial mat communities from a lava cave in the Kipuka Kanohina Cave System on the Island of Hawaii, USA - GBC170108-1 metaG ... | reverse complement strand
TTGCAGATGCCTCATGGCTTTCTCCGGGCGGCCCTGCTCCAGATAAGTGCGTCCGACCAGGTAATGCATCTCTGGCGATGGGTTGAGCTCCAGCGCGCGTCTCAAATGCGACAGGGCTTCGTTCAGATCGCCTTCGCGCGCGAACAGGCGCCCGAGTCCGTAATGCGCGGCGAACGAATGATCGTCCAGCGTCAGCGCGCGCAACAAATGAATCTTCGCCGATTCCGCTTCGCCTTCGTCGCCGCTCAGCAATCCGAGCAACAGCCGCGCGCCGAAATGATCGCTTTGTTCGTCGAGCGCGCGACGCAGAAAGACCGCCGCGTCGAGCGATTTGCCCAGGTTGAAATAGTATTCGCCGATGGTGAAGCTGAGTTCGGCGTTGCGTTCGTCGAGCGAAAGCGCCGCTTCGAGCATCCGCAACCCCCGTCGCGTGCGGCCTTCGCTGATGAGCAGGATTCCTTCCTCGACCTGATCAATGAAATCTTCGCGGCTCACGCCGCGATAGGCCGAGATGATCTGATCGCAGCGCTCGTCGAGGCGTTCACGTTCGGCGGTCTCTTCGTAATGGCGCGCGACACGGCTGCGCCAGCGTTGCTCAAGCTCTTCGGGATTGACCGCGCGCATCTCGGTGAGGATCTCCGTCAACGCTTCGAGCATCATATGGTCGTAGAAACTGCCCGTGGCCTGCTGCTGCGCCAGTTCAAGCAGTTGCTCGAACCGCTCGTTTGCGCGCGTCAGCGCCGATTCCAGCGCGCTGATCCGTTCAAGCAGATGTTCTTCGAGAGAGTTCTCGCTGACATCGAACGCGGAAGAACCGTGGGGGCGCGAAATCAACATCAGAACCGCGCCGCATTCCTCGCAATATTCCGCGTCGGAAGGATTCGCTTTCTTACAACGTTGGCAAAAGATCATACAATGCTCAGCCAGTTGGTCAGTTGTGAGGAAGCCGCGTATTGAACGATCAAAAAACGATTCGTCAATCAACGCCCGGCAAATGACCACCAACAGGGTTATCTTCCAGCGGCCATCCTCTCGACAGCCAGCGCGACGGCGTTGCCACCGCCCAAACACAGACTCGCAATGCCGCGTCTGGCTCTGCGTTTGATCATTTCGTGAATCAGCGTCACCAGCACGCGCGCGCCCGAAGCGCCTATGGGGTGACCGAGCGCGACCGCGCCGCCGTTCACGTTGACCTTCTCCGGGTCAAGTCCGAGTTGCTTGATCAACGCGACTGATTGCGCGGAGAAGGCTTCGTTGAGTTCGAACAAATCAACACTCTTCAAATCCCATCCGGCTTTCGCCGCGACTTTTTTCACCGCCTCGACCGGCGCCATCATCACCAGCTTCGGCTCAACGCCCGACGTGGCTTGGGCGGCGATGCTGACGAGCGGCGCGCGGCCCAGCTTCTGCGAGATTTCCGCCGACGTCACGACGCAGGCGGCGGCGCCGTCGTTGATGGTCGAAGCGTTGCCGGCGGTCACCGTGCCGTTTGCACGAAACGCCGGTTTCAATTTCGTCAGAGCGTCGAGCGACGAATCTTCGCGCGGCCCTTCGTCAGTATCGAAAATGAAAGGAGCGCCTTTACGTTGAGGGATCTCAACGGGTGTGATCTCGTCTTTGAATTTTCCGTCTTTGATCGCGGCCACGGCCTTACGCTGCGAATCGACGGCGTATTCGTCCTGTTGCAGGCGAGTGATGTCGTATTCCGCGGCGACCACTTCTCCGGTCTCGCCCATGTGCCATTGATCGAAGGCGCACCAGAGGCCGTCGTGAATCATCGAGTCAACGATCTCGCCGTTGCCCAGACGGTATCCCTCGCGGGCTTTCGGCAGCAGAAAAGGCGCGTTCGACATTGATTCCATTCCGCCGGCGATGATGATCTCGTTGTCGCCGAGCGCTATGGACTGCGCGGCTAGCATCACTGCTTTCAAACCCGATCCGCAAACCTTATTGACAGTGAACGCCGAGACCTTGTCGGGAACGCCGGCGCCGAGCGCGGCCTGCCGGGCCGGATTTTGTCCCAGCCCCGCTTGCAGCACGCATCCCATAATCACTTCGTCAATCTGCGAAGGGTCAAGCCCCGCGCGTTCGACGGCCGCGCGCGCGGCGATTGCGCCGAGCTGCGGCGCAGTGAATGGTTTCAGCGCCCCTTGAAATTTTCCTATTGCGGTGCGCGTAGCGCTGATGATGACTGGCTGCCGCATGACTGATCACTCCCTTTTCCGAATTTCGCGATGTGATTCCCGCTCGAATCAATCGTTGCTGTTCATTCCGCAAGAGCGATTATAACGGCTCATGAGTGTGAGTCAAACAGACTGGTCTTCGGTCGAATGACACGAACATGATGCGACTTCAATGATCAGGCTTCGCATACGACGTCTCAACGAGAGCGAATTGCAATTGGTATGGATGGAACCCACGAAGAGATGGAAACCACGAAGAGACGAAGAACACGAGGATCGAGGATCGAGGATCGAGGATCGAGGATCGCGTCTAAGCAACCGAATCGACGTATACAGCAACAAAGGGGCTCGAAAAATCCGCGTTGAAGCTTGTGCGAGCGCTCAATCAACCAGGCGGAAAATCACGGAAAGCTTTGAGGACAAATTATCTTGCGGCGTTAGGCGGGTTATGCTACTCTTCGCGTCGCTTAGAGCGCGCCTCACGGTTGTAGCCTCATCAACGAGTGGTGATATTGCGAGAGATGGTGAGAGATGCAGCCTACTCCATAGTCGCTCTAGTTCAATTGAACGTACCCCAATATTGCGGATCTGAAATTATTGAGCTCGTCCGCTGCCCCGCAAGCGTGCCTGTTATTTAATCCACTGGCCTCCCGGCCATTTTGGCCGTGTTGAAATCCCTCGCTGCGGTAACACATTCAGGCGCCTGAATCCCGGCGATTTTTTGATATTGAATTGGCAGATGCGTCTCTTTGCGATAGCCCTCAAACTCGCTTCTGAACGCAACTCTTTGAATTTAGCGCTACGGCATCCATAGGTTCTCACTGAGATTCTCACTGAAAAGGCCGGGCCTGATCGTGCGGCAACCTCACAAAAAAGTTGATTCACGATCAAACAATTCAACACAGCATTTTGTTTCTACGACTCTACCTTTACTGGTCACTCGATTTTTAATTCGCGGAGCGATGGTTCTTGATCCTTTCTCGAATTGCCGTTCCGAATGATTTGCTAACGGGGAGATACTTTTATGCTGTCTAACCCTCACAAGATCAGAAAAACAAAAATGAATTTGCCACAAATCCACACCACGCTTTTCCGTAAGGCGGTCGCTGCCGCAATGGCGTTAGCGGTTATCGCTTCCGGCCTGGCGCTGCTGCGCCCAGCGTCAGCGGCCAATAACATCGTCAAATTCAATTCGGCTCCAGCGGCGGTGTTACAAAATGATCAGCCCACGATCGGGCCAGGTATCGCCCAGGTTGGGTCCAATGCTCCGAAGAGCGCCATCAGCAACACCAAAGCCGGCAGCGTGCTCTTTTTCCATAAATACACCAGCGACAACGCGAATCCGAGCGGCGTCAACACGCTCTTCACCCTGACCAACACCAACCCGCGCGATGCGGTGTCTGTGCGCCTTTTCTATGTGCGCGACTGCACGGTGAACAGCCAGTTCCACAACCTGGCCGCCAACCAGACCCGCACATTTTTGGCCAGCGCTGAAGACCCCGGCAAGACCGGCTACCTTGTCGCCGTCGCCGTCAACGCGCAGGGCCTTCCATCGCAATTCAACTGGCTGATCGGCGGCGCCAGCCTGCGCGACGCGCAGGGACACGAAGCGCATTACAACGCAGTCGGTGTCGCCAAACGCACTGGCGGCCCCGTCACCTCCGTTATTGGGGCAGTCGCCGAAATGAAATTCGACGACACCGAATATGACCGCCTGCCTCAAATGATTGCGCTCGACAACATCCAAAGTCAGGACGCGAACGGCGCGCGCACCGACGTGATGGTCTACAGCCCGCTGGCGGATTTGAGTGGCGCGGGCGCGCAGACGACCAGGATCACCGCGGTCGCTTACGACCAGACCGGGAATCCTCGCCCAGCGGTGGTTGACACCCCCTGCGGCCTGAGGAGCATAGCCAACGCTATCTGGACGAATCCTCCGCTCAATACTTTCATCACACCCAGCAATCCCGGCTGGGGAAGCTTCGCGGGAACGACGGTTGATAGCGTTCCTCTTCCGCTGTTCGGACTGAGCCTGACCGACACCGCATCCGCCCCGCAGCGCAGCGCGCGACACATGCAGGTTCTGAGCCGTCTGGACGCTTTTTCGATGAAGCTGCCGATTTCGAGTCCGCCGAACCCGGCCGGCGATCCGCTCACGGCGAATCAACCCGACGCGCCAGGCGGTTCGCTCGGAGCCGGCGAGCTGAAAGCGGGTAGCGCGCTGCTCTATCATCGGTTCGCAACCGGTATTTACGGCGATTCGAGGATCAGCGTCACCAACACGCACCCAACGCAGAAAGCCCGCATCCGTGTCTTTTTCACCGGCGTGGCTGATCAGACACTGACGGAAGACACGATCCTGAGCCTGCTCCCGAATCAGACCACGACGATTGACCCGACCGGGTTCGCGCCGAATCAGAAAGGCTGGGTCTTTGTGATCGCGATTGACGGACGGGCGTTGCCGATCAACTTTAACTTTCTGATCGGCAGCGGTCAGGTGCGCGAACAGAGCGGCGCTTCTACCGGGTACAATGCGCTTGCGATTGCGAAGAATTCGCCTGGCGCGCTCTCTCGCAACAGCGACGTGTTAACCGCAGACATCCTTTTCAATAGCGCGCAGTACGACCGCCTGCCCGCGACGGTGGCGCTGGCGACTCTGGCCAGTCAGGTCGACAACGCAACAACGGTTGGGTACGCGCGCCCGGCGGCGAGCCTGCTCGATCCGGTCATTACTCGCGGGTCGGCTCAGGCCACGGCTTACGACGACCAACTCGCGTCGTTCGCAGCCACGGTCCCGGGCATCGAGGTGAGAATCGGCACGGTCAGACCCAACGTGCAGACGCCACCGATCACCAATACAATTTTGAGAGGGCGCCGAGGCTGGCTGAAACTCACGCTGACTTCGCCGATCTTCCCCTGGTCCACCAACACGCCGAGCGCGCCCTTTGCGGCGGCAGGCGCCAATTGGACCGGCGGGTTCAATGGCGGCTCGACGTTCTATATTCTCAGCGCCATCGATAACTACCTATTGAAAACGCCAGCGATCAATCCTGACAATCTGCCGCCGACGGCCGAATTCGCCACGATTGACGTTTACGCGGAAGCCCGCGCGCTGAAAGGCACGATCGTTCGCCTGGATGGCCGCGCTTCGTCCGATCCAAACGTCGGCGATCCGCTGAAATTCAAATGGACCAACAACGACGCGCAGATTTCAACCGCGCCCGTGTCGGATTACCGCGTCCCTCTGGGGTCGAATTTCATCAAGCTGGTAGTGACCGACGGCAACGACGTGGCCTCTGAACCGAGGACCACTCTGGTCGAAGTCCGCGACACGAGGCGTCCGGATATGAGCGGCGTGCCGACGAACATCACCAAGAAGACCGGCTCTCCCGCCGGCATTGCGCTCAGCTACCCGCTGCCGATCGCTTACGACATGGTGGATGGGTTCCTCAACGTGACAGCGTCGAAGCCGCCCGGAAGCGTCTTCCCTATCGGCAAAACGATCGTCACATTCAGAGCCGTTGACTTCTCAGGGAATCAAACGACCGCGACCATGGAAGTGAATGTGATCAAGGACTCGGCGACACTGCCGACCGTCGGCGGCGTTCCGCGCAACAAATTGCCCTACATGAACAACATCAACGATCAGTATGTTCTGGCCGGCAAGACTCGCTCTTACTTGATCGAGGCTAAGGACCCTGACGGCGATCCGGTCTCTTTCGCGTTACAGGGCGCTCCGTCTTTCGCGCGCCTCGACGCGGTCGATCCGGTCGCGCGCAAGGCCATTCTCCAGATCACTCCGCAACAGGGCGACACGGTCGTGACAAACAACGTCCGCGTAGTCATCAGCGACAACAAGGGCGGGTCTTTCACAACGCTGCCTTTCCGCATCGTGATCAGTGATGTCGCAAACGACGAAACCGGCAGCGGCTCAGGCCCTGATCCTGGTGGTGGCGGCGGTGGCGGCGGTGGCGGCGGCGGCGAAAACCAACCGCCTGTGGCCAGGGCCGCGGCGCTGCCCGCGACTGTCCAGGCGACATCCAAACAAGGCGCAACGGTGCAGCTCGACGGCACGCAATCGAGCGATCCCGACGGCGATACCTTGACCTATTCATGGAAGGACGGCGCCACCGAGATCGCAACTACCGCAACCGCGGATGTCTTTTTGGCGGTCGGCCAGCATTCGATCACGCTGACCGTTTCCGACGGCAAGGGCGGCGCCAATACAACCGCCGCTCAGGCCGTCGAAATTCTGCCGCGCCCGTTGTCGGTCATCAGCGCAAGTCCGGCGAAGATCCGAGTCTTCAACCAGACCACGATGACGATTACCGGAACAGGCTTCACCCAGGACACGCAGGTCCGCTTCGACTGCACCTCGTTCTGCCAGGGCGGCTCGCAGATCACCGTCACGATCAATAAGATTGAGGAAGACACGATCATCCTGACGGCGAAGACAACGCAGAATACTCCGCTCGGCAACCGTAACGTCGTCGTCACGAGCGGCGGGAAGAGCGTGACACTGCTCCGCAGCAATTTCGTGTCGCCGTAAAACATCCCGGTCGACTCGACCCTTTTGAACCTGACAGCCGTGCGCGATTGAGTTCAAGCTCATCTCGCACGGCTCTTTTTCTTCCCGATACAGTACCGCGCGCGTCAGCAAGCGGAGACTGGTTCATTGCCACCGCTTGCTGACGCGCGCGGTACTGTATCGGGAATGCTGTTTACACCTCTGAGCCAGTATGTATAATCCCGCATCGTGAATCGGCGCAGGCAATCTCTCATTAACATTTGCCCCGAATATGGCTTGGCTCCTCATAGCCTGCTTTTTTCACCCCCACCCAAATTTCCATGGTTTTGCCGTGGTTTTGCCATGGATTTGCCATGGTCTTGATAGCTACCCGATTCCGCAAACGAAGTGTCTTTAACTCAATCGCCTTGACTGGTATGGCGAATCTGTAAAATCATCGCCGCAATTGAGCAGACAACCCTGGCATCGCAGCCTGACGCGCAAACGACTGTGCGCGGGAAGGCTGGCGAATTCAGCCGAGGCGAATTCGCGTCTCTGACAATTCAACGCCGCCTCGACACGAGGTTTCCTTTACGGTCTGGCGCTCGCACAGTCGAAGTGTGTTTAAATCCGGCGCGCGCCGTCCGGTAAATTTGCACGTGAACCCCACAACCGATTCCGCGGAATTCCAAGCCGACAGCGCCCCAACGCCTGAATCATCCCACGTCCGGCGTATCGAACCATCAAGCGGTTGGGTCTCGCTCAAACTCTCCGAGCTGTGGGAATACCGCGAGCTGCTCTATTTTTTAACCTGGCGCGACGTTAAAGTCAGATATAAACAGACCGCGCTCGGCGTGGCGTGGGCGATCATCCAGCCCTTATTTACGATGCTGGTTTTCAGCCTCTTTTTCGGCAGGCTGGCTCGTATGCCCTCGGACGGCATTCCCTATCCGATCTTCTGCTACACGGCGCTCGTCCCCTGGACGCTTTTCGCGAATGGGCTGACGCAATCGTCGAACAGTCTGGTCGGCAGTTCGAATCTGATCACCAAGGTCTACTTCCCGCGATTGATCATCCCGACATCCACCGTGCTCTCCGCGGCGGTCGACTTCCTGTTCTCATTCGGCGTCCTGATCGTGATGATGCTTTATTACGGTGTAACTCCATCGCGCAACCTCCTGGCGCTTCCGTTATTCATTTCGCTGGCGGTGATCGCGTCGTTGGGCGTGGGTATGTGGCTTTCGGCTCTGAACGTGCAGTTCCGCGACGTGCGCTACGTCGTCCCGTTCATCACGCAGTTCTGGATGCTGGCGACTCCGATCGCCTACCCGAGCAGTCTGCTGAGCGAGCCGTGGAGAACTCTTTACGGGCTGAATCCGATGGCCGGAGTGGTCGAAGGCTTCCGCTGGTCGCTGCTCGGCCTCAACACTTCGCCACGGCCGATTCTGATCGTCTCGTTTCTGGCTTCGTTGGCGATTCTGATCAGCGGGGCTTTCTATTTCCGGCGAATGGAGAAGAACTTCGCCGACATTGTCTGATTGCAGAACTGGTTTAACGAAGAAAATCCGAAATGCCTGATCGTCGGCGAGATCGCGCAAACGCACGACGGCAGCCTCGGCGCGGCGCACGCCTACATTGACGCCATCGCCAACGCAGGCGCCGACGCGATCAAGTTTCAAACGCACATCGCGGCGGCGGAAAGCACGCCGGGCGAGCCGTGGCGCGTCAAGTTCAGCCGGCAGGACGCGACTCGTTACGATTACTGGAAGCGGATGGAGTTCACCGAGGAGCAATGGCGCGGATTGGCGGAGCATGCGAACGAACGCGAGCTGATCTTCCTCTCATCCGCGTTCTCGCCGGAAGCCGTCGAGTTGCTCGAACGCGTCGGCGTCCCGGCGTGGAAGGTCGGCGCCGGCGAAGTTTCAAACCTGCCTCTGTTGGCGAAGATGGCGAGGACCGGCAAGCCCATGATCCTTTCGAGCGGCCTGTCGGATTGGGACGAGCTTGACGCGGCGGTGAATTGCGTGCGCGAAAACGGCGCTTCGGTCGCCGTGCTGCAATGCACGACGGCTTATCCCTGCCCGCCCGAAAAACTGGGATTGAACGTGATCACTGAGCTGCGACGGCGTTATGAATGCCCCGTCGGATTGTCCGATCATTCGGGCGCGATCTACGCGGGGCTTGCGGCGGCGACGCTCGGCGCGAAGCTGATTGAAGTCCACGTTGCATTCTCGGGCGAATGTTTCGGCCCTGATGTGATCGCCTCGATCACGACGCCGGAATTGAAGCAACTGGTCGAAGGCGTCCGATTCATCGAGCGCGCGATGGCGCATCCTGTGGACAAGCGGGCGATGGCGGAAGAATTGAGCGAACTGCGCAGGGTCTTCGGCAAGAGCATCGTCGCCGCGCGCGATTTGAACGCGGGAGACCGCATCGCCGCTGAAGACATTGCTTTCAAAAAACCCGGCGCCGGAATTCCCGCCGCGCGATTCAACGAAGTGATCGACCGCCGCCTCAAGCGCGCCGTCGCGGCCAATGCCCTGCTCTCGGAGGACGATCTTGACTGAACGCCGAAAAATCTGCGTCGTGCTGGTTGACCGCGCGAATTACGGGCGATTGAAGCCGGTGATGCAAGCCATCGCCAAGCGCCCGGAGTTGGAGCTGCAAACCATCGCCGCGGGCACGATGATGCTGGAACGATTCGATCAACCCGTCAAAATCGTTCGCGAAGACGGCTTCGACGTTGACGGCGAAATCTACCTCGAACTCGAAGGCTCGACGCCCGCGACGATGGCGAAATCGGTCGGATTCGGCGTGGTCGAATTCGCCAGCGAATTCCAGCGGCTGAAACCCGACGTGGTGTTGCTGATCGGCGACCGTTATGAAGCTCTCTCCGCCACAATCGCCGCGGCCTACATGAACATCTGCATCGCGCACATTCAGGGCGGCGAAGTCTCCGGCTCGATTGACGAGAGCGCGCGCCACGGCATCAGCAAATTCGCCCACTTCCATTTTCCGAGCACGCGGCGTTCGGCCGAATACCTGATCCGGATGGGCGAACGGCCCGAAACGATTCTGGCGATCGGGTGCCCGTCGAGCGACATCGCGCGCAAGCTGGATCGCGCGCTCGCGCCGGAGATCGTCAACGACACCGGCGCAGGCGCGGAGATCGACGTAACGAAGCCTTTCCTGCTGGTTCTTTTCCATCCGACCACGACCGAATACGGAGGCGAGCGCGCGCAGATGGAATCGCTGCTCGAAGCGCTCGACCGGTTGAGGATGCAAACGATCCTGCTCTGGCCGAACATTGACGCCGGGGCAGATCACATCAGCAAGGCGATCCGCGTCTTCCGCGTCAACAAACAACCGGATTGGCTGCGCACGCTGACCAACCTCACGCCGGAAAACTATCTCAAAGTTCTGGCCAACGCAGCCTGCGCCATCGGAAATTCGAGCAGCTTCGTGCGCGACGCCGGATATTTCGGGACTCCGGTTGTGTTGGTGGGCAACCGGCAGGACGGGCGCGAAACCGACGTTCACGTCAGGCGAGCCGCCCCGACCGCCGACCAGGTCTTCGCCGCCGCCGGAGCGCAAATCGCGCGCGGCCGTTACGCGCCGAGCGCGCTCTACGGCGACGGCCACGTTTCGGAACGCATCGCGCAAGCGCTCGGCGAGTTGCGGCCTTACGTGCAGAAGCGGCTGCACTACATTCACGATTTTGAGATTTGAGATTGGACATTTTCCCTCTTACATTTTCCTGTTAAAGATCGGGCCAACAGGAAAATGGGTAGGTCTACATTTAACCGTGGAGAGCGTTATGCCGAGTCGAAAAGAGAGAGTACGGAAAAGACGGAAATAACGGAACAGACGGAAAAAACAGAAGATTTTCCGTCTGTTCCGTTATTTCCGTCTTTTCCGTACTCTCTCTTTTCCCTCATTGTTGACGGACTATTTAA
>Ga0187894_10007159_pt1 | contig 10648 bp, 6 predicted proteins | sample GBC1701081metaG_FD_136650 | JGI IMG/M metagenome (GOLD analysis project Ga0187894, IMG submission 136650) | White microbial mat communities from a lava cave in the Kipuka Kanohina Cave System on the Island of Hawaii, USA - GBC170108-1 metaG ... | reverse complement strand
TGCGGAGCCGATCACCGCACGAGGCCGCCCGGCGACGTGCGCGCTCCAATAGTGAGCGACCTTGGCGATCACGGTCACGACGTTCCTGATCTCCCCCTTCAGCGTGAACCGGGGTCCTGCAGGAAGGTGCAGGACGTCGCCCTCGCGGCGGACGATGACGTTCTCGACGATGATGCCCCGCATCAGCCAGATGGCCATCTCGTCGCTGTCGCAGCGAACGGCGACCCAGCCCGGCGTCGTGCTGCGAAGCACGGGCAGCCCCGTCACGAGGCGGATGCCGCGCTCGATCTCCATCACGACCGCCCGGTACTGCTCGGGCTCCGCCAGCGCCTCCGCGGCTGTCACCGCTTCCAGCAGCGTCTCGCGGTGCGGCGGTCCGCCCGCCAGCGCGAGATCGCAGAAGCTGTCCCACATCTCGTCCCAGGCCACGGTTCCGTCGGGGCCGAACGTGAGCGGCGCCGCGCTCATCGGCACGGGACACACGTCCTGGTATCGCCCCTCGTACCCGGGAGGCAACATCTCGTTGATCCGGCGGTCGAGCGCTTCGAGCCGCGCGGCCTCCTCGGCGCTGATCCCCGCGGCCGGCGCGTGCGCGGACGCGCCGCGCTCTCGCGCGATCTCCGCCTGGATCTCCGTCCAGCTCTGAGCGAGGAGCGAGCGATCGTCAAGGGCCGCGCGATGTCGAGCGACGAGCACGTCGATCAGCGCGTCGTGGGCGAGAGGCGCATGCGCCACGACCGCGCGGAGGTCGTGCTCGGCCGCGGCCTGCTCCATCTGGTCCGCCAAACGTCGCCGGGCCGCGTCCGTCGCGAGGAGCCATGGCACGACGACGAGCGTTCGCAGGCCCAGGTGGGCCAGCATCCCCGCCACTTCGGAAGGGCTCGGTCGCACGGCCCCGAGGAAGGCGTGCTCGACGCGAGCGAATGCGCCCGCCTCCCGGACCAGATGCGCCAGCCTGGGAAGGTTCGCGTTCGTCACAGGACTCGAGGAGGCCTCGCCGGCGAGCAGGATGGCGCTGTCCTCTGGCTGCGCGCCCAGGTGGCTCAGCGCATCGCGCGCCAGCGTTTCGAGCCAGGCGGCCCATTCGTCCCAGATGGGAGGCGCCGCCACATGAAAGTCGAAAAAGGGCCACCGCCGACTGGCCCACGTGATCGCTCGAGCAAGGTCGGGCTGCCGTTGATCCGTGGACAGGCTCACGGGGAGTGCCACGAGCCGTTCCGACCCCGCGCCGATCAGCGTGCGGATGCCGGCGACGACCGACGCCTCCGAATCTTCGTGCCGGCAGAGCGTCACGGGCCGGCCGAGACGCGCGGCAAGCGCGCGGGCCAGCTCCTCCGATTGTCGGCGAAGATCCTCCGTGGAGGCGCCAGACACGACGAGCAGCACCCCCGCTCGCGGTTCGGAGGCGATCACGCGACCGGTTCCGGGAACGGCACCTCTCCGGACATGACCGGATCGAGATAGTTCCGTTCCGTGATGCCCAGCTTGCGCTGGGCGATGCCGGTCAACGCTTCGAGGATGGCCCGCCGCGCGTACATCGCAGTCGTGTAGCCGGGGTCGAGGTGCGGGGCGACCTCGACCACCTCGAAGCCGACCACCGGGGTCTCGTGACACACGCGCCGCAACGCCGGCAGCAGCTCGCGGGGCGTCAAGCCGCCCGCCTCCGGCGTCCCCGTGGCAGGCGCGAACGCCGGATCGAGAACGTCGATGTCGAGCGAGACGTAGATGTGCTTCGGGCCGTCGAGGGCCTCGGCGATCGCCTTGTCCAACACGGCGTCGAAGCCGATCCGGTTGATCTCGGCCATGTGATGGGACCGCATTCCGTTGCGGCGCATCCAGGCCAGCAGCTCGTCGTCCGGCACCACGAAGCTGTGCAGGCCGATCTGCACGAAGTTCCGGGCCGGGACATGCTCGTCCTCGATCAGGCGGCGGATCGGCGTGCCGTGCGTGACCAGGTGCCCGAAGTTCTGGACAGTGCAGTCGACGTGCGTGTCGAAGTGGATGACGCCGACATTGCCCGCGCCGTAGACGTCGGCGATGGCGGCGGCATTGGGCCAGAGGATGGAGTGGTCACCCCCGAGCACGAACGGCAGCGCGCCGGTCTCGGCGATCTCCCGCACCAGCTCCCGGATCGGCCCCATCGAGGCCTCGATGCTCAAAGGGTCGACGGCGGCATCGCCGTAGTCCACCACCCGGAGCACCTGGAACGGCTTGACTCGGGTGTCCGGGTTCTGGAGCGCGGCAGGCGCGGCGGGGAGACAGCGCTCGTCGGCGCGGATGTAGCGAGGACCGAATGCAGCGCCGCGCTGGCCGAGCGACATGTCGACCGGCGCTCCCATGATGGCCACGTCCACCTGCCCCGCTCTGAGATCCTCCTGGGTCAGGCAGACCGGAACCCCCATGAACGTCGGAATGCCGGAGTACGCAAGCTGTCCGAGGTAGCGCTGCAGGTGGATCGGCCCCGGCTCCCTCCTCGGGTCCGCTGACCGGTCGACCTTCGTCTTCCAGATATCGCCTTCGATGCCTGCCATGGAGTGCTCTCCTTACCTCGCCGGCTTCACCAGCGAGCGCTTGACGACCTCGCCGTATTCCCGGGCCTTCGCGATCACCGCCGCCTCGTCGAGGGTGAGCACCTGGCGGTCCCGCATGACCACCCGGCCCCCGACGACCACCGTCTCCACGTCGCTGCCCTTGAGCGCGTAGACGATCTGCGCGTAAAGATCGAAGAGTGGCACGGCGTGCGGCGCGTTCGCGTTCAGGATGACCACGTCGGCCTTCTTGCCCGGCTCGAGCGACCCGATCTCCGATTCCATGTGCAGCGCGCGGGCGCCGCCGATCGTCGCCATCTCGAGCGCCTGGCGAGCGTTCACCGCGCGTGGGTCGCGGCGGCCGACCTTCTGCAGCTTGGCCGCGAGATCCATCTCCTCCATGAGGTTCATGTCGTTGTTGCTGCCCGCGGGCCCATCGGTGCCGAGCCCCACCGCCACGCCGGCGGCGAGCAGCTCCGCCACAGGCGCCACGCCGCTCGCCAGCATCATGTTGCTCGACGGGTTGTAGACGCAGCCCACGCCCCGCCTCGCGAGCACGGCGATGTCCTCGGCGTCCACCCACGTGCAGTGCTTGGCCACGACGTCCGGGCCGAGGAGCCCGAGCCGCTCCAGATACCCGGCGGGCGACACGCCGTGCCGCGCGCGGCTGTCGTCGACCTCGCGCTTCGTCTCGGCCAAGTGGATGAGGACCGGCGCGCCGAAGCGCCGCGCGAGCGCGAATGATTTCCGGAGCGTGTCCTCGGAGGCCAGGTAGATCGAATGCGGCGCGACGGCCGCGCGCACGAGCCGGTCGTCCTTCCATCGATCGAGGAATCGCTCCGTGTACGCGAGCGCCTCGGCCGGGGTCGCGTGATCCGGCGCCCGGCCATCGAGAATCGCCTCGCCAAGCACGCCGCGCAGGCCGGCGTCGCGCGTCGCCCGGGCGATGGCGTCCTCGAAGTAGTAGATGTCGGCGTACGTCGTGGTGCCGCTCTTGATCATCTCGAGGGCGGCGAGGCGGGTGCCCCAGGTGACGAATTCCTCCGTCACGTTCCTGGCCTCGGCGGGGAAGATGTACTGCTCCAGCCACTCCTGGAGCGGCAGGTCGTCGCCGAGCCCCCGGAACAGCACCATGGGCGCGTGGGTGTGGCCGTTGATCAGGCCCGGCAGGACGAGCTTGCCGCGGGCGTCGATCCGCCGTTCCGGCTCGTAGCGACTCGATAGCTCCGCCCGCGGGCCGACGGCGACGATCGCGTCGCCCCGGACGGCAACTGCGCCGTCCTCGATGACACGGCGTCCACCGTCCATCGTCACGAGGGTCCCGCCCTCGACCAGCAGCTCCACCGGCTCACGAGATGCTCCGCGGGCCTCGCCGAGCGGTGAGGCGAGCAGGCCGATCGCCAGCGCGAGCACCGATGCCGACCTCCTGTGCCTTCTCGCCGGACAACGTCGCGTTTTCGCGGCTTCCTGCCACTTCGTGGCCATCGCGATCCTCCCCGGGGCCAATCGCCCCGCTGAAGAGGCTAGACCAAGGAGCGACGGAGAAGCCTGCGGGCTGTCTGCGGATTGGGTGTGGGAACGGTGGGGGAGGCCCGGCGGCCGGATACTGACTACGACCCGAGGCGCCCGAGGCTCGATTCCGCACGACCCAGCAGGCCGCGGGCGCGCTGCTGGCCGGCGATCGACACGGCCTCACGGAAGCAGGCGGCGGCTTCTGCGCGCCGGCGAGGCCGGCCGGACGCGAGGGTCAGCTCCCCTCTGAGACGCACGATCTCCGCGGCCCACCAGCGCTCCCCGGTCCGGGCCGCAACGGCCGTGGCCTCATCGAGGAGTGCCAGCCCCTGGGTGGCGCGACCGGCATCGCCGTGGGCCTTCGCGATGAGCGCGAGGAAGTAGGGTTCGACGAGGACGGCGCCCATAGCTCGCCAGGAGGCGAGCCCCCGTTCCATCTCGGCGATGCCGTCGTCCGTCCGTCCTCGGGCCACCCAGGCCGATCCGCGCCAGATCGTGCCGACGGCGCCCCAGAATGCGAACCCGTGTTCGGACGTCAGCGCCATGAGGGTGTCGGCATTCGCCTCGGCCGCGGCCACGTCGTCCGAGAACTGCGGGATCAGCCCGCTGACCGCGAGCGCATACGCCCGGGAGTGCGGGTGTCCCAGCGCCGCCGACAGCTCGAGCGCGGAACGGCGCGTGCCCTCGGCCTGATCAGCGTCGCCGGCGAGCCATTGCGCGACGCTCGCCCACACCCGGCTCGCGATGCCGGGCGCCGTGCCATAGTGCGCGACCTCTTGCCGATAGCGATCGTGCTCGTCGAGCGCGATGGCCTGCTCCAGAAGCGTTCGGGCCAGGACCGGCTCGCCGAGGAACAGCACGGTGCGCCCCATCGCCTGATGCGCCTGCTGCAGGCGGACCGCGTCGGGATGGCGCACGGACAGCGCCAGACACTGCTGGGCCAGGTCGCGGGCCGTCGAGAGCTCGCCGCGGGCGAAGCAGAAGGTCTCGAGCCCGACCAGCGCGGCGCACAGTTCGGGGGTCTCAGGCAATTCGCGACACAGCGCGAGCGCCTGCGCGTAGTTCTGCTCCACGTCCGGCGCCGCATAGCCCTTCGCGGCGATGAGCGCATTGCCCAGCGCGAGGCGCCACGTCAGCTCGCGTTGCCGCCGCTCCGGCCCGGGCGGCAGGGCGTCGAGCAGCGCGAGCCCGGCGGTGAAGTGATGGATCGCCTCCACGGAGGCCGAATGCTCCAGGGCCTGCTGGCCGGCCTGCTCCCAGTGGGAGACTGCCTGCTCCGTGAGCCCTGCGGCCGCGGCGTGCTGTGCCAGGAGCGCGGGCTGGCGGGCGGCGCTGTCCGGAAACTGGGTGGTCCACAGCTCGACGAGGCGAGCGTGCAGCTCGCGGCGCGCCGGCCGCACGACGGCCTGATACGCGACGTCCTGGATGAGGACGTGGGTGAACGTGTAGACGGCCTCGGGCAGACGGCGGCTCTCGAAGAGCACCTCGGCCGCCTGGAGATGGCCGAGACTCTCGCCGAGTGTGTCGTCGTCCATCGCCGCGAGCGCCTGAAGCAGCGAGGCGGGGGCATCAGAACCGATCACGGCCGCGACCTGCACGAGGTGCTTGGCCACCGGCGGGAGCCGGTCCAGCCGAGCCGCCACGATCGTCTGCACGGTGCCGGGCACGGACGCTTCGCCTGCACCACCCTCCCGCACCGCCTGGCTCAGCTCCTCCAGGAAGAACGGATTCCCTCGAGCGCGGTCCACGATTCGGTCGGTCACCGCCGGCGCAATCTCCGAGCGGCCCGCGCCGCCCTGGATGATCCGCACGCTGTCCTCGGGCGACAGCGGGCCGAGGGCGATCTGGGTCGCGATGGACGACGGGGTCCAGCCCGGTCGATGGCCCGAGCGATACGACGCCAGGAGCAGCACCGGCGCCGCGGCGAGTCGGGTCACCAGCTCGGCCAGATACGCGTCCGAGGTGGCGTCGACCCAGTGCAGATCGTCCACCTCGATCACGAGCGGCTGTCGCCGGCTCTGGTGCAGAAGCAATTGATGCAGCGCCGTGAAGGTCCGCGCCCGGAGCGCCTCGGGGTTGAGGGGTGGCCGTTGGCTCGCCGCGCCGTGGAGCCCGAGCAGATCGAGGAACGCCCACGCCCACGTCGCGGGTTCCAGATCCGCGTCGGCCAGATGAGCGCGCAGCATACCGAGCCGCTGCTCGGGCGTGTCTGAATCGGCGACGCCGCACAGCTGAGCGATCAGGTCGCCGATCGGCGCGTACGGTGTGGTGCTGGCGTGCGAATGACAGCGCGCCGCCAGGTACGTCACGCGCGCCGTGATGCTCCTCCGGAACTCCGCCAGCAAGCGCGACTTGCCGAGCCCGGCCTGCCCGACGACCTCGACGATCGACCCCTGGCCCGCGATCGCCCTGGCCAGGCGCCCGCGAAGCAACACGAGCTCCTCGGCTCGACCCACGAACGGACTGCGCTCGCGGTCGCCGCGGCGCCCCCGCGGCACCCCGTGGGGGCGGCGAGCGGCCACCTGGTAGGCAGCGGAGTCTCCGTGCGCAGCCCCGAGCGCGGAAGGAAGCTCCTCCAGCGAGATCCAGTCGCGCAGCAGCGCCGCCGTCGCCCCGCTGACCACGACGGTGCCGCGATCCGCGCGCAGAGCCAGCGCCGCCGCCTGCCCGGGTGGCTCGCCCACCACCGCGCTGCGCCGCCCGCCGGAGGGTCCGCCCGCGATCACCAGCCCGCTGTCCAGTCCGAGCCGAAGGGGCAGCACGGTCGAGCGGGCATCGCCTGGAGGAGCGAACTCAAGCCATCGCTCCTGGAGAGCCAGCGCCGCGAGCACGGCTCGACGCGCATGCTCCTCCTGTACCGCCGGGGCGCCGAAGATCACCACGACCCGGTCGCTCGCCAGCTCCTGGGCCACGCCGCCGTAGGCCGGGACGACCGCATCGACCAGGCGGGCGACCGCGTCCAGCAGCGCGTGTCGCTCGTCGAGCGTGAGACGCGTCTGGGGATCGGGTTCGAACACCCCGCAGACGACGGTGACCGGCTTGTACTCTCCGGATGGCTCGGGCGCCTCGACCGCGAGGATCGCCCCGGTGAGGTTCGGCATGGTCTCGGTTGCGGGGTCCGCCGCGCTCGTGACGGTGCCGGGTTCCGCCACCGTGGCCTCGCCGTCGTACGCGTCGACCTTGGCGAGAAAGCGATAGCCGTGTCCGCGGCGCGTCTGGATGGCGCGCTGCTCGGCGGGGCTGTCACCGACGGCCTGTCGGAGCGCACGGACGCATCGGGTAACGGCCCCGTCCTCGACGAAGGTCCCCGGCCACACGTGCTCCAGCAGCTCAGCCCGGGTCACCACGCGATGGCGATGCTCCACGAGGTAGACGAGGACCTGGTATGCCTTGGGCTCGATAGGGACGACCTGCCCCGCGCGCGACAGCTCGCGGCAGGCGGTGTCGAGGACGCAGGCGCCGAAGTGATAGCGCACCGGTCCTAGGCCCCACGACTCGCGAATGGAGACACCGTCAACACGGAGGTCCCAGATCCTCGCAGATGCGGGGCGTGAGGGTCAATCTCGACAGGGTTACAGGGGACCCCTCCGACCGCGACGTATCGAGGACGTCCGCTGGCTCAGTCCGGCGGTCCCGACACGTCCGGTCGCGACGGTCGTCAGTTCCCCATCACCATGCCTCCGTCCACGTTGATCGCCTGGCCCGTCATGTAGTCGGAGTCGGGGCCAGCGAGGAACGCCACGACAGCGGCCACGTCCTCGGGACGTTCGGGGCGCCCGAGCGGAATGCCGCGGATGCGGCGCTTCCACGCTTCGCCCTGGCCCAGCCCATCGAGCGCACCCCACTCGCGGTCGATCTGCTCCCACATCGGCGTCTCGACCGCACCCGGGCACACGCAGTTCGAGGTGATCCGATCCTGGGCCAGCACCTGGGCGGCCGAGCGCGTGAGGCTCACCACACCGGCCTTGGATGCCGAGTACGGCGTCATGAGGTGATTGCCGCCCCGATACGATGCGATCGACGCGGTCTGGATCAGCTTGCCGCGCAGCTCCGATCCCGGGATCAGATCCTGCTCCTTCATGCGCCGCGCCACCGCCTGCAGCACGAAGAACACGGCGCGCAGGTTCACGTCCATGACGCGGTCCCATTCCTCGCGCGTGACCTCGAGCATCGGCTGCACGCGGATCACGCCCGCGTTGTTGAAGAGGACGTCGAGCCGGCCCCAGCGTCGATACGGTTCGTCGACCATGCGGTCGACGTCCTCGGCGCGGCGCACGTCGGCCTTCACCGCCACCTGGCCCAGTTCCGCCGCGAGCTTCTCCACGCCGGGCCCGTCGATGTCGGCGAGAACCAGCTTCACGCCGTCGGCGGCCAGCCGCCGCGCGCTCGCCGCGCCGATGCCGCTCGACGCGCCCGTGATCAGCGCCGTCCGTCCCGTCAGTGAGGCCATCGCCGTTCCTCCTGGTTCGCGGATGATGCGCACGTCGATGATGCGCACGTCACTCTTACCATATCCGGCCGAGCCCGGCTCTTGGCGCCCGGCCGTCGCCTTGACGATGCCTCGACGTGCGGCGCAGTATGGCGCGGTCGGTTGCGCTGTGCACTCACGCTCATGAGGGGGAACAACGATGGCGACCAAGAAGCGCGTCTCGAGTCCGCAGGTGCCGGAGCCGCCGCCTCAGACCTGGTCGAACTGCCTGGTCGTCGGCAATCACGTCTACATCGCCGGCATGGTGGCGCGTGACGGCACCGCGGTGCTGGGCGGCGACAGCATGTACGAGCAGTCCCGGGCGGTGTTCGCGAAGATCAAGCACCTGATCGAGGCGGCGGGCGGGCACATGGACGACGTGGTCAAGGTGTTGATCTTCGTGACCGACATCAAGCGGCGCGAGGAGGTGTGGAAGGCTCGCCGAGAGGTCTTCACGGGCGACTTCCCGGCCTCGACGCTGGTCGAGGTGCGGGCGCTGGCGGCCCCCGAGTTGCTCGTGGAGGTCGAGGCGGTCGCCATCCTCGGCGCTGGCGGCAAGTCCTGACGAGAGCGCCGCACCCGGCGCCGCCCTGCGACGCATCGCCCGCCTCGCGGCGTCCCGGCTCGACCATTCGCCGCCGACCGGCCGATCGGGCGGCGAGCCGCGATTCTCGAGGGCGTGGCGGGGCGGCCAGCGCCATGCCGGCCACTCCGTCGGGCCGGGGCGGCGTTGAGCGCGTTCGGTGAAGCCGGTCGCCTGGCCTGTGATCTTGCCGCGCTCGCCGCACCCCACGGTCGCGCGCTCGCGGCCGCCGAGGCAAAGCTCGCGCGGCTCTTGCGCCATGCCGGCACGGCGGTGCCGTGGTACCGCCGGCTCTTTGCGGAGGCCGGGCTCGATCCCCGTCGGGCCGACCGCGCCGCGCTCGCCCGGTTGCCCGTCACCCGGAAGGCGCACTGGCGCGACCGCCTCGGCGCCGACTTCCACGCCGAGGGCGTCGACCTCTCGCGCTGTCGCTGGCTTCGATCGAGCGGCACGACCGGGCCGGCGGCGGCGATTCCGATCCTGGCGCGCGATCGGCTCATCCGGCGAGTAGGCACCCAGCGCGCATTCCGCGCGGCGGGCCTCGGCCTGCGCGATCGCTACGCGTGGGTGCGCGCCGCGCACGGCGCGCTGGTGGCGCCGCCCGTTCACGAGCGCGCGGGGTTCCTGCGCACGCGCTACGTGGATCTGCTCGAGCCTCCGGACCAGTGGTGGCCGGGCCTCGTCGCCCTGGCGCCCCGCGGACTGCTCGGGTTTCCACTCGAGACAGAGGCCGTCGCGCGGCGCGTCGCGCAGGGTCGTTTGCCTCCCCTCCCGCATCCGGTCGTGTGCGGTCTCTACGGAGAGCACATCGATGCCGAGGCGCGGGGCGCGATCGAGACGGCCCTCGGTCCGGTCCGCGAGATGTACGGATCGGCCGAGGCGGGCACGATCGCATGGTCGTGCGGTCGCGGCCCAGCCTGGCACGTGAACGCCGACTTCGTGATCGTCGAGTTTCTCGAGGACGGCGTCCCCGTGCCGCCGGGGGCGCGCGGCGAGGTGGTCGTGACCAACCTCCACTCGTGGGCGATGCCCGTGATCCGCTACGGGCAGGGGGACATCGGGTGGGAGGAACCGAGCCCGTGTCCATGCGGCCGGCCGGGCCCGTTGATGCGCATCGTGCCTGGCTTTCGCCAAGGACCGTTCCGTCTGCCGTCAGGCCGCCGCGTCGCCGCGAGATTCTTCGTGCAGGCGATGCCATCCCTCGACTGGGTCCTCGACTGGGAGGTCGAACAGCCGGAGCCCGATCGCCTCGCGATGACGCTCACGACGAGCCGCCCGGTGCCAAGGTCGGAGACCGACGCGCTGGCGAGCGCGATTGCGGCGGCGTGCTGGGAGCCAGTGCGGGTCGAGGTCAACGCGCGCGTGCTCACCGCGGAGGCGACGTAGGCGCCGTTCCACGAACGTCCACGCGTTCGTCTCCGTCGCAGTCGAGCCACGCGCCGCGTGACCCTGGTCCGCGCGCTACCGATCCCGCAGCAGCATCCACACGAGCGGCGAGCCTCGAAGGGAGCGGCCGGCCTCGACCTCGCGGAGCGCGAGATAGCCCTTGAGCAACAG
>Ga0187894_10007157_pt1 | contig 10649 bp, 7 predicted proteins | sample GBC1701081metaG_FD_136650 | JGI IMG/M metagenome (GOLD analysis project Ga0187894, IMG submission 136650) | White microbial mat communities from a lava cave in the Kipuka Kanohina Cave System on the Island of Hawaii, USA - GBC170108-1 metaG ... | reverse complement strand
TAAGTGCCGACCTTTACGCACGGCGGTTTGGCCGGACCGCGCGGCTCCTGCCGCGCTCATGATTTGCTGCAGCAAGAAGAAGAGCGCGGCAGGAGCCGCGCGGTCCGTTCAAACCACCGTGCGTCGCACTCGCCTTGACCCTCCGCAGCCCGGTCCGTATCTTCCGGCCATGGTGTTGCGCCGCGTCATACGGCTCCTGCCCGCCCGTCCCGGGCGAATTAGCCGCCCGGCCCGCTGACCGCGGCCGGGTAAGCTCCTGATTCGTCTCATCTTTCCGACGCTGCGCCGGTGCCGCGCACCGCACCCCAACGACGAGTTCTCGCCGTGACCGCCGACTACCGACCGACCGTCTTCCTGCCCGCGACCGACTTTCCCATGCGTGCCGGCCTGCCGAAGAAGGAGCCGGAGCTGCTCGCCTTCTGGGAACGCATCGGCCTGTTCGAGCGCCTGCGCGCCGACTCCGAAGGCCGCGAGAAATTCATCCTCCACGACGGCCCGCCGTACGCCAACGGCAACCTGCATATCGGCCACGCGCTCAACAAGATCCTGAAGGACGTCGTCACGCGCAGCCAGCAGATGCTGGGCAAGGACTCGCACTACGTGCCGGGCTGGGACTGCCATGGCCTGCCGATCGAATGGAAGATCGAGGAGGACTATCGCGCCCGCAACCACGACAAGGACCAGGTGCCGGTGGTCGAGTTCCGCCGCCAGTGCCGCGCCTTCGCCGAGCACTGGGTCGGCGTGCAGCGCCAGGAGTTCAAGCGCCTGGGCGTGATCGGCGACTGGGAGAACCCGTACACGACCATGGCCTACGAGGCCGAGGCCGCCATCGTCGCCGAGCTGGGCAAGTTCCTGATGAACGGCGGCCTCTACAAGGGCGCCAAGCCGGTGATGTGGTCGGTGGTCGAGAAGACCGCCCTGGCCGAGGCCGAGGTCGAGTACCACGACCACAAGTCGACGACCGTGCACGCCCGCTTCCCCGTGATCCGGCCGTCGCGCCCCGAGCTCGCCGATGCTTCGATCGTGATCTGGACCACGACGCCGTGGACCATCCCGGCCAACCGCGCGCTCGCCGTCGCCGCCGACGTGGAATACGCGGTCTACAGCGTCGACGCCGTCAACGACGGTTCCCTGGCGAGGGCCGGCGAGAAGCTGTTGTTCGCGTCGGCGCTGTTCGACGGCGTCAAGGCGGCGCTGCGCGTCGAGACGCTGTCGCGCCTCGCCACCTTCAGGGGCGCCGACCTCGTGGGCACGGTGTGCACCCACCCGCTGGGCAAGCTCGACCCGTTCTACGACCGCGGCACGCCGGTCTTCACCGGCGAGTTCGTCACCACGGATGCCGGCACCGGCGTGGTGCACATCGCGCCCAGCCACGGCGCCGACGACTTCGAGCTCGGCCGCAAGCACGGCATCCCGGCCGAGGACTACGTCGACGGCGACGGCACGTATTTCCCGCGCGTCGCCCTGTTCGCCGGCAAGCACGTGTACACGTCGCTGGGCGGGCCCGGCGACGCCAACGGCGCTGTCATCCTGAAGCTGGCCGAGGCCGGCGCGCTGCTGGCCAAGGGCTCGATGGTGCATTCCTATCCGCATTCCTGGCGGTCCAAGGCGCCGGTGATCTTCCGCTGCACGCCGCAATGGTTCATCGCCATGGACCGGCCGATCGCCGGCATCGACGGCACCCTGCGCGAGGTGGCGCTGCGCGCCATCGACGCCACGCGGTTCGTGCCGCCGGCCGGCCAGGTCCGGCTGCGCTCGATGATCGAGCTGCGGCCCGACTGGTGCGTCTCGCGCCAGCGCGCCTGGGGCGTGCCGATCGCCGTGTTCGTCGACAAGGAAACCGGCGAGCCGCTGCGCGACCAGACGGTGATGGACCGCATCATCGCCGCCTTCCGCGAGAAGGGCGCCGACGCCTGGTTCGAGGATTCGCACCAGTTCCTCGGCAGCGACCACGACCCGGCGCGCTACGAGGCGGTGACCGACATTCTCGACGTCTGGTTCGACTCGGGCTCGACCCACGCCTTCACACTCGAGGGCCGCCCGGAGCTGCGCTGGCCGGCATCGCTCTATCTCGAGGGCTCCGACCAGCATCGCGGCTGGTTCCACTCCTCGCTGCTGGAGAGCTGTGGCACGCGCGGCCGGGCGCCCTACGAGGCGGTGCTGACGCACGGCTTCACGCTCGACGAGCAGGGCCGCAAGATGTCCAAGTCGCTGGGCAACATCACCGCGCCGCAGGAGGTGTGCGACCAGTCCGGCGCCGACATCCTGCGCCTGTGGGTGGTCGGCTCGGACTATGTCGAGGACCAGCGCATCGGGCCCGAGATCCTGAAACATCACTCCGATGCCTATCGACGCCTGCGCAACACGCTGCGCTACCTGCTGGGCAGCCTCGCCGGCTTCACCGCCGCCGAGCGCGTGCCGGCGGCGGAGATGCCGGAGCTGGAGCGCTGGGTCCTGCACCGCCTGAGCGAGCTCGACGCGGAATGGCGGCCGGCGGTCGACGACTTCGATTTCCACAGGATCTCGACGGCATTGCACAACTTCTGCGCCGTCGATCTCAGTGCCTTCTACTTCGACATCCGCAAGGACTCGATCTACTGCGACCGCCCGGACGCGCCGCGCCGGCGCGCCGCCCGCACGGTGATGGCCGAGCTGTTCTCGTTCATCACCGCCTGGCTGGCGCCGTTCGCCTGCTTCACCGCCGAGGAGGCGTGGCTGGCGCGGCCCGGCGCCGGCGCCGACGGCGGGGCGGAGAGCGTGCATCTGCGGCTCTATCCGGAAATCCCCGCGGCATGGCGCGACGAGGCGCTGGGCGACAAGTGGCGCAAGGTGCGGGCGTTGCGTCGTGTCGTGACGGGCGCGCTGGAGATCGAGCGCGGCGAGAAGCGCATCGGCTCCTCGCTGCAGGCGGCGCCCGTCGTCTACGCGACCGAGGACTATGTCGAGGCGCTGGCCGGTCTCGATCTCGACGAGATCTGCATCACCTCGGCCGCGGTCCTGCGGCCGGGCGAGCCGCCGGCGGCGGCCTTCACCCTGCCCGACGTGGCGGGCGTGGGCGTCGTGCCGGGGCTGGCCGACGGCCGCAAGTGCGCCCGCTGCTGGCAGGTCCTGCCCGAGGTCGGCGCCTCATCGCAGCACCCCGACCTCTGCCACCGTTGCGAGGACGCCGTCGACTCCCTGCCCAAGGTGGCCGCGTGAGACCCGAAGCACCGGGGATAGACCGCTTCACGGTGAGCCTGTCGAACCATGAAGCGGTCCGCACCGGCCGTGGTGCGAGGCCTTCATGGTTCGACAAGCTCACCATGAAGGCTACTTGGAGTTGTTCGGACGGGTCGCTGCGGTGGCGCGGTGCCTTGCTGGGGGCGCGTCACTCCAGTGACGCGTCATGCCCTGCGGACGGTGAAGACGCGCGACTGGAGTCGCGCGCCTCCAGCCTGTCATGACCCCTCTCGTCCGGCTGGGCCTGATGGCGGCGCTGGTCGTGACGGTGCTCGACCAGGCGTCCAAGCACATCCTGAAGTCCGCGCTGACCGACAGCGCCGGCATCACGGTGATCCCCGGCTTCTTCGACCTCGTGGTGGTGTGGAACCGAGGCGTCAGCTTCGGCATGCTGGGCGGCGAGGGCGCCCTGCCCCCGTGGCTGTTGTCGCTGGTGGCGGTGGTCATCAGCATTGTGCTCTTTCTATGGCTGCGGCGGGTTGTCCTGCGCTGGACGGCGGTCGCCATCGGCCTTGTCATCGGCGGCGCGGTCGGTAATGTTATCGACCGCGCGCTGTGGGGCGCCGTGTTCGATTTCGCCGATTTCCATGTCGGAGGCTGGCACTGGCCGGCGTTCAACGTTGCGGATGCGGCGATCGTGCTGGGCGTCGCCGCGCTTCTGGCGGAGTCGGTCTTCCGGCCGCGCCCGGGAGCAGCGCCGTGAGGGCCGGTACAGGGACGGCAGGACGAGGAACGAGATGACAACGAGGATCGTGCGCGGTGTGGCGCTGGCAGGCGCCCTCTCGGCGCTGTGCGCCTGCGGCGCCTTCGAGAATATCGGCGGCGGCAAGAAGACGTCGCCGGACGAATTCAAGATCGTGGCGCACGCGCCGCTGGCCATGCCGCCGAACGCCGACCTGCGGCCGCCGCGTCCCGGCGCGCCGCGGCCGATGGAGCAGACGCCCTCCGCCGAAGCGCGCACCATCGTGACCTCGACGGGCGGTGGCGCCCCTGCGCCGGCCGGCGGGCCCGCCGCCAAGGGCAGGGGCAAGCCCGGCGCCGCGCCGACGGCGACCGGCACCAGTTCCGGCGAGGCCGCGCTGCTCGCCAAGGCTGGCCAGACCGGTCCGTCGGTCGATCCCGACGTGCGGCAGAAGGTCAACCGCGAGAGCAAGGTCATCGCCGCCAGCAACCGTTCCGTGATCGACAGCCTGATCTTCTGGCAGGACAAGCCGCCGCCGGGTGTTCTGGTCGATCCGGCCAAGGAGCAGCAGCGTCTGCGCGAGGCCCAGGCCACCGGCGCCGCGCCGGCCGGCAGCACACCCACCATCGAGCGCCGCAAACGCGGCATCCTGGAAGGGATTTTCTGATCAGAGGACAGAAGACGGAGGACAGAGGACAGACAGAAGTCAGGATGATGTTTTCATTCTGTCTTCTGGCATCTGTCCTCTGTCCTCTGTCTTCTGATTCAACGGCATCGTGATGATACTCGCCGGCTGCCTGGGATACGGTGACCCGCATGCTCTCGCGTCGTGATCTGCTGACCGCCGGATCGGTGGCTTCCCTGTTCGGTCTGGCCGCGCCGCTGGTGGCGCGGGCCCAGTCCACGCGAACCGCGATGCCGGTGTTGCGGCCGAGCGCGCCGACGCCGACCTTCGAGCTGGCCAACGGCCTGCAGGTCGTCGTGCTGCCGTCGAACCGCGCGCCGATCGTCACCCAGATGCTGTGGTACAGGGTCGGCAGCTGCGAGGAGGCGCCGGGCAAGTCCGGCATCGCGCATTTCCTCGAGCACCTGATGTTCAAGGGCACGCCCAACGTGCCGTCCGGCGCGTTCTCGAAAATCATCGCCCGCGCCGGCGGCCGCGACAACGCCTTCACCAGCTACGACTATACGGCCTACCACCAGAACGTTGCCGCCGATCAGCTCGACCGCATCATGCGCATGGAAGCCGATCGCATGGCCAATCTGGTGGTCACCGAGAAGGAGCTGCTGCCTGAACGCGACGTCGTGCTCGAGGAGCGCCGCCAGGTGGTCGAGAGCCGCCCCTCGGCCCTGCTCGACGAGGTCGCGCGCGAGGCGCTCTACGGCCGCCAGGGCTACGGCATTCCCATCATCGGCTTCGCCGACGAGATTGCCCGCCTCGGCGTCGACGACGCGAAGTCGTTTTACGACCGCCACTATGCCCCCAACAACGCCGTGCTGATCATCGCCGGCGACACGACGGTCGACGCCGTCCGCGCGCTGGCCGACAAGTACTACGCGCCGATCGCACGCAAGGACGTGCCGGCGCGCACCCGGCCCTCGGCCGTCGGTACCGGCCTGCCGCGTCAGGTCGAGCGTCGCGACCGCCGCGTGGCGCAGCCGGAATGGTCGCGCGACTGGCTGGCGCCGAGCTACCGCATGGGCGAGACGGGGCATGTCTATGCCCTGCAGGTGCTGGCCCAGGCGCTGGGCGGCGGCCAGACCGGCCGGCTCTATCGCGTGCTGGTGCTGGACCGCAAGGTCGCGCTCGATGCCAGTGCCGGCTATTCGGCCCAGGCCCTGGGCTGGAGCGCCTTCGGCATCAACGTGACGCCGGCGGCGCAACGCACGATGGACCAGACGGCCGGCGACGCCAAGCAGGTGGTCGACCAGGTGCTGCGCGACGGCGTCACCGGCGAGGAGATCGATCTCGCCAAGCAGCGGCTGCTGGCCGCCGCCATCTATGCCCGCGATTCGCTGTCGAGCGGCCCCCGGATGTATGGCTCGACCCTGACCACCGGCGGCACCATCGCCGACGTCGACGAATGGCCGGCGCGCATCGCCGCTGTCACGCGCGAGCAGGTCATGAGCGCGGCCAGGGACGTGCTCGCCGACCAGCGCCACGTCACGTCGCTGCTCCTGCCGGAAGGCTCCGGCTGATGTGTTCCCAACACACCGTCGTCCTGAGCGCAGCGAAGGACCTTGCGGTGCTTTGTTCACCCGTCATCCCGAGCGCAGCGAGGGATCTTCTGCGAATGGAGCCCCATTTCGAGAAGATGTCTCGCTGCGCTCTACATGACGGATCGATCGGACCATCGCAGGGTCCTTCGCTGCGCTCAGGACGACACGAAAGAGCGGCTCGAGATGTCTCCACTCCATAGTATCGGCATGCGCCGCGCTTTCATCGGCATACTCGCTCTCTTGACTGCGGTCCTGGCGGCCGCCGCGCCCGCCACCGCCGTCGACATCAAGACGCTCACGACGCCCGCCGGCATCAAGCTGTGGCTGGTGGAGGACCGCACCGCGCCGGTAATCTCGATGAGCTTCGCCTTCGACGGCGGCTCGGCCCAGGACCCCGCCGGCAAGGAGGGGCTGGCGCAGATCACGGCCTCGCTGCTCGACCAGGGCGCCGGCCCGTACAACGCCGCCCAGTTCAAGTCCCGCCAGGAAGACATCGCGGTGCGCCTGAGCTTCGGCATGTCGGTCGACCGCTTCGGCGGCACCGTGCGCATGCTGCGCACCTACCGCGAGGAGTCGGTCGACCTGCTGCGCCTGGCGTTGACCGAGCCACGCTTCGATGCCGACGCCATCCAGCGCGTCCAGCGCCAGTTCGTCAGCGGGCTGAAGCAGGCCGAGCAGTCGCCAAACTCGGTGGCCACCCGTACGCTGATGCGTGCGATGTTCGGCCAGCATCCCTACGGCCGGCCGGCCGACGGCACCATCGCCGGAATCGAGGCCGTCACGGTCGACGACCTGAAGATGCAGGTGCGCCGCCAGTTCGCGCGCGACCGCCTGAAGCTGGCGATCGTCGGTGACCTGACGCCGGCCGAGGCCGTGGGCTTGGTCGATCGCGCCTTCGGCCAGCTGCCGGCGACGACGGGTCCGGCCGACGCCTCGCCCTGGACGCCGGGTCCGGGCCACCCCGGCGGCCGCACGATCGTGGTCGAGCGCCCGGTACCGCAAAGCGTCGTGCTGATCGCCACGCCCGCCATCAAGCGCGACGATCCCGACTGGTACGCCGCCACGGTGATGAACCACGTCCTGGGTGGCGGCGGTTTCTCCGGCCGCTTGATGAATGAGGTGCGCGAGAAGCGCGGCCTGGCCTACGGCGCCTACAGCCGGCTGTCTCCCTGGCGCCAGGCCGGGCTGCTGATCGCCTCGGCCGGCACCGCCAACGAGCGCGTCGCCGAGACGATCAAGATCATCCGCGAGCAGCTGGCGCTGATGGCCACGGAGGGCGTCACGGAAGCCGAGCTGGCCGACGCCAAGACCTATCTCGACGGCTCGCTCGCAGTATCATTGGACTCGACCGGCTCGATCGCCGGCCTGCTGCTCTCGATGCAGAATGACGGCCTGTCGCCCGACCACCTCGTCCGCCGCAAGGCGCTGATCGACCGCGTGACCCAGGACGACGTCAAGCGCATGGCCCGGCGAATCCTGCGCGAGGACCTCTCGGTGACGGTGGTCGTCGGCCGCCCGCAAGGCGTCACCGCCACGGAGTAGACCCGCGCCCTCTCGGCGCCGTTTCATCCCATCACTGTCTTTGCCTTCCCCCGGAGGGGGAAGGTGCCCGAAGGGCGGAAGGGGGATGTTCGACCGATCCCGGATTCTGCTCGGAGTATCGCGGTCGAGCGGACATCCCCCTTCCGGCGCTGCACGCCACCTTCCCCTCCGGGGGAAGGTTCCTGAAGCGCGCACTCGTGCTGCTGCTTTCATATGCGATAGCCCTGCTTCCAGGGCCAAAGTACTGGCCGCAGGGTTGAAGCGTACCTTAAGTACCAAAAATTCGCCGAATCCTCGCCTTAAACCCCAAAAATTTCCTATCATGCCGTTTTAGGGGCGCTTAACCTCCGGTTCTTCCTCATGAACTGGCCTGAAGCCTTCGTTTCCGATGTCACCATCAGCCGCGCCGTCCATCGCGACGTCAAGGCCGGCCGGCTGCGCAAGCTCGCATCCCGCCTCTACACCCGCAACCTGACGGACACGCCGGAGGCGATCGTCCGCCGCAATCTCTGGCAGATCGTCGGCGGCTACTTCCCGGGCGGCCTCATCGCCGACCGCACGGCACTCGAGAACCAACCGGCGGCGGACGGCTCCATCTGTCTTGTCGCCGACGGGCGTCATGGCGTGACCCTGCCGGGCCTCAGGCTGAGGCCACGGCAGGGCGTCCCGCCGCTCGACAATGATCGGCCATTTGTCGGCCTCTACCTCAGCTCGACGCCGCGCGCCTATCTGGAGAACATGCGAGCGTCGCGCGCGCGGGGCGGCCTGATCGCCCGCACGCTGCCGCGCGGCGACATCGAGGCGCGCCTCGACGCCATGCTTCGCCGTGCCGGTGAAGACGCACTCAAGCGCCTCCGCGTCGGCGTGCGCGCGCTGGCCCCGCAGCTCGCCCTGGAGAAGGAAGCGGCCGAACTCGACGAGTTGATCGGCACGCTGCTTGGCACCCGCACGGGTCGGATGACGTCGCGGCTGGGCAAGGCCCGTCGTGCGGGCCGGCCCTATGATCCCGAACGTCTCGAACTTTTCGGTGTGCTGCACAGGGCGCTGCGCGACCTGGCGCCGGTGATCCGCACGGCCCCGCGGCGCGACCGGACCGCCGCCGGAACGCTGGCGTTCTTCGAGGCCTACTTCTCCAACTTCATCGAAGGCACCGAGTTCGAGGTCGACGAGGCGGCCGACATCGTCTTTCGTGGCTTGATTCCCAACGAGCGTCCGCAAGATGCGCATGACGTGCTCGGCACCTGGAAGGTCGTATCCGACCTCGAGCAAATGCGCCGGACGCCGGCGACCGCTCCCGAGCTCGCCAGCCTTCTGCGCCACCACCATGCGGTCGTCATGGAGCAACGACGCGACAAGGGCCCCGGCCGCTTCAAGCTCGCTGGTAATCGCGCCGGGGCGACGACATTCGTGGCGCCGCCGCTGGTGGAAGGCACCCTCGATCATGGCTTCGAGTTGCATCGCAGCCTGGAGACGCCGTTCCAGCGCGCGGTCTTCATGATGTTCCTCGTCTCCGAGGTGCATCCGTTCGCCGACGGCAACGGCCGCATCGGCCGCATCATGATGAACGCCGAGCTTGTCGCCGGCGGCGAAGAGCGCATCGTCATCCCGACGGTCTACCGCAACAACTACCTGGTGGCGCTCAAGGCGCTCTCGCAAACCGGCAATCCCGAGCCGCTGATCCGTACCTTGGACTTCGCGCAGCGCTGGACCCGGGCCGTGGCCTGGGGCGAGTTGGGTGCGACGCGGCAGGTCTTGGAGTCATGTCACGCATTCCTCGATCCGGCTGTCGCAGACGCCGAGGGCCTGCGACTCACAATGCCCGATCATGGTGCGGTGAAGGCCGGGAGTCCTCGGCGACGCCGATAAGTCGCGAACCCTCGGCGAGAGCTTGGCGCGTATAGCGAACCCTCATTCGCGGAATCGTTTGTAGGACTCGGCGACTTCTGCGTCGGTCGCGAACTCCCCTCGCCGTCCTTGGTCGATGCCATTGGCGATCGCCGCGCGGGTGGAACTGCCCTCGGGCGGATGGGCGGCATCTTCTGTCCAGCCCTCAGCGATCTCAGCCAGAGTTTGCACGCGCTCGTCGGAGAGCTGTGGCAGCGTGGCTATGATCTTGGCAATGGCGTCGGTTCGGGTCATAGGAAAATGTAGCGCACATCATCGCTTCTTGGATCAACATCACGCCGCGTCACTGACTTTCTTCCCACTCGGCGCGCACATCGGCGTCGGGTTCGGTCGGGAGCCGAATCCGCCGTTCCTCCTCGAAGGCCTCCGGCGGCGACAGTCGAGCCAGCGCCCACACCGCCGCGCCCCGCACCAGCGGGCTGGCATCGCCGAGCAGGCGCCGCACCGCCGGCAGTGACATTTCCGCGTTCCCCGAATTGCCCAGCGCGATGGCCACGTTGCGCACGAAGCGGTCGCGCCCGCTGCGCTTGATGGCCGTGCCGGCGGACAGCGTCCGGAAGCCGGCATCGTCGAGCGCCGCCAGCGCGACCAGGCGCGGCGCCGTCAGGGCCGGGCGCGGCGCCAGCGCCGTCTCGCGGGCGACCTGCGCGAACTTGTTCCAGGGACAGACGGCAAGGCAGTCGTCGCAGCCGTAGATCCGGTTGCCCATCGCGGCCCGGAATTCGTGCGGGATCGGGCCGGGGTGCTCGATGGTCAGGTAAGAGATGCAGCGCCGCGCGTCGAGCTGGCCCGGCGCCGGGAAGGCCGCGGTCGGGCAGATGTCCAGGCACGCCTGACAGGTGCCGCAATGGTCGCGCTCCGGTTGGTCCGGCGGCAGGTCGAGCGTGGTCAGGATCTCGCCCAGCAGCAGCCACGAGCCGTGCGTGCGCGACACCAGGTTGGTGTGCTTGCCCTGCCAGCCGATGCCGGCCCGCGCCGCCGCCGGCCGTTCCATCACAGGCGCGGTGTCGACGAACACCTTGAGCTCGCGGCCCCAGCGGTGCCACATCCACTGCCCCAGCGCCTTCAGCCGCGATTTCAC
>Ga0187894_10007156_pt1 | contig 10651 bp, 2 predicted proteins | sample GBC1701081metaG_FD_136650 | JGI IMG/M metagenome (GOLD analysis project Ga0187894, IMG submission 136650) | White microbial mat communities from a lava cave in the Kipuka Kanohina Cave System on the Island of Hawaii, USA - GBC170108-1 metaG ... | reverse complement strand
GGGTAAGCCTGACTGGCCCAGCAAAGGTAGTTGGTAAGGCCGCTGTGAGGGATCATCACGCCCTTGGGCCTGCCGGTGGAACCGGAGGTATAAATGACGTAGGCCAGGTTCTCGGGCTCCGCCACGCCTTCGGGATCGCCGTCGTCGTGGCCGGAAATTTGAGACGCCTCTTCCGATTCGCTATCGACGCATACGATTTGCGCCCAGGTTACCGGCAATCCGTCGGCGAGCTTTTGAGAAGTGATGACGACCGGCGCCGAAGCGTCTTCGAGCATGAAGGATATACGTTCCAGTGGATGCGAAGTGTCGAGCGGGAGATAGGCTCCCGAAGCCTTGAGTACGGCGAGCGCGGCGACGACCATCTCGAAGGAGCGATCCAGGTAGATGCCGGCGATCACTTCCGGGCCGACGCCGAGCGAGATCAGCCGCCGGGCGAGACGGTTCGCCCGTTCGTTCAACTCGCGGTAGGTCAGATCGCCTTCCTCACTAGACAGCGCGATTGCGTTCGGCGTGCGCGCGGCCTGCTGTTGGAAGAGCTGATGCGCGCATCGATCCTTCGGAAAATCGAGCGCGGCGCCGTTCCAGGCCTCGATCAACAAACGCTCGCGCGCGGGCGCCGTCGATAGATCGTCCACTCGCCGAACGCCTTCCGAAACTATCTCTTCGAGCAGCGACTCCAGATGGCCGAGGATTCGCTCCACCGTTGCGGAGTCGTATCGGCCGCTATCATAGAGCATCCTGAAAAGGGTCTGCGGGCCGGGGGCGACGTCGAGGGTCAGCGGGTAGTTGGTCTGTTCGAAGATGCGCAGGTCTTTTATCTCAAGCTCGATCTGTTGCTCGCGCAGTCCCTCGGCGAGCGGGTAGTTCTGAAAGACCAGCAAGCTCTCGAACAGGGGCGTTCCGCGGGGAACCTCGCTCCAGGCCTGCGCCTGAATGAGCGGAGTGTATTCGTATTGCCGGACCGCGCTCTGCCGCTCCTGGATTTCCTGAAGTACCTCGACGAGCGTCGCGTTCGAAGGGATCTTCACGCGCACGGGAAGCGTGTTGATGAAAAGGCCCACCATCGTTTCCACGCCGGGCAGATCCGTGGGCCGGCCCGAAACGGTCGCGCCGAACAGAACGTCTCGCTCGCCCGAATACCGGCTGAGCAGAATCGCCCAGGCCCCCTGAATGACGGTGTTGAGCGTCAGATTATGCTCTCTGGCGAAAGACCTCAGCGCCGAGCTGAGATCGGGCGAGAGCCGTATCTCGCGATTGGCGTAGGCCTCGCCGGCGCCGGTCTCCGGCGCGATCCCCATCCTCGTCGGCGCCGTGAATCCCTTGAGCGCGTCACGCCAGAACCGCTCGGCCCGCTCAAGGCTCTGTCTCTTTTGCCACGCGATGTAATCGCGATAAGGGCGGGCGGCGGGGAGGTTCAATTCCGAGCCTTTCGAGAACGCGTCGTAAAAGGCGAAGACTTCCTTGAGCAGCGTGGGAACCGACCAGCCGTCCATCATTATGTGATGCCTGCTCCACACGAATTGCCATTCGCGCTCCGAGAGCCTCATCAACGCCAGGCGCATCAGCGGCGGCCTCGACAGCTCGAATCCGCGCTTGCGATTCGCTTCGAGGTAGTCGTCGAGCCGCGCCTGCCGCTCGGCGGGGCCGCCGTCGCGCCAGTCGAGAGTTTCCAGCGGAAGCGCCGCGCTTCGATGCGCGACCTGAACCGGTTCCTTGAGACCTTCCCAGATGAAGCCTGTCCGAAGCGCCGCGTGGCGATCGATCACTCGCCGCCAGGCCCGCTCGAACGCCGCGAGGTTCAGCTCGCCGGAGAAAACGCAGGCGATCTGGTCCAGGTAAATTCCGCTTTGAGGCGCATACAGGGTGTGAAACAACATGCCCTGCTGCATCGGCGAGAGCGGATAAAACGCCTCGATGTTTTTGTTCTTCGTCGCGCTCATCAGGCAGCCTCGTCTAAGTCAGACCAAACAACATTGGTACACAGTTTCAACCACGGGGAACACAGGGGAACACGGGGATGGCTATGGTTATTGTCTTTCCCCGTGATCCCCCGTGATCCCCGTGGTTGAAACTGTCTCAATGTTTGTTGTTCCGATTTAGCTTGTCTAGGATTTGATCAAGGTCTTGTTCGGTCCAGCCGAAATCCGCGAAATCGGAGGCCGTAAAACCTCCGGCCTCCACTTGCAGACAATGCGAGATCAGCTCCCGCAAAGATTCCATAAACCACCCGGCCAGCGTCTCGACGGTCGTTCCGCGATGAACCCCTTCGGCGTACCGCCAGACCATCTCAAGCCGCCCTCCGGTGACTCCTCCATTGATCTCGATCAGGTGACGCCGGGCCGCTTTCGGGCCGCGCGTCGGGCCCGCCGATTCGCGCGCGGGCGCAAACGGGGAATCCGCCGCCAGAGCCTGGTCGAGCTGTCCCAGGTAATTGAAGCTTATTTCGGGCCGTGGCAGGCGTCGCAAACGCTCCGGCGCCTCGGCGTCATCGCTCAGGTATCTCAAAACGCCGTAGCCGATTCCTCTCCGTGGAATCCGGCGCAGAAGCTCTTTCGTGGCCTTCAACTGCTCGCCGGCGTCCTCCGACGCGACGGTTTCGAGCAACACGGGCAGCCGGGTGGTGAAACAGCCCACCGTGCGGGTCAGGTCCACGCCTTCGAAAATCTCTTCTCTGCCGTGCCCTTCGATCTCTATCAGGTGGACGCGCCGGCCCGTCCATCGGCGCAACGCCCGCGCCAACGCCGCCAGCAACGCGTCGTTGATCTGGGTGTTGTACGCCTCGGGCGCCTTTTGAATGAGGGACTGGGTCTCCTCGGGAGTCAGCGCGACCGATATGGCGCGGCTCGCCTCGACGCTGTTGCCAGCGCCCGAGGCGAAATCGCCCGGCAGCGGCGCCGCTTCATCCCAGGGCAGGCCGAGCCAGTAATCAGCCTCTTCCCGCGCGTCGTCCGATTGGGCGTATTCGACCAGGCGCTCCGCCCAGCGCCGAAACGAAGTCGATTTCGGCGGCAGCCGGTATTCGCCGTTCGCGCTCAACCGGTCCAACTGGTCATGGATCGATTTCAAATCCTCGATCAGTATCCGCCAGGAAACGCCGTCAACGCTCAGGTGATGAATGACGATGAGCAGCCGCGCGGGGCTGTCGCCGGAAAACTTGAAATGCGCCAGCCTCACCGTCGGCCCATGAGTCAGGTCGAGGCTGGCTTGAACTCGCGCCGCGGCGCGTTCGATCTCCGCCTGAACGGAGAAACCGGCCTCGCCATCGAGTTCCGAAAGGTCGATGACGGTCAGGGGCGATGAATCGTCTATCCCGGCGTTCGTTTGCTCCCATCCGGATTCGCCGGGCGCGAATCTGAGGCGCAGGGCGTCGTGATGAGCGAGCAGGGCCCTGGCCGCCCGATCCAGAATTCCCGAATCGAGCGGACGGCGCGTTTCGAGCAGCAGCGCCATGTTCCAGTGATGCGGGTCGGCGGGATTGTCCTCGAAGAACCAACGTTGGATGGGAGTGAGCGGCGCCGGCCCGGCTATCGCGCCTTGTTCGGCCTCGACCCCGCTCGCCTCGTTTGCGGCCGCCGCAAGCCCGGCTATGGTCTGATGCTGAAAGAACTGTCTGGGCGTCAGGTAAATCCCCGCCTGATTCGCCTTCACTATGATCTGGATGCTGATGATCGAGTCTCCGCCGAGCTTGAAGAAGTTGTCGTTGACTCCGACCCTGTCGAGGCCGAGCGTTTCGGCCCAGATCGCCGCCAGCGTCTTCTCGGCCTCCGTCCTGGGCGGCTCGAAGTCCCGTTCGGCGCCGTGGCCCGTCTCCTCGACCGACGGCAACGCCTTTCGGTCTATCTTGCCGTTCGAATTCAATGGCAACGCGTCGAGCAGGACGATGTGTGACGGGATCATGTAATCGGGCAGCTTCTGTCCGAGGAATCGATCCAGTTCGTCGGGCTCCAGGATCGACGGGCGCGGCCGGCTCGTCTCGTCAATCGCGGTTTCAATCCGCCCGCTCGCTCGCCGCCCGTCGCGGAGCGCCCCGTCGCGGAGCGCGTAAATCATATGCCGGTCGGTTCCTTTCAACTCCTCTTCCTGCTCGACGATTACGCGGTATCCGCGATCTTCGAGCGAAGCGATCAACCCTTCGATCCGGCCTTCGGTTTGCTGTCCCGGCTGGTCATGCGCCTCCATCACGATCTGATCTATCTTTTCCCAATCGCCGGGACGAATCCCTCCAAGGACGTCGGCCTCGGATTTCTGCGCGTCGATCTTGAGCAGGTCAATGCGCTCGATCGCTTCCCGCTCGATGATCTCTGAAATCGTCGCCAGCCGGCACTGCGCGGTTTGGCCCGCGAACCGCTCGTCGAGCAGCTCATCCGCGTGATCCAGCAAAAGCGCGGCCTCTTCCGCGGTCCTTCCGCCGTTGTGTCCGCCGTTGTGTCCGCCGTTGTGTCCGCCGTTGCGCAGAATCGTCTTCAGCGTTTGTTTCTCGCCTTCGGCGTCGGCGTAGGCGCTCAGGCCGGACATCACCGAATAGCCGGGGAAGTAGGTGAATTGCGCCGTCCCTCCGGCGTCGGACAGCCCGAGGTTGCGCGCCCTGACGTTCGGCCCGTAAAGCTCGGCGTTGAGCCGCAAAACGTCGTAGATCGGCTTGATCGGCTCGAAGGCGTAAATCGTGGCGTCGGGATGGAGGTCGCTCACGAAAAGCGAAAACAGGCCGATGTTGGCGCCCACGTCCAGGACGAGCGCGTTTTCGCCGAGGCTGACGCCGTGTTTGAAATAACCCTGCCGCTCGAAAATCTCCCGGAAGCCGTGATCCGTTTCGTTCCTGTTGAGATGAGCGATCTCCATCCGGTTCGGCAGCCTGTAACGGCCGCGGCCTTCGATCGTTCGGCGGTATTCGCGCCTGGGCGTCACATAAGCGACGAGCTTTCGATTTCCGGCCGCATCCTCGCGCGGCAGGACGACGGCGTCCTCGACGCCTTGATGATCCTGAAGGGCCGCTTCTATTTCGCCCAGCTCTATGCGGAAGCCGCGAATCTTCACCTGATCGTCGATGCGGCCCAGAAACTCCAGGCTTCCGTTCGCCGCGTTTTCGTCAGGAAGGCGCCGGGCGAGATCGCCGGTTCTGTAAAGCCTCGCTCCGGGTTCGGAGCTGAACGGATCGGGAATGAACCGCTCGGCTGTAAGGTCGGGCTTGCCCAAATAGCCGCGCGCGACGCCCGCGCCGCCTATGTACACTTCGCCCGCGACTCCGGCCGGCGCGGGCCGCAAGTAGGAATTGAGCAAATAAACCTGAACGTTGGCCAACGGCTGTCCGAGAGGGATGTTGAGCGTTTCCGAGCGCGACTCCACTGCCTGCGCCGCGCAGGTGATCGCCCCAATCGTTGTTTCGGTCGGGCCGTAATGGTTGAAAATCCTGCAGGAGGGGGCGAGAGATTCCACTTTTTCAATCAGCTTCCAACTCGAAGCCTCGCCGCCGAGGACCAGACACTCGCGCGGGACGATCCGCGCGGCTCGCGGGGATGCAAGCAGCGCCTCCAGGTGAGAGGGGACGATCTTCAGGCAATCTATCCGGCGCCGCTCGAAATAGTCGGCCAGCGCGCCGGCGTCGGAAAGACGCTCCCGCGCGATGACGTGCAGGCAGCCGCCGCTCGCGAGCGCGGGGAATATTGCGGTGTTGCCCAGATCCGCCGCCAGAGTCGAAACGGTCGCGAACGAAGCCCCCGAAGGAAGACCGAGCCGCGCCAGAATGGCGTTGATGTAGTTGGAAAGCTGCCGGTGCTCGACGGCCACGCCTTTCGGTCTGCCCGTGGAGCCTGATGTATAAATGACGTAAGCCAGCGAATCGGGCCGGGCCTCGTTCGGCGGCTCCTCATCGCTCTGGCTTTCAATCGCGTCGCGGTCTCCGTCGATCCGGATCGTTTTGACGTCGATCCCTGAAATCAGCTCCGCGAGCCTGTTTTGCGTCACGACCACCCGCGCGCCCGAATCCTCGATCATGCCGGCCAACCGCTCTTTGGGAGAACCGGGGTCGAGCGGAGTGTAAGCTCCGCCGGCCTTCAAAACGCCCAGCAGGCTGACGATCGTTTCCGCGCAACGATCCAGAAGTATGGCCACGCGAGTTTCCGCCGTCACTCCCATACGTCGCAATAGATTGGCCAGCCGGTTGGCCTCGGCGTTCAACTCCGCATAGGTGATCGATCTGTCCTCGAATCCGACGGCCGGTCTGCCGGGGTGTTTGATCGCCTGCTCTCTGATCATCTCGTGAACGCATGCGCCGGTCTGAAATTCGACGGCCGTATCGTTGAAATCAAACAGCAGCGATTGCCTGTCGGCGCCGCTCAAGATTTCCAGCGCGCCGATCGGACTCGACGGGCGGGCGAGCGCGTTTTCAAACAAGGTCTCGAACCGCTCCGACAGCCTTTGAATATCCGCGAGGCGGAACAGCGCCGCGTCGAAATGGATCTCCAATCTCAATCCGGCGCCCGCGCGAATCGCTGAAAGCTTCAGCTTGAACCTTTCGGCGCAGCAATGCTCTTCGACTATGGAAAACCTCGCGCCGCCCGAAGCGATGGCGCCCGGCTCTTCGTCATAGGAGAAACAGAAGGAGAACAACGGCCCTTGTTTCATGTCGCGCCAGGAGAAAAACTCCTGTCGCTCGTAAAGCTCCGCGCCTTCCTGTTCGAGTTCCGCGATCAACCGGTTGAAGCCGTGGTCGTCTTCGACGCGCCCGGCCAGCGGCAGGTATCTTTCAAAAGGCCCGAGCGCGCCGGCAAGCTCTTCGTACTTGCGGCCGTCGTACAGGCGTCCGACCACCACCTCGCGCAGGCCGGTAAGCTTGCCCAGAAGCGCCTGCCAGCAGGCCAGCAGAACCGTCGCCGATGCGACGTCGTGGTCTGAGGCGACGCGGTCGAGTCCGGCGGCCAGTTCGGGACGGATCGTGAAGGCGAATCGCTCGGGGTCGAACGCCGCTCGCGCGTCCGATTGGATCGCCGGTCTTTCAAAAGGCGCCGGCGCGTCGAAAGCGTCCGGGATTTCTTTCCCGGCCCAATAGAGCCTTCCCGCGCTGGTCTCTTTCGATTCGAGCAATTGATTCTGCCACTCGGCCAATTCCGCGTACTGAATCGCCTCGGGCTCGGCCTGCTTCTCGTGGCCGCCCTCCTGGTCATTTGAGCAGATCTCCCGCAGGATGTTGCGGGCCGAAACGCCGTCGGCCGAGAACGAGGGAAGACTCATGAAAATCATTTTTCTGGCCGGCGAAAGGGTCGCCAGCCGCAGATTGAAAACAGGCCCGCGCTCAAGATCGAAAGGCGTCTTCGCCATCTCGTCGTGGATCGCGGCGATCTCGCGCTCTTGTTGCGCCGGATCGAGGCCCGACAGATCGGTCTCGACTATGGCCGCCGGTTCGCAATCGCCCACGACCTGAACAGGCACGGACATTCCGGGCAGATGTTTGAAGGTCGTGCGGAGGATCTCGCGCTTCGCGATGACGCCGCGAAGCGATTGAGTGAACGCCGCCGCGTCGAAATCGCCTTCGACCAGCGCGGCGAGCCGGGCGCGATACGCCTGGCTCCGATCCATCCGCCACAGGAACCACAACCGCTCCTGCTGCGGCGACATCTGAAAGGCTTGTGTTTTCTCGCTCAGCATCTTTTTGTCAGATCATCCTGATATGATTGATAACTTCCCTGTTCGGCCATCCCGACCAGAACTCTTCTCCGGCCCCGGTAAGGCCTGCGCCCGTGCGCGGCGAGCGTGTTGTCGAGCAACAGAATGTCGCCCGCGCGCCAGGGAAAGACGATCTCCGACCGCTCGTACGCTTTTCTGATCTCTTCGAGCGCCTCCGCCTCGAACGGCGATCCGTCGCCGTAACAGGCGTTGCGCGGAAGGTCTTCCGGCCCGAACTGCGACAGCAGTTTGCCGCGAACGTCAGGATCGAGGCTCGACACGTGAAATAGGTGGGCCTGGTTGAACCATACGCTCTCGCCGGTGGACGGATGGACGGTGACGGCCTGACAGACCTGACTCGTTCTGAGGCGGCCCCCGGCCTTCCATTCAAACTCGATTCCCGCATCGGCGCAGAACCGCTCCACCTGGGCCGGGTCGGATGTCTTGAAGACTTGCTGCCAGGAGAGGTCCAACCCCTCGCCGTAGTTGCGCACGTACATGACTTTCTTGCGGGCGAAGCGGTCTCTCACATCGGCGGCGATTCGTTGAAAGACTTCCCGGCTGTCGGCGATGGGAGTTTCGCCTCCACTCTCGGCCGGCGTCTCGCAATAAAACCAGATCTTCATCGGCCAGCTTCTCGCGTATGACATCTCGTTGTGCAAAGGAATGCGCTGGTTCGCCGGATACTCGGTCGAGGTGTAAATCCCGCCGCTTACCTGCGTGCGGGGCGTCGAGGCGTAGGTGTAATGAAGTAACTCGCCCGAAATGACGGCGATCAGCCGCTGAAACTCCTCGGGCGATTCGAGGTGAAAGCCTCTGAAAAGGATTCCTCCGCGCTTGCGCAAGCTGTCGTTGATCAACGCCCTGTTGAGGCCGGCCCAGGCGGTCAGGTCTATTCCCCTGGCGCGAGGCCGAAGGAGCAACGGCAGCCCGCGATCCGGGTCTAACGACTCCATCTCGACAAGGCTTCCCTCGGAAATGTTCAGCGCGGCGCGCCCGGCCGAGCCGAAGCCCTTTACGCCGGCGGCGGCGAGAGTCTGCTTTTTCATATTTATCTCTCTACCCTTTTACGAGTGTCTCTTGAGATGCGGGCCTGCGCGTTATGCCGCGCAACTTGGCAAGGCTGGCTTGATTGAGCTGGGCCATTCCCTTCTGCTTCTCTCGTCTGTCGGCTCTGGCGAGCGCGTCTTTAAGAGACTCGAAGTCGGCGTCCGGATCGGCGGCGACGATCCGCAACAGTTCCTGATAAAGCCGCGCCGTCTGTTCGATGGCCGAGCGGTCGAACATGTCCGGGCGATAAACCATCGACCCCACAAGCCCGTCGGAAGTGTCGGCCATCAGCAGGTGAAGGTCGTATCTAGCGGCGACGCGCTCGACGCCGATGGGCGAGAGCGCAAGGGATTTCAGTGACCGTGACGCGGGCGGCTCGCGCAGCAGATCGAACTTGACCTGAAAGAGCGGCGACGTGTGTCCGTCGCGATCCGGCCGGAGCGCCGAAACCAACCTGTCGAAAGGAAGCTCCTGGCGCATGTAAGCTTCAATCGTCACCTCGCGCACGCGCTTCGTTATCTCGGCGAAGCTCGGATTACCCGAGAGATCGGTTCGGAGCGCAAGTTGATTGACGAAACAACCGATGAGCCTTTCGACTTCCCTGCGATTGCGGCCCGCAACGTTAGTGCCGACGACGATGTCTTCCAACCGCGTGTAGAAGCCGAGCAGTACCTTGTAGGCCGCGAGCAACGTCATAAAGAGCGTGGCTCCCTGCCTGCGGCCGAGCGATTCGAGCGCGCCCGACAACTCCCGCGACAGCGTGAATGAATGCCGCTCTCCCCAATAATCGCTCGCCTCCGCCGACGCGCGGCCATTTGTAAGTTTGGCCGAAAGCTTGGCCGGAAGTTTCGCCGGAAGCCTCGCCGGAAGCCTTGTTGGAAGATTGATCACCGGGAGAGCTTCCAGGCGGGATTTCCAATACGAGAGGCTTCTGTCCATCTCGTACCGCCGGTTTCTCTCCCAGTAGGCGAAATCCGCATACTGTATGGGAAGCTCGGCCAGAGGCGACGGCGCGCCCTCCCGGAAAGCTTCGTAGAGATCTCCCATCTCCTCGAACAGCAGATCCATCGACCAGGCGTCGGAGATGATGTGGTGCATCGTAAGAGCGATGATGTTTTCCTCGCCGGAAAGCTCGATCAGCGCCGTGCGCATCAGCGGCCCGCGAACGAGGTCGAAGGGCCTCGATCCTTCTTCGATGACGATCCGTTCGGTTTCGGCCCGGCGCTCCGCGTCAGCGGCCTCTCGAAGGTCGATTATCGCAAGAGCGGGCGTGAAGTCCGTGGACAGGCGCTGGACGGGCTGCCCTTCGACGATCTCGAAAGTCGTCCGGAGCGCCTCGTGGCGGCGGATGATTTCGGCCAGCGCCATCCACAGCGCCTTCACATCAAGAACGCCCGCGACACGCATGGCCCTGGGCAGGTTGTAAGAAGGGTTCCCCGGATCGATTTGATCGATGAGCCAGAGTTGTTGCTGGGAGAATGAAAGCGGCAGCCGCCCGGTTCGAGGCGCCTGTGGGATCGGATCAATGCTCAGCTCCGCGCCCTCCTTCATCGCGGCTTCGACGGCCGCCGCAAAAGCGGCTATGGTTGGGGCTTCAAACAGACTCTTAACGCCCAGATCGACCTCGAAAGCTTCTCTCACTCTTGAGATCATCTGCGTCGCCAGCAGCGAATGCCCTCCGGCCTCGAAGAAGTTCTCACTCCTCCCGATTCCCTTTCTCCCTAACGTCTCCGTCCAGATTCCCGCCAACACCTCTTCCACCGGGCTCATCATCGGCTCGCTCTCGCGCGCTTCCTCTTCCACCTCCGGCAATCTACGCCGATCAACCTTACCGTTGGCCGTCAGCGGCATCTCCTCAAGTTCGACTATCGTCGCCGGCGTCATGTACTCCGGCAGCTTCTCTCTCAGGCGCTTGCGGAGCTGTTGTCCGCCGACTCTCTCC
>Ga0187894_10007155_pt1 | contig 10651 bp, 11 predicted proteins | sample GBC1701081metaG_FD_136650 | JGI IMG/M metagenome (GOLD analysis project Ga0187894, IMG submission 136650) | White microbial mat communities from a lava cave in the Kipuka Kanohina Cave System on the Island of Hawaii, USA - GBC170108-1 metaG ... | reverse complement strand
GTGCCGACGCCGCTGGAGGCGAAGTTGAGCTTGCCCGGCCGCTCCCTGGCGTAGGCCACCAGCTCCTTCACGTTTGCCACCGGCAGCTTCGGGCTCGACACCAGCACGTTCGGCACGTTGGCGACGTGGGTGATCGGGGCGAAGTCCTTGAGCGGATCGTAGGGCAGCTTCTGCAGCACCGGGCCGATGGAATGCGTGCTGCTGGTCGCCATCAGGATGGTGTAGCCGTCGGGCGGGCTCTTCGCCACCAGGTCCGAGCCGATCGTGCCGCCGGCGCCGGGGCGGTTCTCCACCACCACCGACTGGCCGAGCCGCTCGCCGAGCTTCTGCGCCACGATGCGCCCCACCACGTCGGTGGCGCCCGCCGGCGGGAAGGGCACGATCATCTTCAGCGCGCGCTGCGGGTATTGCGCGGCGGCCTGCAACGGGAGGGCGAACAGCAGGACGAGCAGGAATCGCATGGGAAGCCTCAGACTGTGGATTTATCCAGTAGCGCAATCTACCCCAAAACGCCGGCCAGCTGCCAGACCGCGAAGACGGGCATGCCGCGATCCCCTAGAGCCAGCGGCGCACGCTGCGGCAGTAGGACGCGAAGTCCTCGCCGAACAGCGATTGCAGGGCCTTCTCTTCGGGCGCGATCTGGAAGCGGTTCATGTAGGCAACGAAGGCGAACAGCCCGGCGAGCGCGGCGGGATTGGACAGGAACATGCCCCAGCCGAGCAGTGCGAGCGCGAAGCCCAGGTACATCGGGTTGCGCGTCCACCGATAGACGCCGCTTCGCACCAGCGACGAAGCGCCACCGGGCCGGAGAGGATTCACCGTGGTCCTCGCACGCCGGAACTCGATCACGCCCGCGAGGGCGACGCCGGCACCGGACAGGACGACCAGTAGCGCCGCGGGCGTCCGGCCCGGCGCCGCGAGGTCGAGCCCCGGCACGAGCCGCGCGATGCCCCACATCAGCAGCGCCGCCGCGGCGACCGCCAGCACCGGCGGGACCTTGAGCTCGAGATACGAAAAGTTCATGGCTCCCGCGCGCCGACGATCCAGCCCTCGCAGACATCCACGTCGGCGGGGATCCCGAAACGCGGCTGTTTCTCCGCCCAGGCTGCCGTCACTGCACACAGGATCGAGTCCAGGGCGTCACCCGAAGCGTCAGCGAGGATGATGTCCCTGAGCGAGTCGCGCATCCTTACCTTCAGGTCGAGAGGATGGTGGCCGGAATGGAGTGCGCGAAGGATATCCCTCCGTGCTTCTCGATTCCTTCCCGCGCTGGCGAGTTTGTCGTTCTTGTAGTGGTGAATTCCAATTGCCCTTGCAAAGTAGCCCGGGTAGGCCTCGACTGCGATTTTCGAGGAAGCTGTTTCGTTCATCCGTGGAACACGAATCCGGTGCGTGAGGAGCCTCCACGCGCCTTCGTAGAACATCCTTCCGACGGGCGGATTGGTCTTTGTCTTGAGCGGACTGTGCGAACCTGCGACCCGATCCGTCCTGCGATGCTTGTCCGCCACCGACCCGGCCGACATGAACGCCCTCATTCCGGCCTCGACAAAGGCTTCCTTTCCGCCCGCTACGCAGGATGCGATCATCTTCGGCCAGGTTCCGGACCAACCCTGCCGGTCGATGAATCGCCTCGGCAGGCCGAAGGGGAAGTCGAATCCACCGACCCATTCGTCGTTCGAGCCCAACCAGAGTTCGTAGGCGGGCCAGTCCGCGAAGCCGGTTAGTTTGACAACGGAGAGCTCTTTCCTGGCGTAGCGGCACTCGGCGACGACAATCTTCTTGTCGCGGCCGGGTGCCGAAGTGAAATCGACGCCGATGATCTTCATGGCTGCTTCAGGTAGACCCAGACGATGGCGTCGTAGGGCAGCAGCGCGCCGGGGGCGAGCGGCGCGCCGGCGGGCAGCGACAGCTCGGCCGCGGGCCTGAGCAGGACTTTCTCGACCGAGATGCCGGCGATGCGCCAGCGGCCGAACAGGGCGGTGAACTCCGGCATGCCGGCGAGCGCGGCCGCGACGTAGGCGTTGTCGGAGCCCGAGTGCGGCCGGCCGGCGCCCGGATCCCAGCGCCGCGAGCTCGAGGCCTGGCGCGCGAGCAGCGTCGAGAGCCAGGGATAGCGCTCCAGGCGCCCGACGGACAGCGACAGGTCGTTCGCATCGGCCTGCAGGAGCAGCATGCGTACCGAAGCCTGGGTCGAGGGGCGGCCGAGCGGGCACTGCGGCCGCAGCGTCAGCACCAGGCGCACCTCCTGGCGGCGCTCGAAGGCGACGCGGCACTCGGCCGCGTCGTAGCCGCCGAAGGCGGCGGCGATCAGGAGTTCGAGCATGCGGCGAGCTCTGCGGCGGACAAGTTGTGGATGCGTCCGAAGCCCGCGACGAAGCGCGCCTCGCGCGGCACGATGCGCCAGAACGAGAAATCGGCCAGCTCGAAATTGATCGCCTGCTCCGGGAAACGCTGCAGCCAGAGCTTCTTCAGTCCGGGCTGCCCGGCAGGAAGATTCTCGGCGCTGCCGCGGATGGAAACCCTCTTCAATGTAAAGGGATCCTCCCGCCGGTCATCGGTCTCGGCGACCGACAAGGCGACCCGCGCGTCCCGCAGCATGTCCTGCGTGTGCCAGGCGAGGCGGCTGACGTGCACGTGGAACGCCGAAAAATCCGCCGCCGGCAGATAGAGCGTCATGCCGGCCATCGGCGCGCCCTGGCGCAGCGTGGCCAGGTGCGCGACCCGCTGCGTGCGCAGCAGGTGACCTAGAGCGCAGCGCCAGTCCGCCGTGATCCGTTGATCCACGTACCGGATTCTAGGGCCGGCATGTCAGGAACTCCTGAATTGCGGCGCATCATCGGTGTGTCTAAGATCGCGGCGTGGACCGCTTTCACCGGTACTACGCTCTCCACGGCGTGCTGGCTGCCCGGCGCCAGCCCGTCAGCCGGCGCGAGCTCGAGCTGAAGCTGGAGTGCTCGCGCGCGACGGTCAAGCGCCTGGTCGAGGACCTGCGCGGCTACCAGATTCCGATCCGCTACGACCGGGCACGCAACGGCTACTTTCTCGACCGCAGCCAGGCCTATGAGCTGCCCGGCATCTGGTTCAACGCCTCCGAGCTATACGCTTTGCTCGCGGCCCAGCAGCTTCTGGAGCGTGCCGAGCCCGGGCTGCTGGCGGAAACCCTGGCGCCGCTCAAGCGCAAGATCGAGCAGATCCTTGCCGCGGACCATCTCGGTGCGGGCGAACTGGCGAAGCGCGTCCGCATCCTGCGCATGGCCGGGCGCGGACCCGGAAAGGAATTCCAGCGCGTGGCCGGCGCGCTCATCGAGCGACGCCGCATGCACATCCGCTATTCGGGCCGCACAAGCGGTGAAACCACCGAGCGCGACGTGTCGCCGCAGCGCCTGGCGCACTACCGCGACAACTGGTACCTCGATGCCTGGTGCCACTTGCGCAAGGGTCTGCGCAGCTTCGCGCTGGAGAGGATTCTGCAAGCCCGAGCCCTGCCCGCGAAGGCGAAGTTCGTTCCCGAATCGCAGCTCGACCGGCATTTCGCCAGCGCCTACGGGATCTTCGCCGGCGAGCCCAGGGCGACCGCGGTGCTGCGCTTCACTCCGGAGCGGGCGAGATGGGTGTCCGAAGAGAGCTGGCACCCGCGCCAGGAGGGCCGTTTCCTCCCCGACGGCGGCTACGAGCTTCGCCTGCCCTACGGCGACCCGCGGGAGCTCGTCATGGACATCCTGCGCCACGGGGCGGAGGTCGAAGTCGTGGAGCCCCCGGAGCTCCGCCGGGCGGTGGCGGCGGAACTAGAACGGGCTGCCGAGCGGTACCGGTGACGGGCTCACGATTTGAGCCTGTACCGCTGGTACCTTCCGTGCAGGAGTCCTGACCCTATCCCGGATCGATTGACATGGCATCGCTGCTTGACGCTCCAATCGCGCATCCAGGCCAGCCGCTCCGAGACCACTTGACCGGCGTCAGTCGTCTCGCCCGTTCGTTCGCGACGAAACTTGCGCTGGATCAAGCCGGCGAGCTGATCGGACTACTGCACGATTTCGGCAAGTACAGCAGCGACTTCCAGAGATACATCAAGTCGGCAACGGGGCTGGTCGACGCCGATGAGGACGAGTACGTCGATGCCGGCGCGCTGAAGGGAAAGGTCGATCACTCATCGGCGGGCGCGCAATTCCTCTGGAATACGCTCTCCGCCCGGGGGCGCGAGGATGCGGCCGTCGGCCAGATTCTCGCGTTGTGTATCGCCTCCCATCATTCGGGGTTGATCGATTGCATATCCGCGGCGCCGGGGAACTTCGGCGAGGACAGTTTTGCCGCGCGGATGCAGAAGTCTCGGGAAAGGACCCACCTGGACGAATGCGTTCGAGCTGCCGACGGGGTGCTAATGCAGCAATGCGAGCAGCTCCTGCAACGTCGCGATATCGTTGACGCCGTTCTGGGCCGAATTCGGAGAGTGCTCGAACGCAACACAATCGATTCCCGGATGCACGCCGTAGTGTTTCAGCAGCAGATCGGCTTGCTGGTCAGGTTTCTTTTCAGCTGTCTTCTCGATGCCGATCGAATCGACACGGCCGATTTTGAGCGTCCGAGGCATGCCGCGTACCGAAGCCGGGGCCTGTCCGCCAACTGGGGGGTGTTGATCGATCGACTGGAAGCGCACCTCAACTCGATCCAGAGTGACAGGCCGATCGACGATCTGCGCCGAAGAATCTCGCAGGACTGTCTCGATGCCTCTGTCCGGCCCGGCGGCGCGTATACGCTGACCGTTCCAACCGGCGGCGGCAAGACGCTGGCCAGCCTGCGCTTCGCGCTGCATCACGCGAAGCAGCGCGCGCTTGACCGGGTCGTCTACGTCGTACCCTTCACGTCGATCATCGACCAGAACGCACGGGTTGCCCGCTCGATTCTGGAGACGGCGGATTCGGACATTGGCCGTGGCGAGTTTGTGCTGGAGCATCACGCGAGCATTACGCCGGAAGTGCAGACCTGGCGCGAGAAGGTGTTGTGCGAGAACTGGGACGCGCCGGTGATTTTCACCACGATGGTCCAGTTTCTGGAGTCGCTTTTCGGCTCCGGCACACGCGGAGCGCGGCGCATGCACCAGCTGGCGAATTCAGTGCTGGTGTTCGACGAGATCCAGACACTACCGGTCAAGTGCGTGCACCTGTTCAACAATGCGGTGAATTTTCTGGTCGAGCAGTGCAATTCCACGGTCCTTCTTTGTACAGCGACCCAGCCTCTTCTGCACAAGGTCGACGATGCGAAAGGCGCGATTCGCCTCGCGCCCGGACACGAGGTCATCCGCGACGTACGCACCCTGTTCGACGATCTTCGGCGCGTCGAAATCCGGTATGAGCGCCGGCCAGGCGGCTGGCCGCACGCCGATATCGCCCGCCTTGCCATGGACGAGATGCGGCGCGCGGGAAGCTGTCTGGTGATCGTGAATACCAAGGAGTCCGCTCGCGTGCTCTTTCAGATTTGCCGGGAGCGGCTTGCGAGGCGGGATGAGGTTTTTCACCTCAGCACCGACATGTGTCCGGCACATCGAAAGGTCGTGCTCGGCACCGTGCTGGAAAGGCTCGCGCGCGAAGAGCCTGTGATCTGCCTCAGCACCCAGTTGATCGAGGCGGGGGTGGACGCGGACTTTGGCGCGGTCGTCCGGTTTCTGGCGGGCCTGGATTCGATTGCCCAGGCGGCGGGCCGATGCAACCGCAATGGGCGTCTGAAGTCGGGGGTCGTACATGTGGTCAACCCGCGGGATGAGCGACTCGACAGCCTCCCGGACATCTCGAAGGGCAGGGACCAGGCGGAGCGGGTGCTGCAGGACTTTGTCGAGGATCCTTTCCGGTACGGGCACGATCTCGTCGGTCCGCTGGCGATGAACGAGTTCTACCGCTACTACTTCTTCGACCGCAGGAAGGAGATGGACTATCCTGTTTCAGCCCGAGCGCTGGGGTATGACGACACCGTCCTCAACCTGCTCTCGTCGAACACGCAGGCGGTAACCGAGATGCAAAGACGAAACGGTGCCGCCCCCGATCTGATCCTCCATCAGTCCTTCATGACAGCCGCGAGAGCTTTCAAGGCTATAGATGCGCCGACCCAAGGGGTCGTTGTTCCATACGGACCGAAAGGCAAGGAGGTGGTCGGTCGGCTGCACGGCGTATTCGACGTCGAGCTGGATTCTGCGCTTTTGCGGGAAGCACAGCAGTTCACGGTCAATGTCTTCCCCAATGTTTTGGAGAAGCTCAGGTCTGCCGGGGTCGTGACAGAGGTTAAAGCGGGGGCGAGAATTCTCACCCTGGACGAGCGCTACTACAGCCCGGACTTCGGGTTGTCCGCGGAGCAGGTAGCCGATCTGGAGAGTCTCTATGTCGATTCGAAACAGCATTGAGTTCAGAGTCTGGGGGCGGCACGCCCTGTTCACGGACCCGCTGACCAAGCTGGGAGGCGAAAAATTCTCGTATCAGATGCCCACGTATGAAGCGCTGAAGGGCATCGTCAAATCAGTGTACTGGAAGCCGACATTGATCTGGGTGATCGACGGCATGAGAGTCATCAAGAGAATTCAGACCCAAACAAAAGGCACCAAACCTCTGGATTTCAGCGGCGGGAACACGCTGGCGATCTACACCTTCCTTGCGGATGTCGAATACCAGGTGCAAGCCCATTTCGAGTGGAATCTGGCGCGTCCCGAGCTCGAGCAGGACTGGAACGAGAACAAGCACCACAATATCGCGAAGCGCATGCTGGAGCGCGGTGGCCGTCAGGATATCTTTCTTGGCACACGCGATTGCCAGGGCTACGTCGAGCCCTGCGAGTTCGGTTCGGGACCCGGGCACTACGATGGCGCGGGCGAGCTCGCGTTCGACCTCATTTTCCATGGATTCGACTACCCAGACGAAACCGGAAACGGCAAGCTGTACGCCCGCTTCTGGCGCCCGACCATGAAGGATGGGGTGGTGCAATTCGATCGGCCGGAGGCGTGCTCGATCAGGAAATTCGTAAGGCCGATGACGATCAAGGCTTTCGGTCGGGGGGAGAACTTGCTCTCGGTGGACGACGAGGCCATGGGTGTGGAAAGTTCGCCGTGAGCTGGATACAAAAGCTGTATGAGACGTACGAGAAGTGCGCGGGGCACGAACCACCGGGCGCGGAACCGTTGATGCCCGTCAGCCATACCTCCCAGTTGGCTCATATCGAGATCGCGATCGACGCGAGCGGCAGGTTTCGGAGAGCGGTGGTCACATCGAAAGAGAGTATTGTCCTGCCGGCCACTGAACGATCAGCGAGTCGAGGGTACGGCGAAGCGCCGCACCCTCTTGCCGAGAAAATTCAATACTGCGCGGGTGATTACTCGGATCATGGCGGCGTCAAGGAGCATTTTTTCGACGGGTATCTGGCCCTTCTGAAGCTCTGGTGCGAGTCGAGCAGCAGCCATCCCAAGGCGGTTTCGGTCCTGAAGTATGTCCAGATGCGCTCCGTAGTTGCAGATCTCGTCAAGGCCGGAGTGCTTCATGAGCGCAATGGAGTGCTGTTGACCGACTGGCCGGAAGAGACCGCTGAGCCTGAAATATTTACCCGGCTGACGGCCAAGAGTGAGAATGGCAGGAAGGTCAGGGACCAGGGGGATGCACTGGTGAGATGGGTCGTGGAGACGCCGGGCGATGAGCGCTCCCAGACCTGGAAGGACGAGACACTGCAGGCGGCGTGGCGCCGGTTCGATGCCTCGCGGCGCGCCTTGCGCGGACTCTGCATGGTAGGAGGCGACGCCGACAGCGCACTGGCCGATCAGCATCCGGCAAAGCTCCGCAACGGTGCGGACAAGGCCAAGATTATTTCGTCAAACGACGAAAGCGGATTCACGTTCAGAGGAAGGTTTCTGGATGCCCAACAGGCCGCCGGGGTGAGTTTCGAGATTACTCAGAAGGCGCACAACGCCTTGCGGTGGCTTGTCGCGCGCCAGGGACGCCGCCACGGAGATCAGGTAATCGTAAGTTGGGCGGTCTCTGGAAGGCCCGTTCCCGACCCAACCGCGAACACCCTTTCCATCCTTGGGGTGGAAGTTGGAACGACGGAGGCCGTATCGGCGGACACGGCGCAGGCGTTCGCGCACCACCTGAACCGAGCAATTTCGGGGTATCGAGCAGCTCTCGGTGTAGCCGACGACATTGTCGTGATGGGGCTGGACTCTGCAACGCCGGGACGGATGGCGATCACGTTCTACAGGGAACTCAAGAGTTCGGAGTTCCTTGGCCGGCTCGAGAGTTGGCATTCCAAGTCTGCTTGGCCCCAGAACCTGGGAAAAGGCAAGCAGTTCGTGGGGGCGGCAGCGCCCGGGGAGATCGCCGAAGCTGCTTACGGCAGGCGATTGGATGACAAGTTGCGGACGGCCACCGTGGAACGATTGCTGCCCTGCATCGTGGATGCCCGCGAGATTCCAAGAGATCTTGTCAGGGCGACCTTTCTCAGGGCCTGCAATCGGGCCGGCCTTGACGCCTGGGAATGGGAGAAGTGTTTGGGTATCGCGTGCTCGCTGTTCCGGGGGATCAATTCGTCGGAGGACTACCAAATGGCACTGGAGAACGAACGCAGAACGCGGGACTACCTCTACGGGCGTCTGCTTGCGGTCGCCGAGAGCATCGAGAGCCGTGCTCTCTATGTCGCAGGGGAAGAACGCGAAACGACAGCGGCGCGATTGATGCAGCGGTTTGCCGATCGACCGTTCTCCACCTGGAAAACCATAGAGCTGTCGCTCGCGCCGTACAAGGCAAGGCTACGTGCACAGCGAGCAGGATTTCTTCATGAAATGGAAAAGCTGCTCGACGAAATCGTATGCCGTTTTCCTGATGGCACGTTTGCTGATGATGCAAGGCTGTCCGGAGAGTTTTTGCTTGCTTACCATTGCCAACGGCGAGCGCTCCGAACAAGTCGAGCGGAAGCGCCCGACAGTGAATCCGCTGACGTACGAAACTAGCCAAGGAGGGGATATGTCGACGCTGAAGAACAAGATTGACTTTGCCATCGTAATGCGGGTGTGCCGTGCAAATCCGAATGGCGATCCCCTGAACGGGAATCGTCCCAGGACGGACTATGGGGGCTTTGGCGAGATTACCGACGTTTGCATCAAGCGAAAGCTCCGCGATCGTCTCCAGGAATCCGGAAAGAACATTTTCGTTCAGTCGGATGACCGCAAGATCGATGGCGAGCCGAGTCTTCGTGCCCGCGCGGAATCGGAGAAGAACGGGCTCGGCAAGAAGGCCTTCGGCAAAGGCGCGAAGAAGGACGACACCGCCAAGGCGGCCTGCGAGAAGTGGTTCGACGTTCGAGCATTTGGCCAGGTTTTCGCTTTCGGGAAGGAGGGTGACGCGAGCGGCGTATCGATCCCGATCCGCGGGCCGTTGACGATTCAGTCGGCATTCAGCAAAGAGCCAGTCAGCGTTTCAAGCACCCAGATCACAAAGAGTGTCAGTGGCGAAGGAGATGGCTCCAAGCGCGGCTCGGACACGATGGGGATGAAGCATCGGGTGGACCAGGGGATCTATGAATGCTATGGCAGCATCAACCCCCAGCTTGCGGAGCGCACCGGGTTCAGTGGCGAAGACGCAGACGTGATCAAGTCAATCCTGCCCAAGCTGTTTGAGAACGATGCTTCTTCGGCGCGTCCGGAGGGCAGCATGGAGGTGCTGAAGGTCATCTGGTGGAGGCACAACAGCAAGTCCGGCCAGTACTCCTCGGCGAAAGTGCACCGCTCGCTGACGGTGAACCCGGATGGCTCGATCAGTTTGACGGAGCTGGCAGGAATGAAACCAGAAGTGATGGACGGTTTCTGAGCCCATTCCGGGCTCGCAAACCTCTGTTGCTCGCGTCTCCTTCGTCCCGGGCGCGAGCGACTTCCTCGGGAATTCCTTCGACCTGTTCGTCAAGAGCAATCGTCATGACGGCTGATCAGGTCCTCGGCATCCAATAGTCCGGCCGCCGGCTGTGATGCGCGAGCGCGATGACCTCAAGGACGTCGCCCCGGAGGCGGTACACCAGGGTGTAGGGAAAGCTTCTGAATACTACGCGACGGGTATCGAAGCGGCCGGGCGTGCCGATCCGGGGATGACCGACGATGAGCGCGCGAAGCCGTTCAACCTCTTCGATGAAGCGTGTCGCGGTCGGTCCGCCGGCCTCGGCGATGTACCAGTCGACGGCCTGGTTGAGATCGCGTCTGGCACCGGCGTGCGAACGGATCCGCATCAGCGCAGTTTCGCGCGCAGCTCCGCCATGACTACTTCGAACGGTACGGTTTCGACTTCGCCCCGGTCGAGCTGGGCGATGCGGCGGTCGATTTCCTCGTCCCACGCCGCCGCCACCGCTTCGGGCGTGTCCACGCTCATGCGCAATTTCTCGGCGAGGCCGGCGCGCTGCTCGGCCGAAAGCTGCATCGCTTCGGCGGAGATCTCTTCGTAGGTAAGTGGCATGAGGCGCTCCCAGGGGAAGGTAATGACGAAAATTCTAGTCCTGATCGAGGGGTGGTGCATCGCATGACGCCGTCCGACGCGGAACCGGTCCCGCTCTCGGCGCTGCAGCACTGGTGCTACTGCCCGCGGCAGTGCGGGCTGATCCACCTGGAGCAGGCGTTCGAGGAAAACGTGCACACGATGCGCGGGCG
>Ga0187894_10007154_pt1 | contig 10652 bp, 11 predicted proteins | sample GBC1701081metaG_FD_136650 | JGI IMG/M metagenome (GOLD analysis project Ga0187894, IMG submission 136650) | White microbial mat communities from a lava cave in the Kipuka Kanohina Cave System on the Island of Hawaii, USA - GBC170108-1 metaG ... | reverse complement strand
GGCCCGAGCGGCCCTCGGAGCGGGAGGCAGGGCCCGAGCGGCCCTCGGAGCGGGAGGCAGGGCCGGTTGGGGACTTCAATAGGAATCCGACGGATCCCCGGATTGGGCGAGTGGTGGTCAGCCGCCACCAGATCGAGGCCCGTGTCACCGAACTTGGCCGCCAGATCACGCTGGACTACCGCGACCGACCCCGCCTCCTGCTGGTGGGGGTACTCAAAGGCGCATTCGTGTTCATGAGCGATTTGGCCCGCGCCATCGACACTGCGGTGGAGGTGGATTTCATGGCGGTTTCCTCCTACGGCAGTGCCACCAAGAGCAGCGGGGTGGTCCGAATCGTGAAGGACCTCGACGCCGACCTGCGGGGCCGCCACGTGCTGCTGGTGGAAGACATCGTCGACAGCGGGCTCACCTTGTCGTATGTCCGCAAGAATCTCAGCGCCCGGGCGCCGGCCTCGTTGGAGGCTTGTGCCCTGCTGGTCCGCCAGGGCCTGCAAAAGCACGACCCCGAGCTGCGCTACGTAGGTTTTGATATTCCTCCTGAGTTTGTCATCGGCTACGGCCTGGATGTCGACGAGGCCTATCGAAATCTTCGCGACGTTTGCGTCTACGAGGAGTCAGGCGCCCCGTAGGGTTAAGGGCATGAAGAAGTTCCTGCGCAGTCCGGTTGTTTATGTGACCGCGGCTCTCCTGGTGGTGACGGCCATCGGATTGGGAGTGCGTTCCGCCGACAACCCCGACGTGCTGCGCCTCGACGAGTTCGAGCGCCGGGTCGACGCCGGGGGTGTCAAGACCGCCCTCATCGACGATCGCGGCGGCACCATCGAAGGAGAGCTGACCGACTCCAATCGCTACAAGGTCAATTACGTGGTTGCTGATGCCGAAGCGGTTGTGAGCAAGCTGCGAGCCGCCAAGAGCATCGAGATCAAGGTCGACCACCGCCAGGACCCGCTGTGGTGGAGCCTGCTGCAGACCTTTCTACCCGTGATCTTGTTGATCGGGGCCTTCATTTTCGTGATGAACAGCATGCAGGCGGGTGGCAAAGGCGTGATGAAGTTCGCCAAGGTCAAGGCCCGGCACATCAACAAGAACGAACCCAAGGTGACTTTCGCCGATGTGGCCGGAGCCGACGAGGCGGTGGAGGAACTCCAGGAGATCAAGGAGTTTCTGGAATCGCCGGCCCGCTTCCAGGCAATGGGGGCCAAGATTCCCAAGGGCGTTCTACTCTTCGGCCCGCCTGGAACCGGCAAGACTCTTCTGGCCCGTGCCGTTGCCGGTGAGGCGGGGGTGCCCTTTTTCTCCATCTCGGGCTCCGACTTCGTGGAAATGTTCGTGGGCGTGGGTGCCAGCCGGGTGCGGGATCTGTTCGAACAGGCCAAGGCCAGCGCCCCCGCCATCATCTTTGTCGACGAGATCGATGCCGTGGGGCGCCATCGGGGCGCGGGCCTCGGCGGTGGCCACGACGAGCGGGAGCAAACGCTCAACCAACTGCTGGTGGAGATGGACGGTTTTGACCCATCGTCGGGCGTGATCCTGGTGGCGGCCACGAACCGGCCCGACATTCTCGACCCCGCCCTGCTGCGCCCTGGGCGCTTCGATCGCCAGATCGTGGTCGATCGCCCGGACCTGGCCGGCCGTCAAGCCATCCTCGAAGTCCACGCCGCCGGCAAGCCGTTGGCCAAGGGCATTGAGGTGTCAGTACTGGCTCGTCGCACCCCAGGTTTCACCGGCGCCGATCTGGCGAACCTGATGAACGAGGCGGCGCTGTTGACGGCTCGGAACGGGTTCTCCGAGATCGGAATGCCCCAGCTGGAAGAGGCGGTGGACCGCGTCATGGCCGGGCCTGAGCGCCGTTCCCGACTCATCTCCGACGACGAGAAGCGGGTGATCGCATATCACGAGGGCGGCCACGCGCTGGTAGGCCACACCCTCCCCGACGCCGATCCCATTCACAAGATCTCGATCGTGGCGCGGGGCAAAGCTCTCGGTTGGACCCTGGCGCTGCCTACCGAGGACCGTTACCTGGTCACCCGCTCGGCCCTACGGGACCAACTGGCCATGCTCATGGGCGGACGAGCCGCCGAGGACCTGATCTTCGGCGAGCCCACCACCGGGGCCCAGAATGACATTGAGCGAGCCACTCAGATCGCCCGGGCCATGGTCACCGAGTACGGCATGAGCGATTCCATCGGCCCGCGCCAGCTATCCCAGGGCAGCAACGAGGTATTCCTGGGTCGCGAGATCGGCCACCAGCCGGGCTATTCCGACGAGGTGGCCGCCCACATCGACACCGAGGTGACCAAGCTGATCGACGATGCCTTTCGCGAAGCCACCGACGTGCTGGTCACCCACCGAGCCACGCTCGATCGCTTGGCCGACGCCTTGATCGCCAAGGAGACATTGGACACCGCCGAGGTGGCTGGGTTGCTGGCTGACGTCGCCGTCAGGCCCCGTCGAGAGCGCGTCGGTCCGACACCCCGCCGCATGCGTCCCCTGCCCACTTCGTAACGGATGGATCTCGACCGCATAGCCGCGGCCGTTCGCGAGATCCTGTTGGCCCTGGGAGAGGATCCCGACCGCGAAGGCCTGGAGCGCACCCCGGCCCGAGTAGCCGCAATGTACGCCGACATGCTCAGTGGCATGAATAGCGACGGCGGCGACCATCTTGGCGTGAGCTTCGCCATGCACCACGACGAAATGGTGTTGGTACGAGACATTTCGTTCTTCAGCCTCTGCGAACACCACATGGTGCCCTTCTTCGGGCGGGCCAGTGTGGGTTACATCCCCAACGTCAACGGACGCATCACCGGCCTGTCCAAACTTGCTCGCCTCGTCGATGCTTTCGCCAGCCGGCTCCAGGTTCAAGAGCGCCTCACCACTCAGATCGCCGACGCCGTCGAAGGCGCCCTGAAACCGAGGGGTGTGATCGTGGTTCTCGAGGCCGAGCATCTCTGCATGTCTATGCGGGGAGTACGCAAACCCGGCAGCATCACCATCACCTCAGCGGTTCGAGGCGCCTTCCGCGACGACCCGGCGACCCGGGCCGAAGCCATGGCATTCATTCACCACGGCTGAGCCCAAACGCCAGGACGGAAATTGGCCGGAGGAAAGCCAAAATCTAAGCCGATGCGCTTCGCCGAGCCCGGTACGATCGCCCGGTGCAGCCGTTGGTAATGGGAATCCTGAATGTCACTCCGGATTCCTTTTCCGACGGCGGGCGATGGGCTCGGACCGATCTGGCCGTCGCTCGAGGCCGCCAGATGGTCGCGGAGGGGGCCGACATCGTCGATGTGGGCGGGGAGAGCACCCGACCCCGGGCCGAGCCGGTATCGACGGCCGAGGAAATGCGCCGGGTGATCCCCGTGATCGAAGCGCTGGCCGACCAGGTGAGGGTGTCCGTGGATACCCGCAACGCGGCCGTGGCCGAAACCGCCGTCGCGGCCGGTGCCACCCTGATCAACGACGTGTCGGCCTGCCTGTGGCCGACAGCGGCCGCCGGAGGGGTTGGCTGGGTGGCAATGCACATGCAGGGCGAGCCCGCCACCATGCACGAGTCGCCCCACTACGACGACGTGGTCGCAGAGGTGAGTGCTTTTCTGGCCGCTCGGGCCGCTGAGGCCCGAAACCACGGAGTAGCCGAGGTGTGGGTCGACCCCGGCATCGGCTTCGGCAAGTCTCCGGCCCACAATCTCGCCCTGTTGGCGCACCTGGACGTCCTGACCGCCGGAGCCCATCCCGTGATGGTCGGCACCAGCCGAAAGTCGTTCCTGGCCGCTCTGGTGGGCGAAGTGCCCCCGCTAGAAGCTCATGACCGCTTGGAACCCTCGTTGGCCACGGCAATCTTTGCCTTGTCGCGGGGCGCGGCCATGGTTCGAGTTCACGATGTGGCCGCCACGGTTGCCGCAGTCCGCCTGATGGGAGATTCATGAAGGGCCGGTGGGCCGCCGGGATCGCGCCTAGAAACTTCGCCTGGATCCTGAAGGATCAAATGGCCATTAGCGAGCGCCCGGGTGGCTATGCCCGATCTCATCGTCCGGTGCGTCGGCAAGAAGAGATCATCTGGATACGCGAGCAGCACTTCTCCAGGGTGGTGTCGATCCTGGTCTCGCCCCACAACCTTCACGCATACGACGAATTGGGTGTGGCCTGGGTGCACCTTCCCCTCCACGCAGACGACGGTGGCGAGTACCTGACTGACCTCTACACCCGCCTGCGCGGATGGCTCGTGGCTGGTGACAAGGTGCTGCTCCATCAAGAAGAGATGGGTGACAGCCTTCAGGGGGTTGTGGCCGGGTACCTGGTGTGGGCCGGCCTCATTACGGAGCCGGCCCAGGCCATAGCGGTGGTGGAAACGATCAACCAGCGCCAGATAGGTCCCGCCGGGCGCGAGTTGGTGGCCGTGGCCCACGCTCTCGTCCGTTGAGTTCGCCGGTCTGTTGAGACCGCTGGCCTGGATTCAGTTGCAGACCGTGGGCTCGCGTGGCCGCTGACGCTATCGTCGTCAGCGGCCTGCGGATCCTGGGCCGTCACGGCGCCCTCCCCGGCGAAACCGACCAGGCTCAGCCCTTCGAGGTGGACCTGGAGGTTTCGGCCGATCTGGCCCGCGCCGGAGATGGCGACGATCTCGACGCCACCATCGACTACGCAGAGTTGGTGGCGGTCTGCGTGAGGGTGGTCGCCGACGAGAGTCACCGACTCCTGGAACGGTTGGCCGAGCGCATCGCCGAAGAAGTGCGTCGGAACCCCCGGGTGACTTCGGTGACGGTGACGGTCCGCAAGCTCCGCCCGCCGGTGGCCGCCCATCTGGCCTTCGCCGCCGTGCGTCTCACCCGACCTTAAGAGACCCGGTGCGGGCATTTCTCGGTCTCGGTTCCAACCTGGGGGACCGTATGGCTTACCTGCGAGATGCCGTCGCCGCTCTTCCCGACGTGGTCGCGAAGTCTTCGGTCTATGAGACCGAGCCCATAGGCGGACCTGCAGGTCAATCGTCGTACCTCAACCTGGTCGTGGAGTTGGACACCAGGCTCTTGCCCACCGAGCTTTTGGCCGTTTGTCGCCACCTCGAAAGCACGGCTGGTCGGATTCGTGCCGAGGTGAACGGACCTCGCTGTCTGGATGTGGACGTGCTCTTGGTCGGTGACCAAGTGGTGAGGACGAGAGAACTCGTCGTCCCTCACCCCCGTATGCGGGAGCGGCGCTTCGTCTTGGCCCCGCTCGCCGAGTTGGAACCAGCACTGGTGGCGGACTGGTTGTTGGCCGCGGCTGACGGAAAGGTGACCAGAGTCGGTACCCTGTAAGTCGAGCGAACGGCACCTTCGGGGCCGGAACGTCGAACAAGGGAGAAGCGATTGGCCGTGGTCGTCCACCAAAGGCACTTGGTGACCCATGCCATCGGCACCGGCCAGACCGTGGGCTTCGTGCCAACGATGGGCGCACTCCATGCAGGCCACACCGCTCTGATCGAGAGAGCGGTGGCCGAAAACGACAGAGCTGTCGTGAGCATCTTCGTCAACCCTTTGCAGTTCGGTGCGGGCGAAGACCAAGACAGCTATCCCCGGGACCTGGCCGGTGACGTAACGGCCGCCAGCCGAGCGGGGGCGGCCATCATCTTCGCTCCGAGCGTCGAAGACCTCTGGCCGGCCGGTCTACCGGACGTCACCGTGTCGTTACCCCGCCTTGGCGCCCTCCTGGAAGGGGCCAGGCGACCCGGTCATTTCGATGGCGTCGCCACCGTGGTCGCCACTCTGTTGGGCGTGGTGGGCCCCTGTCGGGCCTACTTCGGGGAGAAGGATTTCCAACAGACGGTGGTGGTGCGTCGGTTGGTGCGCGATCTGGCCCTGCCTGTCGACGTAACGATCGTCCCAACCGTGCGCGACAGGGACGGCTTGGCCCTGTCGAGCCGCAACGCGTATCTCAGCGCCGAGCAGCGCCAGGTAGCGCTTGTTTTGCCCCTCGCCCTGCAGGTTGGCGTCGCGATGGTGGAGGCCGGCGAGACCGACGCCGCAGTGGTAGTCGCCGCGGTGGCCAAGATGCTGAACGATCAACCGGGCGTGCGGTTGGACTACGTGGCCCTGGTTGATCCCGTCGAGCTGACCCCGGTGGTCGCTGCCTCCGGCGGCCGCCTGCTGATTGCGGCCTGGATTGGAACGACCCGACTGATCGACACGGTGGCTCTCGGCGAGCCGGACGACGGGATCGTGCCGTGACGCGCCGACGCATGTTGCGCTCCAAGATCCACCGGGCCACGGTGACTGGCGCCGACGTGAACTACGAGGGATCCATCTCAATCGACACCGAACTGATGGCCAGAGCCGACATCGTGGAGTGGGAACAGGTGGCGGTGCTCGACGTGGATAACGGGGCACGCTTCGAGACCTACGTAATGGCCGGCGGCGCCGGGGAGATACGAGTCAACGGTGCTGCCGCCCGTTTGGTGGATCCCGGGCATCGGGTCATCATCCTCACCTACACCGACCTCGATGACGAGGAACGGGAGCGCTCCGGTTTCGCTCCCACCGTCGTGCTGGTCGACCGAGCCAATCGGGCCCGATGACACTCGACCTGCTGGTGCTGGGAAGTGGCGTGGCCGGGCTGTCGGCCGCGGTGGCGGCCGCCACCGGCGCCGGACTTCGAGTCGGAGTGCTCACCAAGGGCGAGTTGGAGCAGACCGCGACCCGGTGGGCCCAAGGTGGCGTGGCCGCCGCTTTGGGTGGCGACCCTGATTCCACCGATCTCCACCTGGCCGACACCTTGGCGGCCGGAGCCGGGTTGTGCGACCGTGATGCCGTCCGGGTTTTAGTCGACGAGGGTCCCGCTCGGGTAGGGGAATTGATCGCTCGGGGAGCGATCTTCGATCGGGACTCGCGAGGCAGCCTGGAGCTGGCTCGCGAAGGGGGCCATTCGGTTGCCCGCGTGGTTCATGCCGGAGGCGCCGCCACCGGCGCCGAGATCGAGCGGGCGCTGGTCGATGCGGTAGGGACTACCGCCGCGGCCGTGATGGAGGGCTGGTTCGCACTCGACTTCACCGTTTCGGAATCGAATGGGTGGAGGCGCTGCCGCGGCGTGACAGCCGTCGACCCCTCCGGCCGCCTTCATCAGGTGGAGGCCGATCATGTCCTCTTGGCCACAGGAGGCGCCGGGCAGCTGTTCGCGGTAACCACCAATCCTGAACAGGCCACCGGTGATGGCCTGGCCATGGGATTGCGGGCCGCCGTCGCGGTGGCTGATCTGGAATTCATGCAGTTCCACCCGACGGCCCTGCACCACCCCCAGGTGCCCAAGCCGCTTTTGTCGGAGGCGCTGCGGGGCCACGGCGCCCTGCTGCGCGACGCCAAGGGCCAGCGCTTCGTGGATGAGTTGTCACCTCGTGACGTGGTGTCGCGGGCGATGGCCACCAGCATGGCCGTCGACGGGGTAGACCATCTCTGGCTCGACGCCACCGGCCTGGTCGGCTTCGCCCAGCGTTTTCCCACCATCGCCGCAGCCCTGGCTGGCGCCGGGCTGGACCCGGCCACCGATTGGCTCCCGATAGCCCCGGCCGCCCACTACACCGTGGGCGGCCTGGTCACCGATCTCCAAGGCGCCACCACCCTGCCCGGGCTGTGGGCCGCCGGTGAGGCGGCCTGCACCGGAGTTCACGGGGCCAACCGCCTGGCATCGAACTCTCTGTTGGAGGGCATGGTCTTTTCGGCTCGGGTTGTTGAGGCCATCGCGGCCGGGCTCATCGGGCCCGCCGCCTCGGGCGTGATGGGAGCACTTATGGCGGGCGAGATGATCAACCTCGACGATGCTCGCCGGCCGGCACCGGACTGGTACTCGTCGCCATACCTTGGGGCCCCGGGCCCCGAGCGGCCCCTCGAAGCGGGACAGCCGGGGCCCAATCGGCGCCTCGGCGACCCGGTCAAGGCCCGGGAGGTCTTGGGCCACGCCATGACCACCGGCGCCGGCGTGGTGCGCAGTGCGACGTCGCTGCTCCAGGCAGCGGCGACCCTGCGGACCCTGAGGTCGGCCGCCGGAGGTGGAGTCGGATCCGGAGCCGGGGGCGCTCCGGGGCGAACCGAACCCGACCCCAGGCCCGACTCGGCCTGGATCGAGTTCGCCAACCTCCTCGACGTGGGCGAGGCAATGGTGCAAGCCGCTCTGGCCCGCCATGAAACCCGCGGTTGCCACAGCCGGAGTGACTTCCCCCTCACCGATCCCGGCCTGGCCCGGCGAATCGTGATCGGTTCATGACCGGGCGCCTGTCGGGCACCAGTGGGCTGCTCGCCTCCGCCGCCCATCAACTCGCCGTCGGGGCCCTGGCCGAGGACCTGGGAGCCTTGGGCGACCTGACCGCTGCCCTCCTACCCGCCGGCCAGCCGGTGACGGCTTGGCTGGTTCCCCGAGCAGCGGGAGTGCTGGCGGGGGCCGCCATGGTCGATGCCACCTTCGCCGCCGTTGACGCCTCCGTCGAGATCCAGTGGTCTGCCGATGACGGCGATCGCTTGGCTCCTGGTGAGGCCGTAGCAGCCATTCGCGGGCCGCTGGCCTCTCTGGTCACCGGGGAGCGGACCGCGCTCAACTTCTGCTGTCATCTTTCCGGAGTGGCAACCCTGACCCGGCGCTACGTCGACGCGGCCCAACGGGGTGGCCCTGCGGCCATCCGCGACACCCGCAAGACGACGCCCGGGCTCCGGGCGCTGGAGAAGGCTGCCGTACGAGCGGGGGGTGGCGTCAACCACCGGGCCTCGCTGTCCGACGGAATCCTCATCAAGGACAACCACCTGGCCGGGGTGTCGATCGCAGCGGCCGTGGCCGCCGCTCGATCCCTGTGGCCCGGACGAGCGCTTCAAGTTGAGTGCGACACCCCCACCCAGCTCGACGAGGCGCTGGAGGCCGGCGCCGAATTAGTCCTGCTGGACAACATGGATCCGGCCATGGTGGCCGCTCTCGTCGAGGTGGCCCGGGGCCGATGTCTAGTCGAGGTCTCCGGGGGCGTGACCCTCGACAATGTGGAGGCCTACGCCGCAGCCGGCGCCGACTTCATTTCGGTGGGGGCCATCACCCACTCCGCCCCCATTTTGGACCTGGGTCTCGACCTGTCTGCGGATGGGCTCTGCAAACCAGATGTTCAAATTAGCGCAGCCGGCCAAAGCAGCGCCGCCGGCCAAAGCAGCGCCGCTGATCAAATCAGCCCAGCCTCCTGATGCTCCTCGCCATCGACGCGGGCAACACACAGACCGTGGTCGGCCTCTATGAAGGTGAAGACCTGGTCGACTGCTGGCGCCTCGCCACCAACGCCGATCGCACCGCCGATGAGCACTTCGCCCTCTTGAGCCAGTTCTTCGCTCGGCGCCTCGGCGTCTCCGACGCCAACAACGACATCGTCGCCTCCGACGCCGTCGACGCCATGGTGGTTTCTTCCACCGTGCCCCGCCTCACCGCTGTACTGCGAACCATGGCCGACCGCTATTTTTCATTCGATCCTGTGATCTGCGGTCCTGGGATCCGCACCGGAATGGCCATCGCCTACGAGGACCCCAAGACCGTGGGTCCCGACCGCATCGCCAACGCGGTCGGAGCCTTTGACCGCTACGGGGGCCCGACCATCGTCGTCGACTTCGGCACCGCCACCACGGTCGACGCCACCTCGGCGACCCGCGAGTATCTGGGCGGCGCCGTCCTGCCCGGCATCGAAGTGAGCCTCGATGCCCTTTTCTTACGGGCCGCGGCCTTGTCGTGGGTGGAACTGGTGCCGCCGCGAAGGGTGATCGGTAAGAGCACGGCCGAGTCGGTGCAGTCGGGCGTGCTCTACGGATTCGCGGCTGCCGTCGACGGCCTGTGCCGACGTTTTGAAGCCGAGTTGGGGCCCTGCACCGTGGTGTCGACCGGGGGCCTGGGCGACTTGATCGCGCCTTTGTCGGAATCCATCGGTCATCATGAACCGTGGTTGACCCTGCACGGCCTGCGCCTGATTCACCAGATGAACCGGTGAACCCTCCCTACCGCTTCGACACCACCGCCTCGGCCGCCGACTTGGCGGCACGACACTACGGCCTGGGCCCGGGCGAACACACCGGCCAGACGGCCTCGATCGCCGGGCGTCTCATGCTCCGCCGGGTCCAGGGGAAAGTGGCGTTCGGGACCGTGGCCGATTCCAGCGGACGCATACAGGTTTTCGCCGGGACCGACGTCACGGCCGACTTCGAGCGACTGTGCGGTCTGTCGCTGGGCGACTGGATCGGTGTCACCGGCGAAGTCATGACCACCCGGCGGGGAGAGCTTTCGGTCCAGGTGCATACCTGGTGTCTGCTGGCCGAGACTCGGCGCCAGTTCCCCGACAAGTGGCACGGATTGACTGACGTCGATACCCGCTATCGCCAGCGCTACGTGGATCTGTGGGTCAACGAAGATGCCCGCCGGACGCTGACAGTTCGCAGCCAGGTGATCAGTCTGCTTCGGCGTTGGCTGGAGGAGCGCGGTTTCATGGAGGTGGAGACACCGGTTCTGCATCCGATTCCAGGAGGAGCCACTGCGCGGCCCTTCTCTACCCATCACAACGCCTTGGACCAGGAGTTCTTCCTGCGGATCGCCCCTGAGCTTTATCTCAAGCGGCTGGTGGTGGGCGGATTCGAGCGGGTGTTCGAGGTCGGTCGGGTATTTCGCAACGAGGGCTT
>Ga0187894_10007153_pt1 | contig 10653 bp, 9 predicted proteins | sample GBC1701081metaG_FD_136650 | JGI IMG/M metagenome (GOLD analysis project Ga0187894, IMG submission 136650) | White microbial mat communities from a lava cave in the Kipuka Kanohina Cave System on the Island of Hawaii, USA - GBC170108-1 metaG ... | reverse complement strand
GTAGTCGAGCAGGTCCGTCTCGTAGGCGAGGATCTGCTGGATCCGCAGCGACCACTGCTGGTCCCATGGCCGCGGCAGCCCCAACGCCTCGTTCCACGCCGGGAGCTGCAGGGCGCGGGCGCGGGCCGAGCGGCCCACCGTGACCGCCAGCGCCTCGAGCACGATGCGGATGATGTTGTTCTCGGGCTGCGACTCGGTCAGCCCCAGCGAATTCACCTGCACCCCGTAGCGGAAGCGCAGCAGACCATCGTCCTCGACCCCGTAGCGCTCGCGACCCAGCTCCTCCCAGAGCCGGCCCATCGCGCGCAGCTTGGCGTGCTCCTCCACGAACCGGATCCCGGCGTTGACGAAGAACGAGATGCGTCCGAACACGCGCGGGAAGGTCTCCTCGGGCACGCGCGGGCGAACGCGGTCGAGCACCTCGATGGCAGCGGACAGCGCGTAGGCGATCTCCTGCACCGGGGTGGCGCCCGCCTCCTGGAGGTGATACGAGCAGATGTTGACCGGGTTCCACCGCGGCACCTCGTCGACGGTGAACGCGATCGTGTCCCGGATCAGCCGCATCGACGGCTCGGGTGGGAACGCGTAAGTACCGCGCGAGAGGAACTCCTTGATGATGTCGTTCTGCGTCGTGCCCTGCAGCGCGTGGCGTTCCACGCCGTTCTCCTCCGCCACGGTCATGTAGAGGGCCAGCAGCCAGGCGGCGGTAGCGTTGATCGTCATCGACGTGTTCATCTCGTCGAGCCGGATCCCGTCGAGCAGCGTGTGCATGTCGCCCTTGTGGGCGACCGAGACGCCGACCTTTCCCACCTCGCCGCGCGCCAGCTCGTGGTCCGGGTCGTAGCCGGTCTGCGTGGGCAGGTCGAAGGCCACCGAGAGGCCGGTCTGCCCCTTCGCCATGTTCCTGCGGTAGAGCTCGTTCGACTCTCGCGCGGTCGAATGGCCCGCGTAGGTGCGCATCACCCAGGGGGCATCGCGCTCGGGCAGGCGATGTTCGCTCACCCAGAGAATTGTATGGTCGGGTATTCGTGACCCGCGCCATCGACGTCATGCACCTCGGGCGCGATCGAGTGATCTGCGCCTACGAGCGAGCGGGCCTGGTGGTGGACCCCGGGCCCGCGTCCTCCGTGGACACGTTGATCGACCGGCTCGGCCAGACCGAGCCGCGGGCGCTGCTGCTGACCCACATCCACCTCGACCACGCCGGGGCCGCCGGCGTGCTGTGCCGGCGCTTCCCCGAGCTGATCGTGTACGTGCACGAAAGGGGCGCGCCGCACCTCGTCGATCCGTCCAAGCTGCTGGCCAGCGCCGGCCGCCTGTACGGGGACGACATGTGGGAGCTGTGGGGCGAGGTGGCGCCCGTGCCCGAGGACCGCGTGCGGGCGCTGAGCGGGGGGGAGACGGTGGACGGCTTCCGCGTCGCATATACGCCGGGTCACGCCTCGCACCACGTCTGTTACCTCGACGAGGACTCCGGGGACGCTTACGTGGGCGACATGGCCGGCATCCGCATCCCCCCCTACGAGCACACGGTCGCGCCGACCCCGCCGCCCGACATCGACGTCGAGGCCTGGCTCGACTCACTCCACACGATCGCCTCCTGGAGCCCCCAAGCCCTCTGCCTGACGCACTTCGGACAGGTCACCGAGGTGGCGGACCAGTTGCATCGCGTGCGCTGCGCCCTGACCGAGTCGGCCGACTCGGCGCGCCTCGACGGCGAGGAGCGCTTCATCGCCCGCCTCGAGGAGCGGATAGGCGAGGCGACCGACCCGGCTGCCGTGGAGGCGTTCGAGCAGGCCGCGCCGCCCGACCAGCTCTACCGGGGCCTCGACCGCTACTGGCGCAAGAAGGCCGGATGACCCAGACCATCGAGCGGCCGCGCGTAGGCGGGCCCGGCACGGGGCTCGGCGGTAGCTGGCGCGTGATCGTGCTCAACGACGATCACAACACCTTCGAGGGCGTGGCCAGCGCGCTCTCGACCGTGCTACCGGGGGTCAGCTACGACCAAGGCATGGCGCTCGCCAACCGGATCCACAACAGCGGCCGGGCGATCGTGTGGACGGGACCGAAGGAGCCGGCCGAGCACTACTGGGAGCAGCTCGGCGGCCACGGGCTCACGATGGCGCCGCTCGAGCGGGGGTGAGGACCGCCTCGCCCTCGCCCACGACCTCGAAGAACTCCGGTAGCAGCGGGACCTGGAAGTAGCCCGCCAGCTCCACGCGCCGCTCGGAGACCACGTCTGAGTACCAGTAGCGCTCGAAGGCCGCCTTGGTGGGGAAGGTCGCCTGTTGGAGGAAGTCGAGGCGGCCGTCGTGCGCCCGGTAGAACGCCCACGAGGTGGCGCCGAAGTCGAGCGCCGCCTCGGCCGCCGGGCGCCAGCCCGCGGCGAACCTGTCGCCGCGAAACGGGTTCACGTGCCAGGTGATCTGGACCAGGATCATGCGCCCACCTCGGCGCGAATCGCCCCCGGGCCGTCCGCCATCCTGCCCTCGCCCTCCCTGTCCGTCCCGACCAGGATGGCGATCTTGCCCAGGTGCTTGTTGTCGCGCATGAGCTGATGCGCCTCGGGCACGCCGTCGAAGCCGAGCGTGCGCCACAGCACCGGCCGGATCTGACCCGACTCGATCAGCTCGTTGGCCTTGTTGCACTCGTACGCGTTGGCGAAGTGCGAGCCGATGATCTGCTTCTGGCGCATCCACAGGTAGCGCACGTCGAAATCGAGGTTGTAGCCGGACGTGCCGGCGCAGATCACGACCTTGCCGAACGGCTTGACGGTGAGCACCGAGGTTGGGAAGGTGGCTTGGCCGACGTGCTCGAAGACGATGTCGGGCGCGTCGCCAAGGATCTCCTTGACCCGGCTCGCGAAGGCACGCGAGACCTTGAAGCGCGCCTTCTCCTCCTCGGGGGACTCGCCGCCCTTGCGCATCATCCCGGCGAACTCGCGGCGGTCGATGTAGTCCACGGCGCCGAGCTGCTTGACCAGCTCCCCCTTCGCGGCGCTTGACACGACCCCTACCGCGTGCGCTCCCGCCGTGGCGCAGAGCTGGGTGGCGAACACGCCGAGGCCGCCCGCCGCGCCCCAGATCAGCACGCGCTGGCCGGCCCGCAGATCGCACTGGCTGATCAGCATCCGGTAGGCGGTGAAGTAGACGAGCCCGTAGGAGGCGGCCTCGTCCCAGGTCAGGTTCCGCGGGCGGGGGAGAAGCTGCTGCGCCTGGACCTTGGTGAACTGGGCGAAGGAGCCCCAGGTCGTCTCGTAGCCCCAGATCGTCTGGGAGGGCGCCGCGAGCGGGTCGAGGCCGTGCACCTCCTTGTCCTCGTAGGAGGCCTGGTTGCAGTGCACGATCACCTCGTCGCCCGGCCTCCAGCGCGTCACGCCGGGGCCGACCTTCCAGACGACGCCCGAGGCGTCGGAGCCGCCGATGTGATGGCCCCACTCGGGGTGGTCGCCGTAGCGCATCACGGAGACCGGCTCGCCCAGCGCCGCCCAGACGTTGTTGTAGTTCACGCCAGCCGCCATCACGCGCACGATCACCTCGAACGCGCCCGGCTCGGGCACCTCGATCTCCTCGAGCTGGAAGGCGTCCCTTGGCTCCCCGAGGCGCTCGTCGCGGATCACCCAGGCCGCCATCGTCGCGGGCAGCGTGCCGGGCTCGACGTCCAGCTCCGACGGCTTGGTCACGTCCACGGCCATCTGGCTGGGGGAGACTACCGGCCCCGCTCTCAGGCGCGCACGACCTCGGCGGCGGCCTCCGGCCGCTCCGCCGGATCGGGTCGCCGCGCCGGCTTGGGCGCGATCAGCACGAGCGCCAGGATCGCGCCGAACGCGGCCACGCCGGCCGACAGCCACATGCCGTTGGAGAGCGCGTGGATGAAGGCGTCGCGGGCGGCCTCCACCGCCTGCGGCGGCAACCCGCTGCCGTCGCTCGCGGCGCCGAGGTTGTCCACCAGCCGCTCCCGCGCCGCGGCGCCGATCCCGGTTCCGGCGAGCTGCTGCTCGAGCTCGTTGCGCGCCAGATGCTGGAACAGCGCGCCGATGGCCGCGACGCCGAACGTGGCGCCCACCATGCGATTCATCGACAGGATGCCCGAGGCGACGCCGGCCTTCTGCGGGGCGACGGCGTTCATCGCCGCCGTGGACATGGGCGACATCACGAGCGCGATGCCGATGCCCATCACGACGAAGGACGGCAACAGCAGGCCGTAGCCGGTGTCCACGTCGATGCGGGTCTGGAGGAAGAGGGCCACGGAGGTCAGGGCCAGGCCGGTGACCATCAACGGCCGCGGGCCGATGCGGTCGGCCAGCCGCCCGGACAGCGGCGCGACCAGCACGATCATCAGCGTCGAGGGAAGGAAGCGCACGCCGGCCTCGACCGCCGAATAACCCAGCATGTTCTGCATGTAGAGCGCGATGAAGAAGAACACCGCGAGCATGGCGAAGGAGACGATGAAGGCGACCGCGTTCGCGCCTAGGAACGTCCGCGAGCGGAACAGGGAGAACTCGACCATCGGCTCGCGCACGCGCGGCTCGATCAGCGCGAAGCCGCCCAGGCCGACCACCGCGACCGCGAGCAGGACGACGATGCCAGTCGAGTCCCAGCCCCAGGCGTTGCCCTCCACGAGCGCCAGCACCAGCGCGGAGAGGCCGATCGACAGCGCGGCGATCCCGGGCCAGTCGATCGTGTGGCGGGTGGACTCGTCGCGCGACTCACGGGTGGCGAACAGCGTGACCGCCACCGCGCCCATGGCGACCGGCAGGTTGAGGAAGAAGATCGCGCGCCAGGAGACGTACTCCGCGAGCGCCCCGCCCACGACCGGGCCGATCGCCAGCGCGAGCGCGGACACGCCGGCCCACGTGCCGATCGCCTTGCCGCGCTCCTCGGGCGGGAAGGTGACCGTGATGATCGAGAGGGTGGCCGGCATCATGAACGCGGCGCCGGCGCCCTGAACCGCCCGGCCGGCGACCAGCCAGCCCTGCTCGGGCGCCAGCCCGATCGCCGCGCTCGACCCGGCGAACACGACCACGCCGAAGAGGAACATGCGGCGGCGACCGAGGATGTCGCCGAGCCGCCCGCCGGTGACGAGCAGGACGGCGAAGGTCAGCGTGTAGATGTTGACCGTCCACTCGAGGCCGGAGAGCGACGCGCCGAGGTCGTCCTGGATCGAGGGCAGCGCGACGTTCACGACCGTGTTGTCGAGCATGATCATGAAGAGGGCGAAGCACATCGCCGCCAGCGTCCACCAGCGGCGGTTGCCCTCGTTGAGGCGCAGGCGCTCGGTCGCGTGCATGCACTCAAATGTTGCACACGGCGCGCCCGGAGCCGCTGAAGTGCGATCGACGCCATGCGGGCCACCCTGCTCGCCGTTCCCGCCTCGCACCCCTCGCTGGTCGCCGAGCTGATGCTGCCGGCCAGCGGCGGTGTGGGCCCCGTCCGTCTCGCATATGGCATCGAAGAGGGCCCACCCCATGGATTACCTGGACGGTTAGGCCGCGCGATCCGCGTTCCGTCGGGTCGCGCCCCTACGGTGGTCGAGGCGAGATGGAAGCGGCGACCCCCCTCAGACAGCCTCATGTGAAGGTGATCGGCGACCATGTCACGGTCGACGGGCTCGTCGTCGACGACGAGTGCGCCGTGCGCGTGGTTCGCGAGCGCCAGCGCAACGGCGAGGATCCGGTCAAGACGGTCGCGGACGCGATCGAGATCGGCGCCCGCGTATTGGACCGGGAGCACGCCGCCGCCAACGCCGAGTTCGTCAAGACCGAGTTCGAGCGGGCCTCGAAGGACGTGCAGCGCGAGTTCGCCGACCAGGCGCGCACGATCGCCCAGTTCTTCGAGCGGCAGTTCGACGAGGTGTTCGGGCCGGACAGCGGCCAGCTCGCCAAGGAGCTCGAGCGGCGCTTCGGCGACGGCAGCTCCGCGTCGGTCCAGAATCGCGTGCGCGAGGCGGTGGCGGACACGCTGGCCAAGTCCCGCGAGGAGCTTGTGCGCCAGTTCTCGACGGCCGACGACCGCAATCCGCTCGCCGACTTCAAGGCTGGCACGATTCGCGTGTTGAAGGCGGCCGAGCAGCGCCAGCACGAGAGCGCGCAGGCGATGTTGCGCCAGATGGCGGAGCTGGAGAAGCAGCTCCAGGCGCTGCGGCTCGAGAAGGAGGGGCTCGAGGAGCTCGAGGCGGAGCGCGAGCGCGGCACGGCCAAGGGCCGCACGTTCGAGGAGCAGGTGGCCGACGCCGTGGACCGGATGGCGCTCGCACAGGGCGACGTCGCCGAGGCGGTGGGCGACGTCAAGGAGGCCACCGGCAAGGTCGGCGACGTGGTCGTGGCCATCGACGCCGGCAACGGGCCCGCGCGGGGCCGGATCGTCGTGGAGGCCAAGGACCGCCGGCTGTCCAAGCCGCGCGCGCTAGGCGAGCTCGACCAGGCCATGGCGCAGCGCAGCGCCGACTTCGGCGTGCTGGTGGTACCGACCGAGGCGGAGGTGCCGGCCAAGCTGGCGCCGCTGCGCGAGTACAACGGCGACAAGCTCGTCGTCGCGCTCGACCCCGACGCCGGCACGCTGGCGCTGGAGCTGGCCTACCGTCTCGCCCGCGCTCGCGTGCTGATGAAGCGCTCGGACGCGGAGGGAATCGACGCCGGGGCGCTGCGCGACACGGTCGAACGCGCGCTCGCCGCGCTCGCCGCCGAGCGCAAGGTAAAGCAGCAGCTCACGGGGGCGAAGACCGGCATCGACAAGGCCTACGAGCTCGTGGAGGCGATGACCGGGCGCGTGCGCGGTCAGCTCCAGGAGATCGACCTGCTGGTGCGCCCGGCCGACGAGGAAGCCACCGCGGACGACCCTGACCGCGCGGTCGGTCGCGAGGCGCCGGCCGCGGACGACCCTCACCCGGCGGTCGGCCGCGAGGCGCCGGCCGCCGACGACCAGCTCGCCCTCTAATCCGGGTTCCCGCTTAAGTCGGCGGCCGGCGCAAGCGCCGATCAGGGCAGCAAGCGCCGATCAGGGCAGCAACAGGTCGCCGCTCGAGCTGGCACGCTCCTTGCCGATGCGTAGCACGGCCGGCTCGATCTCCTTCGGCACCGCTCGCCGCGAGCCGGCTTTGACCTCGTAGCTGCCTGGAGAGAGCGTCCTCTCGATGGTCGTCGTGGCCAGCGGTGCGACCGGGCCCACGCGCTCGCGCAGCGACCCGCCCTCGAGCGTGACGGTGTGGCTCCGCTCCGTCTGGTTGGAGATCGTGATCACGATCGGTCCGGCGCCGATCTTCGACGGCGACACCGTGACCTCGTCCTCCTGGATCACGCCGGTCAGCTCGATCGGCACGGGGGGACGCGGCCGATTCTCGAAGTCGTCCTCTCCACAGCCCGCGAGGAGCGCCGTGGTGGTGAGGAGCACGGCCACGATTCGTCCCCTCGTCCCCACGTTCGGACCTACCCCCACCGGGCGGGCATCCGCGCATTGGCCGTCCGGGCGCACACGGCTGGAGCCGGGCGGTCGCCGGAGACCGGTGCGCGCGCACCGGCCGAGCCAGGCGCCTGCGGCTTGTGCTTCACCTCTGGAACGGCAGCTCGACCACCTCGGCCTCGGCGCCGTCCACCAGCACGGTGTCCCCCGGCGCGGCCTCGCGGCGCACCAGCGCGAGCGCGATCGGCCCGAGGGCCGGGGAGACGCAGGCGGAGCCCACGCGGCCCACCACGCGCTCGCCCAGCAGGATGTCGGCGCCGCGCGGCGCCGGCTCGCCGAGTCGCAGTCCGCGCAGATGCCGATTGGGCTTGCCCCGATAGTGGAGCCGAGCCACCGTCTCCTGGCCCACGTAGCAGCCCTTGGTGAAGCTGACGGCGCGCTCGTTGATGCCCGCCTCTTGGGGGATCGTCTCGCCGTCCATGTCGAACCCGAGGCGCGGCCGGCCGGACTCGATCCGAAGGCACTCGGCGACCTCCTCCGACACCTCCTCGACCTGATACCGCTCGCGCGCCTGCTCGACCCGAGTGGTCTCGCAGATCAGGTCCACGCCCAGATCGGTGCGGACCCAGAGCCCCAGCTCGCCGTGCGTGGAGGCGAGCTCAGCGGCCAGCGGGGCGTCGCCCTCGACCGGGTCGCGGGCCCGGGGGCCGAGGATCGAGAGGATGGCGTGCGACTCCGTCACGTCCTCGAAGCGCACGTCGCGACCGAGGCTGTACGTCTCGAGCGTGTGGCGCAGCACGGCGTGACCGATCGACTCGGTGTCGAGCCAGAAGAAGTCCTCGGCGGAGGCGTCGCCCCCCTCCGCGGGAGCGCCCGGGTCGGCCGGGCGCGCACCGACACGCAGGACGCGCAGGTCGGTGCGCAGCTTGCCCTTGTGCGTGAGGATCGCCGCGTAGCAGCCCTGGCCCGGCTCGAGCGCCTCGACGTCGTTGGACACCTGGCCCTGCAGGAAGTCGGCCGCCTCGCCGCCTCGCACTAGGAATTTGGCCCGCGAGGAACGGTCCACCAAACCGGCGTCCTCGCGCAGCAGTTCGTACTGATCCGTTGCAATCACAACCTCGTAGTGTACTTTTAGGCAAGGCTAATGCGAAAGTTGGGGACCACGAAGGTGTCGCGACGGCGGCTGCTCGGTGGCGTCGCCGCCACGGGCGCCGCCCTGCCGGTGCTGCACGAGCTCGTCCCGCACCAGGGTCTGCATGACCAAGGCGCCTCCGCGCGGGAGGCGGCCACACACCGCGGACACGCCGTGCGGCACGGCTCGGGCCACCTCGGCGCCGAGGGCCGGGTGAACCCACGCGCCAACGGTTTCGATCCCCAGGCGATGCTGCGCGACTTCGACGAGGGCGTGGTCCGCGGCGGCGTCCGCGAGTGGGAGATCGTCGCCCAGGACAGGGAGATCGAGGTGGCGCCAGGCGTGAAGTACGCCGCCTGGACCTACAACGGACGGGTGCCCGGCCCCGCGCTGCGGGCGCGCGAGGGCGAGCGGCTGCGGGTCCGCTTCACCAACGGCTCGACCCACCCGCACACGATCCACTTCCACGGCATCCACCGTGACCTGAGCGACGGGGTACCGGGCATCGGCCCCGGCAACATCGCGCCCGGCCGGAGCACGGTCTACGAGTTCGACGCCGAGCCGTTCGGGCTCCACCTGTACCACTGCCACTCGACCCCGCTGGCCGAGCACATCGCGAAAGGCCTCTACGGCGCCTTCCTGATCGATCCGAAGGACGGCCGCCCGCCCGCGGACGGGTTGATGATGGTCATGAACGGCTTCGACACCAACTTCGACCGCTCCAACGAGGTCTACGCCGTGAACACCGTCGCCTTCGCCTACATGGACGAGCCGATCAAGGTGAAGCGCGGTGAGCTGGTGCGGATCTACCTCGTCAACACGCTCGAGTTCGACCTCCTCAACTCGTTCCACATCCACGCGAACTTCTTCGACTACTACCCCACCGGCACACGCCTCGAGCCGCGTGACTTCACCGACACGGTCATCCAGGGTCAGGGCGAGCGGGGCATCCTCGAGCTGCGCTTCCCATACACCGGGAAGTACATGTTCCATGCCCACGTGTCGGAGTTCGCCGAATTGGGCTGGATGGGCTTCTTCGAAGTGGTCTGATGGAAGCCGCCACCGTCACCCAACAGCGCCGTCCGGCCTGGCTCACCGGCCTGGCGCCGCTCGTCGTGCTGGCGCTCGCGATCGGTCTGTTCGTCGCGCTCGACGCTCCGGGGCTCGACCGCATCGGCGTACCCGAGGAGGAGCTGGCCGTGGAGCGGGCGGTGCTGCACCCGGGCGAGATCGAGCTCCACGTGCGCAACGACGGAGCGGACCCGGTCGAGGTCAAGCAGGCGATCGTGAACGACGGCTTCGCCTCGTTCAGCCAGTCCGACGAGGAGATCGGTCGGCTCGGCGGCTCGACCATCACCGTGCGGTACCCGTGGATCGAGGGCCAGGCCTACGAGGTGCTGCTGCTCACCGCCACGGGCGCCACGATCGACCATGCGATCGACGTCGCCGTCGAGACGCCCGACGCCGACCTCGGCTTCTACGGTCTGATGGCCCTGATCGGGATCTACGTGGGCGTGATCCCGGTGGCGATCGGGATGCTGTGGCTGCCGTGGGCGCGCACCATGGACGCGCGCTGGATGCGGTTCCTGCTCGCCCTGACCATCGGCCTGCTCGCCTTCCTGGGCATCGAGGCGCTGCTCGAGGGAACCGAGCTGGCGGGCGAGGGACCCCAGGCGGTGGGCGGCGCCGCCCTGGTCTGGCTCGGGGCGGTGGGCGCGTTCCTGGCCCTGTCGGCGGTGGACGCCTGGCTGCGCGGGCGTCGCCCGGAGGGGGCCGACTCCGAAGGCGGCGCGGACTGGAAGGACGGCGGCGGCCGCGCGCTCGGGACGCGCGCCGCGTTCCTGGTGGCGCTCGGCATCGGCCTGCACAACCTCGGCGAGGGGCTCGCGATCGGCTCCGCGTACGCCGTCGGCTCGCTCGCGCTCGGCGCCGCCCTGATCGTCGGCTTCGCCCTGCACAACACGACCGAGGGGCTCGCCATCGTGGCGCCCGTGGCGCGCTCGGGCGCCGCCCGTGCGCGAACCCTCGTCCTGCTCGGCCTGCTGGCCGGCGCGCCGGCGGTGCTCGGCGCCTGGATCGGCGCCTCGGCGTTCCACCCGAGCGTGGCGGCGCTCATGTTCGGCG
>Ga0187894_10007152_pt1 | contig 10653 bp, 10 predicted proteins | sample GBC1701081metaG_FD_136650 | JGI IMG/M metagenome (GOLD analysis project Ga0187894, IMG submission 136650) | White microbial mat communities from a lava cave in the Kipuka Kanohina Cave System on the Island of Hawaii, USA - GBC170108-1 metaG ... | reverse complement strand
GCCTTTTGCTCATCTTATAGGAAAAAATGAGCGGTCGCGCCAGTACGTTTGCCGTGAACGCGCCACTCTGCGGACGGAAGACAGAAGACTGAGAACACCATGAGGGCGTATCGGGGCCTTTCCGTCCTGCTCTCCGTTCCTGTCCTCCGATTTTCAGAAACCGTGGGCACTCAGGAAGGAGATCAGGTCGGCGGTCGCCCGCTGCCTGAGGGCGGCCGTCCCGCCACCGGCATGTGCACCGTAGTGCAATAATCCCGCTTCGCGCACCCAGGCCCGGTATTCGGCCTCCGTCATGACGCGGCCGGCGTCGGGAACGAAGTGCCGGCCGTCGTCCTCGATCAGGTTGGGGCAGCCGGAAAAATTCTGGGCCCTGGCGACGTGGTACAGCGGACCGATCGACTCCCAGCCGTGATGCGCCTTGTAGACCTTGACCCGGATCCGCCGATTGCCGGCGGCGCGCATGCGCCCGGCATAGGTGACGGCGTAGTGGGCGGGCGTGTAGTCGTCGTGCTCAGCCAGCATGAAGAACATGGGCGCGTCCGTGGTCGTGGCATCGCGATGCTGCGCCACGCATCCCGGACAGATGGCCACGTGCAAGGCGAAGGTATCGTCGATGCCGCGCCAGCCGCGGCGCACGGCAATCGCGCTGTTGACCGCGGCGACACCGCCCTTGGACACGCCCATGATGCCGATGCGGGCCGGGTCGATGGCGCTATCCCGCCTGAGCTGGCGCAGGGCGGCATGCGCATCGCATTCCATCTGGAAGGCCGTCACCAGGCTCTGGTCCGCCACCGTGGAGCGCACGCCGCGCGGGCCGAAGCTGTCGACGACGCAGGCGGCAATGCCGGCCCGCGCCAGCGTGCTGGCATAGAACAGCTCGCGATGTCGCTGGATGCCGGCGCTGCTCGACAGGATCACCATGGCCGGCACCGGCGCCGCGCCGGCGGGCCGGAAGAGCCGGGCGCTTACCGTCTGCGCCGGCAGTACGATGGGCGCGGTCGGTGCCAGCGACGCGATCGACATCGCCTCGACCGACAGGCTGGTGTCGTCGTCCTCAGGCGGGATCCAGGAAGCGCTGGCGGACATCGGGCGGCGGCAGGAGACAGGACGTCTTCTCGTCCAAACCACCTATACCGGTTGCGCGCCACGCACGCCTAGAGGACATCGCGCAGCGGTTGCGGCACGATCCAGAAGACGACACCCAACCGCCACGGGAACGCCAACCGTGCCAGAACGCGCAGCGCCGCCGCCGACTCCAAGGCGGCAGCCGGAATGGGAGGAGGTTCAACACAGAGGCGCAGAGAGCACGGAGGCCACGGAGGGCAGTATTGGCCACGATCGTCGCGCGAAAACTCATCTCTGTGGCCTCCGTGCCCTCAGTGCCTCTGTGTTGAAGCCTTCCTCTTTCCATCGCGCTCGACAGAAAACCTGCGTGCACCGTCCACATGCGACAGTCCGGCTGCCAGGGACGGGATGGCCTCACCTTGTTTCACCGGAGTCGCGCCGATAGTGTCGGCCCATGAACGAAATCATCGCCGTCGCGGCGGGTGGCGCGCTGGGATCGGTCGGCCGTTATCTCGTGGTCGAGGGCATGGGCCGCTGGCTGGGCGCGGGCTTCCCCTGGGGCACGCTGACGGTCAACGGCGTCGGCGGCCTCGCCATCGGCTTGCTGGCCGGCGCGCTGGCCAACCATCCCGCGCTTGCCGCCTGGCGGTTCTTCCTGATCACCGGCATCCTCGGCGGCTTCACGACCTTCTCGGCCTTCTCCCTCGATGCGGTGGCGTTGGCCGAGCGGGGCGCGTGGGCGGCCGCCGCGGCCTATGTCATCGGCTCCGTGGTCGTCAGCCTGTGCGGCACTGCCGCCGGCCTGGCGCTGCTGCGTGCCACCGGCGCATGAGCCCCGCACCGGCGACGCCGGCTTCGGTGGCGGTCATCGCCGTGCACGCCGATGAAGCCGGGCTGCGGCTGGATCGCTGGTTCCAACGCCACTACCCGGCGATCTCCCACGGCCGGCTGGAGAAGCTGCTGCGCACCGGCCAGATCCGGGTCGATGGCAAGCGGGCCCGGGCCGGCGACCGGCTCGACGTCGGCCAGCAGATCCGCGTCCCACCCATGCAGCTCAATGCCGCCGCACCGTCCAAACCCGCGACCCGCATCGAGGACACGCGCGCTGCGGCCGCCCTCGTGGCCAGCGTGATCCATCGCGACGAGCACGTGATCGCGCTCAACAAGGAACCGGGCCTGGCCGTCCAGGGTGGCAGTCGCACCACGCTGCATATTGACGGGCTGCTCGATGCGCTGCGCTTCGATGGGCCCGACCGGCCGCGCCTGGTGCACCGGCTGGACAAGGACACCAGCGGCCTGCTGCTCCTGGGCCGCAGCGCCGCGGCGGCGGCGAAACTGGCGGAAGCCTTCCGCGCCCGCACGACGCTGAAGGAATACTGGGCCGTGGTCGCGGGCGTCCCGAAGGCCGCGCGGGGCACGATCGACCTGCCGCTCGCCAAGGCCACCGGCGGCGCCCACGGCCGCGAGTCGATGGTGGTGGACGAAGCATCGGGCGACCGCGCCGTGACGGACTACGAAACGGCGGATGTCGCCGGCAAGCGGGCGGCGCTGCTGGTCCTGCGGCCGCTGACCGGGCGGACGCACCAGCTGCGGGTGCATTGCGCGGCGCTGGGGACACCGATCTTGGGCGACGGCAAGTACGGCGGCGACCGGGCCTTCATCGACGCCCCCGGCCTGGCGCGCACCCTTCACCTGCATGCCGCCCGGCTGGTCCTGCCGCACCCCGCCCGGGGCTCGTTGCGGTTGTTTGCCCCGCCACCGCCGCATTTCCGGGCGACGGTCGCGGCGCTGGGGCTCGAGATGCCGCGCGACGCGCCCTCTCGTTCCCGGTAAAAAGAGCCGTCGGCAGGTCCGGTTGGTCTGGCGCGTTGGGACGGCAGGTGAGGTTCGTGAGACGGGTTTTGATGCTCGCGGGTGGGCTGCTGGCGGTGCTGATCCTGGCGCCGGCAGGCCTCTACCTGTGGGCCAGCACCCGCGATCTCAGCCGCTACCAGAACCAGATCGCCGAGCAGGTGCGCAAGGCGACGGGCCGCGAGCTCACGATGAAGGGCACGCTGCGCGTCAACTTCACGCTCTCGCCGTCGGCCGTCGTCGAGAATGTCGTGCTCGCCAACGCCGCCGGCGGCTCGCGACCGGACATGGCGCGCATCAAGCGCCTGGTGCTGCATCTCGACCCGTATTCACTGCTGCTGGGCGAGGTCAAGATCGGCCGCATCCAGCTGTTCGGCGCCGACATCCTGATCGAGCGCGACGGCGAGGGCCGCAGCAACCTGGCCATGGAGCCGCCGGTCGAGGGCTCGGGGCCGCACCCCAGCGAGCACCAGTCGCTGCGCATCAAGACCACGCCCAGTCTGCCGTGGATCGGCCGGATCGAGGTCGAAGGCTCGACCTTGACCCTGCGCGAGACCGCCGAGCGATCCTCGGTCGTGCTGGTCATCGACCGCTTCGTCGGCACCGCGCCGCAGCCCAACGCGCCGCTCAGCGGCGAGTTCCTGGGCCGAATCAACGGCGGCGAAGCGCTGGCGCTGACCCTCAGGAAGGCCGGCACGTTCGAGGGCTGGCTCAAGGGCGTGCCGGGCGATCTCGACATGCAGGGCACGCTGGGTGGCGCGCCGGTATCGATCACCGGCCTGATCACGGCGCGGCGGATGGAGATGGCCGCCGACGTCGAGGGCCGCAGCCTGGCCGGGCTGGGCAATCTCCTGAACCTGCCGCTGCCGGAGTCGGCGCCCTATTCGATGAAGCTCAAGCTGAGCAACCCGCGCACCGGCGCCAGGCTCGAGGTCGCCGAGCTGAAGGTCGGCGACAGCATCTTCCGCGGCGACCTGGTCTTCCGCAGCAACAAGGCTGGCAAGCCGGTGGTCGTGGGCAACTTCGCCAGCGACCGGCTCGATCTCAACGACCTCAAGCCAAGGCCGCAGCCGACACCGGTTCCGGCTACTCACGGCGGCATGGCACCGCCTCCCGTCGGCGCACCGGGAACCGCCCGCGCGGCGGTACCACCCACCCCGCCTGCGCCACCGTCGCCGCCTGCGCCGACACCAACCCGGTCGGTGGCGGGCGACGGCCGTGTGATCCCCGGCGATCCCTATCCGGTCGAGGCCATCCGCCGCTGGAACGGCTCGCTGTCGCTGCGTGTCGGCGAGGTGGCGGGTGCGGCGGTGAAGCTGCAGGGCGTGTCGCTCAGCATCGCGATGAACGACGGCAAGCTCACGCTGCGGCCGGTGGCCACGATCGGCTCCGGCCAGGTCGCCATCGACGCGCAGATCGATGCCAGCGGGCCGGGCCCGGTGCTGATCGTCAGCGCCTCGACCTCCAAGGTGCCGCTGGACGACCTCATGACTCTGCTCGGCATCAGTTCGGGCGTGAAGGGCGCGCTGGTCGATCTCGAGTTGAAGCTGAGGGGCTCCGGCCGCACTTTGCGCGAGTCGCTGGGGCTGGCGGTCGGCAATCTCGATTTCGTTCTCGGCCAGGCCCAGATCACCCGCGACGCAGCGCACCTGCTGACGCCCGAATGGACGCGCATGCTCGGCCTGGGTGACCGCCCCGCCACGTTGAACTGCGCCGCCGGCAAGATCGAATTCGGCGGCCGGCCGGAGGGCGAGCGCGGGTCGGCAAACATCCGCAAGCTGGTGCTCGACGCGCAGCGCTTCACCGCCGTCGGCGGCGGCTATGTCCATCTGCGCAACGAGCAGCTCAACCTGCTGATGTGGCCGGAGCCGCGCGACCTGGCGCTGCTGGGCACGGCCTTGCCGCTGCGGTGGAAGGGATCGTTGGCGCAGGCCGGCGCTGAAACCGACATCGGCGCACTGAAGACCGCCGCGGTGCCGCCGGGCACGCGCATCGCGAGCTTGACGGCGGCCATCACCGCCGCCGGACGCAACACCAATCCCGGCGCGCTCAACCCCTGCGCGGCGCTCCTGGCGCGACTGGACGGCCTGCGGCCCTACCTGCGCACGCAGCTGCCGCAACCGGCAGCCGTGCCGTCCGAGTACCGCCCGCCACGCGCGCCACGCCGCGGGAAATGACTCAGCCTTCTCCCCGCGAAGGTCAGGGACGCATAATGACCGATTTCCCGTCGTCCCGAGCGGAGCCGCGCGCAGCGCGGCGCAGTCGAGGGACCTTGGCTCAACAACCCGAGGCTGCCTTTGTTGAGGCAAGGTCCCTCGACGTAGCCTGCCCCGAGCGAAGCCGAGGGGCGCCTTCGGCGCTCCGCTCGGGACGACGGGAAATCGGCCATCGCGCCTGAGACATCCATGGCCGTCGGCACGATCAAGCGCTTCTACAAGACTGCAACCACCAGCCCGGCCGACGGCGGCTTCGACGTGCGGCTGGACGGCCGTCCGATCCGCACGCCTGCAGGCCGGGCGCTGGTCGTGCCCAGCGAGGCGCTGGCCGCCGCCATCGCCCTGGAATGGATCGAGCAACCGGAGGCGGGCGAGATCAGGCCGCTGGAAATGCCGATGATGCGGCTCGCGGCCACCGCGACCGACCGCGTCGCCAGTCAACGCGCCAAGGTCATCGACGACACTTCCCGGTACGCCGGCTCCGACCTGCTGTGCTATCGCGCCGACACGCCCACCGAACTGGTCGTACGGCAGGCCCGTCTTTGGCAACCGCTGCTCGACTGGGCGGCGGTGCGTTATGGCGCGAAGCTGGAGCTGGCCGACGGCGTGCGGTTCCGGTCTCAGCCACAGGCGTCGGTTGCGGCGTTGACCGAGGCGGTCGCCGCGCACAGCGATTGCGGTCTGTCGGCGCTGTTCAACCTCACGGCCGCCATGGGTTCCCTCGTGCTGGCGCTCGGCGTGTCGGAGCGGCGGCTCGAGCCATTGGCCGCGTTCGAGGCGGCGGAACTCGACGCGCTGCATGAAATCGAAAAATGGGGTGAGGATCCCGAGGCGACATCGCGCCACCAGCGTCTGCGGCGCGATATCGAAGCGGGTGCGCGATTCCTGGAGCTGCTGGGACCGGCACGCATTCTGTAGTATGTTGGCGTTGTGCCGGGCCCATAACTGGACGCGGCGAGTCGAGTGGGGGAGAGTAGTGTTGGCGGCCAGAGTCCTCGCCCTGTGTGTCGTCCTGCTGGCGACGTCGTCCGCAGCGGCACAGCAATATCCCACGGCATCAAGGAGCCCGTCGGCACCATCGGTGACGACGACCGTCAAGCCGCATGACTATCCGTCCGTCGCGCTCGATCTCTCCAGCCACAACACCATCCCGATCGATGCGACCCTGAAGTCCCGGTTCGGCATCGGGTTGGTGGTGCATCGCGCCACCCTGGGCCGCGACATGGGCGGCCCCAACGACGTCGATTCGGTCTTCCCCGACCGCGCCCTGCAGATCGTACGCGCCGGGCTGCGGCTGGGCGCCTACCACTGGGCGACGCCGACCGATACGGGTGACCGCCAGGCCGACGATTTCCTGCGCGTGGTGAAGGTGGTGTGCGACCTGCTGCCAGTGGCGCAGCGCCGCGTGCTGCTGGCGATCGACTGGGAGCCGCACGGCAACGACCCGGACCATTACATGCGCGCCGCGGAAGTGGACCGCTTCCTGCGCCGCGCCATGGCGCGCACCGGGCGCGGCGTCGCCGTCTATGCCTACGAGAACTTCATCCACGAGCAGCGCGACGCCATCGCCGAGATACCGGGCCTGTGGAACCTGCTGGGCCGCAACCCGCTGTGGATCGCCAACTACAAGGTCAACACCGACGCCAACGGCTACGCCCTGCGCGGCGGCATGATCCTGCCCAACGTCGCCGGCTCGCCGTGGGCGAACTGGGCCATGTGGCAATACACCAGCGGCGACAACGGCCCGATCGCCGACTTCCCGCCCGGCAGGATCGCCGGCGAGCTGGTCGACCGCAGCGTCTTCCGCGGCCCGCGCGGGCACTTCGAGCGCTTCGTGGATGCCCACAGCTGGGATTGCAAGTACCGGGTGCGCTAGGACGCAGGAAAGGTTAGAAAAATTGTTGATTCGCCACCGCTACGCCAGGACTTCAGTCTGACGAGGTCGTAAGTAGGCGGCGTCAGTGAACGAATGATCCGGTCCGTCTCGGTGGGCAAACTGCCCGGCCTCACGCGACCTGCAAGCGCCGATCTGTCCATACCGCTGCGTCTGCGCCTGGCGAGTGGGGCCCGTTCTGTGGCGACTCACGCCGGCCGGATGTCCGTCTTTGAGAAGTCGTCGCCCTTGAACAACAGCGGCTCCTGCGCCACAAGCGCGAGGGCATAGGAGAAGCAATCCCCGAAATTGAGTCCCGCAGCATGGCGGCCCTTGCCGTAGCGCCGCCAGGCGCGGCGGGCCTGGTCTGCGTGCTCGGCCGTGACCGGCACAATCTCTGCGCCGGCCTTGTGCAACCAAAGGTCGAAGCCGGCGCCGCCGGGTTCGCCGAGGCGCGTTTCGATCACCATGGCGGCCTCCAGCACCGTGGTAGCCGAGATCAGGCGGACAGGATCGTCGGCGATGCGCTGCTCGAAATCGGCTGCTTCAGCCTCGTTGAGCGCGATAGCGACGATCGCGGAGGTGTCGATCACCATCAGCGCGGCAGCCCGGTCTCGTCGTAACCGATGATCTCGTCGGCGCTACGTTTGTCGAGCACGGGCAGGGCGCTCCAGCGGCGGCGAATGGCGGCAAGGTCCTCGAGCAGGGCCGCCTTGCGGGTGTCGGTCCCTACCCGGCGCAGCCGCTCCTCGAGGGCTCGGCGCGTGGCAACGGTGATGGTTTCGCCCGTTCGCTGGGCGAGCTTGCGGGCGAGTCGCTCTGTTTCCGGGTCCTTGATGCTCAGCGCCATGCGGGTGGGCTTCCTTGGTTCCTGATAATCAATATTCTACCTTGCCGTCATGGCGGCGCCTAGCCACAATCGGCCAACTATCGTTCAGGCTGTTGGGCCCAGCGCCGTGTGGAAGAATGCCGCCAAGCTAACGGGCGTTCCACTTGAACGACCTGCGCGCTAGAGCCCGGCCGGAGCCCGAGCTGTCACAACCCACGTCGCTGCGTTCAGCCTGACTCCATCAGGTCCATCGTGTGCCGCAAGCGCAGATCGTACTGCCGGCAGCGCAACCGCCCGGAGCTCGGGATTTTCCCGAAGAATCTTGCCCAGAGCGCCGACCCGTGAACACACCGCCAGCATCGTATCGAGGTCGCCGCTTCCGACCTGCTCGTCACGGGCAGTGATCTCGATCCCTCCGAAGCCCGCTCTTTCCAGAATGCCGCGCACGCGGTCGGGATTGGCGAACGCGAACGGGCCGGGCGCGTCCGGATCGTGTGCGGGCTGCGGCGGCAAATGAGCGGACGCGGCCCGAAGCGGCAGGATGTCGAGTGGGTTCTCCTCCAGCGCCCGCCAGCAGACGAAGGCAAGCCGCCCATTCGGCTTGAGGCTGCGACGAATGTTGATGAACGCTCTCTCGCACCCGAACTCGATGACACGCCTGCGTGTGACGATCTCGGACGCCAGCCCGGCGCGCTGCAGGACCGGGGTCGGCGGCAACTGACCAGGGCGGTCATGGGCGTGAATAGGACCAAGGGCTAAAGATCGGAAATATGGCCTCTCATCGCCCGCACAAAGCGGTGAACTCTTTGCCGATCAAGCGCGTCGAGGAAGTCTGACGCCGAGCTTGCTGACCTGCTCAGATTGCGTCGGGCGTTGGCTGTCGCCGCTAGGACAACATCCGGTCGTGCACTGTAGGGGTCCGTCAGGAGAGTGTCTGGACTCTTCCGGCTGAGCCCGTGTTTGGCCAGCTCTCTGGCAGGGGAGTCCGGTGCATTCCAGGTGATGATGAACGAGGCGTTTGCGGCGATGCCGGCCGCCACGACGTGGCGATCGTCGGGGTCGGGCAGCCGGATCCGGTCAATATGTCTTTGGTAACCGGCAACGTTGGCGTCCGGCAGGAAGCGGTTCATCAGGTTCCGCGTACGCCGGAGCTTCGCTTCCGAGAGGCTGGCATCATCGGCCACAAGACTGCGAATCCACTCCTCGTGGATGGTGTCGGTCCATCGCGCATCCACCAGCCTGTCGACCGCGCACTGCACCAGGAGATTGCGAAGGTGAAACGGATAGAGGACACAGGCATCATAGACCGCGACTGGCGGCTTATAGGCCATGGTCCCGCATCAGCCTCTCCGTTTCTTCGGCCAGTTCCTCGAGGGCGACGCGCTGCTTGTCGACCTTGTCCTTCAGGACAAGCACATCCCTCAGCTTGGCGCGCCGATGCTTGCCAACGTACCGGAACGGCAGGTCGCCAACGTCCATGCGATGAACCACGAGAGGGCGCGACATGCCGAGAATGGCAGCCGCCTCGTTGGGGCTGACCTCGCGGTCTTCAGCCAGGACGGCGACCTTCTCGCCACGCATCAGATGCTCGACAACGGTCCTGACGAGCGCCGCAGCCCGTGGCGGCAGTGGCACCCTGTCTTGGCCACCCCTCCGGCGTTGCACGTGCAACTCGACCGTATCTCCCCGCGCAAGCTCGGGAAGGGGCGTTGCGAGCTTGCGTTCCTGAGAGGACAGCTCGATGAACTGCAGGACCTGCGTGGCCATGGAATACTTCCAGAAGGGTTAACATGGGCGTCACGCAAGTCATCTGCAATAACTGAATCGTCCGTGCTTTCTGGAGCAGGGTCTGCCTTGCGCCTGGAGCGCGCGATCTCAGCCTGCTCCACCTCGGACGTGATCGCGATGACCACCCTTTCGGTAACCCGGTGCCGGCCAAGATCGCGAAGCTGCCGCTGGTCGCCCCGCCCGGCACGGCTTTGATAAATACCCTGCGCAAGGGAACTCCGGGCCGCTTCCTTGGAACTTGCCGCGCCACCGGTCCCGCCGGGTTCGCCGAGGCGCGTTTCGACGCAGGGTTTTCATTTTGTTCTTGTCCTTAAACAGGAAACATAGTATAGGTGACAGTTCGGGCTGAAGGTGAGGTCCGGGTGATGCCAATTTCTCTCTCGTCAGAGGGTCAGTTTTCCCTGTCGCTCGACTCCTCTACCGGGGTGCGGTCCGGACACCCGCAGTGCCGGGCGGTGCGTTCCGGCCATCTGCGCAATTTCCGCTACCAGTTCTGTCTCACTCGCGGGGTGCAGTCCGCACCCGCCGCGCTGGCGCGATGCCGCCTGGCGCGTCCCGGTCATACCTCGGGGAGCACCCTGAAGCACCGCGACTCCGGAAACCGCGGAAGATTGCGGAAGACTCCGGAAGATCGTCGGACGGGCGCTAAGTGTTTGTATTCATGGAAGGAACAAGAGACCCCGGAACTCCGGAGACTCCGGGAGCGGAAGATGGAACGACCCATGACTGACCAGGCAGAGAACCCACAGCATCATTGCCTTGGCGCAAATCTCCCTCCTATCCACAGGGGTCAATTTTCCCTGTCGTCAGAGGGTCAGTTTTCCCTGTCACCCGACAGCATTTCGACCATTTGCGCAATTTCCGCTGCCAGTTCTGTCTCACCGGCGACGGGCGGTCGGGCACCCGCTGCGCCAGCGCGGGTGCATTCCGGCCATTTGCGCAATTTCCGCTGCCAGGTCTTGGGGTGCTGGTACTGCCCGGCGCCCGGTGTCTGTTTGGTGCCTCGCGACGGTTCGGACAGCTCGCGAGCG
>Ga0187894_10007151_pt1 | contig 10654 bp, 8 predicted proteins | sample GBC1701081metaG_FD_136650 | JGI IMG/M metagenome (GOLD analysis project Ga0187894, IMG submission 136650) | White microbial mat communities from a lava cave in the Kipuka Kanohina Cave System on the Island of Hawaii, USA - GBC170108-1 metaG ... | reverse complement strand
GTTCGTCGGCTTCACGCGCGTGCTCGCACTCGCCGAGGGACGCCTGGTCGAGGGCCTGCTCGGCCAGCGCATGCCGCGCCGGCCGGTATACCCGGCCAAAGGCGTGCCGATCTTCGAGCGGATTCGCGACATGCTGATGGACCGCCGCACCTGGACGACGATGTTCTACTTCCTGCTGATGCTGCCGCTCGGCATCCTCTACTTCGTGATCGCTGTCGTCGGCATCTGCGTCAGCATCGGGCTGGTCGGCGGCTCCATCGCCAGCGTGCTGCTCGCGCTCGGCGTCGGGAGCGCAAGCATTCTGCTGGATGACGGTATCGTGGACGCGGGCACATCGCCGTGGGCCGCGCCAGTCCTGCTGCTGGCGGGAATCGTACTGCTGACCGCGGTCATGCACCTGATACGTGCCATTGGCCGCGGTCACGGCACGTTTGCGAAACATCTCCTGGTTGCCCGCGCCGACGACGGCGCGCCTTCTCCGGCATGAAAGTCGCGGCATTGCTCATGCTCGTCGGCCAAGCAGGATCGGCCGCCGAGGGTTCGGCGCCGGAACTACGCTGCCTGCCTGGGCAGGAAGGCTTCCTGACGATGCGACTGCGGGGCAGCATCGAGGAGGAAGTGCGCTGGACCGAGCCGGCGCTCATTTGCGAAGGCATGTCGCGACCCGATGGGCGGGGCCTGCGTCTGCGCTTTGCCGGCCCGCGGGCCGGCGGCGAACTCGCGGTCGTGTTCGCAGCTCCCGAACTCGGCGCCGGAACCTCGGGAAAGACGATTCCTGTCAACGTGACGCTGCTCGACGGCGCCGGCGAGCGGATCTACGGCACGCAGGGCGACAGCCGCTGCGCCTTCGACGCCGTCGAGCAGCAGGCAATTGAAAGCACCGCGCTGCCGCCGCGCAGCTATCGCGTGAGTGCGCGTGGTTTCTGCACCGCACCGGCGCGCGCCATGGACGGCAGCGGCGCGGTGTTTGTCACTCGCTTCGATTTTTCGGGGCTCGTGAGCCTCGGCGCCGACCAGGCGCCCGCCGCCTCGCCCGAACTGTTTCCGGAGCTCGAGCGGTCGGAGCTGACTGTGAAAACCCTAAGCGGCAGCCACCCCTTCACAGCCTGGATCGCTGACGATGACGAGACCCGCGCCCGCGGCCTGATGTACGTGCACGAGCTGCCCCCTGACACCGGGATGCTCTTCGTCTTCGACCAACCCCAGTTCGCCTCCTTCTGGATGAAGAACACCTACCTGTCCCTCGACCTCATTTTCATTGCAGAGGACGGCACGGTCGTGACCGTCGCGGGCGCGGCAAAGCCGCTTTCCCTGGACCCCATCGAATCGATCGCGCCGGTCCGCTACGTCCTGGAGCTTGCGGCCGGCACTGCTGCGAAAATCGGCCTCAAGGCCGGCGACCGGATGACCTCGAATCGCATCAACAAGAATTGACTGACGCGCCTGCTATCTGGACGTCGCGCTCAGTGGCAGGTAGTCGATCCGAGCGGTATCACTGTGGCTCCGGCGCAACACACGTTTGTAGTATAGAAGCAACACTACACCGCGCGACTGCACGAACTGCAAGCGCAACCCTCAAAGCTAGGGAATTTATTCAGACACAAGCAACCATTCGCCAAATCAATTGTGGTTTTTTCACACAAAGGGTTTCAATCGCGTGCCACTCACGGCTATCATCGGCGCCACATGATGATCGGCCGGATTCTTTTGGGAGCGGCCGGTCTGTTGATCAAAGGCTATTGATTGAAGGTGAGCAGCGGCAAATCGGATCGATCCGTCGCTGGATTCCAACATCAAGAGACACTTCGGGAGGCACTAGAGATGTCGAACTACCGCATCGCAAGGGCAGTACGAACCGCCCTGATTTCGGCCGCGGCCCTGGGAGCAGCGCTGCAAGTTGCGCCGGCACTGTCCCAGGAAGCTGACGCACAGGCTTTGGATGAAATCATCGTCACTGGCTCGCGCATTCCGCGCGCCAACCTGACCGCGCCGACCGCAGTCACGACCATCGACGCCGAGGTCATCAACCAGTCGGGCTTGGTCAACGTCGCCGACATTCTGCGCGCGGCGCCGAGCTTCGGCGTATCTGCGCTGTCCTCGGCCAACTCGAACTTCCTGACCGCTTCGAGCGGCATCAACACGCTACAGCTGCGCAATCTCGAGGAAGACCGCACGCTGGTGCTCGTCAACGGGCGCCGCTACGTCTCGGGCGTCGCGGGCTCGGCAGCCGTCGACTTCAACACGGTTCCGACCGAGCTCATCGAGCGGGTCGAAATCATCACCGGCGGCGCCTCGGCCATTTACGGTTCCGACGCGCTTGCTGGCGTGATCAACGTCATCCTCCGCGACGACTTCGAAGGCGTGAAGTTCGGCTACCAGTACGGCGAGGCCGACGCGGGTGGCGAGATCGAGAACCGCGTCAGCTTCACCGCCGGTGGAGATTTCGCCGACGGGCGCGGCAATGCGGTGGTGCAGGCGACCTACACCGACCAAAAGGGCTTGTTGTCGCGCCAGCGCGAGAACACGCAGACCGATGACATCGCCCTGTGCCTGTTTACGGGTTTGCAGAGAGACTGCCAGACATCAGTGGAGCCTTTCTTCTCGAGCTTCTCGGAACGCGGCCGGTTCTTCGTACCGTCGACGGGCCAGTCGTTCACGATCTCTGACGGCACGGGCGCAGACGGAACGGTCGTGCCGTGGGATACGGCGACCTACGGCTTCAACCGGCAACAGTTCCGCCGGTACACGGTGCCGACCGAGCGTTACCTGATCAGCAGCTTGCTGGACTATCAGATCAGCGACGGCGTCAACGCTTTCGTCGAGGCGACATTCGCGCAGACCCGCACCGAAAGCGAACTGGAGCCGTTCCCGCACTCGAACAGCGATCTGAACATCGGCGGCATTCCCGTCGACAACCCGTTCGTGCCGCAGGCGCTCCGCGACCAGATCCTTGCGGCCGGCGATACGGAGATCCAGTATTTCCGGCGCATGACCGAGGTCGGCCAGCGCGGCGCCAGTGCGCGACGCAACACCTACCGCTTCCTGGTGGGGCTGGAGGGCGACGTTGCCGAGGACTACCGCTGGCAGACGTACTTCGCCTACGGCCGCATGGATGACAGCCAGCAAGGCGGCGGCCAGATCAACGTGGCTGCCATGCGCGAGGCCCTGAACGTGATCGATGATGGCGCCGGCAACCTGATCTGCGCCAACCCCGCGGCGGTCATCGAGGGTTGCGTGCCGATCAACATGTTCGGCCTCGGCTCGATTTCGCCCGAGGCGGCGGACTACGTCCGCGCGCCGACGTCGCGCCAGCAGCTCACCGAACAACAGATCTTTGGCGCGGAATTTGGCGGCAGTATGTTTGAGATGCCGGCGGGCGACGCGAGCTTCGTCGTCGGTGTCGAGTACCGCGACGAGAAGGCCGAGGACGTCCCGGACGTGCTAACCCAGGGCGGCCTGAATGCTGGCAACGCCGAAGCGCCGACCTTCGGCGCCTACGACGTCAAGGAAGCCTTCGCGGAGGTCGAGTTCCCGCTGCTCAGGGACATGACAGGCATACACGACCTGACCATCGGCGGCGCCTACCGGTACTCCGACTACTCGACGGTGGACACGACAAACGCCTATGCCGGGCGCCTGTCCTACTCGCCGATCGAGTCGCTGCGCTTCCGCGCCCAGTTCGCACGCGCGGTCCGTGCGCCGAACATCGGCGAGCTGTTCGCGCCGGGCGGCGAGAACTTCGAGCCGGTCGCCGACCCCTGCAACGGCATCACCGCGGCGACGACCGGTAACATCGCGGAGAATTGCCGTTCGATCCAGGCGATCGCTGATCGCATCGCTGCGACCGGGTCGTTCACGCTGACGCAGCCGGAGATCCAGGGCACGGGCGGCTTCACGGGTCAGGGCAATCCGAACCTCGACGTCGAGACTTCGGACAGCTGGACGTTTGGCGCCGTGTTCGACCACAGCTTCGGCCGGGCTGGCGATATGACCCTCTCGATCGACTATTTCACCATCGAGATCGACGACCTGATCGACACCGTGGATCGGCAGACGACCGTGGACAATTGCTACGGCGTGGCGCCCTCGCAGTTCCCGAACCAGTTCTGTCCGTTCTTGACGCGCGATGCAGCCGGCGCCGCGTTCCAGCAGGGCGAGCTGAGGGAAGTCAATTCCGGCTTCGTCAACGAAGGCACGCTCGAGACCGAGGGTGTCGACGTATCGATGTTCTGGAACTGGGACCTGTCGGCAGCCGGCCAGCTCGGCCTGCGCATGAACTACACCTACCTCATGGACTTCACCGAAACCAAGTTCGGCGCCGAGGATGAGCTCGTCGGCGACACGGGGTACGCGAGGAACAAGGGCCAGCTCGGCCTGGTGTACGGGATTAGCGCCTGGGATTTCACCTGGGAGTGGACGCACATCGGTGACTCGAAGCCGCTGAGCGGCAACCCTTTGTTCGCGTTCGACGTTGGGGCCTACGATGTGCACGACCTGCAGGTCGCGTACGACTTCGCCAACAGTCCGATGTCTGACACGATGCTGGGCGGCGCGCGGATCTACCTCGGCTCGAACAACGTGTTCGACGAGGACGCGCCGGCCATTCTGAGCGGCGTTCCCGGCAACACGACTGGCACCGACACGGATGCAAGCGTCTACAACCCGATCGGCCGTACCTGGTACCTGGGACTCAACTTCCAGTTCTGAGCGTCCGTTCGAGCATGACAAGGTGGCGGGCCCCATGGCCCGCCACTTTTTTTTACGGTGCCGCCGGCGCGTACACTCGCGCCGTGGACATCGCTGCCGAGACTGCCCGGGCCTGGGAGGCGTTCGCGACCGGCCGCCACGCGGAGGCTGCCGACGGGGCGAAACGCGTCTTGCGGCAGGTGCCGAAAGACCCTGGGGCGCTGACCCTGGTCGCGCGAGTGGCCCTTTCTGCGGGCGAGCCGGCCGCTGCGCACGATATCCTGCGCGGGCTCCTCGACCGGTTTCCGGACATGACCGCCCTGTGGCTCGATCTGGCCGTCGCACTGCGCGACCTCGGCGGTCACGCGGAAGCGCTGAAGGCGCTCCAGAATGCGACCGAGCTTGACCCGCGCAATGCCTCCGCCTGGATTCGTCTCGGCGAGGTCCGGCTCAATTTCGGCGAGCGCACGCCCGCCGCCGATGCGTTCCGGCGCGCCCTTGAGGTCGAGCCGGACAGCCCTTCGGCATTGCGCGGGCTCGCGCTCGCGGGGGCAATCGAGCCGGGCTCCGGCCTGGCGGGGCGCATGGACCAGTTAGCTCGTTCACCTCGCCTCGGTGCCAAGGACGCTGCAGGACTGCACTATGCGCTCGCGCAAATGAGCCGGAATTGGGGCTTGCGGGCACGTTTCATACATCACGTGTTCGAGGCCAACGCCTTGCAACGGTCACTCGCGCCGGCAGTCCGGAGCGACTACGAGGCGCAATTCGACCGACTCGAGGCCGCCTTCACGCCGGCCGCATTCTCCGTTGCCGCGCGGGCGGAGCCGACGGCACCGCGTCCTATTTTTATTCTCGGCATGCCGCGTTCAGGTACGACGCTCCTCGAAAGGTTGCTCGCCGGTCACCCGAAAGTTCGCGCGGGCGGTGAACTCGACTATATGCGCGGTCCATTGCGGCGCGGCGTCGAACGGCTGACTGGAAAGCAGTTTCCGTTCGGATTCGAGTCGATCCCCGCCGCCGAACTGACCACTCTCGCCCAGGCCTTCGCGCGACGCCTCGAGATCATCGGGGGACAATCGTCCTTCGTGACCGACAAGACGCCGGGCAACTTCCACCTGCTGGGCCTCTTGAGGCTGTTGTTCCCAGATGGTCGCATCGTCCACGTCGCTCGCGACGCCCTGGACACTTGCTTCTCGATCCTGCAGTTCCAGTTCGACGACCGCTCGCCCCACACCTGCGACATGGAGCTGCTCGCATACGCTTACGCGCGCTATCTGCGGCTCATGCAGCGCTGGCGCGATCTCTTCGCCGACGAGTTCATCACGGTCCGCTACGAGGAGTTTGTCGCTTCCCCATTAGCCGAGGGCCGCCGCATCTTCGAGCACTGCGGGCTCGAGTGGAGCGACGACTACCTGGCCATCGAACAGGCCGGCGGCGCGGTCCGCACCTTCAGCGCGCTCCAGGTGCGCCGGCCCATCTACCGGACGAGCGTCGGCGCGTGGCGGGAATTCGAGGCTGAGCTCGCGCCGCTTCGCCGCGCGCTGGAATCCGAAGGCGTCCCGACCTGAAATGGGTTCGACCGCCCCGCTTTCCTGCTGGAAGTGCGGCGCCTCGCTCGCCGAGTTCAGCCTGCCACTCGGCCGGGCAGAATGCTGCCGCGCCTGCCGCGCGGAGCTGCACGTCTGCCGGATGTGCCGGTTCTACGACCTGTCGAAGGCCAAACAGTGCGCGGAGCCCGTCGCCGAACCCGTGCTCGACAAGACGAGGGCCAATTTCTGCGGCTACTTCGAGCCCGCTGCCGGCCGGTTCAAGCCCGCGGATCCCGCTCGGGAGTCGGCCCGGGCCGCGCTGGATGCGCTATTTGGCCCTGAAAAGTGACGTGGCTCCCGCTCCGGGGTAGGCAGGAACCGGGCCATCGGCCACAATGTGCCCGGCCCTCCCGCCTGATGGAATGCCCGCGATGAATGCGACCGCCCCTGTCACCCGCGCGCCGTTTATCTGGTCACGCGTGCTGATGTTCATGCTGACGGCAGCCGTCGCACTCACCGTCGTTCCCTGGTACGGATTCACCCACGGCTACAGCGCGGCGGCGTGGGTCTGGTTCGCAGTGCTGCTCTATGCCAACGGCCTCGCGATCACGACCGGCTATCACCGCTTGTGGTCACACAAGACCTTCGATGCCCACTGGACCGTACGGCTCGTGCTCATGGTGTTCGGCAGCATGGCGCTGCAGAACAGCGTATTGCACTGGGCGGCGAATCATCGCAGCCATCACACCTACGTCGACGACGATGACCGCGACCCCTACTCCGCCGGCCGCGGCCTCTGGTTCTCGCACATCGGCTGGATGCTGCGCAGCTACCCGAGCGGTGCAGCCGACTACAGCACGGTGCGCGACCTGCAGAAGGACCCGATCCTCGACTTCCAGCACCGCTGGTACCTGCCGCTCGCGCTCGGATTGAACTTCGGCCTTCCGCTCGCGCTCGGCTGGCTGCACGGCGATCTCTGGGGCGTGTTCCTGCTGGCGGGGGTGCTGCGCCTGGTCGTGAGCCACCACTTCACGTTCCTCATCAATTCCGCCGCCCACGCCTTCGGCCGCCAGCCCTACAGCGACGAGCACAGCGCCCGCGACAACGGCTGGCTCGCCTTCCTGACCTACGGCGAGGGCTACCACAACTTCCACCACCAGTTCGCCCACGACTACCGGAACGGCATCCGCTGGTGGCACTGGGACCCGAGCAAGTGGATCATCTGCTCGCTGTCCTGGCTCGGCCTCACACGCAAGCTCAAGCGCACGCCGGCGGTCGTGATCCAGCGCGCGCGGCTCGCCATGCAGTTCCGCCGCATGGAAGCGAACCTCGCTGACAAGAGCTCGGCATCGCACCCGCACATCGACCTCGAGCGGCTGCGCGCCCTGGTCGCCCGCGAGTACGAGGTCTTCACCGCGACGCTCGCGAAATGGACCGGGCTCACCGACGCCTGGGTCCAGAAGACCCGCAGCGAACTCGTCCAGCGCTGGGAGGAAGCGAGCTTCCGCTCGGAGACAAGGGCCCTGCTGGCCGAGCTCCGGCTGCAGCACCGCCGGCTCAAGCTTCTGGACGCCCAGCTCGCCTGACGCCGATGCCCCGTCTGGATGCCGCGGCGGCAGCTGCCCTGTGCGCGCTGCTCGCCGCCTGCGGCGGCGACGGCAGCAGCGCCTCCTCGGGTAGCTGTTCCGATACCGCCGAAAAGCGCTTCGTGCTCGACACGGTGCGCGAGTGGTACCTGTTCGACGACCTGCTGCCGTCCGGCGTCGGTGCGGCGGACTATGGAACGGCCGCCGAACTCCTGGACGCGCTGACTGCCGAAGCGCGAAACCAGGGCAAGGACCGCTTTTTCAGCTACCTGACGACCCGCCAGGCGGACAACGCCCTCCTGCAGGCCGGCCAGTTCATCGGCTTTGGCTTCCGTATCCGGATCGAGGGCGACCGGCTCTGGCTCACGGACGTTTACGAAGACAGTCCCGCCGAGGAAGGCGGCCTCAAACGGGGAGTCGAGATCACCGAGATCGACGCAGGCAGCGGCTTCGTCCCGATCGCGACGATCCTTGCCGACGACCCGGAGCTGAGAGAAGCCTTCGGGCCGCCCGAAGAGGGCGTCGAGCGTGGCCTGCGATTCATGCTCCCGGGCGGCGGCATGGCGGAGGCGGTCATCGCCAAGCGCATCGTCGAGATCACGCCGCTCGCGCAGGGCGGCGCCTCGATCCTCGCCCTCCCCGCCAACCCGACCGTAGCCGTCGGCTATTTCAATCTTCGCTCGTTCATCTCGACTGCCGAGACGCCGCTGCGTGATGCCTACGCCGACTTCCGCGCGCAGGGCATCGAGTACTTCGTGGTGGACTTGCGATACAACGGCGGCGGGCTCGTCAGTGTCGCCGAGCTGATCGGGGACCTGAACGGCGCCGCGCGCGATGATTCCGATGTCTATCTCGAGATGCGCTTCAACGAGCGCAAGTCGCGGGGTAACGACGTCGTCCGGTATTTCCAGCCGCGGGCCGAATCCGTTGCACCGGTCCGCATCGCTTTCGTCACCACCGGCCTCACCGCCTCGGCCAGCGAGATCGTGATCAACTCGCTCGCCCCCTGGGCGGAAGTCGCGATCGTCGGCGACGATACGCTCGGCAAACCCGTCGGCCAGGCCGCGTTCGACCCGTCGGGCTGCAACCTGCGGCTGCGGCTGATCGCCTTCCAGTTCAGCAACGCTGACGGCCAGGGCGAGTACTACGAGGGACTCGCATCCACCCTGCCTTTCGCCTGCCGCGCGGAGGACGACCTCGCCCATGCGCCGGGAGACCCGGCAGAGGCATCGACCGCCGAGGCGCTGGCCTGGCTGGGGACGGGTGCCTGCACCGACGTCCTGACTGCCGAGTCCAGCCTCGCCCGGCGCGCCTCGGGCTGGCGCGTGCCGAGACCCGATATGGCGGCACCCGCCCAGGCTTACCTCCCCGGCCTCTTCTGACCGAGCCCGCTGGCGGTTAGCGCCTGTCGCCGAATGGCGACAGCGCCTGGACTACACACAATCGGCACGGCGTGCTCGCCCGCTGACGGCCAACTGGCTACTCTTGGCGTCCCCCAACGGAGGATTCCCCATGGCCATCTGGAAGGACATCGTCGCCAAGGACTCGACCCAGCCCGAGGCGACTCCTGCGAGCGCACCTCCCGTCAACCGGCCGCGACCGGAAGCGGTACCCAGCGCGTCCGCGCCGTCCACCGCCCCGGCAACCCGCAAGGAGCTCAAGGAAACGATCATCGCTGCGGGGCTGACTTTCGAAGGCAAGATCGAGGGCTCCGGCCATGTACGGATTTCGGGCCGATTCAAGGGCGACGTGCAGGTGGACGGCACGCTGACCGTCGAGTCCGGGGCACATCTTGCCGGCGCCGTACGCGCGGGTTCGGTCGTGGTCGCGGGAGAGATCGAGGGCAATATCGAGGGCGCGCAGCGCGTCGAGCTGCACCAGAGCGGCGTCGTGAACGGCGACATCAGCGCGGGCTCACTGACCGTTGCGGACGGCGCTCGCATGCGCGGCAAGGCGGAGTTCGGCTGGAACGAGTCCGGCGGGAAGAGCGGCGGCCACCGCTAAGCCATGTCACGGGTGGTCGAACGGCGCGCGGCGGTCGGCAAGACGCGATCTTGCCCGCATTGCCGGGCGACGATCCTCGAAAGCTCGGCGGTCTGCCCGGCCTGCCGACACCACCTGCGTTTCGAGAACCGGCGCGGCGAAGAACCCCGACCCGCGAGCGAGGTCGCGCTCAAGGTGTCGGGTCAATTCGCGCGCACGGCTGCAGCGGGTCCGGGGGAATACCACGTCGTCATCGTGATTCGCGATGCAGGCGGAGCCGAACTTGCCCGCAAGGTCATCGGCGTGGGGGGTCTTGCGCCCGGGGAAGAGCGCAAGGTGGACCTCAGCGTAGAGATCTTCGACCCGCCGACGGCATGACGCTCAACATCACGGAGCTGCACCATTTTACGGTGCGCATCCCGCCGGGTCCGGACGCGGCCAGCGCGGCCTTGCGCTTCTACAATGACGTGCTCGGCCTCGAGACCGATCACGCCGCGTCGGACCGCCCGGGCGAGGCCAACCGTATCAATGCCGGTCCCTACGCCCAGGTCCACCTGTCGCCCGGCCTCCCGAAAACGCTGGCGAGCGGCGATCTCGACGTGACGGCGCCCCACCTCGCCTGTGCCGTCACGTCGATCGACGACGCCCAGGCGGAGCTCGACCGGCTGGCCGTGCCCTATCGCGTGGCCCACGGGCGCCTCGGCCCGGAGTCGCGCCGCCTGTTCGTCGCCGACCCGGCGGGCAATCTCATCGAGCTGCACCAGCTCGGCACCTGCCGCTGTACCGCCCGGGCTCGCGAAGGTATCGGCCAGGCCCGCGTCTCGGGGACCGTGCTGTTTGCGGACATGCGCGGGTTCACGGCGGTCGCCG
>Ga0187894_10007150_pt1 | contig 10655 bp, 8 predicted proteins | sample GBC1701081metaG_FD_136650 | JGI IMG/M metagenome (GOLD analysis project Ga0187894, IMG submission 136650) | White microbial mat communities from a lava cave in the Kipuka Kanohina Cave System on the Island of Hawaii, USA - GBC170108-1 metaG ... | reverse complement strand
CCGCAGGTAACGATCAATGTCTTCGACCGATTCGATCTTGTTGTTGATGTAATCGAGGAAGAGTGTGAGGCCAATGCCGCAGATCAAAGCCAGCAGCGCGGCGAGCGCGATGTTCTGCTCCCGCTTCGGGGCGACGATCTGTGGCTCCGGCGAAAATTCCGCGATGCGGATGTTGCTTTTTAGAAAACCATCTACTTGAGAGACCTCGACACTTTTCTGGCTCTGCAAGAGGCTGTCCAGCAACTGCCGGTTTGAGTCAACGTCCGCCTGCAACAGCTTGGCGCCGATAGCGCCGCGGTTCTGCTGAAGCGTTTCGGCGCGTTGCTGAAGGAACAAGGCGCGCAAAGACTGTTCGCGCTGAACCGCCGTCCGGTAATGATTTTCAATCGTGTTCAGGATGCGTTGATGGGCGGCGCGCAATTCGCCCTCGATCTGCTGCAACTGGTTCGTGATTTTTTTGACCTCGGGCCATTCAGGAGTGAACTCGACCGTCAACTGTTCACGCTGTTGCCGCAACTCGGTGAGTTTTTTGTTCAACTCCTGCACGATTTGATCGCGCTGAATTTCAGGCGCTGTGGAGACGTCGCTCACGCTCCGGCTCAGTTCGTAAGCAAGCTCCGCGTTCTTCCGCTCGGTTTCGGCCTGAAGCAGAAGGTGATTCAGTTCGGCCAACCGCGAAGCGACCGTGCCTTCCTTTTGACCGAAATCCAGCACCTGATTATCGCGTAGGTAATTTTGCAGCTTCTCTTCCGCCTCCCTCAGCCTCAATTTATACCTGGCGACGCTCCCCTCCAGATATGAGGCAGCTTCTTTGTTTGTCCCCTTGCGTTCGTCCAGAGTGACGTTTTTAAAAACTTCAGCCCAGTTGTCCGAGATTTTTCGCGCCAGATCCCTGTCCTGATGGCGGTAGCGAATTTCTACCAGCCGCGTTTCGCGAACCGGCTTGACATCAACGTTGTGGAGCAGGATGTCAATAAAGTTCTTCAGCCTATCCATCTCGACCCGGAGATCGGTTTCTCCGTCGGTCACATTGAGTTCTTCCGATGGAGAATTCAGCGGGCGCGACAGCCCCGGGGCAAAAATGCTGTTGTGTTCGAGGTCGAGCGTTTTCGCTACGTTGTAGGCGATCTTCGGACTCTGGATGGCTTTCAGCTTGGTATTGATGTACTGAGAATCGTCACTTCCGGCTACGTTGATCTGGAAATCTTTAAGATCAACGACGCGGTCTTCGCGCAGGATTTCGATCCTGGTTACGCCTTCGTAAATCGAAGGCGAGCGCAGGTTGTAGATCGTCGCCAGCATCACGGCCACGACGACCACGCTGACCGGATACCACCACCGGCGGCGGATGATGCGCCAGTAATCACGCAGGTGAGTCTCTTCGCGTTCGACGGTGACGCCGCGCCCGTAAACGTAATCGCGTTTAAGATCGAGAAAACCAGCCGCTTCTTCGGCGGTCATCATTTTTGTTTTGGCTTCTTCCTGCATAACCGTAATTTAGTGTCTTTTGCCGGCTGTCGGGCGCCCGGTTTTATCGGGCGCCTATCGAATAATGAAATAGGGCAACGCGCTGAGCATGTTGATGCTGACGCCGAGCATGTTGCGCGTGGCGACCTTCATGGTCGAATTCGGCACCTCGATGATGTCGTTGGGCAAAAGCGCAATGTCTTGGATCTTGCGCCGGTGAATATCGTCGAGGTTGTACATGGTCTCTTTGCGCTCCGCCGCGCCCGGCTCCTGTCGAATCAATCTGACGCGGCTCCGCGCGGCTTCCATATTGACCCCGCCCGCCAACGCGACCGCCTGTGTGAGAGTGAGCCTGGTCAGCAGCGCATATGCGCCGGGTTTGATGACCGAGCCGGTGACGAAGATCTGATCGGCTTCGGGAATGCTGACGATGTCGCCCGGTTGAACAAAAGGATTGGCTTCGGGCGCTCCGTTGAGCAGCTCTTTCAGCTTGATCGAAGAGAGTATTGGGAGAATTGCATCACCAGCGGCCCCATCTTTTGCTTCGGGACCGGGTTCGGATTTGACCTCCGGCTTCGACTGTTCTTTGGCCAGATTCGCCGAGCAATGATCGTGTTCCGCGTTGTGAATGACGTGGATCGTATTGCCTGCATGCGTATTGGGACCGCCAGCGAAGGTGATCAGTTCGAGCAGACGAACGCGCCGCTGCAACTGAAAGCGTCCGGGTTGCGCGACAGCGCCGATGACCGCCACGGGCTGGCTGCGAAAATCCTTGACCAGCACGTCCACCTGAGGATCGCGCAGGTACTTTTTATATTTCTCAGCGATGACGGCGGCCAATTGCGCCTCGGTCAGACAGGCGGCCGGAAATTCTTCGAGGAACGGCAACCGGATGCGTCCGTAGCTGTCCACCCGGGCGACACGGGCGAGTTCCGGTCGCCCGAAGATGCGGACGTCGAGTTCATCGCCAGGGCCGATGCGATAACTGAGATCGCTGGTGGAATTCGGCGCGGGCAAGGCCGGAATCATCGCGGGCGACTGGCTTGGCGTTCGGGTCTGCGAAGTCGCCGGAGTTGGAGATGGATTTTGCGCTGGGTTTTGCGCTTGCGCGTCGAAAGGAATGTGAAAAAGCAGGATCAAACAAGATCCGAACAACGGAAGAGATTTCCGCAACATGTCTACTCTACCTCCCCTCTTACTTCACCAAAAACGATACAGCGCGCGTCGCTGCTGCATTATTGTTTTCGACAGCCGGCTCTCACACTTGCTTACATCGGAAACGCGATGGGGGATTGAAAGCAATGGCAAATTCAATCAGGCTTTGGCCAATACAAAACAGCGCGGATGCGTCAGCGCGTTTGCGCGATGGATCGCATCTCGATTGACGCCGGATAATCATTGGGGAGAGCCAATCCTCGAAATTACATCATTCGCACGCTATCCGGCTGTGCGAGTAATTTTTGTTGTCAATAGCTTTATCCAGCGTCGATTGTCCAGTGGCAAAGTATCGCCGAATCTCTTAATGACTGTCAATCTTGTCGTTCGGCGCCAAATTGGTTAGGCTTTCGCCGTTCGAGTCTGAAAGATCAAATTTATGTTCACAATATCCCTTCGTCCCTGGCCGGTTCGCATTCTCTTTCTGCTCGCGCTCATCGTCGCGTTGAGCGCGATCGGATGGATGATTGCCCGTCCGGCAATCGGCGACAGCGTGATGGCATCCATCGAGCGCAGTCCGAACCTCTCGCTTCAGTCCCGGATCGAATGGGCGGATGTGGCGCTCAAACTTGCGCCGCGCGATCCGTTGGTTCACTGGCGGCGCGGCGGCATTTATCTGCAAGCAGCGAACGAAGAGATGGCAGAGTCGCATCTGGAAGTCGCGCTGGATGAGCTGCGTGCGGCGACGAAGATAAGCTCCTACGATTATCGCGTCTGGCTGGCGCTCGGACGCGGGCTGGATCGCGGCGGCTCAGGCGCCGAAGCGCGCCAGGCCTTTGAGCGCGCCGTTCGATTGGCGCCGAACCATTTCGACCCGCGGTGGGTTTTCGGCAATTACCTGTTGCGAGCGGGCGACCGCGACGGTTCGTTCGCGCAAATGCGCGTGGCCTTGCGCAACCGCCCGTCGGCCATGCCGTTGATCTTCGATTACGCCTGGGGTGTTTACGGCGCGGATGGGCGGGCGATTGTGGCGGCGCTCGATCCGCCGCGTGAAGTTATAGCCAGGATGGTCGCGCGGCTGATCAATCGCGGACGGGTGGATGACGGGCTGGCGATCTGGCGCGAGATGAATTTACGCGCCGGGAGCGATTCGCTGAAAGTCGCCGAAGCGTTGTTCAACACAGGTCATTTCAAAAAGGCTTACGAAGTCTGGCAATCGGCGGAGATTGCCGATCGTCCTTCGCCCGACAGCGATTCGCTGCTCGCCAACGGCGGATTCGAGGGCAGGCTCACGCTCAACGACCAGACGCCTTTCCTGACCTGGCAGGTCAAACCGGCGCCGGGCGTGAAAATCACGCTCGACCGCAAAGAGCCGCGCGATGGACAGCAAGGCTTTCGCGTGGGTTTCGACGTGCGGGAGAACATCGCTTTCACCATTGCGACGCAGACCGTGCCGGTCAAACCATCAACCTCTTACCGGCTGAATTTTTCGGTCAAGAGTGAGGAGTTGGAAAGTCTGAGCACGCCGATTATCGAAATCTTCGATTCAGCCTACGACCTCGCCGGGGGAAATCGAGTCCGCGTCGCCACACAGTCGCTCCCGAACGGCGACAACCGGTGGACTGATTACAAGCTTGAATTCACGACTAACGCTCAAACCGAAGCGGTGACGATCAGGATTCAACGATTGCCATGCGATGAACCGCCCTGTCCGATCGAGGGCCGCTTATGGTTTGACGAATTCAAGCTCACTGAAAATGGCCCGGCGTCAAACATTAAACCCGTTTCCAATCGAGCGCGAACACTGTAAAATCGCGGCCGTTGAAGGCCCAGAAGGCCTGCGGTCAATATTGCCAGAAGATAACTTGCTCAGGTTGCCCCGACCGAAAGCAGTTGCGATTTCGGTCATAATTTCACGACTCCTCACCGAAGACATTTATTCAAAGAGGTGTTGAGCTATGACCCCCGTTGTGCCCTTGAAACACAAAGGCCGTCCGAATGCGACGGTCGCGCCTTTGTCCGCGATGTTGGTTCTTCCCATTCCGAAATACGAACCGTCCAAACGATCGTTGTGGATGAAGTTCCTCAGCGATTTGAGCTTCGTTCTTCCTGCGTTCGGCTTCGCGCTCGGATTGCTGCTCGCGTTTGGACAAGCGCCGTTCATCGGCGCGACGCTGATCACGGTCTGCCCGATTATTCTGGCCTTTCGCCTCCACTCGGCTTACCAGGCGCGCCGCGAGCGCAAACAGATCGCCGCGCTGGAACGGTGGTATCGCGCCTATCTCTCCGAAAATCCATACCAGCGAAAGCTCGACCGGGAATGGTGAAAGACCGCCGAGCGGATGGACGAGGGTTGATGCGCGGTGATAGCATCACGCCTTGTTCGCCGGAGGTATTTCCAGTTCAGGAGAGTTGCTGGTTTGGATAAGGCTATTTTCTACGCTCTGCTGTCGTTGCTCGTGCTGACCCCTTTGCCTTACGGCGCGGTCGAGACATGGTCAACCGCGCTGTGGGAAATTTGTGTCTTTGTAATCGTGCTGATGTGGGGTTTGCATTCGGCGATTGAAGGGCGTTTGAAAATCGCCGCCAATCCGTTGGCGCTGCCGATGATCGCGTTGCTGGTTGTGGCCATCGTTCAGATTTGGCCGATGAATGCGGGCGGCGGGCGGCAAACGATCAGCTACGACGCTTACGTTACTTCGCAGGCGGTAATCAAAATTCTCGCCTCGATCTGTTTCTTCCTCCTCTTCGCAACCTACGTCAACAACGACGAACGACGGAAGCTGGCGGTCAATGTGATCATCGTCATGTGCGTGCTGATCGCGCTGGTCGGCATCGGGCAGAGTTACATTGGCAGGGCGTTGTGGCAGCGCGGCTCGTTCGGGCCGTTCGTCAACCGGAATCACTTCGCCGGATTTTTGGAGATGGGCGTCGGGCTGGTGGGCGGGTTAATCATTGGGCGCGTCGTCCAACGATTGCAACTGGCGATTTACGCCAGTTGCGCGCTGGCGCTCGTCGCAGGCATCGCGCTGTCGGCTTCGCGCGGCGGAGTTTTGGCGCTCGCGGCTGAAATAGTCTTCCTCGCGCTGGTCGCCATCCCGACTTTCATTTCGAGCCGCAGGTCGAAACATCCCAGCAAATCAGGCATCCTTCTGCGTTCGGCGGCGGCGCTGATCCTGGGGTTTGCGGCGCTAGCGGGCGCGACGTGGCTGGTCGGCTCGGAAGGTCTGGTCCAGAACCTGTCGCAAACACAAGGCGAAGTTCAGGGCGAATTGCCCGCTAGCGAACGTTTCAGCCGCCGTGACATCTGGAGCGCGACCAGCCAGTTGATCAAAGACCACCCCGTGATCGGCGTCGGGCTTGGAGCTTATCAGTTCGCTTACACCCGTTACGATCAAAGCTCCGGCGCGCAACGTGTCGAACAATCACATAACGATTATCTGCAGATCGTGGCCGACGCCGGATTGATCGGAGGCGCAATCGCGCTGGTGTTCTTGATCCTGCTCTTCGCGCGCGGATTTTCGGCGGCGCAGACACACAACAAGGAGAAGCGGGCAATTGCGATCGGCGCATTGACCGGATGTTTCGCCATCGCCGTTCACAGCTTCGTCGAATTCAACCTGCAGATTACCTCGAACGCGCAACTGTTTTTGGCGTTGGCGGCGTTGGCGACGCCAGGGCGATCTCGCCATTCACGTGGCGAACACTACGAAGAATCGAGTGATCGGTGGTCGGCTGAAGATTGACGCGCCGACCATCAACCACCGACCACCAATTCAAATGGACAAATTTCGAATCACCGGCGGAAAGTCTTTGCAAGGCAGCGTCGCCATCAGCGGCGCGAAGAACTCGGCGCTGCCCTGCCTGGCCGCTTCCCTGCTCACACCTGAAACAGTCACGCTGCGCAACGTGCCTTACGTGCGCGACCTGATCACGATGCGACGGTTGCTGGAAGACCTGGGCTGCACCGTCCTGGTTCCCGAACTGCGCACTCACCAAATCAACGCCGGCACGGTCGAAAATTACGAAGCGCCATACGAGCTGGTCAAAACGATGCGCGCTTCGGTGCTCTCGCTCGGCCCGCTCATCGCCCGCTTCGGCCAGGCGCGGGTCAGTCTGCCCGGAGGCTGCGCCATCGGGATGCGACCGATTGATCTGCACCTGATGGCGCTCGAACGAATGGGCGCGCAAATCGAATTGCGCGGCGGCGTGGTCGAAGCCAGAGCCGGTCGTTTGCGCGGCGCCGACATCCACTTCGACATCGCCACCGTGACTGGGACCGAGAATGTGATGATGGCCGCTACTTTGGCCGAAGGCGTCACCAGGATTTCAAACGCCGCGCGTGAGCCGGAGATCGTTGACCTCGCCGGCCTGCTCACGAAGATGGGCGCGAAGATCGAAGGCGCAGGCGAGCAGACGATCACGATCACCGGCGGCGAAGCATTGGGCGGAGTTGATCACACGATCATCCCCGACCGCATCGAGACCGGCACGTTTATCGTCGCCGCAGCCATCACCGGCGGCGAAATAGAAATCACCAACTGTGAACCAAACCATCTGGCCGCAGTGATCGAAAGGTTGCGCGCCGCGGGCGTGGTGATTGAAGGGATTGGCGAACAAACTCTGCGCGTGAGGGGCAACGGCAGATTGCGAGCGGTTGATCTGACGACGGAAGTCTATCCGGGTTTCCCGACCGATATGCAGGCGCAGTTCATGACTTTGATGACGCAGGCCGAAGGCGACTCGGTGATCACCGAAACGATCTTCGAGAATCGTTTTATGCACGCCAGCGAATTGACGCGGCTGGGCGCAAGGTTGCGGATTCACAGCCACAGTGTGGACGTTCATGGCCCCTCGCGTCTGACCGGCGCGCGATTGATCGCTTCGGATTTGCGCGCTTCGGCGTCGCTGGTGCTCGCCGGGCTGGCGGCGGAAGGCGAGACGTGGATTGATCGCGTCTATCACATTGATCGCGGGTACGAGAAGATCGAAGAGAAACTGCGCGCGGTCGGCGCAGAGATTGAACGAGTGAAGACCTGAGTCACACGCCGGCATCAGCCGGAGAAAGAGAGGCCAGTCGTGGAACCGGTTCCGGATTTTGCAAGACTGCTTCAGTCGCATCTCCGCCGCACGGAATGGGGCGATTTTCCTGACGTGGTAATCCACACCGAAGAGTCTTTGGTGAAAAAACATCCACTCTACGCGGCGGCCAAGAGTGGCGATGCGCTCGCGGCGGAGAAACTCGCGATCGAGACCACGACGATTGGAGCGATTGATCGAATCAGCGCCATAGTCGGCAGCAAGAGTCCGAGCCTTCTTCCAGTCCATGCAGTAGAAACAGAGGGAGCCAACGTAATTCCCCGGGTCCTGGCGCGAGTTCTATCGAAGACGCTCGGCCTACCTTTAGCCAACCGCATCGTTCAGATCAATCGCGTGACGCATACGGGAGCAGATGGTTATCATCGTCTCGCGTTCCCGGCATTGTTTGACGGAGAGGTGAAGGAGCAAGACTGCTTTCTGGTTGATGATTTTATCGGGCAAGGGGGAACGCTCGCCAACCTCAAAGGTTTCGTTGAAAGCCGTGGGGCCAAAGTGATTGGGGCAACGACTTTGACTGGAAAGGCATATTCGGCGAAACTGAAATTAACAGAAGAGACATTGCAGGCATTGAGGAGGAAACATGGAAACGAACTCGAACAATGGTGGATTGCTGCCTTCGGCTATAGCTTTGAAAGACTCACTGAGTCAGAAGCCCGTTACCTCACTAGAGCAGACGATGCTCACGCCATATCAGCTAGAATTGTTGCAGCGGTTAGAAAGTGAAATTGACGAATACTTCGCTAAGTCATCCTGCCTTGATGCGCTCCTTGCCCGCTTCAAGGCCCTGGCTGTGGTTGAGGCCAAGTGAGCGGGCTGAACCCGGCAAACACTGGTTCCGGGGTCAATGGAACTCCAAACCTTGCCCACACTCGCTCTTGAATCTCCCTCGCCAACTCAATTACTTCACGCGCCGTCGCCCCACCGCGATTGATTATCGCCAGGGTATGCTTCGAAGAAATTCCGACTCGCCCTCGGCTGTAGCCTTTCTGAAACCCCGCGCGTTCGATCAGCCAGGCGGCGGGAACTTTCACTTTGCCTTCGGAAGCCGAAAAACTCGGCGCTCGCTCATCATCACAAATCAGCCCCTGTTCTTTCGCGGCAGCTTCGATCCGCGCGAAAGTTTCCAGCGTGACGACCGGATTCTTGAAAAACGATCCCGCACTGCGGCAATCGGGATCATCGGGTGTGATCAACATCGCTTTGCGCGCGCGAATGGCGCGCACCGCCTCGCGCACCTCGCGCAAGGAAGGCTTGCTGGTAGCATTGGCAAAGAAGTTTTTGACATCGGGATAACGCAGCGCGGGATCGCCGTCTGGTTTCAGAGCGTAAGTCACCGCCAGAACGACGTAGCGATCACGAGCGACGGTATTGAAAAGGCTGGCGCGATAACTGAATTGACACTCGGCGTCGCTCAATTCGACAAATTGTCCGGCGAGGCGATCAAAGACTCGAACTGATGTAATCGTCTCGCTCACCTCCTGCCCGTAAGCGCCGACGTTCTGAACGGGTGTGCCACCGACCGATCCTGGAATTCCGCTCAAACATTCGACGCCCGCCAGATCGCGCTCGACGCATCGGCGAACCAGTTCATCCCAATCTTCGCCTGCGCCGGCAGTGACCAGAACCTTCTCGCCTTCATTGCGCCACACGACGCCTTCGATCGCCACGCGCACGACCAACCCTGGGAAGCCTTCGTCGGCGATGAGCGCGTTGCTGCCGCCACCGAGAATGAAGATGGGGAGTTGCTGTCGTTCAGCAAACTCGAGCGCCACGAGCAAATCAGCTTCGCTCCGCGCTTCGGCGAAAAAACGCGCCGCGCCGCCAATCTTCAAAGTGGTGAACGGCGCGAGCAGCGTGTTCTCCCTGATCAGTGAATCGACAGACATCGGAAGTTACGGTTCTATCTCGCCGCGCAGGAAGCTGCGGATTTTCTTCAAATCTTCCCAGGCTTCGCGCTTCTTGTCGGGCGAACGCAGCAGGTAAGCCGGATGGAAAGTCGGCATCACCCAGATGCCCGGGATTCGCTGGTAGGGCTGAAATTCGCCGCGCATTTTTGTGATGCCGATCTTCGTGTCGAGCAACGCCTGCATCGCCGGGTTGCCGAGCGCGACGATGAGTTTGGGATGAATCGTGGCGATCTGGCGAAAGAGGAACGGAATGCAGGCTTTAACTTCGTCCGCTTCGGGCGCGCGGTTGCCGGGCGGGCGCGATTTGACCACGTTGGCGATGTAAACATCTTCGCGTTTGAGATCAATCGCTTCGATCATCTTGGTGAGCAATTGACCGGCGCGACCGACGAAAGGACGACCGCTGGCGTCTTCGTCCGCGCCTGGGCCTTCGCCGATGAACATCAACTCGGCCTTCGGATTGCCTTCGCCGAAGACGATGTTGGTCCGCGTAGACCAGAGCTTGCACCGTTGGCACTCGCCGAGGTCGCGGCGGATGTCTTCGAGGGTTTCGTCGGCTTGCTGCTCCTCGACCGTCGGGGCGGAGGCTTCGCCAAAAAGCGAAGGCTCGGAGAAGAGCGAAGGCTCGGTGGACGTTTCTTTTTTCGTGGGCATAGTGGTGGTCGGTTTCGGAAGGAATTGTGGCGGCGAAATGACCGCTGGCGCAGGCTTCCCCTGCTCCGTCTTCGCAGGAGCGATTGGCATCGCCGGCTCTGAAGTCTGACTCCCGGATTGCGCCAGAATCGCCGCAGCAGGTTTCGATCTTTCACCGATGCTCGTCAAACCAAGCTCGCTGAAATAGCGCAGATGCTCTTTCGCCTGAGCGATCAGTTCGTGGAATTCTTCTCGGGGATCCATAATCAGGAATCAATTTGCGGTCTGTCGCAACCTCGCAATCTCGTCGAGCACGCGATCAGCCAGTTCGCGTTTGCTCTGCAACGGCAATTCGACGCGCGAGCCGTCGCGTTTGATGATCGTCGCGGCGTT
>Ga0187894_10007149_pt1 | contig 10655 bp, 9 predicted proteins | sample GBC1701081metaG_FD_136650 | JGI IMG/M metagenome (GOLD analysis project Ga0187894, IMG submission 136650) | White microbial mat communities from a lava cave in the Kipuka Kanohina Cave System on the Island of Hawaii, USA - GBC170108-1 metaG ... | reverse complement strand
GAGAAGTACGAGATCCATCACGGCGTCCGCATCACGGACACCGCGCTGGTCGCGGCCGCCACCCTCTCGCACCGCTACATCGGGGACCGGTTCCTGCCCGACAAGGCGATCGACCTGGTCGATGAAGCGGCGAGCCGGCTGCGCATCGAGATCGACTCGCTGCCGCAGGAGATCGACGAGGTCGAGCGCAAGATCGTCCAGCTCGAGATCGAGCAGGCGGCGCTCGCCAAGGAGCGGGACAAGGCCTCGAAGGAGCGCCGGACCCGGGTCGAAGCGGAGCTGGCCGAGCTGCGTGAGCGCAGCAACGCGATGAAGGCGCAGTGGAAGGCGGAAAAAGAGGCCATTACCGCGCTGCAGGGGAAAAAGGCGGAGCTGGAAAAGTTGCGGCAGGAAGCCGATCAGGCCACGCGACGCGGCGATCTGCAGAAGGCCGCCGAAATCAGCTACGGTCGAGTCCCGGCGCTCGAAAAGGAGATCGCGACCGCCGAAAAGCGCCTCGGCGAGATCCAGACACACGCGCAATACCTCAAGGAAGAGGTGGACGCGGAGGACATCGCCGAAATCGTCGCCAAGTGGACCGGGATTCCGGTGTCGAAGATGCTCGAGTCGGAGCGCGAGCGGCTGACCAAGCTCGAGTCGGAGCTCGAGCAGCGCGTGATCGGCCAGCACGAGGCCGTGGCCGCGGTCGCCAATGCCGTGCGCCGCGCGCGGGCGGGGCTGCAGGACCCGAATCGGCCCACGGGCTCGTTCATCTTCCTGGGGCCAACGGGTGTGGGGAAAACGGAGACGGCGCGGGCCCTGGCCGAGTTCCTCTTCGACGACGAGAAGGCGCTGGTCCGGCTCGACATGTCCGAGTACATGGAGAAGCACGCCGTGTCGCGCATGATCGGCGCGCCGCCGGGCTATGTCGGCTACGAGGAAGGGGGGCAGCTCAGCGAAGCCGTGCGCCGCCGGCCCTATTCCGTCGTGCTGTTCGACGAAATCGAGAAGGCGCACCCTGACGTGTTCAACGTGCTGCTCCAGATCCTGGACGACGGGCGGCTCACCGATTCCCAGGGGCGCACCGTGGACTTCCGCAACACGGTGCTGATCATGACCTCGAACATCGGCTCCACCTACATCCTGGAGCACGGCACGTCGAACTGGGAGCAGGTCGAAACCAAGGTGCTGGACCTGCTGCGGCAGGCATTCAAGCCGGAATTCCTGAACCGCGTCGACGACGTGATCATCTTCCGCCCGCTCGGTCAGGACGAGATCGGCAGGATCGTGGAGCTGCAGATCGCCCGGGTGGCGAAGCTCGCCGCCGAGCGCAAGCTGACGCTCGAGATGACTGAGGCGGCGAAGTCGCTGATCGCGGCTGAAGGGTACGATCCGGTGTACGGGGCGCGACCGCTCAAGCGGGCCATCCAGCGGTTGCTCCAGAATCCGCTCGCGATGTCGGTCCTCGAAGGCGAATACTCGGAAGGGGACACGATCCGCGTCGATCGGTCGAAGGATGGAGCCGGCCTCACGTTCCAGCGCGTGCCGGCCGGAGGCGCACGGGAGCCGGTCCGTGCCTGAGGCCGGCGGGCGCCCGCTCGCGCCTGAGGACATCGCCGGGATCGCCGCGGCTCTGGAGCAGGCGCATCGCGCCGCCGAGCTCGGCGAGGTCCCGGTCGGGGCGGTCGTCGTGCGCGACGGCGCCGTGGTGGCCGAGGCGCACAACGAGACCGAAGTGCGCCACGATCCCACGGCGCACGCGGAGCTGCTCGCGGTGCAGCGGGCCCTGGCGGTGCTCGAGAGCGACCGGCTGGCCGATTGCACCCTGTATGTGACGCTCGAGCCGTGCGCCCAATGCGCGGGGGCGCTCGTGCTGGCGAAGCTTGGCCGTCTGGTCTTCGGCGCCTACGATGAAAAGGCGGGGATGTGCGGCAGCGTCGGTGATGTGGTACGCCACCCGAGGCTGAACCACACGGTCCAGGTCTCGGGCGGCGTCGATCCGGAAGGCTGCGGGGAGCTGCTGCGGGCGTTCTTCGCGGCGCGCCGCTAGTCGGCGTTCCGCGCGCGCTCTTCCAGGCGCCGGATCAGCTTGTCGATTTCGATCTTGGCGCGGTTCAAGGCGGGCAACAGCCGTGCCTGCAGATCCTTCTCCAGCTCCTTTCCCTCCTTCTTCCAGAGCGAGCCGACGTCGGCGGCGATGTCTTTCATGACGTCGCGAAACCGGTCAGCGAGCTCGCGCCAGGTCGGGATATCCTCGACCTCGGTTGGCGTCGTGGTGGCCGGCGTGTTGGCCGGTGTGCTGGTCAGGTTCTCCATGACTACCTCCTAGGCGGTGCGTCGCTCGATCTCTTTGATCAGCCCTTCGAGTTTGCGCCGCGCTCGTTTCAGGGATGGCAGCACTCTCTTCTCCACCCCGCGCTCCACTTTGCGGCTGCCATACTTCACGCTCTTGCCCACTTCCTTCTTGACGTCCTTCATGACGGTCTTGAAATGCGATTTTACCTTCGCCCAGTCGGGCGGTGGTGCGGACTGCGAGCCACGGCTGCGTTTGCGGGTCTTGGAACGGCGGGCCATGTCACACGCTCCCTTGGACGGTGGGACGGCTTCAGCACCACGCTCTGGTACGCCGGAACCCCCGGAAAGGGTTCACGCGCGAGCCGCGCGGTGGCGAAACGGTGCATGCGTACTTATTTATCGCGCCGGGACAGGTGGCCGAGCGGCTGAAGGCACACGCCTGGAGAGCGTGTAAACGGGTAACCGTTTCGTGGGTTCGAATCCCACCCTGTCCGCCTACAAACTAGACGGAACAGACGGGTCGACGCGTAGACGGGAAGGTCTTCCAAGTAGGGTATGCTACGCGTCTCGGCGTCTGAGCGTCTACCCGTCTAGTAGGTCAGGACAGGTGGGTGAGCGGTTGAAACCGCCGGTCTCGAAAACCGGTGTGCCCGTAAGGGTACCGAGGGTTCGAATCCCTCCCTGTCCGTCGATTCCAGTGACTCGAACTGCTCTGACTCGAGAACCCCTTCGTCAACAGTGACGGTGACCATGTCGGAGGGGGGTTGACGGTCATTGGCGAGTAGCGGTTAGGCAGGAGCCACAATAGCTTCCCCGTCTGCCCGTCATGCCGTGCGTGCTGGACTTCGCAGCGGTCTCCTCACAAGGAGAATCCCATGTTCAGGCCTGCCCTTGCGCTGCTCGTTGTTGCCGCCACCACTCTGCCTGCCCAAAGCACCGATCCGTTGGTCGGCACCTGGGAATTCAACCAGGCAAAGAGCGATTTTCAGGGCCAAGCCTACACCTTCGCTGCGTTGGGCGGCAACAGGTACAAATTTACCTACGGCGACATGAGCTTCGAACTCAATGCCGATGGGACCGACCAGCCCGCATTCCCCGGCTCGATGTGGGCAGTCACGATCCTCGCCCCCAACAAGTGGCAAGTCGTCAACAAGGTCAATGGCCAGACCACCGGAACGGACACCTGGACGCTGTCGGCCGACGGGCAGGCCTTAACTACGGAGTTCAAAGGAACTCGGGGCGATGGCAGCCCTCTGGAACAGCACGGCACGTTCAAGCGCACGGCGGGATCGACCGGCTTCGCCGGGACCTGGGTGAGCGCGGAAGTGAACGCAGGCGCCGTGAGCCAGATGGTCGTCGCGCCCTTCGGTCGCGACGGACTTACCGTGAGTTACCCTGGTGACAAGGTCACGACTAACCTGACGATGGATGGCGCGGATTGCGCCGTTCAAGGGCCGGCGGTTCCGAAGGGATCGACGACCTCAGCCCATCGTTCCGATCCCCGTTCCCTCACCCTGACCGACAAGCTGAATGGCCGGACGCTGGATACGGTCGATTGGTCGCTCTCCGCCGACGGCAACACGCTGACCTTGACCATACTCTACGCGGGCGGAGCAAAACCGTTCGTTTACGTGTACGAACGGCGGTAGTCGGGACTGCGTGCTTCGCTGAGCGTCAGGATCGGTTGTTGCCGGGGGCGGCGCGGCACGCGGATGCGGAGGTCCAGATTCGGGAGTTCCGCTCAGCGCGACGCTGAGGACACCACCTCGCCGAGGGCGACGAGAGCTGCGCGCAACTGCTCGTCGGTGAGGTACGGAGCTGGACCCAACCGCAGCTTGTCGCCCCGATAATCCGTCCACACGCCGCGCTGGCGCAGCCTTGGGGATAGCTCGCTTGCGCGCGGTGCGCGCAGTGCCAGGAACCCCCCCATCGCCTCGAGCGACACCGACCGTCGATCCCGATCGATCACGCTTGGGTCGAGATCGAGCTCATCAAACAGTCGCATGATTAATTCGATCTGATGCTGGTTGATCGTTCGCAACAGTGTCGGGGTCAGGCCCTGCTGCTCGTGAAAATCGAACACGGCGGCCGCCCGATAGTGACTGGTCGGATCGTAGGTCGCTCCAGCAAAGCGGGCGGGACCGGTGCCATAGTCCACTCGTCCGACCACGTGGCGACCTGCCAGGAACTCGAATTCGCTGTACCACCCGGTGACAACCGGGCGGACCGCGCAGTCCTTCGGCATGCGCAGGAAGCAATTGCCCTCACCCAGCTGGCAGTACTTGTAGCCGCCGCCAACTACGTACGCGCCCTCGAGACCCTGGAGCGAGAAGGGGACGACGTTGAGCGCGTGATAGGCATCCACCAGGAGCTCCGCGCCGAAGCGTCGGCACGCTTCGAACGCCACCGGCAGATTCGGAACGATGTGCGCGTTCTCGTACAGGACCGCCGACACCAGGACCGCCGCGGTGCGATCGGTAACCATCTTGGCGAGCCGCTCGGCGACTAGCGCGGCCGGCCGGGACGGCACCCGAATTACCTCGATGCCCGCCTCCGACAGCCGATCGAGTTGCCGGCGAATGGTGTGAAATTCGCCATCAGTCGTGACCAGGCGCGGTCGCTGATCGAGTGGCAGCGCCGATAGAAAGCGGACCACGAGCTCGTGCGTGTTGGCGCCCAACGCGATGTCCGCGCCAGGTTCCCCAAGGAGCGTCCCGAAGCCACGTCGCACCCGGTCAGCCATCGCGAACGCCCGCTCCCATTTCTCGTCCACCAATTCGGCGGCGTCGAGCCAGGCGCGGCGTTGAGCCTCGAGCCCGACATCGGGCCACGCCTGGTGGGAGTGTCCGGTAAGCAACAACCGCTCGGCTACCCGAAAATGCCGATAGTGGGGCGCGAGGGCGTTTGGCGTTTGGTACAACGCCTCGAGCGAAAGCGTCATCAACCGGACGAAGGAGTCATTGGCCGGTTCCGGTTTTCGGGGGCTGCAGCCCCCGAATCCCCTTCAGGGGATGTCGCGAAGCGCCGAGCCGCCGCTTCAGCGGCGGAATCACGGGAGGCCGCTGACGGTCACAACTCGGTCCGGATCGCCCACAAATCCGGAAACGCCGGCCGGTTGATCGTCGTCATCAGGTATACCGAGCCGCTCGAGCCACCGGTCCCGCCCCGGGTGCCAATCGTGCGTTGCACCATCTTCACATGCCGATAGCGCCATTCCATGAAGCCTTCATCGAGATCGATGAGCCGCTCGCACACGGAGGTGACGACCGGGTGGGTCCGATACGCGTCGATCAGCACGCGTTGCAGCTCGGCGTTTGCCTCGGGCGGGCGGGTGACATCGCGGTTCAAGGCTGCGGCCGGGACGCGGAAGTCGTTGCGCGTCAGGTACTGCAGAAACGCGTCCCAGAGTGTGGGCGCCTGGTAGCGGGTCTCGATGCGGCGCCGATGGTCGCTGCCCTGGGGATAGCGCTCGATGGCCGCCGGGGTCTTGGCGCCGAGCACGCACTCGAGCTCGCGGAACTGGAACGACTGAAAGCCGCTGCCGGCTTCGAGCCGGTCGCGGAACGAGAGAAAGCCGAGCGGCGTCATGGTCTCGAGGATGTCGATCTGCGCCACCAGCACCTTGAGGATCGTGAGCGTCCGTTTCAAGGTGTGCAGGGACCGCGGCGTATCGTTGTCCCGCAGCAGCCGCATCAGGTGGTCGAGCTCGTGCAGCATCTCCTTGAACCACAGCTCGTAGACTTGATGGATGATGACGAACAGCGTCTCGTCGTGCTCCAGCTCCCCCTCGTGTGGCCGCTGCAGGGCAAGGAGCTCGTCGAGGCGCAGGTAGCTCGCGTAGGTCACGGGCATCGTCGGTCCTAGATGAAGCGCGGTTTGTAGGCGTCGAGCGTGTCGTACTGATCGGGCCAATGCACCTTCCACCCGAGCTCGTGCGCGGCGTGCCGGGTCCAATACGGATCCCACAGGTGAGCGCGCGCCAATACACACAGGTCGGCCCGGCCCGACGCGAGAATGGTGTTGACGTCGGTGTAACTCGAAATGTTGCCCACCGTCATCACCGGCATCCCGGCCTCGTGGCGAATGCGGTCGGCGAAGGGAGTTTGGAAGAGCCGTCCGTACACCGGGCGCTGGTCGGCCACCGTCTGTCCCGCGGACACGTCCATGATATCGCAGCCGTGCTGCTTGAAGAGCCTGGCGACTTCCACGGCAGCCGCGGACTCCATCCCCCCTGGGGCCCAGTCTACGGCCGAAATGCGGACGGAGATCGGCTTCGCGCCGGGCCAGGCGGCGCGCACGGCATCGAAGACCTCGAGCGGAAAGCGCATTCGGTTGGGGAGGCTGCCCCCGTATTCGTCGTTCCGCTGGTTGATGAGCGGGGAGATGAAACTCGCCAACAGGTAGCCGTGCGCGAAATGCAGCTCGAGCATGTCGAACCCGGCCTGTTCGGCCATGACGGTCGCCTGGGTGAATTGGTCGCGCACCGCGTCCATGTCGGCACGGGTCATTTCCCGCGGCACCTGGCTGTGCGGGAAATAGGGAATCGGCGACGCGGATACAATCGGCCAGTTGCCGTCCGGCAGCGGCTGGTTGTCGCCCTCCCACAGGTACTGCGTGGACGCTTTGCGGCCCGCGTGTCCCAGCTGCAAGCCGATCTTGGCGCGGCTGTGCATGTGCACGAAATCCACGATGCGCTTCCAGGCCGTCACGTGCTCGGGCTTGTACATGCCGGTGCAGCCCGGCGAGATGCGCCCCTCGCGCGAGACGTCGGTCATCTCGGTGAAGACGATGCCGGCGCCGCCGATGGCGCGCGTGCCGATGTGGACCAGGTGCCAGTCGTTGGGCGTACCGTCGTCCGCCGAATACTGACACATCGGTGAAACGACCGACCGGTTCTCGAGCAGCATCTCCCGCAAGCGATACGGCGTGAACAGGGGCGGGGGACACGGATCGAGGGGGACCGGTACACCGGCTTGCGCGGCCGCTCCAGCGGCAAACCAGCGGTCCACGCCGGCGACGAACGTGGGGTCGCGCACCTGCAGGTTGGCGTGGGTGATGCGCAGCGAGCGCGTCAGCAGGTTGAACCCGAACTGCACCGGCTCGAGCTGCATGTAGCGCTCGGTGTTCTCGAAGTACTCGAGACTCACTTGCGCCGCGCGCTGCAGACTTTCCACGAGCGGCCGGCGCTCGGCCTCGTAGGCGGCGAGCGCGGTGGGGAGATCGCGCTGGGTCCGCAGGGCGCGGACCAGTACGATCGCGTCTTCCATCGCCATCTTGGTGCCCGAGCCGACCGAGAAGTGTGCCGTGTGGGCGGAATCGCCCAGCAGCACGACGTGGTCGTGATGCCAGCGCTCGTTCTTGACCGTACCGAACCGGCGCCAGATGGACCGGTTCTGCTGCAGTTTGTGGCCATTCAGCTCCTCGGCGAACAAGCTCTCGCAGAAGGCAATCGTCTCGTGCTCGTCGGCGCGGTCGAGACAGGCGGCGCGCCACGTTTCCTCGCGGGCCTCGACGATGAACGTGGAGTGGGCGCGCTCGTACTGATAGGCGTGCACGCGCCACAGGCCGTGGCGGTCGGCCTTGAAGTAGAAGGTGAACGCCGGGAACGGCCGCGTCGTGCCGAGCCAGACGAACCGGTTGGGGCGCCAGTCGACCTGGGGACGGAACGCGTCGGCGAAGCGGTCACGGACGATGCTGTTGGCGCCGTCGGCGGCGAGCACGAGGTCCGCGCCGAGATACGGCGTCAGATCGGCCACCTCGGTGCCGATCTCGAGGCGCACGCCCAGGTCGGCCGCTCGGTCGGCCAGGATCTCGAGCATGGCCCGGCGCGAGAGTCCTGAGAACCCGTGGCCGGTCGAGCTGATCACCGTGCCGTTGTAGTGGATGTCGATGTCGTCCCAGCGGGCGGAGGCCCGGGCCATGGCATCGAACGTTTCCGGATCGGCCTGTTGGAGGTTCTCCTGGGTCGCTTCCGAGAAGACGACGCCGAACCCGAACGTGTCGTCGAGCCGGTTGCGCTCGACGACCAGGACGTCGTGCGCGGGATCGGCCTGCTTCATCAGGATCGCGAAATACAGCCCGGCCGGACCGCCGCCGATCGAGACGATGTTCACTTGAGCAGCTGCCCGGCGATCACGAGGTGTTGGATCTCGGTCGTGCCTTCGTAGATACGCAGCGCGCGAATCGAGCGGTACAGCCGGTCCACCGGGTGATCGGCCAGCACGCCGCGCCCGCCCAGGATCTGCACCGCGTCATCCACGATGCGCTGCGCCGCTTCGGTCGCAAACGCCTTGGCCATCGCGGCTTCGAGCGTCACCCGGTCGGCTCCCTGATCCTTTTCCCACACGGCACGGTACACGAGCAGTCGCGCCGCGACGAGATCGGTGGCCATCCGCGCCAGCTTCTCCTGAATCAGCTGGTTCTCGGCCAGCGGTCTCCCGAATTGGCGGCGGCGCTTCGCGTGCTGCAGCGCCTCGCTGAGCGCCCGCTGGGCCATCCCGCACGCGGCGGCGCCGACGGTGGGGCGCAACCGGTCCAGCGTCGCCATGCCGAGCTTGAATCCCTCGCCCTCGGCCCCGAGCCGATGGTCGGCCGGAATGCGGCACGACTCGAAAGCGATCTCTCCCAACGGGTGTGGTGCGGCGAGCACCAGCGGCCGGACGAAGCGCAGCCCGGGCGTGTCCGCCGGCACCACGAAGCAGGACAATCCCTTGTTGCCCGCGGCTCGATCGGTCGAAGCGAACACGGTATAGAAGTCGGCCAGGCCGCCGTTCGAAATGAAGGTCTTGGTCCCGTCCAACACGTACTGCGCACCGTCGCGGCGCGCGATGGTGGCGATGGCCGCCACGTCCGACCCGGCCTCCGCCTCCGTCATGGCAAAGCTGGCCATCGCCTCCCCGGAGAGCACCCCGCTCACCCAGCGTCGGCGCAGCGGCTCGGACCCGCCGAGCAGGATCGGCACGAGTCCCAGTCCCTGGAGCGCAAACACGGCATCGGCGAGCGGCGAGGCCGCGCCGAGCGCCTCGCGCACCAGCGCGCAGGAGCGCCACTGCTGCTCGGCGATGGGGGCGTACCAGCCGGCCCGTCCGAGCACGTCGAGGATGGTGCGCGCCTGCGCGCGCCCGGCGGCGTCATCGGCCGGCGGCGGCAACGGGGCCAGCTCGCGCGCGGCGAACGCACCGATTCGCTCCGCGAGGGCGAGATGGGAAGGCTCCAGGAACGCGCGAATCGTCTGGAGGTCGAGCCTCACGTGAAGCGGGGCTCGCGTTTCGCGATGAAGGCGTCGTAGGACTCGCGGAAATTGGGATGGCGCATCAGCTCCGCCTGCACCTGGGCCTCGAGCTCCAACGCGGCCCGGAGATCCATGGCCGCCTCGCGGTTCAAGGCGTCTTTCGTCACCGCCAGCGCGGCCGTCGGCCCGCGGGCGAGCCGCTCCGCCAATGCGCGAGCCTCGGTCAGTACGTCCGGTTGCGGCACGACGCGGTGGTACAGGCCGATCTCCAGCGCCCGTCGCGCGTCGCAGAAATCGCCCAGCATCAAGAGCTCGGTCGCGTGGCTGCTCCCCACCAGGCGTGGCAGCAGCCACGCGGCGCCCATGTCGGCGCCCGAGAGGCCGACGCGGGTGAACAGGAACGCGATCTTCGCCGATTCGGCGGCGATGCGAAAATCACATGCCGCCGCGATCACCGCCCCGGCTCCCGCTACCGTACCGTTCAAGGCCGCGACGACCGGCCGCCGGCATTGGCGGATCGCGAGGATCACATCGCAGGTCAGATGCGTGAAGGTGAGCAGGCCGCTCGCGTCACGCTCGAACAGACGTCCGATGATGTCTTCGACGTCGCCGCCGGAGCAGAACGCACGGCCGGCGCCGGTGATGATTACGGCCTTGACGCCGGGAGCCGTATCGAGGGCGCGAAACGTATCGCGCAGCTCCTCATAGACCTGGAACGTGAGGGCGTTGAGTCGCTCGGGGCGGTTGAGGGTGATGGTGGCCACCCCAGTCGCGTCGTCGAGCGCGTACAGGAAGGATTGTGGCGCGATCGTCATAGCACGGCCGTCGCTTCGATTTCGACCAAGGCGTGTTGATCGACGAGCGCCCTCACTTCGACCAACGTCATCGCCGGGTAATGACGGCCCAGATGACGGCGGTGCACTTCGCCCAGCGCCGTGCGTTGGACCAGGTAGGTGGAGCGGTCGGTGACGTAGATGGTCATGCGGCCGATCTGCTCGGGAGACCCGCCTGCCGCCTTCACGACCGCGACCACGCGCTCCAGCGCCGCCTCCCACTGGGCGACGAATCCGGACGCCTGGGGAGCCGTTTGACCGGCTACGAACAGCACGCGGCCGCCCGCCGGTCCCAGCATGCCGTTGTTCCAGCCGCT
>Ga0187894_10007148_pt1 | contig 10659 bp, 7 predicted proteins | sample GBC1701081metaG_FD_136650 | JGI IMG/M metagenome (GOLD analysis project Ga0187894, IMG submission 136650) | White microbial mat communities from a lava cave in the Kipuka Kanohina Cave System on the Island of Hawaii, USA - GBC170108-1 metaG ... | reverse complement strand
TGATGCAGGAGCTGGACATCGCCGTCGCGGGCGATTTTCTGGTCATGGCTTCGACGCTGATCTACATCAAATCGAAGATGCTGCTGCCGCCCGCCCCGAAGATCGAGGGCGAGGAAGACTTGAGCGAAGACCCGCGCGCGGAACTGATCGAGCGTTTGCTCGAATATCAGAAGTTCAAATCGGCGGCGCAGATGCTCTACTCGCGCGGCGAGATCGAATCGGCCTGTTACACGCGCGGCCCGCTCGAAACCGACAGCAGCAACCCGGAAGTCTCAGCCACGGTCCTCGATCTGCTCCGCGTTTTCCGCGAAATCCTCAAACGCGCCGAAGACAAGATCGGGATGGAGATCGCGCGCGACGAGGTGACGATCGCCGAGAAGCTCGCGCAGATTCACGCGTTGCTCGATCAATACGAACAAATCAATGTGCGCGAGATGTTCGAGATGTCGCTTTCGAAACGCGAGTTGATCATCACGTTCCTCGCCTTTCTGGAACTCGTCAAGGAGTGGAAGATTTATCTGGTTCAACGTGAGATGTTCGGCGACATCTACGCCCGCAAGCGGACCGACGCGCCGCCGGAGATCGAGGAAGAACCTATCGAGCAGAACGTTGAAGAGCAGACGGCTGGAGCGGTTGTCGAGCAGAACGTCGAGCCACAACCAATCGAGGCTACGGCTGAGCAGGACGCTGACGCGGGCGCCACCGCCGGATCGCCGGAAGAAACCTTATGAGTGAAGAGAAACAGGAATACGAAGGCGCCGCGCAGGCCGCGGAAAATTTGGACGACGATCCACGCAGCGATGACCAATCCGATGATCAATTCGATCATCAGGCGCTCGCCAAAATCCTCGCGGAAGATCAATTGATCGAAGACGAGTTCCTCTCTTCCGGCGAAGAGGACGCGGCGCCGGAGAGGATCAGAATTATTGCGTCGGATGAAACCGTGGCGGAGGTTTCCGCCGAATCAACTTCAGAATTGGCTTCAGAACCGGCGCTGGAGTCGTTGAACGGATTGGACTCTTCAGGCGAAAGTGACGACGAGATCAGAGCGACACAGGACGAATTGAAGCCAGTAGTCGAAGCTCTGCTCTTTGTCGCCGATGAGCCGCTGCCGTTCAAGCAGCTCTGCAAAATTCTGGGAGACGTCCCCGAGGAAGATGTGATGTGGGCGATCTGCGAGCTGGCCGCCGATTATGAAAAGCGCGGAAGCGGGCTTGAGGTGCGCGAGATCGCGGGGGGCTGGCGAATTTCCACTCGCCCGCAGCATCACGAATTCATACGCAAATATCTGAAATCGCGTCCGTCGGCGCGGCTATCATTGCCGGCGCTCGAAACGCTCGCAGTGATCGCGTACAAACAGCCGATCACAATCCCTGAAATTCTTGAAATCCGCGGCGTCACATCCTCTTCGGCGATCAAGACGCTGCTCGAAAAACGGCTGATTGTAACGAAGGGCAGAAAAGAGACAGTGGGCCGGCCGATGATGTACGGCACATCGAAAGAGTTCATGATTCAGTTCGGGCTGAAAGACCTTACGGAATTGCCGAGCATCGAGGATTTCGAGGACTTCGCGCAGTAGTTCTGATTTTGAGGCCAATGGCGTCAAGTAATATGAACGAGAGAGAGCCTGTCAGACATTTTTCGATGATCCGCAGTTTTCATCTCGCTGACTTCATGACCATCGCCAACGGCTTTTGTGGCGTCGCGGCGATATTCGAGGCGATGAAGTTTCTCAGCGCTGAAGATGAGAAACATGCCTACCTGGCGGCCCTGCTGATCCCACTTGCCTTGGTCTTCGACGTGCTGGACGGGCGGGTCGCGCGCTGGCGTCATTCGGCCTCGCCGCTCGGCAGGGAGCTTGACTCGTTGGCGGACGTGATCTCGTTCGGTGTCGCGCCCGCCGCGATCGCGTTTGCCGTGGGCGTCAACAGCAGACTCGATCAGATCGTCCTGATCTATTTCGCCGTTTGCGGGTTGAGCCGTCTGGCGCGTTACAACGTCACCGCCGAGTCGCTTTCGGCGGCTACGGGCAAGGTCAGATATTTTGAAGGCGCGCCGATCCCGACCAGCATCATTCCCCTCGGACTGTTGATGCTCCTTTTTTATCGAGGCAATCTTTACCAGGGGAGCCTTCTCGGCCTCGATTTCCACTGGCCAGTGACACTCTTCTTCATCGCAGGCTGTCTGATGATCAGCAAGACGATCAGAATTCCGAAGCCTTAGATTTGACGCTCGCCTGACGCGCAAGTAGTATCCAACCTCCTTCGTAAATTCACGATTCATCGAATATGAATGTTATGAAATCTGACGTGGTTATTCCCGAATACGTCATTCGTCAATGCGCGACGCTTGGAGAATTCGAAGCCTGCCTCCAAATGCAGCGCGACGTCTGGCAATTTTCCGATCTGGACGTAACGCCGCTGCGCTCATTCGTCATCGCGCGACGCGGCGGCGGATTCACCGTGGGCGCGTTTGACGCGTCGAACAAACTACTCGGCTTCGCGCATGCGCTCGCGGCTTTCGACGAAAAACTACGGCCTTATTACTACTCGCAAATGCTCGCGGTCGAGCCGCAGCTTCAAAACTCCGGCATCGGGGTAAAATTGAAGTTGGCGCAGCGCGATCACGCGTTCAAAACAGGAGTCCCACTATTCACGTGGACCTTCGACCCGCTGCAATCACGCAACGCATATCTCAACATAGTCAAGCTGGGCGCTGTGACGCGGCGGTATTACGTCAACTACTACGGCAACAAAAGCACCAGCGCTTTTCATCGCGGCCTGGACACCGACCGGTTGTTCGTTGAGTGGTGGGTTCGCTCGCCCCACGTCGCGGACGCGCTTGCGGGCAAACGCCGCGCGGATAGACCGGAAGCGGTCGTCGAGGTACCTCGCGACATCGAGGCGATAAAGGGACGCGATATGGATGAGGCCCGCCACTGGCAATTGCGAGTCCGCGATGGTTTTCAGAAGTGTTTGAATGAAGGATTGTATTGCGCCGGTTTTGAAGCCGACCCGAACGGTAATAGCCGTTATCTGTTTTTCATAGACGATCAACGAGAGAAGGAAGAAAGTTACAAACAATGAAAATCGAACGCATGGAACTTCGTGAAATCCGCTTGCCGTTGATTGCGCCGTTTGAAACCAGCTTCGGACGCACGACCGAACGTCGCATCATCCTCGTCAAAGTATTCAGCGACGGCCTGGCCGGTTGGGGCGAATGCACTGTCGGCGAAAATCCGTTTTACAACCACGAATCGGCCGATAGTTGCTGGATGATCATCCGCGATTACGTCGCGCCTATGGTTCTGGGCTACGAGATCGAATCGCCGGAGCAGGTCCCGCGACTGACCGGACTGATTCGCGGAAACAAAATGGCGCGCGGCGCGGTCGAATGCGCGATCTGGGATTTGGAGGCGCGCAGGCGCGGGAAACCACTCTGGCAGTTGCTCGGCGGCGCGCAGGAGGAAATCAACTGCGGCGTCTCGATTGGGTTGGAAGACAACGACGCCGCGATACTCAAGAAAGTCGAGAAGGAGGTCGCCGCCGGCTATCAACGCATCAAGATCAAGATCAAACCGGGCCGCGATTACGAGATGATCAAAGCCATCCGCAAGGAATTTCCCGAGAAGCTGATGTCGGTAGACGCCAATTCTGCCTACACGCTCGCGGACGCCGATCTGCTCAAAAAACTCGACGAGTTCAGCCTGCTGATGATCGAGCAGCCGCTCAGCTACGACGATATCATTGACCACGCTGAGTTGCAGCCGCAGTTGAAGACGGCGATCTGTCTGGACGAATCAATCCTGAGCGTGGACGACGCGCGAAAAGCTCTCACTGTAGGAGCCTGCCGGATCATCAATGTCAAACTGGGCCGCGTCTCCGGCCACACCGAAGCGCGCAAGATTCAGGCCTACTGCCACGAACGCAACATCCCGGTCTGGTGTGGCGGGATGCTGGAGGCGGGCATTGGGCGCGCGCACAACATCGCGATGAGCGCGCTGCCCGGCTTCACGCTCCCCGGCGACGTGTCGGCGTCGAAGCGCTATTGGACTGAAGACATTATCACGCCGCCGGTCGAAGTCACGCCGCGCGGAACCATTCCGCGCCCGGACGGCGTTGGGATTGGGTATGAGGTGAATGAGAAGCGGATCGAGTCATTGACAGAACGGACTGAGGTAATCAGATAATCGAGCATGCGACACGTTATGATTCAAGCGGATGACCCTGCTTCCCCCGCCGCGCGCGAGCTTATCGAGCAACTCGACAAGCTCTTGACCGGTTCATACCCGGCGGAGAGCAACCATCTGTTGTCAGTGGAGGCGCTCCGACAGCCTAACGTGACTTTCATCACCGCCAGCGTGGATGGCGCGGTCGCCGGCTGCGGCGCGTTTGTTAACCAAGGCGCCGAGTATGCGGAGATCAAACGAATGTTCGTCTTGCCGGAGTTCCGCGGCCTGAAGCTCGGTCGCCGCATCCTCGAAGAGCTTGAGAAGCTCGCGCGAGCTTCGGGGATCGAACTCGCGCGCCTCGAAACGGGCGTCTATCAATCCGAAGCCCTGCTTTTGTACGAAAAGGCCGGCTATCAACGCCGGGGGCCGTTCGGAGAATATTCCGAAGACCCACTGAGTATTTTCATGGAGAAGAAATTATGAAAGCTATTTGGAACGGCGCCGTACTCGCCGAAAGTGACAAAACAATCGTCGTCGAAGGCAATCACTATTTCCCGCCCGACACGATCAACAAAGAATACTTTCAGCCGAGCGACACGCATACTGTCTGCGGTTGGAAGGGCACAGCGAGTTATTACGACGTTGTCGTCAACAGCGAAATGAACAAAGACGCGGCGTGGTATTATCCAGAGACGAAAGACGCCGCGAAGAATATCGAAAATTACGTTGCGTTTTGGAAGGGCGTGAAGATCGAATAAGCGCAGCAAAGAGCGGTTAATGAAGAGGAGGCCTCTTTTGATGAAGGGGTATTGGAGAACGCGGAACACGCGGAAATAGCGGAAGACGTGGAAAATTAACCGAAATGTTCCGCGTGTTCAGCTTATTCCGCGTGTTCCGCGTTTTCCCTTGGCGTTTCTTACTTCGAGCAGTTCATCGATGTCCGGACGATCACACAAAACCAAATCAATCGAACAGGAGATCGCCGATTTACGCCGCGAGATTCTGGACCACGACCACCGCTACTACACGCTGAGCGAGCCGGTGATCTCCGACGTCGAATACGACGCGTTGATGCGGAGATTGCGCGAGATGGAATCGGAGCGGCCCGACCTGATCACGCCCGACAGCCCCACGCAGCGTGTGTCAGGGCAGGTGGCCGAAGGCTTCGAGGAGTACTTCCACAAACGCCCGATGCTGTCGCTCGACAATAGCTATAGCATTGATGATCTGCGCGCATGGGCCAAGAGGTGCGACAAGCTGGCTGAAGGGCGCGCTTTCGATTACGTCGCCGAACTGAAGATTGACGGTTTGAGCATCTCGCTGATTTACGAAGACGGAAGGCTTGCGCGAGCCGTGACGCGTGGCGATGGATTGCGCGGTGAAGTCGTGACCGGCAACGCCAAGACGATACGATCAATCCCGTTGCGGATCAAAGAGGACGAGGAGAAAAGGAAGAAGCAGCCATCCTTGTTAGACGGTTCGGCGCCAGAGGTCGAAGCGCGCGGTGAGGTCTATTTGCCCAATGACGTGTTTGAGAGGATCAATCGCGAGCGCGGCGAAGCGGAGCTGCCATTGTTCGCCAACCCGCGCAATGTCGCGTCAGGCGCGATGCGGCAGCTCGACCCGAAGATCGTAGCTGACCGACGTCTGGACATCTTCTGCTACCAACTGCTCTTCGACGGCGCGCCCGCATTTCCGACGCATTACGAATCGCTGGAGTGGATGGCTCAGCGCGGATTCAAAGTCAACCCACACAGGCGCCATTGCCAGACGATTGAAGACGTGGTGGCTTTTTGCAATGAGTGGGAGACGCGTCGCGATGAGTTGAGTTATGAGATTGATGGGGTGGTGGTGAAAGTCAATCAGGTAGCCGTGCAGGATGAGTTGGGATCGACGTCCAAATCGCCGCGATGGGCGATCGCCTACAAGTTTCCGGCGCGGCAGGTTTCGACGCGGTTACTCGATGTGATCTATCAGGTCGGACGCACGGGCGCGGTGACTCCAGTCGCCGCGCTCGAACCTGTGTTGCTTGCGGGCACGACCGTTTCGCGCGCCAGCATGCACAACGCCGACGAGATGAAACGATTGGGCGTGATGCGCGGCGATTTCGTCTTTATTGAAAAGAGTGGCGAGATCATTCCGCAAGTCGTCAAAGTCGTCACCGAACGCCGCACGGGTGAGGAGACTGAATTTGAATTCCCAACCTGCTGCCCGGTCTGCGAAACCAAGTTAGTCAAACCCGAAGGTGAAGCTGTAACGCGATGTCCCAATCCGGATTGTCCGGCGAGGCTGCGCGAGGGATTGCTCCATTTCTCCTCTCGCCGCGCAATGCGGATCGAGGGATTGGGTTGGGCCTTGGTCGAGCAACTGGCATCGCCGCGGATCAAACGCGATAAAAAAGGCGTAGCCGTGACCGATGAAAAAGATCAGCCGATGACGCTGCCGCCGTTGGTACATGGCTTCGCCGATCTATACGGCCTGGCCGAACGCCGCGACGAATTGATCGCGCTTGAACGGATGGGCGCGAAATCGGCTGACAACCTGCTTCAGCAGATAGAATCCAGCAAGGAGTCGGGGCTGGCGCGGTTGGTCTATGCGTTGGGCATTCGTCACGTGGGAGAACGCACGGCGACGATTCTGGCCAACCATTATGGCAGTGTCGAAAGATTGTCGGCGGCGACGAATGAAGAGCTTGCGAACATCCACGAAATCGGCGCTGTCGTCGCCTCTTCAGTCTACGAATGGTTTCAGTCTTCTCGAAACCGGAAGCTGATCAAGCGCCTTGCCGAAGCAGGGGTGAAGATGGAGACGGCGAGCGCTGGCGGGCAGCAGGCGCCGCGCGTCTTCGAGGGAAAGATATTTGTTTTAACAGGCACGCTGCCAACTATGAAACGAGATGACGCCAAGGCTTACATCGAAGCTCGCGGGGGGCGTGTCAGCGGGTCGGTCAGCAAGAAGACGGATTTTGTGGTCGCCGGCGCCGAAGCAGGATCGAAACTGGACAAAGCGAGGGAACTAGGCGTCGAAATCATTAATGAAGTCGAGCTTTTAAAACTGGGGCAAGGTTAAGCCTAATCTTTGCTGCAGTTAGCTTTAATTTTTTTGGCGTTTTTTTTTTCTCCAGCTATTGCAAAGCCCGGCATCGTTGAATACAATGCGCAGCAACTAGCAGCGGTAAATACCCTAATGGCTGAGGACGCTGCTGAATCGGGGGACCGAAAGGGCCCCCATTAACATTTCGGGGTAATCTCGCCATAGTCCAAAAACCAATCTCGCGGAAAAGAATGACGACAGATCCACTGCTTCACTTTGAAATGAGATAGCTTTCGCGTGCGCGCTACCGCATCAGTTTTTTTCACGAGCGCCTTGATCTCGTGATACCCGGCTCTGTTTCCCTCTTTGCAAAGCAACCACGGCCTTGCGCGGTAGAGTTTCGCTGTAGCAACAAACGTGAAACTCCATCACACAAGGCCGTGGTATCCGGGGCTGAATTAGGGTTAACCGAAGACAAGGATTACAATAAGCAATCCGTAGTCCGCAATCACATTACCTGATGACTCCGCGCAGGACTCTCACTTCACCAGCTCCGCCCGCGCCGACGGATGCGCCATCACTTCTCGAGGCCGCTGGAACTCCTATTGCCAGATCGTTGGCTCCGAATAAATCCAATCTGCCGAAGGCGAATCCGCCGTTGCCCAGACGATCACCCGGCTTTGCTCCGAATATCTTCAAGTCCGGCGACTTGCTCGTTAAGTCAAATGTTCCCGCCGCAAAGCCGCGCCCGCCGAAAATCATATATGCCGCGCCTACAGGTTGGCGTGTCAAGCTGGCAGGATCGGCGCCAGGCGCGCCCATAATCAGGTCCGGTATTCCGTCGCCGGTGAAATCACCTGCGGCTACGCTGGCGCCCAAGCCGTCCGGGAAGTCATCGGTGTTGACATCTCCGGCGAAGATTGTCAGTTGAGACGGACGTTCCTGAAATGCCTGCACACCAAAAAGAACGTATACCTCTCCGGAACCTGGACGTGTATTGTTCGGGCCGTCGGCTTCGGGCGCGCCGATGATCAATTCCGCGCGGCCATCACCGTTCAGGTCTCCCATGGCCAGCGATGAACCGGCGCCGTCTCCGGAGTCGGGGCCGATAAACAGCAAGGCCGCAGCCTGCGTGGCGTTGATAGAGCCCTTCAGAGATTGCGAGCCGGGAACCAAGTAAACAACGCCCGCGCCTTTCGATGCGCCCAAATCGGCGGTTGGCGCGCCGATGGCAATGTCAGCCAAAGCGTCCGCATTGAAATTACCAGTGGCCAGTGAGGCGCCCAACTGGCCGTCAGCTACGACGCCGGTAATGGTGAAATCGGCTGATGAGGAGCCAAGGTCGAACACCTTCGTGAGAGTCGCAGCGCCGAAAAATCCGTAGACGCAGCCAGCGTTGGGCAAAGGCGTAGCGGTTCCGGGGACGTCAAACAACGGAGATCCAATCATCAAACTCTCCGGCCCCGAGGCGCCGCTGATCTTCCCGATCGCCAGACTTGCTCCTAAATGGTCGCCACGCGCCCCTCCCAGGATCGTCAGGTTTGCGATCTTCGCGATGTCGTAAGCTCCCGGCGCCAGCCCACCGAATATGGCATAGACTTTTCCGCTGTCAGGCGCATTCGGCGACGCGTCGGCTGTGGGCGCGCCTATGATCAAATCGGCCTTCCCATCGGCGTTTATGTCACCGATGGCCAGGCTTGATCCGAAAAGATCACCAACCGCTTCGCCACTTAAAGCCACGTCCGCTGGATTTTTAGCCAGATCAACCGTGCCCTTGGGATTTGCGCGTCCTAGGAAAATGTGGACCTGACCGGCGCCATTGTCGGTTGGCGCGCCAACCACAAGATCGTCGATCCTGTCTCCGTCCAAATCGCCAATCGCTACGCTGAAACCCGCGCCGCTGCCTGGTAATGGCGAACGCGCGTCTGCCGTCCCGATCACTGTCAAATCCGCAAGGTCCTCGGCGAAGTTATGTTGCGCGTCGAAGACCGTGATCTGTAGATCTTTTGCATCGCTCAATGACGGCGTACCCGCGTCGGCGACCTTGAAAGTAACCATGTAAGTTCCCGCCTGCGTGAAGCCGGGGGTCCACCGGAATTGCGCGCTTGTCGGAGTCGCCTGAGTGAGTCTGGCGCCTCCGGGCAAGTTCATTGCGGTAAAGGTCAGTTTTTCCCCCGCGTCAGGATCGGAGGCTGAGATCGTTAGATTGATCGCCTGACCTTCTCTAACCGGCTGCGCCCGAGGCGCGGCCGGGACCGCCAGGACTGGTGGATCGTTGATCGGTCTGACTGTGATAGTGACGGTCGCGAGGTTACTGTCTTTGTCGCCATCGTTGGCCTTGAAGGTAAAACGATCCGAGCCTGTGAAATTCAGATTTGGTGTGTAAATCAGGTTAGGCGCGCTGCCGCTGAGTCTGCCTTTCGACGGCTGGGTGACTATCGCAAAGCTCAGTCTGTTCCCATCCGGATCAGCGCCTTCCAGTTTGATCGCCCCTGGCGTGTCCTCATCCACCACCACTGTCTGATTATTCACAGTCGGAGCGCGATTTCCGCTCTTAACCGTCAGATCAATCGGATACGTGCCAATTCCGCCCGCGCCGTCGGTTGCAGTGAGCCGTAGTTTGTACCGGTTCGCCTGGCCAAAGGTCGGAGACAAACGCAGGGTGTAGGCGACAGCAGTGGCCGCTCCGCCCCTGATCACCGTGGCGAAAGGCGCGCCTTCGACTTTGACCTGCAACGTCTGGTTCGGGTCGGGATCGGTGACAATAATTCTCTCTTCTCTGGTTTTTCCTTCTTCAATCGCCAGACTCTTAGGCCCGATGATCGTCGGCGGACGGTTTTCAGTGACGCCTGGCATAATCACGTCAGGCGCCTTGGTCGCGCCGCCGAGCGCGGAGACAACCTTCGCGCTCTCGGCGCGGTCAACGCGCCCGCTTGGTCGAACCGCGCTGACTTCGACGGAAATGTCCTCGCCTTCCTTGACTGCGACGTAGCGCAGGACATAGCTGCCAGTATTGTCAGTGTTGGCTTCTTGTCCTCTGAACCTCACCAGCGCGCGGGCGACCGGCGTCTTGCCGTCTTTTTCAAATACGCGCCCGTAGATCGTCGTCAGGTCGCGGTCGCGGAATTTAGCCGCGAAGTAATAGGTCGTGATCTTGATCGCGCCCGGCTCGGTCTCAATCCACTTGCCATCGGCGGTAACAAACGCCTGCGCCGGGTCCCGCACAAACCTCCCATCCCTATGATCGTAACGATAGAGTATTGCGGGAGCCCCCGCCGGGAGGCCATCATTGTTCGGGAAGATGAGTTTCGCTCCCGGATCGAGTTCGACGTCGAACGGGGTGATCTGCGCGATGCTCGAACTGATATAACCGAGCGGCAATTCGACCGGGGTGCGAGCGTTCTGCAGCGGCGTCAGGAAGATATTGCCGCTCGTGGTATTGTCCGGGAATTTGG
>Ga0187894_10007147_pt1 | contig 10660 bp, 6 predicted proteins | sample GBC1701081metaG_FD_136650 | JGI IMG/M metagenome (GOLD analysis project Ga0187894, IMG submission 136650) | White microbial mat communities from a lava cave in the Kipuka Kanohina Cave System on the Island of Hawaii, USA - GBC170108-1 metaG ... | reverse complement strand
GCCTAGCACTACTGCGTTAAGTTTCCGGTCGAACCCGCTCCGTTTCCCAGAGGAGATGTCACCTAATAGGTGACATTCTGGCGGTGGTGGCCGGACGGGGTGAATGTAACGGAGTAGGGCTAGGATCGGACCTGCATCGGCGAGCTCGGGCTGGATTGATTCCGCCGGCCCCGGCTGGCCGGGCTGACGGGGCGTCAAAACTGCGCTTGCACGCCCGGTCCACTTCATGGCGATATCTGGGTCGAAGTCCGCATGCCGCCACCCGCCGATCAGACCAAGCTCAGCCTGTATTCCGTCATCATCCCGGCCCGCGATGAACAGGACTCGCTGCCTTCCACCCTGCGGGACATCCATGATACCTTCACGCGCGAAGGCGTGCCGCATGAGATCGTGGTGGTGGACGACGGCAGCCGCGACCGCACTTGGGCGGTGCTGCAGGAGCTGAAGGCCGCCATCCCGACGCTCGCGCCCGTGCAGAACCCCGGCCCCCATGGTTTCGGGCGCGCCGTGATCTTCGGGCTGAACCACATGCGGGGCGATGCGTGCGCCATCATGATGGCCGACGCATCCGATTCTCCCGCAGAGGCGGCGCGCTATTGGCGGTTGCTCAACGAGGGCTGGGAATGCGTCTTCGGCAGCCGCTTCATCGCCGGCGGCAAAGTCATCGACTACCCGAGCGTAAAGCTGTTCGTCAACCGCCTGGCCAACCTGCTCGTGCGAATCGGCTTCAACATCGAGCTCAACGACACCACCAACGCCTTCAAGGCCTACCGGCGCACCGTCATCGAGGGCTGCCGGCCGTTCCTCGCGCCGCATTTCAACCTCACCGTCGAGCTGCCGCTCAAGGCCATCGTCCGCGGCTACACTTGGACGGTCATCCCCATTTCCTGGCGCAACCGCAAATACGGCGAGGCCAAGCTCAAGATCAAGGAGATGGGCAGCCGTTATTTCTTCATCTGTGCCTACGTATGGCTGGAGAAATATTTCAGCCGTGGAGACTACCGTAAAATGTGACGCCGGCCCCCGGCAAATACGGCCGGGCCCTGGCGCCGCCGGGCCCCTGGGCGCGGCCGCTCAAGGGAGAATCTCCTGCTCCGCAAACTGGCGGACGTCGATGCGCAGGTTGCCCAACCGGATCGCCAGCAGCCGCGGATCGGAGCCGATTTTGCCGGGCGGGGTGTCGGTCTGGAAATCGAACCGGTTCTCGCCAGGCAGCAGTTCCACTCCGTTCAGCGTGACGCTCACCTGATCGCGCCCGGTCAGCGTCGTGGACCAGATCTCCGGCCCGTTGTGCAGGAGCTGGATGGCACGGCGGTCAGCAGCGACGAGGGTGAAGCGGATGCGCGCCAGAAGCACCCGGTCATGCGGATTGTTCACCAGCACGCTGCCGTTGCCCTGGCCCCAGCACCAGTAGTCACCGCCATTTTGCTCCGGGCTATACCAAGTCTTGTCATACTCGATGGAGACCTTGCGCCCACCGCTTGCATTGAGCAGCTCGGCGGGCCCGCGCAGCACAAACCCGCCGCCCGCCGGCGACTGCAAGGTGACGGGGGCGGTCAGCAGCGTGAGATTGCCCAGCACGAGCACCGCCATCCAGCCGCGCCCGACCGGCACCAGCACGTTGAAGGCGACCTGCATCGGCAGCAGCACCCGTGAGGCCGCCCCGGGATAACCCTCCCAGACCGCGTCGCCGAGAAAGACCATCAACAGCGCGTAGGTCGCGCCCACGCGCCACCACGCCTCGTTCCAGCGTGGTCGCAGCACCAACCCAAGGAATTGCACGGTCAGCGCGACCAGCATCAGGATGCTCCAGATCGCCCCCAAATTGGGCCAGCTGACGTCCGGCAGATCAGCCGAGGCTTCCATCCACTTGCGCCCATAGGCGGCAAACGGCCAGTCGAAGTTGCGGTAGCCTGCGTTGGCCACCGGACCCACCACCCGCGCGAGGTAGACGAGCCAGAGCAGCAACGGCAGGCCCACGAGCAGACCGCGCAGGACGGCCATCAGCCAGTCGCGCCGGCCCGCCGGCCACCGCGGCAGCAGCGAGGCCGCTCCGAGCAGGTTCGTCTCCTTGCCCAGCCCGCCGAAACCGAAGGCGAGCACCGACAGCCACGGCCGACCGCGCTCCAGCAGGAGCACGCCCAGCGTCACCAGCAGCAGGCTGGGGCCGTCGATCAGCGCGTTGCGCACGCTGACACACATGCCGAAGGAAAACAGCACGCCGGCCCATCGCAGGAAGCAGCCCCAATCTCGCGGCGGGAACCAATGCAGCAGGAGCGCCGCCAGCAGCAGCCACGCCGCCGGGTTCTGCAGCGCATACGCCTGCAGGATCCACTCCGGGCGCCCCAGCCCGAACCCATACGCCGTCGCGGAAAACAGGATCCGCCGCGCCCGGTAGGACAGGCTGTCCACCGCCTTGCGCAATTCGCGATTCTGCAGCGACGGATCCATCGCGATCTGCACGTAATACTGCGCGTCATATCCGTCGGACGCCTTCTCGACGTAGTAGTCGAGCCGTCGCACCTTGCTCAGCCGCTGGGTTTCCTGCGTGCCCCCGAAGGCGATGAGATAGCTGAACCCCTTGCCGGGGATGTAGAACTGCGCCAGCGTCCAAAGGAAGAGTCCGACCATCCCCGCGTAGGCCAGGATGACCATGGGCGACCAGCCGCGCCCTCGAATCCTTGTTCCCCACCTCCGCATCATGCCGGTTCGCTCCACCCTACAGGACCGGCGGGTTTTTTGATTTGTGCCACTTTCGCAAACAATGGCAGGCTCGCTTGTTCGACAACGCTAAAGAATGGTCCCCGCTTCGCGTCGCTTTATCCCGGCCACACTGCCCGCCCGCCTGCCGGCGATCCTGTTCGCGCTGGGCGCGGTGTTCTACCTCGGATATCTCGCCCGCCACACCGCCTCCTATGCCAGCGGGTCGGACGCCTCGGGCTACTTCAACAGCGCGCGGCTCCTCGCCCAAGGCCGGTTCTCGGTCATCCCCCGCGTGCCGGAAGGCAGCAGCTACGACGAGTTCGGCCTGATGACGTTCCAACCCTTGGGCTTCATTACGGACAAGACCGCTGCGCGCATGTCGCCCACCTATCCGATCGGTTACCCGCTGCACCTGCTGGCGGCCTCCGCCTTCGTCGGCTGGCGGCACGCCGCCACGCTGGTCAGCATGGCGGCGGCACTGTTCGCGGGCGTTCTGACCTGGTGTCTGGCCCGGCGGCTGGCGCTGCCCGACTATTGGGCCGCCCTGGCCATGTTGCTCCTCTGGTTGTGCCCGGTGCATTTGTTCATCGCTCTCCAGCCGATGAGCGATCAGCTGGCCATGCTCTGGTCGCTCGCCACCCTGGTCGCCGCCCTGCACGCCCGCAACGGCTGGGCGTGGAGCCTCGCCTGCGGATTCTCGCTCGCCATGGCGGTGCTGGTGCGGCCGACCGCCCTCCTCCTGCTCATCCCCGTGCTCGCCGCCATCGGCCCGGCGTGGCGCGCCCTGCTCCTGGTGGGCGCCGGGGGGATCCCGGGCGCGGCATTTCTCGCCCTCTACAACTGGAACGTTTACGGTTCGGTGGTCACCACGGGATACGGAGATGTTTCGACAGCGTTCAGCCGCGACTTTGTCGCGCACAACGTGGCGCATATCGCGATCTGGCTGCCGACCCTGCTGACACCGCTGGTCTGTGCCGCACTGGTCACGCCCTTTCTTGCCCGCGGTCGGCGGCGCGAACACCTGGTGCTGGCCATCTGGGCGGTCGTGCTCACGTCCTTCTACGCCTTCTACTACCACACAGGGGAGCAGTGGTGGTATCTGCGGTTCATCCTGCCCGCCTTCCCCGCCCTGATCCTGCTGGCCCTGGTCCCGCTGCACGCCCTGGGAGCGCGCTTGCCCTCGCAGCCGGACTGGCTGAAGCCGGTCCTCGCCGCGGCCCTCCTCGTGCTGGCCGCAGCTTGGGATATCAAGCTGAGCCGGCGACTGGATGTCGTCTCCATCCCGAGGGGGGAGAAATTCTACGTCGACACCTCGGATTGGGCTTCGGCCAATTTGCCCGCCGGCTCGGTGGTGCTTTGCATGCAGGTGAGCGGATCCCTTTTCTATTATACGGATTTCCTCATCGTCCGGTGGGACCAGGTGCGGGCGGACAAGACCGCCGACCTGATGTCCCGTTTCGAATCCCCGCGGCGGGCGGTCTACGCCGCCTTGTATGATTTCGAGGAAGGCGACTTCTTCGGCCGCATCGGCGGCCGGTGGGAGAGGATCAGCACCGTCGGCAACACACATTTCTGGCGGATGACCGCCCCGCCCTGACTCATGTTCCACCCCGAGGTCACGACCACCGGACCGCCCCGGGCGCAATCAGGCATCCAGCGGATCCTCCGCTCGTTGCACTCCGGCTTGGTGTCGGTGAGAGGAAGCCCGGATGCACAAACAGCATGTTGACGTCCCCATCGTCCGCCTGTCTGGTTAGCGCCCCATGATGCTCCTCCTCGGCGGCTCCGGTTACGTCGGCTCGGCCTACCAGGCCCTGCTCACGCGCAAGGGCATCCCGTTCCGCAACCTGCGCCGGGCCGATCTCGACTACGCCGACCCCGGCACGCTCACCGACCTGCTCCGCCGCGAGAAACCGGCCTTCCTCATCAACGCCGCCGGCTACACCGGCAAGCCCAACGTCGACGCCTGCGAGCTGCACAAGACCGAGTGCCTCTTCGGCAACGCCGTCCTGCCCGGCCGCATCGCCCAGGCCTGCGCCGCCGCCGGCGTGCCGTGGGGGCATGTCTCCTCCGGCTGCATCTACAGCGGCGCGCGGCCCGATGGCGGCGGCTTCCGCGAGGACGACGAGCCCAACTTCACCTTCCGTTCGCCCCCGTGCAGCTTCTACTCCGGCGCCAAGGCGCTCGCCGAGGAGGTGCTCGCCGGCGCCCCGGAGGTCTATGTCTGGCGCCTGCGCATCCCCTTCAACCAAGTGGACGGCCCGCGCAACTACCTCTCCAAGCTCATGCGTTACGACCGGCTCTTCGACGCCGCCAACTCCATCTCCCAGCTCGATGAATTTTGCGCCGCCACCCTCGCCTGCCGGGAGCGGCGCCTGCCCTTCGGCACCTACAACGTCACCAATCCCGGCCACGTCACCGCGCGCGAAGTGGTCGCGCTCATCCAGCAAACCGGTGTCATGCGCAAGGACTACAAGTTCTTCACCGACGAGGCCGAGTTCCTGCGCACCGCCGCCAAGACCCCGCGATCCAACTGCATCATGGACACCACCAAGCTCGCCTCCGCCGGCATCAAGCTCACCGAGGTGCACGAGGCCGTCGAGCGCGACCTCCGCCGGTGGGTGAAACCCGCGGCCTGATCCCTCCACGATGAACTTACTCGTCACCGGCGGCTGCGGCTTCATCGGCTCGAACTTCATCCGGCAGCGGCTGACGGAGAACGGCTCGCCACTGCGCAAGCTCGTCAACCTCGACGCCCTCACCTACGCCGGCAATCCCGCCAATCTCGCCGACCTCGCCGGCGACCCGCGCTACGTTTTCGCGCACGGCGACATCGGCGACACCGCCCTCGTGGCCCGGTTGCTCGCCGGCCATGCCATCGACGCCGTCGTCAATTTCGCCGCCGAGTCGCACGTGGACCGCTCCATCGATTCGCCCGAGCCGTTCATCCAGACCAACGTCACCGGCGCCCTCCGCCTCCTCAACACCGCGAAGCAGTTCTGGGCGAAGCTGCCCGAGCCGCGCAAGAGCGCCTTCCGCTTCCTCCATGTCTCGACCGACGAGGTCTACGGCTCGCTCGCGCCCGGCGCGCCCGCCTTCACCGAGGAGCACAACTTCGCGCCCAACTCGCCCTACGCCGCCTCCAAGGCCGCCAGCGACCACCTCGTCCGCGCCTACCGCCACACCTACGGCCTGCCGGTGCTCACCACCAATTGCTCGAACAACTACGGCCCCTACCATTTCCCCGAGAAGCTCATCCCGCTGATGATCCTCAACGTCCTCGAGGGCGAGCCGCTGCCGGTCTACGGCGACGGCATGCAGATCCGCGACTGGCTCTACGTCGAGGACCACGCCCGCGCCATCTGGCTCGTCCTGCAACGAGGCCGCACCGGCGAAACCTACAACATCGGCGGCCTCAACGAGCAGCCCAACATCGCCATCGTGAAGGCCATCTGTGCCCTGCTGGATAGAAAGGCGCCGCGCGCCGACGGCAAATCCCACACCGCCCTCATCACCCACGTCGCCGACCGGCCCGGCCACGACCGCCGCTACGCCATCAACTGCGACAAGATCCGGCGCGAACTCGGCTGGCAGCCCCAAGAATCCTTCGCCACCGGCATCGAGAAGACCGTGGACTGGTATCTGGCCCATCGCGAATGGGCCGCCGACATCACCGCCAAGCGTTACTCCCGCGAGCGCCTGGGCTTGAAGACCTGATCGTCGCTTAGCCCTACTCCGTTACATTCACCCTGGCCGGCCATCACCGCAAGAATGTCACCTATTAGGTGACATCTCCTCTGGGAAACGGAGCAGATTCGGCCGGGAACTTAACGCAGTAGTGTTAGCCCTACTCCGTTACATTCACCCCGTCCGGCCATCACCGCAAGAATGTCACCTATTAGGTGACATCTCCTCTGGGAAACGGAGCGGGTTCGACCGGGAACTTGACGCAGTAGTGTTAGCACTACTCCGTTAGATTCACCCTGGCCGGCCATCACCGCAAGAATGTCACCTATTAGGTGACATCTCCTCTGGGAAACGGAGCGGGTTCGACCGGAAACTTAACGCAGTAGTGTTAGCCCTACTCCGTTACATTCACCCCGTCCGGCCATCACCGCAAGAATGTCACCTATTAGGTGACATCTCCTCTGGGAAACGGAGCGGGTTCGACCGGAAACTTAACGCAGTAGTGTTAGGACGCGGCAAAAAATCTTCCAAGCCATTCCGCGCACCGGGTCACGCTAACCCGCCTGCCATCAAGCGCTTGTTCTCCCGCCTGATGTTTCTCCATGTCCTTTTGTCAGGTATGACAAAAAATTGTCTGGCATAGGACACGCCGGTTTGCACGGTAGGCGCCGCATCAGGAAAGGATCGGCTGGCAACAGCCGGTTCTGCCAACCGAGCCTAGGAGTGGTTACGGTGGTTTCGAGCGGCGAAAGTCGCCCGGATGTGAGAGCGGTAAAACGCTCTAACAAAAAACTCCTCCGAAAAAGCGAAAAGCCGCCTGATGCAAATCAGGCGGCTTTCGTTTTTCCTGAAAACCCTGGTGCGCGAACGATTAACCAAAAACCGCTAACCGCTCACGCATCATGTCCAACATCATCACCCTCCCGTCCATCCGCGTCCGCGGGGACAACCCGAACCACCACCTCTGGAACAACAACGGAACGTGGTTCCTCCACTACACGGTGTATCCCACGCCGTTCACCAAGGAGCGCATCCGCCGCTCCCTCGGCACCAAGAGCCTCGAGACCGCCCGGCAGCGCCGCGACGCCTTCTTCGCGCAGCTCGCCTCGGACTCCGCCGCCGCCGCCGCGCCCAAGATCGCCGTGGTGGCCTGAAGCAACCCGCCTTGCCATAGACTCCCAGCCGGGCCGGCCCGGCCGCGCCCGGCTTTTTGTTTGTCATTCTGAGCGCAGCGAAGAATCCAGAACAACAATCGCACCGCATATCCTGATGGATCCTTCGCACCGCTCAGGATGACAAGGGGTTAGCTCACGGAATCCGCAGCCGCTGGCCGATGCGCAGCGTGTTCGCCCCGCGCAACTCGTCGCGGTTGGCCTCGTAGATCTCCTGCCAGCGCCCGGCCGTGCCGTAATAGCGCAGGCTGAGGCGCGACAGCGAATCGCCCTCGGCCACGACGTGGTAACGGGGCTCCGCCGCCACCGGCCCTGATGCCGCGGGCGGGATCGTGACCGGCACCGGCGCACCCGACGCGATCTGCGCGGCCGGCGTGCCCAGCCGCGCCGCCGCCGCAATCTGGTCGAGCGTGCTCTGCGCCTGCGCCAGCCGGGCCTGCAGCGCCGCGTTCTCGCTGCGCAACTGCGCCATGGTGGTCGTGCGCTCGCGCTCCAGCGCGGTGTTGCTCTCGATCAGCCTCGCGTTGGCGCCGCGCACGTTGTCCAGGTCGCGCCGCAGCTCGGCCAGTTGGGCCGCCATGGCGTTCACGTTCAGGCTCGCGCTCCGCTCGGCCTCGAGCCGCTGCGCTTCCGCGCTCTGCGAGGTCCGGGCCAGCCGCTGGACTTCGGCCCGCAGCGTGTCGCGCTCGCGCGCCAGCCGCTCGTTCTCGCCGGTCAGTTCCGCCACGGACGAACCGTGGGTCTCCGCCGCCTTCTCCGTCTCGGCAAACTTCGCCTGCAACGCCGCGAGGTCGGCGGACACCTTCTCCGCCTGCTCGTCCGCCGCCGTCTTCGTCTCGGTCAGTTGCTGGATCTGCCGGCGCAATTCGTCACCCACCACGGTCAGGTTCTTCACCTTGGCCAGCGCCTCGTCGAGCTCGGCGCGGCTCGGCGCATCGTCCGACTGCCGCACGGCCATCAACGCCCGGTTGGCCTCGTTCAGCGCCTGGTTGGCCTCGCGCGTCTTCTGCAATTGCGAGGCGAGCGCCGCCAGCTCGCGCGCGGAGGCGGTCCGGTCCTCGGCCAGGGTCGTCTCCAGTTGCTTCACCCGGTCCTGGAGTGTGCGGATTTCCATCTGGTAGGCGTCAGGCCGCGCCGCGTTCACGGCCTGCTGCTGCGCGGCCAGCGCGGCCTCGGTGCCCTTCTTCGCCGATTCGAGGTCCCGCTCCAGCCGGTCGTTGATGCCGGTCAGCTCGGCCACCTCCGCGTTGAGCTTGTCGATGGTCTGGACGGCTACGGTCACCTCGGCCTGGAGCTTCTTCACCACCGCATCGTCGGCCGTTGCGCGCGGGTCCGGCTTCGTCGCCTCCAACAAGAGGCCTTCCAGTCGCGTGATCTCTCGGCGCGCGGCGGTCAGCTCGCGGCTGTCGCCTGCCTCTGCCTTCAGTTGCTGGTTCTCCCTGGTCAGCCGGGCCACGTCGTCGCGCAACCGCGGCAGCTCGGCCACGGCACCCTGCAATTCCTTGACCTGCTCCTGCGCGGCCTCGGCGGCCTTGAGCCGGTCGGCCGCCCCCGCCAGTTCCTTTTCCAGCCGGTCGTTCTCCCCGGTCAGCTCAGCCACGGTGGCGCCGCTCTTCTCCAGCGCCGTGTTCGCCGCGGCCAGTTCCTGCCGCAGCCGGTTGAGCGCCGCCTCGTTGTCGGCCTTCCGTCCGGTCTTCGTCTCCACCGCGGCCAGCCTGGCCTGCAGGCTCTCGATTTCTCCCGTCAACTCGCCGACCTTGGCGCGCGCGGCCGCCAGTTGCGTGGTCGTGGCCGCCGCCTCCTGCGCGCTCCGCAGGGTGCGGTTTTCCTCCTGCAAAATTGACGCCGCCCGCCGGGCTTCCTCCAAATCCACTTCCAGCCGGCGGACCCCCCCGGCCTGCTTCTCCGCCTGCTCGAGCTTGCGCCGTAATTCGGCCAGCGTTTCCGAGTTCGCCGCCCGGGTGGTCGTGCGCTCCTGCTGGCTCCGCCCGAGCGCGGCCTTGTCGGATTCCAGTTGCTTCACCTGCTGCTCGGCCGCGGCCAGCCGGCCCTGCAGGTTTTCCATCCCGCCCGTCAGCTCCGTCACCTTGGCGCGGGCGGCCGTCAAAGCCGCCGCCACCGCCGCCGAGGATTTCTGCGCCTCCAGCAGCGTCTTCACTTCCTCGTCCAGCCGCGACGCCGCGACGCGCGCGGACTGCAACTCACGCTCAAGCCGCGCGGCTTCCGCCGCCTGCTTCTGGGCTTGCTCGAGCTTCTGTTGTGCCTCGGCGAGCGCCGCCGCATCGCCGCTGCCGGCCGCCGATTTTTCCTGCAGTGACTTTTGCAGATTGTCCGCCGTCTGCCGCAGGGCGGTCTTTTCGGTCTCCAGTCGCCGGACCTGCTGCTCCGCCTCGGCGGCAACCTGCGCCAGCCGGGAATTCTCCTGCTTCAGCTCGGTCAGCGCCCCCGGGTCGGCGGCATTGCCACCGGACGGCCGGGCCGTGCCGGCCTTGGCCAGCTGCTCCCGCAGGCCGCGGATCTGGCTGTTCAGGGAAAGGAGTTCGCGCGTCGAGCGCTTCACGTCGTCATTCAGGCGCTCGTTGTCTTGCTGCAGGTTGCGCAGGCGCGAGTCACGGTCCGCCAGTTGCGCCGCCAGCCGGCTGATCTCCGCCGCATCAGCGTCGGGGCCGGTTGCGGTCGCGGCAGGAGGCGCGGCGGTGGCCGCAGCGGTCAGGCGCGAGTTTTCCTCCCGCGCCTGGGCCAGTTGCCGGTCCGTTTCCTCCTGCTTCCGGGTCAGCTCGGCGAGGCGGCTTTGCAGGGCGGTTTGTTCGCGTCCGGCGCGGCGGTCGGCTTCCTGCCAGGTGGCGAGTTGCGCCCGCAAGGCGGTGGTTTCCTCCGGCGCGGCGGTCGGTGCCGCGGACGCGGCGGCCTGCTTGAGCCGCGCGGCTTCCTGCTCGGCGTCCTGCAACCGGCCCTTGAGCACGGTGAGCTCGCGTGCGGCGGCCTCCTTGTCGGTGGAGAGCTGCTGGTTCAGGCCGGCCAGGCGGGTGCTCTGGGCGCGCAAATCCTCGATCAGCTTCGCCGCGGCCGCATCGGAGCCTTGCTGCTGCAATTGCGTC
>Ga0187894_10007146_pt1 | contig 10661 bp, 6 predicted proteins | sample GBC1701081metaG_FD_136650 | JGI IMG/M metagenome (GOLD analysis project Ga0187894, IMG submission 136650) | White microbial mat communities from a lava cave in the Kipuka Kanohina Cave System on the Island of Hawaii, USA - GBC170108-1 metaG ... | reverse complement strand
CACGTGTCCGCCCCAGCGTCCGACGGCGGCGCGCACCGCCTTCTGGTACTGCGCCACGACGTAGCGCCACTCCTCGGCGTCGAGCTGCTGGGAGAGCGGCGTCGAGCCGACCAGGTCGCAGAAGAGCACGGTGAGCTGCCGGCGTTCGCCGGCGGGCTCGGGGTCGGGGGTTGGGGATCGGGGGCCGGCAAGAGAATCCCGTGCCGACCCTTGCCCCCCGGTCCCCGACCCCTGCATCTTAGCGCCGCAGCTCCCACAGAACTTCTCGCTCGGTCCGTTCGTCGAGCCACACGCTGGGCAGATCGTGGCCAATGCGGCACCGCATTCGCCGCAGAACCGGCGCTCGGAGCTGTTGTCGTGGTCGCAGGACGGGCAGCGCATCGTGCGTCTTCTCGCCTACAGTGGCTACCAACTCTCCGCCGACATTCCAAAGGCGTTCGCCACGGACCGACACAAATCAAGTGCCGGGGCCGGGACTCGAACCCGGACGGGGTTTTTAGCCCAAGGGATTCAAGACAGAGCCGTGCTTCTCCGGACGCCGATTCATGACCGAGCTACGCGCGGCGCGTGACGGTTTCATCGAATCGGCGCCGCACTACAATGCGATCTTCGAGGCGATGGAGGACGACAGCATCACAGAGCCCCTTCGCGGCCTGATCGAGTTGTCGAGCCTTCCGCTTCGGGACATGGAGACGGACTTTGCCATCGACTCAACCGGTTTCGGAACCTCGACCTTCTTCCGCTACTACTCGCGGCCTCCTCGTCACGGGTACAATCACGGGTACAATCGTCGATTCTTAGCCCCTTTCGCCGAACAGCAGCTCCGAAATCCTCTGCGAAATCAGAATGCCGGGGCCGGGACTCGAACCCGGACGGGGGTTAGCCCAAAGGATTTTAAGTCGTTTAAGGTTGCGAAGAACCCTTTGAGTTCCAGTAGTTTGACGACGGCTCTACCATAACTGTGTAAGTCAGTGTGGAAATCGGCTTCTTCACGGCTTCCGAGCTCTTGTTCAGGGTTCCCTCAATGGGCAATGACCAACGTCCGCGCAGGCTGCGTGCGCGTCGTTGCCCGCCTCGACAGCCTCCGCCGACATGCGCGCCCTCTCAGTTGGCGGAGCGCCGCGTGACCGGCCAGATCCTGTGCCCCAAGACCTGGCACGCCGTGATCGACGACCGCGATCATGGTCGCAAGTTTCTCCAACAACTCCGACGGTTCGAAGCAAATTGGCCCGGCCGCCGGGCCGTGCCCTGCGCCCGGCACCCGGTCCTTGCGCCCCGGCGCGACGTCTGCCAAGGGCGTCGCATGGAGCCGATCGTCAGCCGGCGATTCGTGCTCGCGCAGATGACCGCGGGGGTCTCGGCGCTGGCGATCCGGAGCGCCTGCGGATGGATCAGCCCGGCGGCGGCGCGCGCCCAGGGATTGGCGCTGGGGCGCTTGAGCCCCGCTCAGGGCACCGTGCTCGAGGCGCTGGGCGATACGCTTCTCCCGGGCGCGGCGGCCGCCGGCGTGGCGCACTACGTCGACGACCAGCTCGGCCGCGAGAACCCGCTCCTGTTCTTGAAGTACGTCGACTGGACTGGACCGTATCTCGATTTCTACGCCCAGGGTCTCGAGTCGCTCGATCAGTTGGCCGGCGCCCGCTTCGCGGTTCCGTTCACCGCCGCCGACGCCCAACAGCGCACGACGCTGGTGCGCGAGATGGCCGCCGCGACGCCAGCGGGCTGGACGGGGCCGCCGTCGCCGCTCTTCTACTTCGTCGTCCGCAACGACGCCCTCGACGTCGTCTACGGCACGCCGGAAGGGCTCGAGAAACTCGAGATTCCGTACATGCCGCACATCGTGCCACCGGCGAAGTGGTGAGCCGATGAAGATCGAGCAACCGTGGTGGGCGGCCGCAGCTCTGCTGGCCGGGTGCGGCGACGACGAAGAGCACACCGCCGCGGAGAAGACTGATGTCGTCATCGTCGGCTCCGGCGCCTCCGGAAGCCTGCTGGCCGCCAAGCTGGCTCAGGCCGGCAAGCGCGTCGTGATTCTCGAAGCCGGCCCCGAACTGACGCTCGACGACCTCTACAGCTCTCAGATCTGGTCGCGGCGCCTCAGGTGGGCCGGCCCGTTCAGCGAGTCGAGCGGCGAGTATCCGATTGCCCTCAACTTCAACCAGGGCTGGGGCACCGGCGGCGCCGCCCTGCACCACTACGCCGTGTGGCTGCGGCTCCACGCCGAGGACTTCGCCGTGAAGACGCGCTTCGGGCGCGGCCTCGACTGGCCGATCGGCTACGACGACCTGCGCCCGTTCTACGACGCCGTTCAGGCCGAGGTCGGCCTCTCGGGCGACGCCGCCGCCGAGGTGTGGCGTCCGCCCGGCGCACCCTATCCGATGCCGCCGCTCGTCGTCTTCAACCAAGCGCGCATCGTCGAACGTGGGTTCGCCAAGCTCGGGCTGCGCACTTCGCCGCTGCCGCTGGCGATCAACTCGGTCGGCTTCAAGGGCCGGCCGCCGTGCATCTACGACGGCTGGTGCGACGCCGGCTGCCCGATCGGCGCCCTGGTCAATCCGCTGGTCGTCCATCTGCCCGAGGCGCGGGCGGCCGGCGCCGAGATCCGCCATCGCAGCTTCGTCACCCGCGTCCTCACCGACGCGGCTGGCAGGCGCGCCACCGGCGTCGAATACTACGACGCCGCCGGGCAGCGGCGGGTCCAGTCCGCCGCCGTCGTCATCCTCGCCGCCTTCGCCGTGCAAAACCCGCGCATCCTGCTCAACTCGGCCGCCACCACCCACCCGAACGGCCTGGCGAACTCGAGCGGGCTGGTCGGCAAGTACGTCACCGCCCATCTCAGCACCAACGTCTTCGGCCTGTTCTCGGAGGAGACGCAGAACTACCTCGGTGTCACCGGCGGGCAACTGCTCTCGCAGGAGCGCTATTCCAAGGACCCCGCCAACGGCTATCTCGGTAGCTCCCAGTTCGTCATCGGGAACGCCCTGAAGCCCACCGACCTGCTCGGCATCGCCGGCGGGCGGCCCGAGATCTTCGGCGACGACCTGCACAGCTTCCTGCGCACGGCGAGTCGTCACCTGGCGACGATGACGGTGTTCGGCGAGAATCTTCCCGCCCGGCAAAACGAAGTCGTGCTGAGCCAGCGAAGAGATGCGTACGGCCTGCGCCTGGCGCGGGTGGTGCACAGCTACGGCGGCGACGACCTCGCCTGCTTCGACGCCGCCGTGGCTCAGGGGCGCCAGATCTTCCAGGCTGCCGGGGCCTACGAAGTGTGGGACGCCGGCCGACACAACGCCCACATGCTGGGTGGGACCATCATGGGCGCCTCGCCTGACTCCTCGGTCACCAACGGCTATGGGCAGACCCACGACATCGCCAATCTCTTCGTCGCTGGCCCCGGGCTCTTCCCCACCTCCGGCGCGGTGAACCCGACCTTCACCATCTATGCTCTGGCGCTGCGCACGGCCGAACATCTGCTCGGGCAGTGGTCGTCGTTGACCTGAGAGCTGCTCGCGTTCGATTGCGGCATCGAACCCCGTGCCGCCCAGGCGGACTCGCCGGAGAACGGATTCGCCGCCTGCAACGCCGCGAAGCAGCTGAAGTCCCGGTCCACCGTCCACAACGACGGGACCCCGTGGGTTGAACCCCAACGGTGAGCGGCAGCTCTCCGTCGTCGACGATTCGACGGGAGCGTCGGCAACGGGACGGTCATGCTGTTTGCGCCGCCGCCGTGGTGACGACTTGCGCCGGCTTGTGTGAAAAGAGCCGGGGTCGTACGAAGCAAGGAAGGGGGAGCATCGATATGCACCGACAGGCGGTTTCGGTTCTCTGCGCGGTGATCGTGCTGGGCGTCGCCGGTTGCGGCGACGATTCCGATCCGCGGCCGGCGACGCCCAGCGCGACGCCGACGGCCGGCGCGACGGCGACCGCGACGATCGAGCCGAATCCCATGACATCGGTTCCGACCGACACCCCGACGGGCCCATCGACGAACACTCCCACGAACGCTCCGACGAACGCACCGACACACACGCCGACCAACGCGCCGACGAGCACACCGCCCGTGGCGGACTATCCCGCCCAGCAATGCGCCAGCGACAAGCAGGCGGCCGCCGGGCGCTACTGTCAGGCCGTCTACGACGCATACGCGCGCTGGGAGCACCTGCAGGACCAGGAGTCCCTCGACAGCGATCTGAGCCGCGCCCACACGGCGCTCGGCGATGGTTGGACGGCGGCCGACGCTGCCGCGGCAGCCGCCGGGGTCGATTGCTCGGATCGTGCCGTATCGGTCGACGCCGCGACCGACACGCTGTTTCTAGCGGCCAGCGCTGCGGTCACGGAGATCAACCGGGGACTGGACCTGCCGGACGACGCCGCGTGCGGGGCGGCGCTCCTGACTGCCACGGGCCAACGCTGCGCCGCGACGTTGGCGGCCGAGAGCCGCCACGTCGCCGACCTCGCCGGCGATCGCAGCGGCGCCCGCCTCAACGCCGCCAAGGCCGTGGCGGCGGAGGCGTTCAGCGAGGCGTGGGCGCAGGCGCTCGCGGGGGGCTGTTCGCACTTGGCGAGCCCCAACGCCGTCGCGGCGCTGGTCGACGGCGCCGCGGCCACCCTCGTGCTCGATACCATCGTCGCCCCCGGGGTGCCCGACACCGGGTACCTGACCATCTCGCCGACCGGCAGCGTCGACTACCTCGGCAAGACGCTGACGCCGATCTGCATGGACGGCTCGCCGTATCACTTCTTCGCTCGCCGCGGCACGGTCAACAAGCTGGTGGTGTATTACCAGGGCGGCGGCGCCTGCTGGGAAGGTCTCACCTGTGCGATTCCCGTGTGCGACGCGAACGTGGACCCCGCCGGCAGCGACAACCCCAACCGCGCCGGGTCCGGATTCGCCGACCGCGACAACCCGGCGAATCCCTTCCGGGACTGGCACAGCGTCGTGGTCTCCTACTGCAGCTGCGACGTCCACTACGGCGATGCCGCGCAGGACTATCCGAACGGCAATGCCACCGTGCACGTCGAGCATCGGGGCTTCCACAATGCCGGGGTCGCGGAGAAATGGGCGCGCGAGCACTTCGTCAATCCCGAGATGGTCTTCGTCACCGGCTCCAGCGCCGGCGCCTACGGCGGGTGGTTCAACGCCGTATCGCTGCAGCGGGCCTGGCCGGCCTCGCGCTTCGACGTCCTCGCCGACGCCGGCAACGGCGTCATCACAGCGGCGTTCCTCGCCGGCCCATTCGGCAACTGGGGGTTCACCCGCAACCTGCCGGACGACATTCCCGGCGTGCGCGAATCGATCGAGAACGGTACCGGCATCATCGGCTACACCGAGGCCGTGACCGCGTTCTTTCCCGACACGGACTGGGCGCACTACACGACCGCCATCGACGGCGGCATCGGCGGGCAGACGGGGTTCTACAACATCATGCTGAATAACAACTCGCCGATCGCGGCATTGCGTTGGTGGGACGCGAGCTGCGCCTTCACGGCCGCGATGCGCGCGCAGGCGCTCGCGACGGCCGCAGCCGTGCCCGGCAACTACCGGTATTACATCGGTACCGGCTCGCGGCACACCATGTGGGGCGCCAACAAGGTGTACGACGACACCACCGGCGGTGTGCCGACGGTCGTCGACTGGGTGAACGCTATGCTTGCCAACGTTCCCGACGCATCGGATGAGGCCTGGACGAACGTCGAGTGCGAGAACTGCGGGCTCCTGCTGCCGGGCGACCCGCAGCCGTCGCCACTGGAGGCTCCTTTCCAGCCGCAGGGGGACGACGTGGTGGTCGTGTGCGAGTGAGGCAGTACGCCGTCGGCCCATCAGCTCTCCCTCACTCGTAGCGGCGCGTAACGTCAAACTCGGTTGCTAAGCGTCAGCGTGATATGGAATCAATCCCCCTGCCGTAGTCTGCGAAACCGGACCTAGGAATCTGTCGGGACGTCGCTTCCGCGATCGTCACTGTCTCTGTTTCGGGATTGTGCTGCTGCTTGCGGGGACGCTTCTCTGGTCTGCGAGCACCGTGGCCAGCCCCGAGGCGAACGCGGCGACGACGGTGCGCGAAGCGGCTCTTGGCGACGTCCAGCCGGAGACGTGGATGACCGATCTCGCCGCCGAGCTGAACAATCGCGAGCTGGCCCACATCGTGATTCCGGGGTCGCACGACACTGGCACGTATGGCCTGACTGGGAGTGATCATGATTATGCGGGCACCCAAAACACAACTGAGGACATCACCGCCGCGCTGAACCAGGGCATCCGCCAGTTCGATATCCGGGTGAAGTGGGTGTGCCAGGGACAGGCGGGTTGCGACTTCTTCGCGCGTCACGGGGACTACATCTCCGGGGGCCTGCGCTTTAGCCAGGAGCTCGATCAGGTCGAGAAATGGACGTTGGCGCCTGGCCACGAGAAGGAGATCATCCTGCTCAACCTCAGTATCGACACCAGCAACGGCCAGGGCGACCCGAGTGGCACTTGCAAGGCATTTACCGATGCGCTGGGCAGCGCGCTATTGACGCCCCGACAGCTCGAGCAGGCGTACGGAATCAGGGATCCCGCCGATGTCACCCTGGGGCAGTTGTGGTCGATGCCGGGGAAGCCGCGCGTGATCATGGACAGCGCGCAGTGCATGGAGGCCGGGGACCCGTCCGCCGGGCAATGGAGTGATGATGACTTGTTCGGCGGCTACTACGCCAACCAGTGCAAGGCCGGCCCGTACGACGGCTGGCGAGAGCCCGGTGTCGCGACCATGGTGCTGCGGGCGGTGCAGACCCGGGGCGAGTGGGTCGAAAATGATAATCCGGGTACCTTCGGTTCGGATCCCAACCTGATCGGTCCGCCCAAGGTCGGAGGGTTTTATCTGCTCAACATTCAGGCTACCACGACGGCTGATTGCCTCTCTCCGTTGAAGCCGTTTGACTTGGAGGCCGAGAGACAGGTTCTCCCGGCCCTCTACCAGCAGTGGCAGACCGACGCCGACACGCGAGACTATCTGAATATCGTCTCGGGAGACTTCGTCGAGGAGACCGACCTCGTCACATACGTGATCGCGATGAATCAGAGCTGGCCGGCCCACTCGGACACGGTCACCCGTCTTGGACCCGAGACGGTGGTGGTCGAGCAGGATCAGAACCTCCCCGACAGCTTCGCTGCCTCCGTGGCCTACCAGGGAAAGCCGGTGCCCTATCAGGAAGTGACCTATCGGGTTTCCCCGGCCGACGGGCTCAACGGCCCCAACTGGGGGCCGGGTCCGCATCCCAACTCGAGCACGGAGATCGCCGACGAGAACGGGATCGTGAAAGCAGTGGGGCTGGTCGTGGGGCCAACCGTCGGCCAATTCACGCTGACCGCGGGGGTCGGCGACGTCAGTGCCACGTGGACTCTGCAGGTGGTGCCCTCGAGCACGTACACGCTGCAACCGGTGCCCGGCAACCCCACCATGGTCCAGGTAGCCAGCACAACGCCGGGCGGGTTCGCCGTGCGGGCGGCCAACTTCGAGAATTTTCCGGTGCCCGGCGTGGCGGTGATCTTCGAAGCGGCCGCGGTGGGGACCTTCAATGGGGAGGTAACCGCTACCGCGACGACGGATATGGACGGCATCGCCCGATCGCCTGCTCTCACGGCGGGAACCCGCGCCGGTGCGCTGTTGATCGTAGCCGCCGCTCCCGGTTCGCCCTCCCTCTCGCTGCCGCTGACCGTGACCGGCGGTTTCCCGGCGGTTTTCGTTCCGCTGACTGGCAATCTGCAGACGACGCCAATCAACTCGACGTTCGAGATCCCGTTGACGGGGCACTACCTCGACCAGTACGGGAACGTGACAACCAGCATGCCGACGTATTACCGAGATTTCGGCCTCGACAACGGCTGCCCGAACGAGACGGACTGCGCGACGTTTCCCAATGGAACGGCCTGGGTCGTCGTCAGGCCGGCGGCTGACGGCACGATCACCCTACCGGCGCTGCGGGCCGGACAGTTCGTGCCATCCCCCAACTTCGTGCTCGTCGGCGCCGGCCCATTCGTTCCCAATCCGGTACGATATGGCGGCGGTGGTTGGATCCTGCACATCACTCCTGGGCCGCCGGACGCAGTCACCGCGACCGGCGGTGATGACCAGCAGACAGCCAAGGGCCGACAATTCGCTCAGCCCCTGGCCGCGAGACTGACCGATATCGTCGGCAATCCAATCCCTGGTGCTCCGATAACCTTTCAGGTTACCTCCGGGTCTGCGACCTTCCCGCCCCTCGACCTGGCCCTTCTCGCCGCCATCACTGGCGACCCGGCGATCGCGGAGGAGGGCCCCGTGCCCCCTGACGATGCGGTCATGGTGTCCACCGACGCCAACGGAATCGCCACCGCGCCGACGCTCACCGCAGGGCAGGAGCTCGGTCAAATCACCGTCACTGCCTTTGCCAGCGGCGTGCACGCCGCCAGGACGGCTCTGTTCACCCTGTCCGTCGTCGGCGTTCCTCCTACCGCGCCGTCGATCACCAATCTCGGCAACGGCGACGGACAAGTCAGCGTCGGCTTCTCAGGCGCGACGGCCGGCTCGTCACCGATCACCTCCTACGAAGTAACCGCAACGGATGTCAGCCGCCCCGATACTCCCACCGTGACCACCAGCGGTCCGAGCTCCCCCATCCTGGTGACTGGGTTGATCAACGGCGACACCTACGTCTTCACGGTGACCGCAACTAGCGCCGACGGCACCAGCCCGCCCTCGGCCCCGAGCGGGCGGCTCAATGTGGGTGTGGTGCCAGCGGTGGTCAGCGGACCGGCGGATGGCAGAGTCGGTCAGCCGTACTCCTCGAGATTCACGATCACCGGTGCGCCGCCCCCGACCGTCACGCAGATCTCCGGAGACCTGCCGCCAGGCCTAACCCTGGCCAGCGACGGGACCATCACTGGCATCCCCACCGCAGTCGGCAGCTTCACCTTCACCGTGCAGGCCAGTAACGACGTCGGAATCGCCGACGCGACCGTGACTGTCACCATCACGCGCTTGACTGGTCCGGAGGCCTCACCGACGCCCACCGGTAGCGCAACGTCCGAGGGCGACGGCTGCAACACCGTGCCGGTCAACCGCAAGCGCTCCGGCGGCGCGCTGGCCTTGCAACTGTCTCCCGTCCTGCTCATCTGGGCGCGGCGGCAGCGCTTCTAAGTCCGCGTGGTCGGGTATGGGAAACTGCGCCGCCCCTGAAGGCGGCGCTCCCGACTCGCTCGCACGGACACGTCCCTCACGACCGGCTCGATCGAACGAGCCTCCGGCGGCGGTCTGCGAGACGCAACCGTGCGACGACCCGTCCCGCTGCCCGGTCGTCGATTCGGTCGACCAGCCCAGCTGACGACTGCGCGCCCGACCCTTACGAGATGAGAGGTCACTCGACGCGCCAAGAGCGGATTGCGCGGGGGCCGGGTAGTAGTGCTCCGCGTTGGCGGTGTCAGTCGTCCCGAAAGGCCTCGCCGAGCAACCGCACACCTCCGAAACGTGGCATCCCCGCCATCTGGCTCGCGGTGTTGACTCGCCAGCCCATCAACCCGGCCAGATCGTTCTCTCTCACGTACGCGACCACGTCCGGGATACCGTATCGCGCCGACGAGAGCGTATCGCCGCTCTCGATGTCCCGGCCAAACAGGATCTTGCTCGACTCGACGTTGCCGCCGACGATGTTCGTTGGCGGAACCACGTCGTCGTTCGGCGCGTCGTAAGATTGCATCTGCAGGTAGTCGTAGTACTGGTTGACGACCGCGAGATCGATTGACAGCTGAGCGGGCGTAATGGTGAGGTACAGCTGCTTTCGCATCCGCGTGGCGCGCGCATCCAGTTCCGCCCGAAGCGCGTGCGACACCGCACGAAAGTCGTCCGGCTCGATGGCGTCCGACTCGAAATCGATGTCGAAGCCATCCAAATCGTTCTCTTCGACGATGTTACCGACGGAGGACGCAAATTGGGTGGGGTTCTGCGCCCCGTTGGAGAAGTCATCGTGTCCCCAGCCGAGCGAGATGATGAACTTCATCGCGGCATTCGTTCGCAAGGCCGCCTCGCGGAGCTGGCGGATGCGGTCGCGATCGGTATCGCCCGGCGCCGGAGGAATCGGCCGCTGCTGATCATCCAGTCCGCGCGCGTTCTCGTAGTCGGCGACGTAGGCGTCGCCCTTCCGATACGTGTGCAGGAACGCGATGAGCGTTATGTCCCACAGCTCGTAGGGCGGGTTGAGGTCCAGGCAGGCGTGGAAGTTGTCGGTCGTACCGTCGTTGAATATGGCGAAGTACTGCGTCACCAGCCGCGACCCGTGGTCCGCTCCCGTGCCGTCGTCACTCCCACATCCGGCTACGCCGAGCAGCGCGATCAAGAACGCGGCGGGCACACGCGCGTTCATCGCAATGCGCAGCAACCGAATGCGGACGGTCATCGGTCTCCCTTGGCGCGTCGACGACCGAGTTTCGGTGACCAATTGGCCCACGGCGGCGGTCGTCCAGCGCGAGTCCTAACCGATACGTCTACCACGGGTAGACGCGAAACGCACATGGCGCATAGCCGGTTCCCGGGTGGGTGAGGGCGAGAGCCAACCCGTGGGCGTCGTGCGCCGCAGTGGGGCCGCCGGCCGCTGAGAAGCGTCTCGCAGGCCGGCCGGTCGCCCCGACCGCGGCGTGGCGTTGGCGCGCT
>Ga0187894_10007145_pt1 | contig 10663 bp, 11 predicted proteins | sample GBC1701081metaG_FD_136650 | JGI IMG/M metagenome (GOLD analysis project Ga0187894, IMG submission 136650) | White microbial mat communities from a lava cave in the Kipuka Kanohina Cave System on the Island of Hawaii, USA - GBC170108-1 metaG ... | reverse complement strand
TGTGTTTTCCGTTTCACCCCTCGCGCACATGCTGAGCATGTGCGCGGGGTGCTGGGCCTGCATCACGTCCCCGGCGCGGTGCTGCTGACGGATGGCTACGCCGCCTACGAGAGCTATGCGAAGCGGGCCGGGCTGATCCATGCCCAGTGTTGGGCACACTCGCGCCGGGAGGTCTTCGAGGCGCAGGCGGCCGATCCTGATGCGGCGCACGAGGCGTTGAAACAGATCCAGGTGCTCTACGAGATCGAGGAGGACATTCGCAAACGCAAACTCTGCGGCGAGAGCAAGCGCCTGCATCGACTGACGCATTCAAAACCGCGCGTCGAGGCCTTCTTCGACTGGGTCGATCGACAGTTCGCGCAACACGCACTGCGGCCGAGCACCGTCTTCACGAAGGCGCTCGAATATATGCGCAGGCGTCGCACGGGTCTGGAAGTCTTTCTGAGTGACCCGGACGTGGCGATCGATACGAATCATCTGGAGCGCGCGCTGCGTGCGATTCCCATGGGCCGCAAGTTTGGAATTTCTGCTGGACGGAGCTCGGCGCCGAGCACGTCGGTATCGTCCAGAGCCTGATCGTCACGTGCCGCTTGCACGGCGTTGATCCGTACACCTATCTCGTCGATGTGCTCCAGCGGATCGACCAGCATCCTGCCGCACGCGTCGCCGAGCTCACTCCGCGGCTGTGGAAGCAGCACTTCGCCGCCAATCCTCTGCGCTCCGATCTGCAACTCACCCAGTAAGCAAGAACTCCGCGGGCTTACCGCTCACGTTGTATCGCCTATTCGAACTGCCGGCGGTTTCCAGCGAGCTCAGCAAGCCCGAGGCAATTTTGAGCGTGTTATTGACGCAGGCAGGACGATTGGAGTCGATCGCGTCACCGGACGGCCGACATCGGTCTACACTGTGATTACAAACGCAGCCGACGAGCTGATCACTGCTTTTCCAGGTCGACCGTGAGGAGGCATCGATATGGGAATTGAGGTTGTAGTGGAAGATGGGGGCGGCACAAAGATCGCTTCATTGGAGGATCCGACAAACATACTTCACAGGGTGCTTCCCGCCCACGACGACGCTGGCTTTCGGTGGCTTAGTCGCGTTGACTGGTATGGGGATACGACGTTCAATCGTCATCAGGTCCCTGAAGTACGGCAAGAATTGAAGCGCTTGGCGAATGCAAACAGAAGCGCCGAGGAACTCGAATTGATCAGGCAGGTCGACGAGTTGGCGGCGAGAAGCGAGTCTGAGCCTCACCTCTACCTTAAATTCTATGGTGACTAATGAAGCCTGCGGCAAGGGCGTTGTGCGCCGGCGGGCGTGATCGGGTTCGACGTTCCTTGAGCGGCCGGACATCGAATGTCAACGGAGCAACACGTTACCGTGGTGCAGATTCGGAATGAATCCGGAAGCGAGCTAACCTTGTAAATGCTGGGGTGAGGAGGTCGTGATGGCGCCCAGCCATGTCATCGATCTGCTGGCCTTGCCGAGCGATGGCCTGCTACCTCTATCTATCGACGCGATCGAGGGTGGATTGCAGGTCCACCCTCACAAGGAATTCGATCCAGATTGGAATGTGAGGTTTCGCGGCAAGGTATTCCGCGCCGGCCATCCGACCAGGCTCTCAGAATACGAATAGCCCTCTACGTTGCTAACGGCGGTGTGCAGCGATGCAGGCAGAGTTGCTTCCTCATGCAGATGCCAGCATCGTAGTGAGTCATGGGCGGCGCGTCTGGAGGGAGCCGCAACTCCGATTGCCTCGTGCGTCCCTAACAGCGATACCAACACCAAATTGAAGGCACGAGAGTACGACATCGTAAGGCTGCTAAGGCCTCTGCCGGAGCATCGAATCGCTTCCGGTGAAACCGGCACGGTGGTCATGGCGTTCCCTTCACCTCCTGGCTATCTCGTCGAGTTCGCCGACGAAGGCGGGGTTACCGAAGCCATCGTGGCACTGCAAGATGAGGACGTTGAGCGAGTGTCTGATCGCCTGGCGAAAGCCTGCATTGAGTTCGGTAGCGTCCCTGGGAACGCGTCAATCGTGGCGATGTTGTCAATACACTCAAGGTGTTGTCCGCGAACGGTGATCCTGGCCGGCCATCCGACCCGGCTATCTGAGCATGAGTAGCCGCTACCCCTCCACGACAGTCGGCTCGCAATCCACACGAAACCGCATCGAGCGCGCGAGGAAGCACAGCGCGCCGGCCTTCTCGTGCAGCGAAGCGGCGCGCTTCGCGTCCGACCCGGGCGCGATGGTCACGCGTGGATGCAGGACGACGCGCGTGAATTGGCCCGCCCCGCTCGCGTCTTCGTCCATGAACCCCTCCGCCTCGTCTTCGTACGCCGTCACCACCACGCCGGCTTCCGAGCACACGTGCAGGTACCAGAGCTTGTGACACGCGGATAGCGAGCCGACCAGCAGGTCCTCGGGATTCCAGCGCGTCTTGTCGCCGCGGAACAGCGGATCCGACGAGCCCGCGATCGGCGGCTTGCCTTCGTTCTCGATGACGTGATCGCGCTTGTACGCGTGATACGACGATGTGCCCGTGCCGGTGTTGCCGAGCCAGCGCACGGTGCTCGTGTAGCGATGCTCGCGAACCGTGCGCCCCTTGCGCTGTTTCTCCCACTCCTCCGACACCTTCCGCCCGGCGTCCGTCTCGCGCACGCCGAGGATGAGCTGGTTCGCGTGATCGCTGTACATCACTTCGATGTTCACGTCCGCGTCTGCCATCTTGCGCGCGACGGCGCCGAGCTGTCCCGGCGTTTCCTGGTCGAGCTTCTGCACCAGCACTTCGCGGACCGCGAGCACCTCGATGCCCGCCGCCTCCAGCGCGCGCCGCGCCGCGGCGCCGTCCTTGAACAGGAAATGCGCGACACCGACATCGTCGACGAGGAATGCGCCACCGCCTTCGATGCTGACGCCCGCCTTGCCGAGCGCTTCGCCCATTTCGGCGAGTGCGCCGGGCCGGTTCTTCAGTCGGATGCTCAGGTCTCTCACGGTCCACCTCCGCGGGGGACGCGTATTTCGGGGACACGCATTATTGCTGATAACGACGGGCCGTAGTCCTGACGCCGGACGTAGTCCTGACGCCGGACGTTTGCCTGCCCTTGGGCACGCCGCTGCCTGCCACCGCTTTTCCACAATTCGTCAGCGTCTCGCCACGACTGCGGCGTCGGCACGCCTCCTTCGCGCGCTTCAATGCCTTCCACCCCGCGGAAGCGGCGGTTGGAGTGCAGAACGGCACGGCGGATTCCGGGAGGGCTCATGAACAAGCGCGCTGCGATGCTGTCGGGACGAGCGGGGTGGGCGTCTTTCGGATACGCCCTGATCGCTGCGGTCATAGTCTTCGCGATCGCCATCGCGAATCCGTTGCCGGCCGACGATGGGGCGGCGGAATCGCAAGGCGCGGATTCACAGGGCGCGGATTCACAGGGCGCGGATTCACAGGGCGCGGATTCACAGGTTGCGCGATCCGGCGCCGCACCAGACCTGTGCGCGATGCAGGTGCGCGACTTCGCGCGACCCGAAACTCACCGCTGTGGCGATGGCGAAGAGACTGTCGCGGCGGTTGCCCTCAACGCGACCGGCGAGATGCGCCCGTCGCAGGCAACGGCCGGAACGCTGCTGTTCCGATCCGGATCCGGTCGTGACGGGATACCTGCGCCGCTTCTCGACACCGACGTCGTCATCCGTGTCTCGGGAATGGTCGCGCGCGCGCAGGTGCGCCAGACGTTCCGCAATCCCTACAACGACTGGCACGAAGGCATCTACGTCTTCCCGTTGCCCGAGAACGCGGCAGTCGATCGCCTGAAGATGCGCATCGGCGAACGCGTCGTCGAAGGCGCGATCCGCGAGCGCGTGCAGGCGAAGAAGGAATACGAACAGGCAAGGCAGAACGGGCAGCGGGCGGCGTTGCTCGAGCAGGAGCGGCCGAACATTTTCACGTCGAGCGTGGCGAACACCGGGCCGCGCGAGGACATCGTTATCGAGATCGAGTACCAGCAGGCCCTGCGATACGACTCCGGCCGCTTCTCACTGCGTTTCCCGATGGTGGTCGCGCCGCGCTACATCCCGGGCAACGCGTTGCCCTCGCCGAGCCACGCGATCGATGTCGCGCGCGCAGAGCTGATCCACGGGGAGGAGGGAGCCTCGCCGGATCCAACTGTCGGCCGCGGCTGGGCGCGTAACACCAATCAGGTGCCCGACGCCTCGCGCATCACGCCGCCGGTGCAACGCCCCGAGGACGGTGCTCTCAATCCCGTGTCGATTCGCGTCGAGCTCGACGCCGGCATGCCGGTCGCACGCGTCGTCAGCTCCTATCACGCGATCAACCAGCGCAAGGTCGACGAGCGCAGCCAGGTGATCGAGCTGCGCTCGGGCGTCACGCCCGCGAACCGCGATTTCGCGTTGCACTGGGAGCCAGTGAAGGGCACGGCGCCGCGCACGGCCTGGTTCACGGAGAAGCGTGGCGACGCCACCTACGGCCTGCTGATGGTCATGCCGCCGGCGGCCGAAAAGCGCGTGAAGCGCATTCCGCGCGAGGTGATCTTCGTCATCGACACCTCCGGATCGATGTCGGGCACCTCCATCGAGCAGGCACGCCTGGCGCTGCAGCTTGCGATCGAGCGCATCGACCGCAAGGATCGCTTCAACGTCATCGAATTCAATTCCAACGCCCGGAAACTGTTCCCGGACGCCTTGCCGGCGGATTCGGACAACCGCGAGGTCGCGCGTCGCTGGGTGGGCAATCTGCAGGCACAGGGCGGAACCGAGATGGCGCGAGCGCTCGACCTGGCGCTCGACGGGCAGACACATCCCGATCGCGTGCGCCAGGTCGTGTTCCTCACCGATGCGGCGGTCGGCAACGAGGAGCCGCTCCTCGCGATGCTCAGCGAGCGCCTCGGCGATTCGCGCCTGTTCACGGTCGGCATCGGTTCAGCGCCGAACGGCTACTTCATGACCAAGGCCGCGCAGGTCGGCCGCGGCACGTTCACCTACATCGGCAACGTGGAGGAAGTGCAGGAGAAGATGGGCGAGCTGTTCGGCAAGCTCGAGTCGCCGGTGCTGAAGAACCTTCGCATCGACTGGCCGCGCGATGCCGTCGTCGAGACCTGGCCGGCGCGCATTCCGGATCTCTATGTCGGCGAGCCGATCGTGGTGACGGCTGCGCTGTCTCCCGGGGCCGCCGGCGAGCGCGCGCGTGGCGATGCGCGCGTCAGCGGATTGCGCGGCGACGAGCAGTGGGAGAGCAAGGTTTCGGTCCAGCGAGACACGGGGAGCGAAGGCGTCGCAGCACTCTGGGCGCGGGACAAGATCGATGCGCTGATGGACGCGAAGCTCGATGGAGCGGACGGCGAGCAGACGCGCGAGCTGGTCACGGCGGTGGCGCTCGAGCATCGCCTGGTGACGAAGTACACGAGTCTGGTCGCGGTCGATCGCACGCCGGCGCGTCCGAAGAGCGAGGGGATGAGATCCTCGACGATCCCGACGAACCTGCCGGCGGGTTGGAACTACGATGCAGTGTTCGGTAGCGCGATCGCGGGCGAGCTGCCGCAGGGCGCGACCGACAGTCGGTTCAACTTGCTCCTGGGCGGAGTGTTGCTGCTGGCCGGGTTGATGCTGCTCGCGGCGCAGCGGTCGGCCGGCCGGATGTCGGCGGCGCGGGTACGGGCACAGGTACGGGTCGGGCCGGTCCTGGCGTCGCGCGGCCGACTCGTCAGCACCTCGTCGCGATGGACGCTTTCGCTCTGAAACGCCGCGCACTCACCGTCGCCGCCGTCGTGCTGCTCGTCTGCGGCGCGTGGCAGACGGGGCAGGGCGCGTACATCCACGTGAAAGCGCAGCTCGCACAGGTCCTCATCCAGCGCGCGTGGCATCGCACCCTGGCCGGAGAGCGGGAGGTGCGGCCCTGGCCGTGGGCCGATACCTGGCCCGTTGCACGGCTGGTGATGGCCGAGCCGGACGTCGACGTCTTCGTACTCGCCGGGGCGAACGGCCGCACGCTTGCGTTCGGTCCAGGTCATCGGTTCGGTACGCCACTGCCGGGAGAGGGCGGCAACAGTGTGGTCGGCGGTCATCGCGATACACATCTCGCGTTCCTGCGCGACGTGCACACCGGCGCCGTTGCGCGCGTGCAGCGGCAGGACGGTGCCTGGACGAGCTATCGCGTCGAAGGAACGCGCATCCTCGACAAGCGCGATACGTGGGTGATGGCGAACGACGGCGCCTCGCGTCTTACCCTCGTGACCTGCTATCCATTCGATGCGTTGCGAGCCGGCGGGCCGCTGCGCTACGTGGTCCTCGCAAGCGCGCTCTAGCCTTCGCGCACCGGGCGCTCGCGCTGCACGAGCGCGTTGCAACGATCGCGCTACGCGGGTCGCCGCCGCAACGGTCGCCGCTGCAACGATCGCGCTACAGAAGGAAACGCCTGCGCCGATACGTGGTTTCGCTCACAAAGCGTTCCGACGGAAAGGTGCCTGGGCCCTTTTCGCTCGTCGGAGCCAGTGTTAACTGGCTCACAGGCGCGCCGTTATTCGCGCCAAATTTCTGACGCCCCACTTCTCAGAACTTTTCTGCGCGCGGCGCGATTTGCGCTAACTCGTTGTTTCCCTAGCGCGAAAACCCGTGGCATGGGACTTGCTACCAGACCTTCGCCGGAACGCCGTTCCGGCGCTGTCTGTCGTGGGAGCGAGCTCGAATGGCCGAAGCAAAGCAGGAAGAAGTCGCGGTTGCCGCCGCCCCGAAGAGCGGAATCGTCGGCAAGGCGCTCGGAGTGGTCGGCATGTTCGCCGCGTGCCTCACCGCCGTGGTGACGGGCGGCTACATCAACGCGCAGTTGCACGCGCCGGCCGAGTACGTGCTGGACGCGAAGGACGGACGCATCCGCGTCTACGAGCCGCCGCCGCCGCCGAAGCCGAAGGGCGAGAAAAAGAAAGAGAAGCCGAAGGAGCATCAGCCGGCGCTCTTCTACTCGATGGATCCGCCGCTGGTCGTGAATTTCGAGGAAGGCTCGGCCGTGCGCTTCCTGCAGGTCGGCATCGACGTCATGGCGCGCAGCCCGACGACGATCGAGTCCGTGCAGAAGCTCACGCCGCTCATCCGCAACAACCTGCTGGTCGTGATCAGCAATCGTGACTACAAGGCGCTGATGAGCGCCGACGGCAAGGAGACGCTGCGCACCGAAGCGCTCAAGGAAGTGCGCAAGATCCTGAAAAAGGAAGCACCCGATACCGAGGTGGAAGACCTGCTCTTCACCAGTTTCATCGTCCAGTAACCGAAGCAACCGAAGAACCCCGGCCCGGCACCGATGAGCAACGAATCCGATAACGCAGCGAAGGCGCTGATCTCCGAAGAAGAGGCTTCCGCTCTCCTCGAACGCAAGGAACCCAGGGCCGGCGAGGCGCGCCCGCTCGACCTGGCGAAGCTGCGCATCACGCACGGCCGCCTGCCGATGCTCGAAGTGCTGCACCAGTCGTTCATCACGCTCCAGCGCACGGCGCTCAGCACGCTCGTGAAACGCGAAGTGCAGGTGAGCCTGCAGAAGATCGAGACCGTGAAGTGCGCAGACTACTTCGCGGCGCTCGAGTCGCCGGCGTGCCTGGACCTCGTCGGCATCAAGCCGCTCAAGGGTACCGCTCTCTTCTCGATGGACCCGGCACTGCTCGACCAGATGGTCGAGGCCTACTACGGCGGCAACGGACGTTCGATCGCGCGCGAAACGCCGCGCGCGCTCACACCCGCGGCGCAGCGCCTGGGCCAGATGCTGCTCAAGCAGATCTTCGCCGACCTCAAGAAAGCCTGGGCGGCGGTCGCGCAGATCGAGTTCGATTCGCCGCGCCACGAAAGCAATCCGCAGTTCGTGAACATCGCCAGCTCCGGCGACGGCTTGCTGGTCAACCGCTTCCAGGTCGAGTTCCCGGGCGGCACCGGCGGCACCTTCGACTTCGTGATGCCCGAGACGATGTTCGAGCCGTTGCGCGAGGCGCTGCGCCATCCCGGCGGCGCGCCGCGCGCCGACTCGTCGGTCAACTGGCCTGCGACGCTGCGCGAGCACCTCGGCGAGGCCGTAGTCGAAGTGCGCGGCGTGCTCGCCGAGACGCGCCTGAGCCTGCGCGAGCTGGTCGCCCTCAAGCCGGGCGACGTCCTGTCCATCGACGCACCCGGTGCCGCGCTCCTCTGCGTCGGCTCGGTGCCCGTCTACTCGGCCAAGTTCGGAATCTCCGGCGAGCGCAACGCACTGAAGCTCACCGGTCCCACACCTGCCGGCCCTCGCAAGGGCTGATTCGGAGACGACATGAGTAACAGCAACGGAGGCGCGTCCGGAGCGGCGCGCGCGCAATTCGGCAACCTGGCCGCGGAGCCGCGTACCGGCGCCGCGGGCGACGTCAGCCTCGATCTCATCATGGACGTGGGCGTCACGGTGGCGCTCGAAGTCGGCCGCGCGCGTATCACCGTGCGCGAGCTCCTGCAGCTCACGCAGGGCTCGATCGTCGAGCTCGACCGTCTCGCGGGTGAGCCCCTCGACGTGCTGGTCAACGGCGTGCGCGTCGCGCGCGGCGAAGTGGTGGTGGTGAACGAGAAGTTCGGCATCCGCCTGACCGAAGTGGTCCCGCCCGGCGAGCGCATGGAGCAGGTGAAGTGACGGGAGCGGTCGCCACTGCTGCTGCCACGACCGCGGCCACGGCCACGGCCACGGCCACGACCGCGGTTACGACCGCGTCGTCGGCGACCGCCGGCGGTGTGCCCGCGTTCGATTTCGCAGGCCTGCTGGAGATGATGCTGAGCCTCGTGCTCGTCATCGCACTGATCATCGCGCTGTCCTGGGTGATCGGACGCCTGCGCGGCGTTACGCGCACCACGTCCGGCGCCATGAACGTCGTCGCCGAAATTGCCGTCGGGCCGAAGGAACGCATCGTGCTGGTGCGCGTCGGCGAGCGCCAGGCGTTGCTCGGCGTGAGCGGGGCGGGCGTGCAGTCGCTGAGCCTGCTCGAACAGAACATCCCGGTGCCGGAGTCTGCGCAGCCCGCCGACTTCGCGCTCAAGCTGAAAGAAGTCATGAAGCGCGCGGGGATCGCCCGGTGAACCGCCTCGCGCTGCTCATCGCGCTGCCGCTCATGATCGCGCTGCCCGAAGCGGGTTTCGCGCAGGCGGCCACGCCCGTTGCACAAGCCGCGGCGGTTGCGCAAGCCGCAGCCCCGCTCGCGCAGGACGGCATCCTGCCCGCGCTCTCCGTGCAGACCGCGCCCGGCGGCGGCCAGACCTACTCGCTGACGCTGCAGATCCTCCTGTTGATGACGGTGCTCACGCTGTTGCCGGCGCTGCTCCTCAGCATGACCTCGTTCACGCGCATCGTGATCGTGCTCGCGATCCTGCGTCAGGCGATCGGCTTGCCGCAGACACCGCCGAACCAGGTGATGATCGGCCTCGCGCTGTTCCTGACGTTGTTCGTGATGGGGCCGACGATCAACGACTCGTACCAGAACGGCATCAAGCCGTATCTCGACGGCCAGGCGCAGGGCGAAGTCGCGTTCGACAAGACCGTCGGGCCGCTCAAGGCGTTCATGCTGCGCCAGACGCGCGACAGCGACCTGGCGATGTTCCAGAAGATCGCGAACGCGCCCGATTTCAAGAGTCCCGAGGACGTGCCGCTGACGGTGCTCATCCCCACGTTCATCACCAGCGAGCTCAAGACCGCGTTCCAGATCGGCTTCCTGATCTTCATTCCGTTCCTGATCATCGATCTCGTCGTCGCCAGCGTTCTGATGTCGATGGGCATGATGATGCTCTCGCCGATGCTGGTCTCGCTGCCGTTCAAGATCATGCTGTTCGTGCTGGTCGACGGCTGGTCGCTCCTGATGGGCACGCTCGCCGGGAGCTTCGCATGACATATCTAAATCCGGTACCGGACTTTGGATTTAGATATTGGAGCTTCGCATGACGCCCGAGACGGTCATCACCGTGGGCCAGCAGGCGCTCACGCTCACGACGCTGCTCGCGGCGCCGCTCCTGATCGCGGCCCTGGTTGTCGGTCTCGTCGTCGGCATGATCCAGGCCGCGACCCAGATCAACGAGATGACGCTGAGCTTCATCCCGAAGCTCGCAGTGCTGGTCGCAGCGATCTTCATCGCCGGGCCGTGGATGCTCAAGACGATGGTTGGCTACACCCGCCAGCTGTTCGAGAGCATTCCGGGGATGCTGGGCTGACGTCATGATCACGCTGCAGGGAGCAGACATCGTCGGATTCGTGCAGAGCGTGCTCTGGCCATTCCTGCGCTGCATCGGCCTGTTCCTCGTGGCGCCGATGTTCGGCGCCGCCGTCGTCCCGGCGCGCATCAAAGTGATCCTCGCGCTGATGCTCGGCTTCCTGCTCGCACCGCTCGCCGCGCCCGCGACGACGGTCGAGCCGCTCGGCGGCCACATGATGCTGCTCTCGGCGAGCCAGGTCCTGATCGGCGTCGCCATGGGCTTCGCCATCCAGATGGTGTTCGAAGCGCTGACGCTCGCGGGCCAGACGATCGCCAGCACGATGGGCCTCGGCTACGCGACGCTCCTCGATCCGCAGCGCGGCGCATCCGTTCCGGTCGTCAGCCAGTTCCTGCTCGTGCTCGGCTTGCTGCTGTTCCTCGCGATCGACGGCCACCTGGTCGGGATCGAGCTCCTCGCACA
>Ga0187894_10007144_pt1 | contig 10665 bp, 13 predicted proteins | sample GBC1701081metaG_FD_136650 | JGI IMG/M metagenome (GOLD analysis project Ga0187894, IMG submission 136650) | White microbial mat communities from a lava cave in the Kipuka Kanohina Cave System on the Island of Hawaii, USA - GBC170108-1 metaG ... | reverse complement strand
GGCTTTAGCCATCTTTCGCCCCCTAAACGGGGCTGAAAATTGGATTAGACCATCAGTTCCCAACCGTGAACGGTTGGGCTAATGGAAAAAAAAGTAAGATTCCTATCCTTGATTGACATTAATAGAGGAATTAGAACCACTCGCAACCAGAATTGGCGGAGTTCTTGATGATCGTGCCGGAACCCATGAAATGAGACGCATATTTAATCTGGCAGGTGGCAACCGATCACTCGATATGCTTTGGGGCGGTATAGGACAATGGCACGGATAAGACTGAGTTGTGGATGAAATGCGCGTCAGCATTGACGCTTTAGAGGTACGCAATGACGCTCTGCGCGGTGCGGGGAATTTCGCGGCGGCGATGCGGGCGTTGGAGATTTATTACTCCGTCGGGTTCAAGCCGAAAGTCTTGATGAGGGTTACATCACAGAGTTTGCCCGATTTGGAAGAGTTGATTTGCCTCTTGATTGAAAAGAAATTTACGCGCATCAACCTCAACGGCTTTCGCCCAATCGGACGCGGGCGCACGCATTGGGAACTGATGGTCAACACAGACGACGTGCGCGAAACTTTGAAGCGAGTTCAAAGCTCTAATTTTCAAGCTCCAAGTTCCGAAGATGAAAATCCGCAATCCGCAGTCGAGCTGCGGTGTCGGTTCTTTCCTGAACATCATGCCGAACGGCGATGTTTTTCCGTGTCATATTTTGACTGACAGAGAGTTTCTTTGCGGCAATCTGCGCGAACAAAGTCTGGTTGAAATTTGCAGTCGAAAAGGTTTGTTGGGCAAATTGTCCGCGCTCAATTTTCGAGAGTTGGCGAAAGAAGATTCGCGGCTTTCATCTCTGACAAATCAAGAAATCTGTATGGGCAATGTCTATGCAAAAACAAGGTCTTTGCCTGTTTGGAGAAACAGTCTTTCATTTCAACCAGCCCACACAAAAAGGCACTGACTATTTACCTTTGCCTAGAATCAGTTGTTTCAGCAAACTGCTTGCACTTTCCAATCTAAAACGCCAGTGGATCAGTTCGTAAGAATCATCATCAAGTGCTTCCCATATTTTTAACCAAGAGCATGCGGCTTCTTTGTCTTTTTGCGCCATCAATAATTCCATGTTTGCATCGCACATTGCACGGAATTCGCTGATGTGAAGCCGTTTGCGTTTTGTTAACGGTTTGATTAACTCTTTAGCTTCATCAACCTGTTTTCGTTTTAGGCAAAGTTTAGCAATGCTGACGGTTGCAAAAAGATAATCGGGATGCTCTTGGTGAAGCTTTCGGAAAATTTCTTCAGCTTCTTCTTCGCGTTTTTGCATCATGTAGGACGCGCCTAAATTGAAAAGCAAACTTGGATATGTAGGTTCAATTTCCAAAGCCTGTTTGAGATATATTTCCGCAGGTTTCGGGTTTCTTTCCATTAATGCCTCGTGCGCTTTTATCATCAACTTCTCTGCTTTTGGCGAAAGTCTTGTTATTTCAGGCTCCGTATAAATCTCATAGCATATGAGCATGATTTCGCGCCATTCTCCTTGAATCTACATTTTCACGGTTTCGTCTTCAATGATGCCTTCCTGTGAAAGAATCATTGCGGCTTCGTTACGGAGTTTGTCAGTGCCACGCTTGCTGAAAGCAAAGCCGCGAAGTGCTTCAAGCGATGCAGGAGTTTTAGCCATCGAAGCAAGCCGAAAAGCAAACTCACAACCCACGTTATCGCAACGGTCGAACAAAGCAGGCAAGAGTTTTTCTATCTCGGAATGTTGATGCAAAAACTTTTGTGATGCCTCTGTCATAGCGTTGTCACCTTTACGACGCAATGCCAATTCAGCTAAACGAGCAAGTTCTTCAACCGTCTTCTTTGTCACCCATTGACTCAAAGGATAAGCATAAGGCGCGTTTCTTTCACCGTGGGTTTTCGCAATTCGTCCATGTTCTCTCTTGCGAAACCGAAACCTGGCGAGGCTTTCAAACATTGCTCCCACAAATCACGCGCATCTTTTTCTTTACCCAAACGACACAAAGCAAAAGCAGTTAAATGAGGAAGAAGCGGCTCGTGACATTCTTCAACTAAACTTCTGCGCTTTGCATCTTCAAAGATTTCTATAATCGCCGAATCGTCGCCCAAATAGCTGAATGCTTCCGCTTTCTTAATCGCAATTTCAATGTGTTTTGTTTCTACTTTTTTGAGACGCACCGCAACATTATGTGCTTCTTGTTCACGTCCGGCCAAAAACAGAAAACGAGTAAGATTTGAAAGCGCGTGCGCGTTTTCCGAATCTGTTTTCAAAACCAGATTTGCTTCTTCAATTGCTCTTTCGGCTTGGTCATCGAAGAAAAGCATCTGGCTGAGGTTATTACGTGCAGACACAAAATCAGGAACACGCAACAAAAGTTTTTCTGCCGCTGTAATGCCTTTTTTGATTTCGCCGTTTTCCAATGCTACTTGTATGTCTTCATGTAAGACAGCCATCTCAAGCATTTCGTTTTCAGTAAGACCGTAATCGCCCCAATGCTTTTTTAGTTCTTCCTCAATCTTTCGTGCGGTTTCGCGTGCGTGTTCTGCGTCTTCATGTTCAGGATAAAGCGAAAGAAAACGCTCGAACATAAAGAAGGATTTTGCAATCCGCATATTGATAAGATAAGAACCTGCAAGCGATTTCAAAAGCAAATCATCTTCGGGCATGAACTTAACCAGACGTTCGCAAACTTCTTGATGTCCTTGCATGTCTCTCAGTTCAAAGTTTACGTTGGCTAGTTCTGTCAAAACTTCGGGTTGATTCGGAAAACGCTTGTCCAACTCTTGTAATATCTCTCGTGCTTCAAGAAAACTTCCTCGTTCCATTAAATCCGTAGCTCTGTTCATTCGCTCGATGAACTTGTAGATGGAAGGCTCTCGCCGTTGAAAAGATTTTTTCTTGATATGACGCTTTCTGCTTTTAGGCATCATTGTCTCCGTCTGATGTTATTTTGTGGTAAGTCCTAAATCTAAACCTTTCCTTCTAAAAACTCACGGCGTCTTTTTTCGGGAAATTTTTCAATCGCATAACGCAACATTGTTCGCGGCATCTGTTTGTAGTGTTCTTTCAAAAAAGTTTCTTCTGTTTCCAAATCACGATTACCTATTTCGCGCAACATCCAGCCAACAGCTTTGTGAATCAAATCTGCTTTGTCGTTTAGCAGGATTTTTGAAATTGAGAGCGTCTCAGCGAAATCTTTTTTTCCGATGAAATGTTGTGTTGAGATAATTGCAATGCGGCGTTCCCACAAAGATTTCGATTTTACGAGTTTGTATAAAACCTTTCTCTCTTTGTCCCATAACCACGCACCAACAATGTGCGGTGCGCTCGCGTCAACCAAATCCCAATTGTTTATCTGCGAAGTATTTTTCAAATAAAGGTCAAAGATTTTCTTTTTTGTTTTCTCATCGCCTTTTTGAAACAGGCGAAGAAAAAATAAAAGCCCAAGCATTCTTTCTTCGTGATAAACGGATTGAAGAAGTTCAAAAGATTCTTCAATCGTGATTACAGGAAACTCTTTGACCAATGCCCGTAAGAGAGGAATCTGAATGCCTAAAAATTTATCGCCCTCGCCGTATTCGCCTTTTCCTGTTTTGAAAAACCTTTGCAGGATTATTGCTTTTTCGGGATTAGAGGCTTCGCGCAGTTTCGATTGAATTGTTTTTAGGGTTTTCATACGCTTCTTATTTCTTTTGTAATAAAACGGCGTCCGTTACGAGTTTGCCGCGCGATGCGGCTAAAGTTTTTCCATCGGGCGAAAGCGTGACGTAACTGAAAGTTTCAGGCTTGAGAGTTAAAAACGATTTAGGTTCGCCCCCGCTTATTTGTTGAATCCAGATTGTTGATTGAGAATCACGTTTTGTGTCCGTATCATTGTAGAGCAAGCCTTTTCCGTCCGCAGTCCACAAAAGGTAAGTGTTCGGCGAAATATCAAAAAGATGAACCGTATCACCGCCTGCAAAGGGTTTTACAACTACCTTTGTCTTGTTCTGTGACTTGTCGTAAACCGTGTGTGCAACAAATTTGCCGTCAGGCGATATGGCAAAAAGCTCAACTATTTCTTCGGATAATTTTGTTATCTCTCCGCCTTCGATTGAGACTTGACCCAAACGCCAATGTGCATCTTTGTAAAACGAGACCAGAACGGTTTTGCCGTCAGGCGCAATGTGTGGGCGTCTTATATCGCCACCCTTATCAACCAGGATTTTTGGATTGCGTCCGTCAATATCCATTCGCCAGAGTTTCAAATCGCCTGTTCTTCTTGAAATAAAAACAATGTAGCGACCATCGGGCGAAACCGCCGGGTCTGTATCTCTTGAATCGTCGGGCGTCAGTTGTACGGGGTTGTTACTTTCGTTGTTTGTAATCCAGATATGCGGCTTACTGTTGTCAGTTGCCGCGTAAACAATACGCCTGTCAGGCGTCCAACTGATTTGTGATGTGACGTTTGGTTCAGCAGTTATCTTTCGCGGATTGTTTGGCTGGTCTAATGGTAATAGCCAGATGTCTTGCAAACTGTATCGTTGTGCCGTTCCGATTGTTTTACCGTCATTGCTAACACTCAAATTGAAGTAATAACTTAAATCGTTTGTAAGGCGCGTGATTTCGCCATCGGGATAAGAGGCAAACCAGAGTTGAGCCAGATTCGATTCCGGGTCGGTTGCGTTCATCACAAAACCGCTTTTGCCATTTAAGAAAGATATAGCCCAGATTTTCCCTACTCGCGGTTTGGTAATGTGCCTGACCTCGCCTCCATCTACGGGTATCTCAACCACAGACCAAACTTCTTTGTTCTCTTCTTTACCGATGCGTGCACAAAATATCTTCTTCTCATCGGGCGACCATTGGGCTGAAATAAAATGAAACAGACTTTCCTCTACCATCAAAACCTTCTCATTACTTCCGTTTGCAGAATCTATGGAAGAGAGAATTACTTTGTTTCGCTCCGCTTCGGCGCGTAAAATCAAAACTCTTTTGCCATCCGGGGAAAAACCTCCTAAGCCCCATAGGTTGTCGTAAATTATCTGAGGCTGTTGCCCGCCAACAAGCGGAACGCGGTAGAGCGTCCCGAAATCTTCGCCTCGCTTTGCCGTAACGTAATAGACGTTATCGCCGTCGGGCGTGACATTCAAGCCCCAGCAATAAACGGACTGTGGCGGCATCAACAAAACAGAGGTTTTATTACCGATTCGCCGCATCCACACCGCACGGTCACCGTTATCCTCCATCGTAACGTAAACAATTGACTTTCCGTCGGGCGTGACATGGGCAATCAAAACATTACCCGTGTTTGAAAGTTTGCTAAGAGTCAGTTCTTCCATCCTCAGAAACGGCGAAGATTTGCCTGCAATTAAGTAATAGTAAATAAGAAACGCGCCCGAAACTAAAATTAACCCTGCAACAAATCCGCTGACGATATAAAAATTTCGCTTGCCTTTTTGAATTGTCTGCGGTGCGGGCAAGGCTTTTAGCTCTACTGTTTCTAATCTTTGTTGTGGTGGTGTTGTGTGAAAATCGTCATCGTCAATCTCTTCTTCTTCCTCAATGATTATCTCTTGCCGTCGTTTTGTAGCGATAACAATTTCATCACTATGGTCGGGAAGAGTGACTACGTCGGCAACAAATTTATAACCGCGTTTCGGGATGGTCTGAATAAAGAGGCTTGTTCCTGTCGTTTCGCCCAGAGCTTTTCTGAGCATATGAACGCCTGTCTTTAAGTTGGATTCTTCAACAATTGTGTCTTGCCAGACGGCTTCCATCAACTCGTCTTTTGTCAGAACCTTTCCGCTGTTCTGGACAAAGACCACAAGCATATCGAAAACCTTGTGCGTAAGATGAACAGGTTCTTCGCCCTTGAGCAAAAGCCTTTCATCCGTATCAATTTTGAAGTCACCAAATGTATAAAATCGCTCTGACTGTGAATTCATTTCCGCAAAATATCGTTAAAAATGCTAAGTATCGGGAATTTTACCGTTTTTTTACCGCTTTCCAACCGTTCTTTAAGGACATTAACCCTGATGCCCGCTAACCTTAGGCACATTGAAAGTACGTATCGAACAAAACAGTTGGTTCATATAAACACTGTGAACGAATTTTAACTTGAGTCTTAAAACTCGGCAATCGAATTTTAATTTTCAAACATTTTAGAGAGGAAAAATGGAACACAGCTTAATGTCAAATGGTTATCGCGCAGAATCAAACCCAATGATTATCGCCTCTTTGTTGTTCGCCAATCCGGCAACAACTCAGGCGGATATGAATCAACCCCGGAAGCGTATTGAATTTGCACCGAATAAAGTAACTGTTAAGGTCAAAGGCGAGTTGCTCGATACACATACAGTTCATGAGTACGCCTTGAGCGGAAAGGCAGGTTGTGTGTTACACATTCAGTTGATGGCATCCGAAAATTTTACTTTTTCGCTTGTATCGCCCGAATCCAGATTCGTTTCCAACTGTAACAAAAAAGAGTGGTCAGGCAATCTGCCTGTTACAGGCACCTACTATTTGTATGTCAGTCGCAAAGGCGCAAGCGAAGATTCTTATCAACTTGAGGTAAGCGTCTTCTAAATGCTGATAGATGCAAACGGGAAACCCGACAATGAAAATCAAACGCAGAAAAAGAATCGTAATAGAAACAACCGAACTAACGGTTATAAAACGCGGCGGGCATTCAGTTGATGATGTCGTTTGCCCGAACTGTGGAATACACTTTCATTCCAATAACGCTGCACTGCTAAACAACAGTTCTGTCGCACGTGAGGTTGAAGCTTATTCGATAGCTCAACTTCCCCCTGCAACAGACCATGAATGCGATGAACAAAGTGACACGCAATATTGTGACCGACAGTAAATAAAAAACTTTTTTGTAGAGAGCAGATGAAAATATTAACGATTTTTTTTGTACTGTGTTTATTGGCATTGGTTTCTTTTGGTTGTAAGTCGTCAGCCAAACCTGCGCCTGAAAAGTATGTAGGCAATTGGCAAGGTCAGGATGGTACGACCATTTCAATTCAAAGCGACGGAACAGGCAGTTTCAAAGCAGGCTCGAAAAAAGTCACAGGCGGAACTGCGGAATTTGACGACACTACAAAAACTTTGACGATTTCTTTGTTCGGAATCAGCGAAACATGGAAGATTGACCAAGAACCAAATGACAATGGTGAAATGAAACTCGACGGAGTGGTGTTTCGTCGTAAATAAAATCTCTTCTGTCAATAAAGAAAGGAAAACTGTTATGAGTCCAACAACTACTGCATTGTTAATTTGCGCGGGTGAAGGCTTATTGATAATTGCGCTTTGTTTGCCATTGGCTTTACAAAAAATTAAGCCGAACGGCTTGTATGGCTTTCGTACTCCGAAGACGCTTTCCAATGAAAAGATTTGGTACGAAGCGAATCGCATTGCCGGAATTGATTTATCTATCGCAGGCGTGCTGACCATATTTACTGCGATTGCCCTGTTTCCCTTATCGGCGTTTCTAACCGACAAACAAACAGTTACGGTGATGGTAATTGTAACGATTGGTTCTTTGGCAGGGGCTGTAATTCATAGCTTTTTTGCACTGAGAAAGTTGTGAGATAAAAGCATTTTTTGATGTACAAATCATATCAAACAACAACAGAATAAAAATCCGTTCTGAAACCTAAAAGGAGAAAACGAATCTACGAAATGAACTTGAAAAATAAGCTTAGCGGAATTCTCGCATTACTGATGGTTTTTACTTTGATTCTTGCTTGCTCATCCGACGAAACAGACAAAGCCAATGGGTTGTCAACGAAGTGAATAAATCTGTTGAGGAAGGAAATAAGAACTACGAAGCGGGCGTTAAGAAGATGGTCGAAATGGAAGAAATGGTTCCCAAAATTCATAGTGAAGCAGATTTGGAATCCGCCCGTGCCATCGCAAAAGAATGTATGCCTCTTTTGGATAAAGCCAGAGATGCCTACAAAGCTGTCGGTGATAAATTTACCGAAGCAAGCAACGTAAAAATCAACGACAAACTTAAAGAGTATTACAGCACAAAGGGTAAAAAGTTTGCCAAGCGTTCGGAGATGGCGATAACGCTTAAAGAAGAACCACAGGCTTTGATTGATAGCAAAGGGAAAAAAGAGTATGAAGAAAAAGCCGCTAAGGTCGTCGAAAAAGTAAAAGCATTACAGAAAGAGGCGGATGAACTGGCTGAAAAGGCTAAGAAAATTGAAAGCGACAACAAAGACATTATTAAAAGCTAGTGTTCAGTCAAATTTCAATTGACGGACGAGGTCAGAACCGCCTTGACTGAACACTAGTAAGTCCGTTTTAGCACTTCCAATAAAAAAGCGTGAAGATAAAAATCAACACGCTTCTTTTTTTTCTTCTTTTTTCCTATTGTTGAGGCGGGTCTTTTTTCACAGGTTCTTTTTGCGGCGGATCATCTTCGACAATATCATCTTCGACAACCTTAACTTCCGTTCCGAATTTTTGATAACTCTTAAAACGAATTTCGTTTCGTGATTGTTGTGTCTGTCCGTAATAACGCACGGTCAATTGTACATCTGCGCTTATCGGCAAAAGAAATTTCTGGTCGCTGATAACAACCCAATCATAATCAATCGTTCGGCTGGCAGCGCGCACGGGAAAATCCTTGGGAATTTCCGTTGCCGTTGTTTCCACGCGAAGCACGCGAAAGTTTTCGCGGTCAATCCAGATGCGCCCTTTGAATCCGGCAATCGTCGAATCAACAAGAATCGCACGCGAAACTATATTTTGTTTTGAGTTCTCTTTTCTAACTTCAAATTCGTAAACAATTGTCTTTCGTCCGCGCAAAACATCCGAATCCGCCAGCGAAAAAGTTGTCTTGCTCTCAGCACCAAATATGTCTTTCAAAATAGAAACATATTCGCCCGTCGAGGTTGTACCGCCCAAGTTTTGAAAGTTTCCTGCGCCCGGTTCTTTCTCGTTTGGCGGAACACCGTTTACCGCCAAGAGTCTGTAATTCTCGCCTTTTTCCGCGCTGTAACTGACAGCTAAGATAAGATGGTCGTCCGTTTGCCAGTTGCTCCCGCCACGTGCGTAAGAACGCTTAATAAGTTGCTTAACAATAAAATCGGGCATCTCGCCTGCGGCTTTCAGGTTTTCTTCGCGGGCTTTTGACAAAACTTCCGCGCCCTCTGTTTCAGTAGGCTTCACATAAACCGTAGGGTTTGCGCGGCGGCGGTCTGCCTCTTCCAAAGCGCGGCGAAGCAAAGAATCGCTCCCGCTTTTCGTGGTCGTCAAAGATTTCAAACCATCGGTCACAACAAATGAAATTCCGCGACGACGAACCGTTTCAATCAATTCCTCTTTTTTGGACGGATTTTTTGGAATCTGATTAAGAAGCTGAACATATTCCTGTTGTGTTAATGGTTTTTCCTGAGCGTTTGCATTCGTTATAAAAACAAAAAACACCGCCGATAATAAAAGGCATATAAAACTTATTTTCAATATTCGGTAATTCATAAAAATCATTGTCGTTTTTTAGGTAAATCTTTTTTCTCGTTAATTTTCGGTAGGTTAATTAAGTCAAAAGGATTTCTTACCATAACAGGAAGATTTTTAATTTGCTCAATCTTAACAGGAACGCCAAGTTGCGCTTCAACAGTTCCTATTACCTCTTGCTCAACGATTGTAATATCACCCATTACTTCCCCAACCTTCAATATTACTGAAAATGTTATCAGTTCACTACTTTCCACATTTAACTCTTTTTCTGTGTATGTCTGAAATCCATTGGCTTCAATTTGTAATGAATAGTTACCTGCTTCTGATTTAGACGAGATAAAACTTCCCTCATCATCCGTTATCAAAATCAACACTTTCTTTGTATTTTCATTAGTAATTACAACTTTAGCCTCTGGAATAACAGCTCCCATTTCATCAAATACCGTTCCCTTGATAATTGCAAATTCGTTTTGTGTATTAGATGAAACTGTTCGTGTAATTTCTATTTGTGGTTTCGTAGCATTGCTGCTTTTTGTCTCTTGTCCGAAAGCTGTGAGCGTCAATCCGAACAAAGCCGGGAGAAAAACTCCTAGGCGCATTTTCAGACAACGACGCAGAGCCTTTAATCCGACGGGACAATCTTGTGTTAATACCGTTCCGTCAGAGCGGCGATAAAACCGGGCGCACAATCTTCCTTCCGTATTTCGGATTAAATCTTCGGCTTCACGCCGCGTCATCGCAGAGATGTTGTAAACGTGAAGATTACATTGCTGACAGAAACGCTTGTTGTCGTCACCTTTCATCGCATCCCAAGATGCCGGACAAGGCGAAGATACGCGCATTTTATCAATAAGACTTTCGGGCTGGTTGGAAATCATTGCTTTACTTCTTTATTAAAAATTAGAAAGACGTACTTTCGATGTTTTCAGTTTCGTTCGGTTGCCTTATGAGGTTTTTTCGTGCCTTTACACGGGATATTATAAAAAGCCGCCTAAATACTCTGTAATCTAAATTATTTGTAACTGATTAGGTCATCAACCAACCGTCGAAAAGGGCGTTCATATTTGTAGCTCACAATGCTAATCGCGGGACTGATGATTCGCGGCATCGGAGTTATCGAAGATAACGACATACTTTTTCAGTTTGATTTTTATGAATTTTCAGTTTGATTTTTATGTCGCCATTTTCAACGGCT
>Ga0187894_10007143_pt1 | contig 10665 bp, 10 predicted proteins | sample GBC1701081metaG_FD_136650 | JGI IMG/M metagenome (GOLD analysis project Ga0187894, IMG submission 136650) | White microbial mat communities from a lava cave in the Kipuka Kanohina Cave System on the Island of Hawaii, USA - GBC170108-1 metaG ... | reverse complement strand
CACGAGCGCCGCGACGAGCAGGACGCCCAGGATCGCTTCATGGCGCAGCAGCAGGGATCTGAGGGCCTGGGTCATGGGACGAGACTCCGGCGCCGCCGCGCCATGTCGGCGAGCACCGTAGCGAGGATCAGGAGGCCCAGCACCGCGCGCAGCCAATAGGCCGAGACATTGAGGAAGATCAGCGCCGAGCCGATGCAGGCGAAGAGGATCGCGGCGAGCGTCGAGCCGATCACCGTGCCGGTGCCGCCGAGGATCGAGACGCCGCCGATCACCGCCGCGGTGATCACGGTGAGCTCGAGATTGGGCGGCACGGTCGACTGGATGACCTGCAATTGCGTGGCGAAGAGCAAGGCCGCGATGCCGGCGAACAGCCCATGCAGCGCGAAGACGAGGACGCAGGTGCGCTCAGGGCTCAGCCCCGAGGCGCGCGCCGCTTCGGCATTGCCGCCGACCGCATAGATCGAGCGCCCGGTCGCCGAATAGCGCATCCATAGCGCCATGACGATCGTGAGGATCACCATGAAATAGACCGGCGCCGGAATGCCGAAGAGCCGCGCCTGGGCGATGAAGAATCCGGGCGGCATGCCGGTGATCCAGGTGCCGCCGGTCAGGCTGATGAGCCCGCCTTTGAGGATCGACAGCATGCCGAGCGACGCCACGATCGAGGGTACGCGCATATAGGCGATGAGCGCGCCTAAGAAGGTGTTGATGACGATGCCGACCAGGATCGGCACGATCCACGCGATCCAGATCGGATAGCCCTGGACCGCGAGCGTCCCGGCGATGGTGGCGAGCACGCCGATGAGCGAGCCGACCGAGACGTCGATATGGCCGGAAATGATGACCATCGCCATGCCGATCGCCGCCACCGCGATATAGGCATTGCCGGAGAAGATGCTGGTGAGGTTGGTGTCGGAGAGGAAGCGCGGATTGTAGAGGCCGACGACGATGAACAGCACCACGATGGCGGCGAGGACGACGATCTCCTGGCCATAGGCTTCGAAGAGACGCGCGAAATAGGCGGGGCGCCGCCGCGGCAGGGCGACGTCGCTCATGCCGCCTCCTCCGCTTGCGCCAGCGTCATGGCGGCGCCGACCGTTTCGGCCGTGGCATCCTTGCGCGCGATCTCGGCGACGATGCGCCCGCCATTCATCACCAGCACCCGGTCGCTCATGCCGAGCACTTCCGGCAATTCGCTCGAGATCATCAGGATGGCGAGGCCGCTTTGCGCCAGCTTCGACATCAGCGCATGGATCTCCGACTTGGCGCCGACATCGATGCCGCGCGTCGGCTCGTCCATGATGAGGATCCGGGGTTCGGCGGCGAGCCACTTGGCGAGGACGACCTTCTGCTGGTTGCCGCCCGAGAGCTGGCGCGCCGCCTGTCCGGGACCCCGCGCCCGGATGCTCAGGCGCTTGATGAAATCGCGCGCCAGCCGGTCTTCGGCGCCGCGATCGACGATCGCCCCGCGCGCCAGCTTCTTGAGCACGGTGAGCGAGATGTTTTCGGCAATGGTCTGCGGCCGCACCAGGCCCTGCAGGCCGCGGTCCTCAGGCACATAGGCGATGCCGAGATCGCGCGCCTGGCTCGGCGACTTGATATGGACCGGCTTGCCGTCGATGAGGATCTCGCCCGACGTCTTGGGCGTGATGCCGAAGATGGTGAGCGCCGTCTCGGTGCGCCCCGAGCCGACGAGGCCGGCCAACCCGACAATCTCGCCGGCGCGCAAGGTGAAGGAGATATTGCGCACCCCTTTGCCATGCGACACGTCGCGAAGCTCGAGCCGCGGCGGTCCGATCTTCGCCTCTTCCTTGGGGAAGAGCTGGTCGATCGAGCGCCCGACCATCATGGCGACCAGCGAGCGCTCGCTGACGTCCTTGATATCCTTCGTGCCGACATGGTTGCCGTCGCGCAGCACCGTCACCCGGTCGGCGAGCGCGAAGATCTCCGGCAACTTGTGGCTGACATAGACGATGCCGACACCCCTGTCGCGCAGGCGCCGGATGATGGTCATCAATTGCTGGACGTCGGCTTCGGCGAGCGACGCGGTGGGCTCGTCCATGATGACGACGCGGGCATTCTGCGACAGCGCCTTGGCGATCTCGATGCGCTGCCGGTTGGCGACCGAGAGGGATCCGACCTTGGTATCGACATCGAGATGATGCGAATCGAGATCGTCCAGCAGCCGGCGCGAGCGCTCGCGCATTTGCGCCCAGTCGAGACCGCCCCAGCGATTGCGCGGCGCGTGATTGAGGAAGATGTTTTCGGCGACCGAGAGCTCGGGGAAGAGCAGCAGCTCCTGATAGACGATGGCGATGCCGGCTTTCACCGCCTGGCCGGGATTGGCGAATTTCACCGCCTCGCCGCCGATCCGGATTTCGCCTTCATCCGGCGCATGCACCCCGGCGATGATCTTGATGAGGGTCGATTTGCCGGCACCGTTCTCGCCGAGCAGCGCATGCACCTCACCCGGCCTGACGTCGAAATCGACCGCATTGAGGACGCGCACCCCGACGAAGGATTTGGAGATGCCTTTGAGCTCGACCAGCCCGGTCATGGCCGGCTTCTCTCGCCGGCGCGGCCATGATCATGGTGAGTACATTTAATCAGGCTTATTGCCGTGATGGCGGAAAGCAAGACCTGAGCGATCCCGAGGGATGGCGTATGTGAACCGGCTCCGATGCCCGGCATACCTCGTGTCCTCCCACCCCGGATTCGCCGATTTTCTTGATTTTCCGCGGGACAATCCGGGATCGCCGCGAAGGACTTTGGGGCAAGGCCTGGCATTGCCTCGAGACCCCGTTGTGATTAAGATTGAACAATGATGAGCAATTATGGTCAAGCCATGAATCGCAATCATCTGACAAAGCGCGTGAGCGCCTGCTCACCCCCATGATCATCGATCATCATCATGGATGAGAGCGAGCGCCACCGCCTCATCCTCGATGCGCTGAAGGAGCGGCCTTTCGCAACGGTGAAGGACCTGCTCGATGTCCTGAGAGTGTCGCCCGCCACCATTCGCCGCGACATCGCCAAGCTGCATGGCACGGGCAATGTGCGCAAGGTTTTCGGCGGCATCGCCGCGGCCGAGCACGATTCATCGCCCGAGCGCCTGGCCGCGCGTCCCTTCGAGGAGAACCGCATGCTGGCGGTCGATGCCAAGCGCGCCATTGCGCGCGAGGCGGAAGCCCTGGTGCGCGACGGCGATGCCCTCATCATCCATGGCGGCACCACGTGCTATCTTTTCGCGCTTAGGCTCGCGCGCCGCAATGTGAAGATCTACACCAACTCCATGCCGCTCGCGGCGCGCCTGTGGGAGGACGGCTCCTGTCATTTGACCCTCGCCGGCGGCGAGCTCTATCGCGAGCCCGGCATCATCTATGCCCAAGGCTCAGGCCCGCCCGATTTCTATGCCTCGAAGCTGTTCCTCGGCGCGCAGGGCATCGGTCCCAACGGCATCATGGAGTCGCATCCGTTGATCGCGCGCGAGTCGGAACGATTGCTGTCCCGCGCCGACGAATTGGTGCTGCTTGCCGACAGCCGCAAATTCGCGATCCGCACCCGCTATGCCGTGCTGCCACTGTCGCGCATCTCGACCCTCATCACCGATGACGGCCTGTCGGCCGAGCACGCAAGGATGCTGGAAGACGCCGGCATCCGCACCATCATCGCCAAGGTGGGCAAGGATGTGGTCGAGTAACCGCCACTCTCAAACCGTCATCCCGACGAAAGTCGCTATCGGATTCACACAATTAATCCTTCCCCCTTGCGGGGAAGGTGGCTATCCGGCCTTGGGCCGGATAGCCGGATGGGGGGTGCCGCAAGAACAGTGTCGATGGCCTGAACATCTGAGCGCCTCAGTCTTGACGCATCACTTTCTAGTTTTCTGGAGTTTCGTTCGTTGCGCCACCCCATCCGGCGCTTCGCGCCACCTTCCCCGCGCTTCGCGGGGGAAGGAAGAAGATGTGCATACGATAGCGGCTTACGCCGGTATGACGAGAAGAGAGAGCGTTCGTTTTACTTCTTCACCGGTATCCAGATCTCGAAGCCGCCGAGACCGGTATGGGGATCGAATTTCGCGTCATAGCGCTCGAAGCCCGGTGCGTCCGCGGCCTCGTATTCCGATTGCGGCAGCCAGCTGTTCCAGATGGCGTTCATCGTGCCGCGGATGGTCGAGATGTGCCCTTGATGCGCGAACACCGCATAGAGATGCTGCGGCAGGCGCAACCGCGCAAAATCCTTCGGCAGATCGGAGAAGTCGGCGACTTCGACGCCGGTCATGTAATCCATAACGCCGTTGTCGTCGGTATTGTAGAAGACGCCATAGGCGACATTGCCGATCTGGCCGGGGACATGGCCGATATGCGGCTGGAACTGCTGCCATTGCGAGGGGATGGCGGCGCTCGACGCATGCGTATAGCGTTCGCTCGGTCCGGCGATGAGCAGCGTCTTGCCGGTTACGATGCGCGGCGGCTGCAAAGTGGTGGGCGGTGTATCGTTCATGGCAATGGGCTCCACGAGTTGGATGATGTCGAGGATGCGTCCTTGACGCAGCTGTTCCGGCGTCAGGCCGAACTGGTCGCGGAAGGCGCGGGTGAAGGCTTCGTGGGAGCCGTAGCCCGCCTCGAGAGCGACGGTGAGAATGTCGGGGGCGCCCTGGCCGAGCTTCTTCGCCGCCTCGCTCAGGCGCCGCGCTTTGGCATAGGCGATGACCGACATGCCGGTCGCCGCCGCGAAAGCGCGCGTCATATGATAGCGCGAGACGCCGCCGACCGCCGCCACCTCGTCGAGGGAGATGTCCTGGGCGAAGTGGCTTTCGACGAACCAGAGCGCTCTTTCCGCGGGATTCATGGCAATCCTCACAAAGCCTGGCCGGCATCATGCCCGCTCAGGCAAGCGCTTGTTTGACCGATATTGCGCTTTTTTCCAATTCGATCCACCGCTTGCGGCTTAGGTCGACGGCGATGGACCTTGGTCCAACTATATTGGCGAGTTGGGTGAAGGTTTAATGCGGCAAGGTCTCGACGGTTGCCGAAAGAGAAACTGACAATGATCCCACTCGCATTGTCCATTGTCAGTGCCGCATTGCTTCCGGGGCTGGGGGCAATGCCGGTCGCCGAGACCCTGCCGCGGAATCGGCGAAGGGCATGTATCGGTCCGGTTTCCGCCATGGCTTCGCCGGGCTCATGCCCGTGGCCCGGCGCCTTTTCGTGAGTTATCCTTGCGCCTGCTGTCGGGCATTCCGCCCTTGATGGACATATCCGATGTCGACAAGACTTCCGAATACCCTTCCGGCCATCGATGCCCCAGCCGGATATCGCCGGCGCGACGTTGTTCTCGGTGCCGCGGCATTGACGGCGAGCGCCCTCATGCCGATGACGGCAAAGGCGCAATCCATCTCTCCGTCCGCAGCCAGGCCGATTGCCCAGGAAGCCTATATCTATGGCTTCCCGATGGTGGACAGCTATCGCGTCCAGTATTCCTATTTTGTCGATCAGGGCGGACCCGAATTCAAGGCGCCGTGGAACACCATTTTCAACAATGCGCGCGTCTATACGCCCGACGACAAGGCTATCCAGACGCCGAATTCGGACACGCCCTATTCCTATGTCGGCGCCGATCTCAGGGCCGAGCCTTTGGTGTTCACGGTGCCGGAGATCGAGAAGGACCGCTATTATTCGCTCCAGTTCATCGACATGTACACCTTCAATTTCGCCTATGTCGGCAGCCGCGCCACCGGAAATGCGGCGGGAAATTTCCTCCTCGCCGGCCCCGGCTGGAAAGGCGAGACGCCGCCTGGCATCAAGGCGGTGATACCGTGTGAGACGCAATTCGCCTTCGTCCTCTATCGCACCCAGCTCTTCGGCCCCGACGACATCGAGAACGTCAAGAAGATCCAGGCCGGCTACAAGGTTCAGCCGCTATCATCTTTTCTGAACCACCCGAAGCCTGCCCCGGCGCCGAAGGTCGATTTTCTCAAGCCCTTGAGCGCTGAAGAGGAGAAGACGTCGCCCGCCTTCTTCACGGTTCTGAATTTTCTGTTGCAATTCTGTCCGACGCATCCTTCCGAAACCGAGCTGATGGCGCGCTTCGTCACGCTTGGCATCGGCGCCGGCAAGACCTTCGATCCGCAGGCGCTTTCCCCGGAGCTTCGCGCTGCCGTCACCGACGGCATGGCGGATGCGTGGAATACCTTCAAGGAATTCAAGAAAACCCAGCTCGACACCCACAAGCGCAGCAGCGCCGATTGCTTCGGGACACGCGAGCATCTGAAGGGCAGCTATCTCGACCGCATGGCGGGAGCCGTGCTCGGCATCTATGGCAATTCGAAGGAAGAAGCCATCTATCCGGCCTACTTCATCGATTCCCAAGGGAAGCCGCTGAGCGGCGCCAGCCGATACACCTTGCGTTTCGCCTCCGGACAATTGCCGCCGGTCAATGCTTTCTGGTCGCTGACGCTTTACGCGTTGCCGGCGAGCCTGCTTTCCGCCAATCCGCTCAATCGCTATCTGATCAATTCGCCCATGCTGCCAGGTTTGAAGGCGGACGCGGATGGTGGATACACGCTTTACGTCCAGAACCAGACTCCCGGCACGGACAAGGAGCCGAACTGGCTGCCGGCGCCGGCTGGACCGTTTTTCCTCGTCATGCGCCTCTATTGGCCGAAGCCCGAGGCGGTTGACGGCAAATGGAAGGCCCCGCCGCTCGAGCGCGCGAAATGAAACAGGGAGATGCCGATGAGAACCGCTTCGATCGTTTGCGCGCTGGCCGCCGGGATCGGCATGTCAGGCCTTGTGACCTCATCTCTTGCAGCGGAGCCAGTCCCGGTCACGGTCGACAATTTCATCCGCGCTGAGACCGATCTCTACTTCGGCAACATGATGAAGGAAAGTTCGCTGGGCCAATTCGCGCACCGGCGCGAGCCTGCCGCGATCGACAGCCAGACGATCATTCGCCTCAACCGCGACACGCTCTACTCGGCCGCGATATTCGATCTCGATGCGGGGCCGGTAACCATCACGCTGCCCGACGCAGGCGGGGCGCTTCATATCGATGGAGGTGATCAACCAGGACCATTATGTGCATGAAGTCGTCTATGGTGCCGGTTCCTACGTGCTCGACAAGGAGAAGGTCGGCACGCGCTATGTCGCCATCCCAATCCGCACCCTGGTCGACCCGACCGACCCTGAGGATGTGAAGAAAGTCCATGCTTTGCAGGATGCTATCAAGGTCGAGCAGGCGGGGACCGGCAGCTTCGAGGTTCCAGCCTGGGACCAGGCCAGTCAGAAAAAGGTGCGCGATGCCCTCCTGGTGCTCGGCTCGACGATGCCCGATTTCAAGAAGGCCTTCGGCAGCAAGGCGGAAGTGGATCCGGTCCGCCACCTCGTCGGCACTGCTCTCGGCTGGGGCGGCAATCCCGACAAGGATGCGACCTATCTCAACATCACGCCGGCCGATAATGACGGGAACACCAGCTACATATTGAACGTCAAGGACGTGCCCGTTGACGGTTTCTGGTCGGTCAGCCTCTACAATGCCGACGGCTACTATGAGAAGAATTCCTACAACGCCTATTCGATCAACAGCGTCACGGCGAAGAAGAGTGCCGACAGCTCGATTGCGATACAGTTCGGCGGCTGTGACGGCAAGATTCCCAACTGCCTGCCGATCATGAAAGGCTGGAACTACACCGTTCGCCTGTACCGGCCACGCGCCGAGATCCTGGATGGCAGCTGGAAATTCCCGGAGCCGCAAGTCCGGCAGTAAATTAGTCCTGTCATAGCGGATGCTGGCGTGGATGCCGCCGACGCTGTTCATTCCGGCCGCCTGAGGTGATAGTCTTTCCGTCGGGGGCGAGACCAGGCTGATGCCGATCCCAAGGGAGGATGAAATGCAGCGCCGTCTCCTCAAACTGCTTTCCATGTCGCCGGCTGTTTCCTTCGCCATTTTCGCAGCCGGCCTATTCGCCGTCACCTCGCCTGCCTATGCCGGCAGCGCAGAGACGACCAGCCTCAACTTCGTCGAGCATGCGACGACCGATACCGTCACCGATACTGGCGCCAAGGGCGACAGCGTGGGCGACCTCCTGACTTTCGCCAACGAGGTCTTCGACGAGAAGGATGCCCAGAAGGTCGGCAGCAGCACCGGCTGGTGCATCCGCACCGCCGCCGGCAAATCCTGGGAATGTTTCTGGACGCTGATGCTCGCCGATGGCCAGATCACCGTCGCGGGTCCTTTCCTTGATGCCGGCGACTCCGTGCTGGCGGTCACCGGCGGCACCGGCAAATATGCCGGCGCTCGCGGCGAAATGGCGCTCCACGCACGGGACGCCAAGGGAAGCGCCTATGACTTCAAATACAGCCTGATCAAATAGAGCGCCTAGGGCCAGCCTTACCGCAACCTATTTCAACTTGGCGAGCACGGCTGCCTTGCCGTCGCTGCCGTCCCAGGCCGTGACGCCCGCGAGCCACTGGTCGAGCACGCCTGGATTCGCCTTGAGCCACATCGTCGCCGATTGCGCGGCATCCTTGTTGGCGAGGATGTCTTCCATCACCGCACCTTCCATCTCGACGGTGAACTTCAGGTTCTTCAGGAAGCGCGCTACATTGGCGCATTCCTCGCCATAGCCGGAACGGACCAGCGTATGGATGGTCGCCGGTCCGAAACCGTCCTTCTCGAAACCTGAAAGATAGCTGATCGGCATCTTGCCCATCACCGGATGCGGCGTCCAGGCGAGGAAGATGATCCAGCTCTTCTTGCCGAGTTCCTTCTCGGCCTGCGCCAGCATGCCCTGTTCGCTCGACTCGACGAGGCTCCAGTCCTTGAGCCCGTTAGCCGGATCATCGATCTTGCCTTGCAGGATTCGGTTGCCGTCATTGCCCGGCTCGATGCCATACATCTTGCGGCCGAATCTGTCGCCTTGCGCCGCGAGGTCGGCGAGCGACTTGACGCCGGCATCCGCCACATAGGCGGGAACCACGGGACCATAGCCCGCTCCCTCGAGGTTCACGGCAAAGCTCTCGATCGTCTTGGCGTCGAGATAGGGGCGCACCTCGGTGGTCTGGCTTGGCATCCAATTGTCGAGCCAGATGTCGATCTGCTTGTTCTTGAGGCTTTCAAGGATAACGGGCACGCTCAACAGCTGGTCCTTCGGCTCATAGCCCAGATGGCGCAGGACCGTCATCACCAGGGCGTTCTGCGCGGTATTGTCGGTCCAGCCGCCATCGGCGATGCGTGGAGCGCGGCAGCTGTCGGGCTCCTTGCCGGCGACTGCCGATGTGAGGAGCAGAAAGGAAATACCGGCAAGCATGATGAGTTTGAGCATGGCTGTCTCCTCCTGTGCTAGAGCATCGGACCGAAAAGCTCGTGGCCGGGTTAAACCCGGCCATCCCGGTTTTCGGATAATCCGATGCGCAAAAAAAGATAGAGCGCCGGGCGATTCCATGAGAAACGCCCGGCGCTCTATGTGGCTGTTTCCCAGTGTCTTGGCCAGTTGCCGGGCACTCTGAGATCCACTCCCGCCTGTTGCTCGATCGCCCGGCACACGCTGAGTTCGCCTTCACTTCCGCCATAGCGCTGCCGGGCCGCCTCGAACTTGGCGCGCACGAGCCGCGTCAAGTCCGCATCGACTGTCTGTTCCTCGGCGAGACCGGTGATCAACGCCAGATCCTTGCAGCACAGATCGAGCGTGAAAGAGGGATCATAGTGGCCGGCGAAGATCGACGGCACGTCATGCCGGCAAACGAAACTGTCGGCGGCACCTGATTTCATCGCCTCCCACAAGGCAAGCAGATCCACGCCCGCCTTGCGCGCCGTCACCATCGCTTCGCCGATCGCCGCGGCATGAATGAACCACAACTGATTGGTGACGAGCTTGACGACACCCCCCGAGCCGAGGGGCCCGACGAAGATGATACGCCCTGCCGCCGCGAGGACGGGGCGTACGCTTTCCACCAGATCGGCGGGACCGCCGGCAAACAAAGTGAGCTCGCCCTTGATCGCGCCGTCGATTGCACCGGTGACCGGCGCGTCGATCGTCGAGACACCCTTGTCGGCGAGAAGTGTTGCCAGATGCCGGACAAGGCTCGGGCGATTGGTCGTCATGTCGACCCAGACGAGACCGTGCCGTGCCGCTGACAGCAGTCCGTCCGGTCCCGTCACGATGGCCTCGACTTCGGCCGGGCCAAACACCATGGTGATCACGCAATCGGCATGGGCCGCGCACTCTGCCGGGCTTGCCGCCGATCGGGCGCCCTCCGCGACAAGGGTGTCAGCGGCTTCGGGGCGGATGTCGTGGACGGTAAGCTGATGGCCGGCCCGCAGGATATTGCGCGCGACCGCGCAACCCATCCTACCCAGTCCAATGAAACCGACTTTCATCTGCGTTACGCCGCCTCTTAATTGCCGGCGAGCCTGACCCAAGGCTATAGTGAGCACAAGCAAATTGCGTTGATGCCCACCATAAGAGGCGATGATGCGATGAATATCGAAATCAGGCTGTTGCGCAGTTTTGTCGAAATCTACGAGGCGGGGTCGCTGTCGCGCGCCGCCGTGGCGCTCGGCTGCACTCAGGCCGCGATGAGCATGCGTCTCAAGATGCTGGAGGACGAGCTGGCGCGTCCCCTCTTCATCCGTCGCCATCATCGGCTGGACCCGACCCCGTTT
>Ga0187894_10007142_pt1 | contig 10665 bp, 12 predicted proteins | sample GBC1701081metaG_FD_136650 | JGI IMG/M metagenome (GOLD analysis project Ga0187894, IMG submission 136650) | White microbial mat communities from a lava cave in the Kipuka Kanohina Cave System on the Island of Hawaii, USA - GBC170108-1 metaG ... | reverse complement strand
CGCCGCCAATTGAAAATCAAATGAGACAGCCGCCTTTGGGCGGTTTGAGGTTAAGTTTGCCCCGGGATGCCTCTGGCGGCCCGGAGCTTCTGAGGAGAACCACCGCTACCGTGAAGCGGCGGATTTCCGCGATTGCTCAATGGAAATTCTACGCTGGAAAATGCGCTATAAAGATGGCGTAAGACATTCAACCTGGGCGTCTGTTTGGGGGGAAATCAAGTTATTTTTGCGGAGCGCGTTCAAACATCCGATTAAAAGCAGCGGCCGAATTTTGAGAGACCCTCTGAAATGGGCAAAAGCTGAATACGCCAATCGAAACTGGAAGGCGCTCTGGTCGCTTACCTGGTGGTACTGGTTGACCAGCGGCTACGGAGAGCGGGCTGACCGTGCGGCCGTGTGTCTTCTAGTCATCATCTTTTCCTTTGCCTGCTTATATACTTTTGTCGGGTTCGTTCCTCCCGATAACCAAGGGATGGGCTGGTCTCGCGCGCTAATTTATTCTTTTGAAGTAGCTATCCTGCAAAAGCCGGATCCACGACCTCTGACGTCAATGGCTCACTTGCTCGTTGGTCTTGAGACTGTTCTAGGCCCGCTCCAGGGAACACTGCTTGCGCTTGCCATTCGAAGAAAATTTATGCGTTGAAAAGCGCCGCTCGCGCGAACTTTACTTTTGCGCTGCAACCGTCAACACAACCAAACATCACGGAGGACCGGCTAAGGTTCCTACACAAGTTCCCCAGTCACTTCTTGCCTCAATACGGAAACCGGAGTGGTGAAATGATCAAAGTCTTTCTCAGCTCAACCTCAAAAGACCTCGAGCCATATCGTCAAAGAACGACAAAAGCAATAAGCGGTATAGACGGTTATCACTGCATTGCGATGGAGAATTTCGGAGCGCGCGATTCATCGGCTGAAGCTTTCTGCCCGGACAAGGTCGAAGAGTGGACCATCCTGGCGTTGATTCATCGCAACGGTTCAAGGCTGCCCAACCGCCGCGTGGAGCTTTATGACCTGGCGGCCAAGACGCTGCTCGAAACATGGCAAATCGAGCGGATGAACGCCGGCAAGTTCAACATCCGCGAAGGCGAAGCTTCGCAGTTCCTCTGGCCGCCGGTTTACTGGTTGCACACCGAAAAGCCGAGGGGAATGGCCACCGAGCAGGAGATCAAATACCAACTGGCCAAGTTTCTGGCGGTAACACACAAGCAGGAGCCGGATCATCCCAGGGCTTTTGCAAAGTCGCTTTTGCCATCTTTCACTTGAAATGATCGAGCCTTCTTGGGGCGGCGGAGCCTATGGAGTGCGGCGGTTCGGCGCCGCTTTGGTAGTTCTTTCCGCCGCTCAAACATCGATTAAGACTGACCTACAACGGGTTTCCGCCCCGTCCATTCTCAAACCGTGAAGAGACTACCAAAGCGGCGCCGAACCGCCGCACTCCATAGGCTCCGCCGATTTGAGAGACTTTGCAAAAGCCCTGCGGATCATCCCGAGATCATCGCGGCGGCCGATGATTTCTTGCGGCGTGTGCGACATCACACCGGCTTGCTGGTCGAACGCGCGCCGAATCAGTACGGTTTTATGCACCTGACCTTCGATGAATACTTCGCCGCCCGCGAACTGGTGCGCCGCCCCGAACGAGTAGCCAAAAAGATTCACGCGTTGCGACATCAACCACGCCGGCAAGAGCCGATTTTGCTGGCGATTGGCTATCTCAGTGAAGCTTTCCCGAGTATGCCGGGCGATATCATCCGTTCGGCGATTCTGGCTGAATGAGACGTTCCGGGAATTGGCATGAACATTTTTTACAGAGGCCGCGTGGCGACGAGCGAGCGTGGCTGATGGAGAATATCGCTTACCGAACTCTCTGACACCGTGACATAATTGATTGACGCCCCCGGTCGAGGTCGAACTGGCAACAATCATCTGCTAATGAGGGTTTGCTATGTCAACTGAAGTAATGGAAGTCATAACTGCCGCAAGACATCTGACTCCCGCTGAACAGCGCGAGGTATTGGCGCAGCTCTGGCCCGAGGTGAATGAAGAACTCTTTCAAGCATTAGCCTCGCAATGGCGTAAGGAGACGCGCCACTTGTCCTCCGTTTCGCAAATGGCGCTGCATCCAGCTTATCAGCGAATCATCGGGATGGGGGAGGCCGTGGTCCCGCTCATCCTCAAGGAGATTCAAGAACATGGTGGGTACTGGCTGTGGGCCTTGCATGCCATCACGGGAGAAGACCCCGCCCCGCCAGACGCCAATTTCCGCGAAGCCGCGCAGGCGTGGTTGCAGTGGGGGCGGGAGAAAGGCTATCTCAGCTAAATGCCAATCGAAGAGATCGAGCAGGATTTTCCAGGATTGGAAACAGGCGAATGGAGTGTCACCAGCGAGGCGGATGATGGGTACAACTGCGTCGCGTGGGCAGTTCACGATACACAGCAGTTTTGGGATCCAGGCCTGATCGGAGTGCGTGGTTATTATTGGCCGCCCGGCGTTCCGCGTGGCGACAGCGTGAACAGTTGGATCAGAGCGTTCGAGATGAACTCTTACAAGGTCTGCGGGAATGGCGAGCCAGAGTCGGGCGTTGAGAAAATCGCCATCTATGTTGATGACAATGATGTCCCGCAACACGTTGCCAGGCAATTGCCGGATGGAAACTGGTCCAGCAAGCTTGGAAAAGGCGAAGACATTCAACATCATTCCCTGGAAGGTCTTGAGGGCGACCTTTATGGCAAAGCGGCAATTTTGATGCGAAGACCGTCCCAGAGCGCATAGCTAAAAGGGACGGCCGGTTGTGAAAGCTGCCGTGGCCCCGGCTTTCATTCATCTCTCGGGCGCCGCGGCGTCCAGCCGTTTGCTGCGGCCCTCGACTTTGGGCGAAGCGGTTCCCGCCGCCGCTATCGCGTTTGCCAGAATCGCGGAATCAATCTGCGCGGATTCAGGGTTGATCAGGTAACGCGCGCCGCTGAACATCGAATACCCGTCGCCGCCATCGGCCAGGTAAGGCGCCAGCGCGAGTGAATAGTTCTTCTTTTCATCGAGCGGTTGGCCGTTGATCGTCACTTCCACCACGCGTGAGCCCGCGGGTTTGCGCCCATCGAAAGTGAAGCTCAAGCCCGAAACCTGCGGGTATCGCCCGCTCTCTTCCTCTTCGACAATGCGGCTGACGCCGTTTTCGAGCGCGGCGCGCAATGTCGCTCCGCTCACTTGGATTTTCACTACCTGGTTGCCGAAGGGCAGTATCGCGATCGTGTCCCGTTTTGTGATCGGCCCTGGCGCGAGCGTGGTGTTGGCGCGAATCGAGCCGCCGTTGACGAGGGCTATATCCGCGCCCACCGCTTGTCGAAAAGCGTCGGCCACCAGATTGCCCAGGTTGGTTTCGCGCGTACGGTTCGTGAGCGCCCGCGCGTCCAACTCGACCGAAGTCTGCCCGATTGTCTGGCCGAGCGCGGCGTCCAGCTTCTTGTCGTATTCGGCGGTCACGGCGACCAACGTTTGGTCGTCGGCGACGGCGTCCGTGATGGGGATGCCGGCCCAATCAATGCTCTCGACCTTGCGCGTGACCGTCGAGACGTTGAGGTCGATGCGGCCGAGCGTGCGCGCGTCCGCTCCCCATTTGAAGATCGGCGCGCGTCCGGCGTGCGATTGCAGCGGCTCGTGCTCGTGGCCGCCTATGATCACGTCGATTTGCGGCACGCGGCGCGCAAGCTCCTTGTCCTCGCTCATCGCCAGATGCGTAACGGCGATGATGACGCTCGCGCCCTCTCGGCGCAGCTTCGCCACAATATTTTTGGCGGCGAGAACAGGATCGACGAAGCGCACGTCGGGGCCGGGCTTTGAGCTGGTAGTGGTATAGGTGGTCAGCAATCCGAACAGCCCGACTTTCACGCCGCCGAATTTACGGATGACGTAAGGCGGCGTCCCGCCGAATGGTTTGCCGGTGCGGCGGTCGATCACATTCGCCCCGAGCCAGACAAACTTCGATTCTTTCATTCGCGCGAGCAGGACATCGGGGCCGAAGTCGAATTCGTGGTTGCCCAGCGCGGAGTAATCGAGGCCGAGAGCGTTCCATGCCGCGATCATCTGTTCGCCTTTGAAGACGGTCGAAGCGACCGAGGGCGAGATCGTGTCGCCCGCCAGCAGAAAGAGCGCGTTCGGCGATTCGGCCATGATCTTTTTCCGCAGCGTGGCCACGCGCGCAAGCCCGCCCGACTTGCCTTTATCCATCGGCGCCGTCTGATAGACATCATTGAGCTGGAGGATTGTGATGCGGAGCTTGCGTTCGCTGTTTGGCTGGGTTTGGGCGTGAACTGAGAAGGTCAGAGTGATGACGGCAAGCGCCAGCGTCGCGCGGCGCAGCCATAAATAAGTGAGAGTCATAGGGTTCTCCGAGGTGAAATTTTGCGGCGATACGATCCCGCAAGAGTTTGATAAGAGTGGTGGGGTAATCTCAGCTTTCTGGGTACCTTGATCATATAACGTAAGGAGAGGAGCAAAAAGGGCAAAAAGGCTCTTTTTGCCCTTTTTGCTCCTTTTTGCCCTTTTGCTTCTTCTTCACCAGAAAATTGGCCGACTGATTACCAGGGAAAAGCAGGCGTCAGCGCCGCGCGTGAGAGACCAGGGCTTTTGCAAAGTCGCTCAAACCGCCGCACTCCACAGGCTCCGCCGATTCAGGATTACTTGGTCATTATCAAGTGAACGACTGCAAAAGCGACTTTGCAAGAGCCCTGGCGTGAGAGCACAAGCCGTTGGCCAAACCGGGCCCCGCGTGCTAAACTCCGCTCCTTTAACTGAGCGTTAATAAAATCATCCGCGACGCTGTGCAGGCTCCTGATACGGGATTGAAGCTTCACCAGGCAATTATCATTTCAAATCCGAAGCCAAATCCTCCGCAAGCTGTTCTGCGCAGCCGCCACACAAGCCATTAACAAGGGCAACAAGGCCAACAAAGGAGATGAACAGACTTTATGGCTACTACGAACGGCAACACAGGCGCAGGCAATATCGGCAAGGTAGTGCAGATTATCGGGCCGGTTGTGGACGTAGAGTTTTCCGATTCCACTCTGCCGCCGATTTATCAGGCGTTGCGCGTCACCAGCAATGGGTTTGACGTGCCGCGTCCGATCGATGTCATCTGCGAAGTTCAACAACACCTGGGCGAAGGCCGCGTGCGGACCGTGTCGATGCTTCCGACCGAGGGGATGATCCGCGGGATGCAGGCGATTGATACGGGCGACCAAATCAAAGTGCCGGTCGGAAACGGCACTCTCGGCCGCATTATTAATGTCATCGGCGAACCGGTGGACGAACGCGGGCCGGTTCCGGCTACTGATTATTACCCTATCCACCGCCACGCCCCCACCTTTGAAGATCAATCCACCTCACAGGAGATGCTCGTTACCGGAATCAAAGTTATCGACCTGATCCAGCCCTTCTTGAGGGGCGGTAAGATCGGCTTGTTCGGCGGCGCGGGCGTCGGCAAGACCGTGACGATCATGGAGTTGATCAACAACGTCGCCAAAGCGCACGGCGGGTTCTCGGTCTTCGCTGGCGTCGGAGAGCGCACGCGCGAGGGCAACGACCTCTGGGTGGAGATGCGCGAGGGCGGCGTTATCAATGACGACGACCTGGCCAAATCGAAAGTGGCGCTGGTATATGGACAGATGACCGAGCCGCCCGGAGCGCGTCTGCGCGTCGCGCTGTCGGGGCTGACCGTCGCCGAATACTTCCGCGACCAGGGCCAGGACGTGCTGCTCTTCGTGGACAATATTTTCCGATTCACTCAGGCTGGTTCCGAGGTATCGGCGCTGCTCGGCCGTATGCCTTCGGCGGTAGGCTATCAGCCGAACCTCGCCACGGAAATGGGTGAGTTGCAGGAACGCATTACTTCGACCAAGCGCGGTTCGATCACGTCGGTGCAGGCGATCTACGTCCCGGCGGACGATTTGACCGACCCTGCGCCGGCCACGACGTTCGCGCACCTGGACGCCACTACGGTGTTGTCACGCCAGATCGCCGAGTTGGGAATCTATCCGGCGGTTGATCCGCTGTCTTCGACCTCGCGCATCCTCGACCCACGCATCGTCGGCGACGAGCATTACAACGTGGCCCAGGACGTGAAGCGAATCCTGCAACGGTACAAAGACCTTCAGGACATCATCGCCATTCTGGGCATTGACGAATTGTCCGAGGAAGACAAGCTGACCGTTTCGCGCGCGCGCAAAATTCAGCGCTTCCTGTCGCAGCCGTTCTTCGTGGCCGCGCAGTTCACCGGTTTGGAGGGCAAACTGGTGCCCATCGAAGAGACGATCCGCGGCTTCCGCGAGGTTGTGGATGGCAAACACGACGACATCCCCGAACAGGCGTTCTTCCTCAAGGGATCGATTGACGAAGTGGTTGAAGCGGCGAAGAAGATGTAAAGAACGGGAGTAGGGAGTAGGGAGTAGGGAGTGGGGAACGAGGAAGTTTCTTCTCTCCACTCCCTACTCCCCACTCCCTACTCCCTATTTAATTTATGGCAGACAAACTCAATCTCGAAGTGATCACCCCTGAAAAACTGGCTTTGCGCGAACAAGTTGACGAGGTCGTTGTGCCCGGAGTCAGCGGGGAACTGGGCATTTTGCCCGATCACACTCCGCTGATCTCGCAGTTGAAGACTGGCATCCTCTCTTACCGGCAGGGCGGCGAGAATCGGCGAATGCACGTGAGCGGCGGTTTCGTCGAAGTGACTTCTGACCGCGTATCCGTTTTGTCAGACGTGGCGGAAAGGCCCGAAGAGATCGACGTCGAACGCGCGCAACGCGCAAAGGACCGCGCCGAGAGAAACTTGGCGTCGAGAGGCGAAGACATCGATTTCAACCGCGCCGAGTTGAAGCTCCAGCGCGCAATGATTCGCATCCAGTTGGCGGGAAGGGGATGAAGGGGATGAAGAGGAATTCAGTTACCCCTTCATCCTCTTCATCCTCTTCATCCTCTTCATCCCCTTCATCCCCTTCACCGGCTGATCGTGATCCGCGTGGTTGTGCCGTCTTTGCTCTGGTAGATCGAGACCCAGAATTTCTCAGCCTCTATTGTCTTGCGCGCAGTCTTGGCGCCGCTTTCAAGCTCGTTCACCTGGGCGTCACCGATAACGTCTTTCCAGGCCGGGGCATTCTTGGGGTCGAGGAAGGCGAGCTGAATCGCCTTCACTTCTCCGTTGTCGTAATGCACGGTCATAGTGTCATTGCCGGTGAGGGTGAATTCGTCGCTCGTGTCTGTCGAATTTGCCGGGTTACCCACCGAGGTCTTAACAGCGTCACGTTTCATGCCGAGTTTGACGCCCTTGTATTCGTTCATCACCTTAGTCTGTGTCGATAAGCCTGAGCCTGCCGAATGAACACTCCGCGCGTAGAGAGCAAAGCCGCCGACCACGCCGAGAGCAATCGCAACTTTCAACAATCGGTTCATAGTTGACTCTCCTTTGCGAGAATTGAATCTGGTTTTATTTCTTTCGGGCGATGGCCCTTTCTCGTTTGCCGAGGACAGTATTGGTAGCCTGATCGTGGGGAGAGCTTTGTTATCAAGCCCTTGCTCACGCGCGGGCTACTGACACTTCTTGAGTAGCTCGAAACTCCTTCATCCAAAGGGCTTTCTTGAACCCGTTTTGCGCGCATGATAGCATAAGCGCCCGTTTAGCAAAGCAATCAAACCGTTATTCTGAATCACCATCGTCGAGTATTTGCGACCGGCGAAATATGTCTTCACGGAGAGCCATAATTGAACGTTTCGGACTCGTTGTATTCGTTTCTGCCTGCGTTCTGGTTTTTACAGGAGCAGGCGGCTCAGATTGGTAATTCGAGCAGCAGTCTTCTTGATCTGGTCCTTCGCGCCAGCCCCGTTGCGAAGCTGGTGCTGCTGATTCTCCTCTTACTTTCCATCGCTTCCTGGGCAATCATCTTTACGAAAGCTCGCGCGACCAAATTGGCCGAGCGGCAGACCGCGGAGTTCATGCAAGCCTTCGAGGGAAGCTCCCACTGGACTGATCTGCAGGCGAGCGCCACTTCGTTTGGCGCAAGCCCGCTGACAGCCATCTTTCTCGCCGCCCACGGCGAGCTGCAGAAACAGTCGAGGCTCAACCTCGACGCGATTCAACGCGTGATGCAGAGCGCGGCCATCGGCGAGACGACCAGGCTGGAAAAGAGCCTCGGCCTGCTCGCTTCGACCGCGAGCGCTTCGCCGTTCATCGGATTGTTCGGGACGGTCGTGGGCATCATCATTTCATTTAACGGATTGACCCAGGCGACGACGGCTTCGATTCAGGCCGTGGCGCCGGGCATCGCCGAGGCGCTGGTCGCGACGGCGGCCGGCATTGCGGCGGCCGTACCCGCGGTGCTCGGTTACAACCACTATCTCAACCGCATCAAGATTCTGGCGGCTGAAATGGACAGCTTCGCGCTTCGATTGCTCAACTTCATCGAGCGCGAAGCGGCGGGATAGGAAGAAGGGAGTGGGGAGTGGGGAGTAGGGAATAGGGAATAATGTTTTTTCCCCACTCCCCACTCCCCACTCCCCCACACTCAAAAATTATGGCATTCAACAATGGTAATGGGCGCAACGGGCGCACGCAGACCGCGCTGGCTGAAATCAACGTTACTCCGCTGGTTGACGTGATGCTGGTGTTGTTGGTGATCTTTATGATCACCGCGCCGATTCTGCAAACGGGCATTCAGGTCAACCTGCCCAAAACGCGCGAGGCGCAGGCCAACGAAGCCACGCCGCAGGCTTTGATCATTTCGGTGGACAAGGAAGGCGCGATCTACCTGAGCGGCAGGAATGAGCGGCAGGCGATCAACATTAACGACCTGTCGAAACTGTTGAATGAACGGCTGGCTCAATCGAAAGACCGCCGCGTCTATCTGCGCGGGGACGGCGACACGCCGTACCGCGTGATCGCTTACGTTCTCGACCAGGCCAAGCGCGCGCAGGCCAACGTCAGCCTGGTGACTGAACCGACGGCGAAGACATAAAGCCGTGATGGTTTTGGGGTTTTGTTTGGCGGATAACGATTTTGGCGATTGAAACTGGAAAACCTTGGCTCCGAATCGAAGCGTTGCTTTCCTTCGCGATGCATATCGCGCTGCTGGGCGTGTGCGCGTGGTACTTTCGCAATCCGCTCACGACCACCATCGTCGCGGCGGGCGAAGGGCAGGGGAGCGGCGAGGGCGTGATCGAAGTCGGAGTTGTCGAAGCGGGCGCGTTGGGTTTCACGCAACCCCGCGCGGTCTCGTTCGTCGGCGAAGAGAAGAATGTGGCTAACAACGAGGTGGTCGAAACTGTAACCTCGAAGCCCGATTCGAGCGCCGAGGTTTTGCCTTCGACAAAATCGACCCCGAAACCGAAAGAGAAACTGGCGACGACCGACCGGCCGACCGCGAATCAGACTTCGCAGATCGTGTCGCCGACGCCGCTGCGCGGAGGTTCGACGAACACCAACGTCGAAGTCGGACGCAGCTTCGGCTCGCCGGTTCCCGCAATGACCGGAGGCGTCGGTGTCGGTTCAGGAGCGAATTTGGGAACGGGCGGAGTGCCCGGCGGTTCGGAATACGGGCGCCGCATTCAGATGATCCTGAGCCGCAACTACAACCCGCCCGCGGCCAGTGACGCGAGCGGAATGCAATACGTCGTCGTGCAGCTTCGCATTGCGCGTGACGGGCGAATTCTTTCGCTGGTGAACGGGCGAGTCGCGCCGAGTTATTTCAAGAGGCGCAGCGCGAACGATCTGGTCAATTACGCGGCCGAGCGCGCCGTGATCGCTTCGAACCAGTTGCCCCCGTTTCCGAATGGATTTTTGATGGGAGCGCAGGAGGCCGTCGCTGAGATTTGGTTCCGCTACCCGAAATAAAACACCGAATAACACGAAGAAATAAAACGAATGAACAAGCTTTTCCCGACAATCTGTCTCGCCGCTTTTTTTTCAATCCTCCTCTTTGGCACTGACAGCGTAACCGCCACGCGTTCGGCGCCGCCACAAGATGATCTGCGCAAACAGATCGGCACGATCATCGTCACGCCGGGCAGCGGTCCCGCGCTGGCCGTGGCCGATTTTCAACCGCGCGCGGGCGGCCTCGAAGCCGCGCTCGCGACTTTCAACGAGACGCTCTGGAACGACCTGAAATTCGCGGGCGTCGCCAACCTCGTCGGCAAGAGCCTTTATCCGAAGACCAAAGTCGCCGATCCCGCCACGCTGCGTTACGAAGAGTGGGCGAACGACCCGGTCAAGAGCGATTACGTGGCCTTCGGCAACCTGACCGGCGCGAACACTTCGCAGGGCTTTCTTTACGACGTTAAAACACAGGGGCAATTGCTTTCAGCGGCGATGAGCGGCGAGCCTCGCGAGATGGCCCATCAATTCGCCGACCAGATCGTCAGGTTGTTGACCGGGCAGGAAGGCATTGCGCAATCGAAGATCGCCTACATCGCCAACCGCGAAGTCAATTTGATGGATTACGACGGTCACGGCGCGAGGGCGTTCACGCGCGACGGCTCGATCGCTCTCTTTCCGTCACTCTCGCTCGACGGCAAGCGGCTGGCTTATGTCTCTTATCGCAGCGGGCATCCGAACGTCGTCATTCGCGGCGAAGACGGATTGATCATCGGCTCGACGCAATTCAAAGGCACGACGACTTCGCCCT
>Ga0187894_10007141_pt1 | contig 10665 bp, 9 predicted proteins | sample GBC1701081metaG_FD_136650 | JGI IMG/M metagenome (GOLD analysis project Ga0187894, IMG submission 136650) | White microbial mat communities from a lava cave in the Kipuka Kanohina Cave System on the Island of Hawaii, USA - GBC170108-1 metaG ... | reverse complement strand
CTCCTGTTCGGGATCGCAGCGGCGGGGATGTGGGCAACGCGCCGTCGCCGCACCGCCTGATCGACGATCGCCAGACGCCCCATCGATGAACGCCCGCCGATCGGCGGGCGTTTTCGTTTCGGTGGCGCGGTTGTCCGAATCGGGTCCCGCCGGTACATTCGCCGGGGCTCGTCCGCGTCGATCGAGGAGAATGCGGTCAAACGTCCGAGGCTGCCGAGCCCCATCGCGTGCGCCGCTGCGGGAACTGCCTGATCCCCGACGCCGTGCCAGTGGAAGTTGGGCTAGCTAGCGCGGCGATCGGCGGGCGATATGATCGCCCCGACCGATCCCCATGAGCGTACGCACCACGCTTGCGAAGGCGAGGGTTCTCATCTTCGCCGAAGCCGTCACCCTCGCGCACGTCGCGCGCCCGCTGGCGCTCGCCCGCGCGCTCGACCCATCCCGCTACGAAGTCGTGCTCGCCTGCGACCCGCGCGCCCGCTGGGCGCTGGGAGACTTTCCCGGGCGGGTCCTGCCGATCGCTTCGATCCCTTCGGGGCAGTTCCTGCGCGCGCTGGCCGTCGGCCGCCCGGTCTACGACGAGGCGACGCTGACGCGCTACGTGGAGGATGACGCTCGTATCCTGAAGGACGTCCGCCCCGACGTGGTGGTGGGAGACTTCCGGTTGTCGCTGTCGGTGAGCGCGCGGCTCGCACGGGTGCGCTACCTAGCGATCTCCAATGCTTACTGGAGCCCCTACTACGCCGGTGCGCGGTACGTGGTGCCTGAACACCCGACGACCCGATTCGTGCCCGTGCCCCTGGCCAGCGCGTTCTTCCGGGCGACCAGACCGTTGTTCTTCGCGCTGCACAGCCGGCCGCTCAACCGGGTGCGAGCAAGGTTCGGACTGCCGTCGCTCGGACCCGACCTGCGCCGGACGTACACCGACGCCGACGAGGTCCTCTATGCCGACCTGCCCGAGCTCTTCCCGCTGACGGGGGCGCCGCCGTCGCACAGGTTCCTGGGCCCGGTCATCTGGTCGCCGCCGGTCGAGCCGCCGGATTGGTGGGATGGTCTTCCGGCCGACCGGCCCCTCGTCTACGTGACGCTGGGCAGCTCGGGGAGGCTAGCGCTCCTCGAGAGGATCCTGACCGCGCTGGCGGTCCTGGATGTCACCGTCGTAGCGGCCACCGCGAGCGATCGGCTGCCCGCGTCGCCGCCCCCCAACGCGAAGGTCGCGCGCTACCTCCCCGGTGACGAGGCGGCGCGGCGATCGGCGCTGGTGATCTGCAACGGCGGGAGCCCGACCAGCCAGCAGGCACTCGCGGCGGGGGTGCCCGTCATCGGGATTGCGAGCAACCTGGACCAATTCCTTAACATGCAGGCGGTCGAGGGGGCAGGGGCCGGGATGCTTATCCGGGGCGACCGCGTCACGGGGGCGGCGCTCCGAGGCGCGGTGGAGCGCGTCCTGGGCGGCGCCAGCCATCGAACGGCAGCGCAACGGCTCGCGAGGGCGTGCGAGCAGTTCCGCGCCGCGGAGCGCTTCAGCGGGTTCCTGGAGGCCGCGCCGGCGAGCTAGAAGCAGCCGAGAAAAAGGACGGGTTCAGATGCGGAAGATCCGCGTGTCGCAGATCCTGGTATTCGGCTGCCTGGTCACCGCCGCAGTCGCGCTTTCGGTCGCCACGGTGTGGCTCGCGCTCGGGCGCGTGCCGCTGGGTGACTTCAGGGGGGTCGTGCTGACGATCGCGTTCCTCGTGTTTTTGTACGTCTACGCGATCATCGCCTACCGGCTATTTCTGAGGGTCTCTCCGCTCCATGCGGGCGAGATCGCCGAAGGGTCTCAGCAGGAGTTCGTCTACCACGTCTACATCCTCTTCTACCTTCTGCTCTTCTACCCGGTGATGCGGAGCGGCATCATGCCGGCGCCGTTCATGCGGCTCTTCTACCTGGCGCTCGGGACGCGGCTTGGCGAGAACACCTACAGCCAGGGAATCATCCACGACCCGCCGTTCGTCGAGATTGGGTCGAACTCGGTCGTGGGCCAGTCGGCGCTCTTGGTGCCCCACGTCATCGAGGGCAACAAGCTCGCGCACTACCCGATCAGGATCGGCAACAACGTGACAGTCGGGGCCAACTCGGCAGTGCTGTCGGACGTGGTCATCGGCGACGGCGCGATCGTCGCGACGGGCGCTGTGGTGCCGAAGGGGACGCGGGTCGGCCCGGGGGAAACGTGGGGCGGAGTGCCGGCGAAACGGATCCGGGGGCCCGCGGACGGGTGAGTTCGGCAGGCAAACGTCGCCCGGGACACCCTTGCCGGTCGACCAACCCTTCCTCCTGTCACGCTGGTAGAGCACTTGCGTTAAGTGGGCGCACCCTGCCGGGCGCACCAAAAGGAAAGAGGCCCGGGCTCGGGCCCCTTCCCCGGAGGACTCCCCAGTTCAGGCAGTCCGCTTGCGCCTGCGAAGTCCGAATCCGATCGCGCCGAGTGCCGCGCCGAGCAGGGCGAGCGTGCCGGGCTCGGGCACCCCCCGCAGCGGCGAGTTGAAGTCGGTCTGGGCGATGAAGTCGGGGCCGGAAAGCATGGAGCCGAACAGCCCGTTGACACTGCCGATCACTGGCAAGAGGCCCCCGTTCGGGTCCGCGCCCTGCGCAGAGAACAGCCCGTTCACGTGGCCCGAACCATCGCACGGCTCCATGCCCCCGGTTGTGCCGCCGACCGCGACACCGCTAACCGCGGGCGTGAAGCACTTGGACGGGTCAACCGAAACGTACGGCAAACCCTGTGAGATGTTCGCGAACAGGATGCCAAACATATCCAGCTGCGTGAGGAAGAAGCCGAAATCCTGGACGAGCGTGTCGACTGGGATGTTGTCGTTGCCGCCGGAGCCGACCACGGTCATTTGCCCGGTGTAGTCGTTGGCGCCGTTCTGGTCCAAAGCCTGAATGGGCGCAGGCGGAATGCCCGTGCCAGTGGTATTCACATCAAAATTCCCGTCGGCGGATCCGACGCTCGTGCCTTTAAGGATCAGGCGGCCGTTATTGAACCCATGACCCGTGAGGTCAACGGCATCCGGGGTCGAGTCGAAGAAGACCTCGAGGAAGCCTGGCGCAGTCGTGACCGTGGTGAAAAAGGCTGCGGCGATCGGCGGGGGGACGACAGCCGTGACCACCTCGGTAAACCGCGCGGTGAGCGTCCACTCAACCCCCAGCCCCAGGAAGTCGATCGGGGCACCACCCGGCGTGGTGGCGCCGATAAGCCGCGCCTGCACAAGCACGTCGAACGTGCACCCGCCCACCGGACACGCGCTTCCGGGCGCCATCGGCGTCGAGGCGAACGTCGTGATCGCAGTGTTCCCGCCAAGGGCAAAGAGATTCGTCGGTGCCCAGTCGAGCGTTCCCACATTGAATACGCCCCCCGCCGCCGCGCCGTTAAAGTCGATCAACACGGCGCTCGCGGGCGCGGAAGTCCCCATCGCCAACGCAACGCTGGCGGCCATCAGCAGCTTCTTCATGTACGTCCTCGTGTTCTCGGGTTTCGGCATATAAGCGCTTCCGAGACCGTTAAAGCACGGGGTGTACCAAGATCAGAAAGTCTCTATATATCATATGGTTGTAGTCAACGGGCCGCCATCGGACGGTCGCCGCGCGCGGCGACTGTCAAGCGTTCCGACGACGCTCTCCCAGGTGCCTCGTCGACCTCGGACCGCGCCAGCACCAGGCCGCTCAGGGGCCGCCGCAGCGACCGCGCCTTCGGTGCCGGACCCGCGCCGATCCGCCCCATGAAGACCGCGCGGGTCAGCCGCTCCTCCTGGGCGAGCGCCTCAAGTTCCACCCGGACCCGATCCGCGTCTTCCAGCGCCCCACTCACGCGCGAGAACGCTCGTCTCGAGCGGGCGTACCCAGCGAAGATCAGCGGCGTCATCTCCGGCTGGACGTGGAGCCTGAGGCTCGTCGCGGTCAGCCAAAACCGCTGCATGGCCCGTCCGGCCGCGGCAAAGTCCTCGATGCTCGCCGGGGCAACGGGCGCAAGGATCACGAAGTGCGCGGCGCAAGCGATGCCCGGAATCAGGTCGAGCTGAATCCGCGGCAAGAGCGTCCCACCCAAGTACTTGTTAAAGAACTCGACGCGCTCCCAGCGCGCCATCACGGGACGCATGAGCCTCAGCGTCAGCGGATCGAGGCCGAGGGCCTGATCCGGCACGCGATCCTCGGAGAACCGGGCTCCCCACTGGATGATGTCGCGGTGCACCAGATAGGCCTCGGGCATGATCAGTCGGAGCCGCGCGCTGCGAAACAGAAGCCGGGCGATCCGCAGGCGGCTGCGCCAGCCTTCGAACCAGACGATCGTGTATCCGTCGCCGACCGCGCGTTCGAGGGCCTCCTTGACCTCTGGCAGCAGCGGCGTCGTCTTCATCGGACGACGTTGAACGCACCGCCGCGTGATCGCGGCGGCAAGCGGATTCGGCGCGAGCCCGGAGGCGGCAAAAAATCGGACGTCGAACCTGGGCCGCTCCTCTGGGCAGTTGGGGACCAGGTTGATGTGCGCCGAGAGCCCATGTGTGCTCGCCGCGATGGCGATGTTCTCGAGCAACGCCCCGATCGATATCTGGCTCGGCCTGCCGTCGATGTCGTAGACGCAGTGATGGCGCGTATCGAAGCCATGCACAACGACGTGATCGTCGGAAACGATCTCGAACCGCCAGGGCTGAGTGTTGTCGCCGCTCGGCGCCCACCGCGCAAGATCGAGAATCTGCGCGATGGTGCCGAGATTCGAGTTGTCAGTCCTCGGTAGCGCCGCGGCAGCGTCGTTCATCCCGAGCTGCCGGCTCGCCACCACAATCGCCAACCGCTGGATCGGATTGCGGTTGCCCCCAGGCCGCCACGTGCGCTTCAACTTTCCGCGATAGGCGTCGAACTGAAGGCCCCAGGGCGCGGCGAGCACCTCACCACGCTTCAGGAGAATCTTCGCCGCCTCCGTCGCCGCAACCCCGGCACACAGGTGGCACGCCATGACGGTCGACGGCCCACGGTGCTCGGCGAGGTTCACCCTCGAGCGGTCGACGAGATAGCCCCGCTGCAGCATCGCTGGCGACAAGCCGACCAGGAACCGCACCAGCTGCTCGCCCTCGGACCGTCCCTCGAGGCGGAAGTACTCCTCGAAGGTCATCTTGCCCGGAAGGAAGTTGAGCAGCGCCACGCCCATCCCCAGCGGCGCGGCCGTGACGGCAGGGATCCCGAGCTGCGCACATGCGTGGAACGTGTCGCGCCGCGCCTGCACCGCAAAGAAATCGAGACCGTCGACGTAGAGATCGACGTCCGCGAGGAACTCGCGCAGATTCTCCGCGCTCACGCCGTCGGGGAACCGCCGAACGTCGATCTCGGGGTTGATGTCTTTCGCCGTCTCGACGAGCGTGTCGAGCTTTGGCCGCCCGACGGTCGAGAGCGCGGCCCCGACCTGCCGGTTGAAGTTCGGCAGATCGAACCGGTCGAAGTCGGCAAGGCTGAACTTGCCGATGCCGAGCCTGGCAAGCGCCAGCAGGTGAAAGCCCCCGACACCGCCAAGGCCCGCGATCGCGACCCGCTTGGCACGGAGCAGTGTCTGTTCGTCGACACCGATCCAGCCGATGTTTCGCGAGAAGGCGGTCGCGTAATCGAAGGGGGGAGGAGTGAGTGCGTCAGGCATAATCGGCTGCCGAGCTGGCACCGCGCGCTGCTCCGTAGGCGAATGTCTATTTTGCACGAGCGGCGGCGCCGCGGCCCGCACGGTCGGAAAATGGTCGCGTGCTCGCTCCGATGCGTTGGCTCACCGCAATCGACTGGTCACCCAGCACGCTAGCAGGACGGCTTCCCCGCTGGCTCGGCGCAACATTCACCGACGCCTGGATCGGATTCCGCAGCGTGCTGCGCCAGAAGCGGCGCAGCGCGTTCGGCATCGTCGCGGTCGCCTTCGGCGTAATCGCGTTCGTCCTGAGCGGCGGCTTCGTCGAGTGGGTGTTCTGGGCCGCCCGCGAGGGTGCAATCCAAGCGGGCCTCGGCCACGTCCAGGTCGTGCGCCCCGGGTTCCTCGACACCGGCCTCTCGGATCCGTTCAAGTTCCTCCTGCCCGACGACGCGCAGGAGTTCAAGGTCGTCGAGGGCCTGCCGGGCGTGCGAACGGTGGCGCCGCGGCTCTCGTTCAGCGGACTGATCAGCGTCGGTGAGTCGAGTCTCTCCTTTCTGGGCGAGGGCGTCGACCCCAATCGGGAGGCGCGTTTCGGCTACCCATCGATCATCTCGCAGGGGGAGGACCTGGCGCCGGAGGACCCGACCGGGATCATCGTCGGGCGCGGGCTCGCGGAAAACCTCGGCGTGAAGCCCGGCGACACCGTCGTGCTGCTCACGAACACGCAGACCGGCGGGATCAACGCGGTCGAGTCCAAGGTCCGCGGCATCTTCACGACCGTGAGCAAGGCCTATGACGACTCGGCGATCCGCGTGCCGCGGCCGGTGGCCGAGAAGCTCCTGCGCGCCAGGGGCGCGCACCGATGGATCGTGGTCCTGCAGGACACCGGCCTCACCGCCCGCACGGTTGCGATGCTCGAGCAGAAGCTGCCCCCCGGCAAGCTCGAATTCATCCCCTGGATCCGGCTCGCGGATTTCTACAACAAGACGGTCGACCTTCTCTCGCGCCAGATGGCGTTCGTGCGCCTCATCATCGGGGTGATCATCGTCCTCTGCATCTCCAACACGCTCACGATGAGCGTCATGGAGCGCACCGGCGAGATCGGCACCGCGATGGCGCTCGGCGCGACGCGCGCCAGCATCCTCCGCCGCTTCCTGAGCGAAGGGGTCGCCCTCGGCGTCATCGGCGGCCTGATCGGCGTCGCCGCCGGCGTGGCGCTCGCGATCGTCATCTCGGCGGTCGGCATCCCCATGCCGCCGCCGCCGGGGATGTCGCAGGGCTACAGCGGCGAGATCAAGCTGACCATCGCGCTCGTCACCGGCGCCTTCGCGCTGGCGTGCGTCACCGCGCTCCTGGCGAGCGTCTATCCGGCATGGAAGGCGTCGCGCCTCATCATCGTCGACGCCCTCCGCCGCAACCTGTAACCCCACGTGCTCAGGCTCGCGCTGCGCAACATCTTCCGCCACAAGACGCGGACCGCCATGACGCTGGCCGCGATCGCGTTCGGCGTGATCGCGCTCGTCCTGAGCGGCGGGTTCATCCAGGACATCTACGTCCAGCTCGGCGAGGCGATCATCCATTCCCAGTCCGGCCACGTCCAGGTCGCCAAGTCCGGGTATTTCAGCTTCGGCTCGCGCTCTCCGGAGAAGTACCTCCTGACCGACCCCGAGGCCGAAAAGGCGCGCGTCGCGGCGCTGCCGGAAGTCGCCGACGCGATGGCGCGGCTCAGCTTCGCCGGCCTCATCAACAACGGCCGCACCGACCTGCCGATCATCGGCGAGGGCGTCGAGCCGGCGGCCGAGACGCGCCTCGGCACCTACCTCCACATCCGGGCAGGCCGCGCCCTCGAAGCGTCCGACCAGTACGGCATCCTGGTCGGCGACGGCCTGGCGAAGTCGCTCCAGCTGCGGCCCGGAGAGCGCGTGAACATCGTCCTCTCGACCCCGGACGGCGCCATGAACGCGCTCGACTTCGAGGTCGTGGGGGTCTTCCAGAGCTTCTCCAAGGAGTACGACGCGAGGGCGGTGCGGATCCCGCTCGCAGCCGCCCAGGAGCTCCTGAACACGAAGGGCGCGAACGTGGTCGTCGTCTCGCTGCACCGGACGCGCGACACGGCGGCAGTGACGGCGAACCTCGCCGCCGCGGGGAAGCCGGCCGGCCTCGAGGTGCGGGCGTGGACGGTGCTGAACGACTTCTACGAGAACACCGTCGCGCTCTACGAGCGCCAGTTCGGCGCGCTCCAGCTGATCATCCTCGCCATGGTCCTCTTGAGCGTCATCAACAGCGTCAACATGAGCGTGACCGAGCGCACCGGGGAGTTCGGGACGCTGCGGGCGCTGGGCAACCGCGGCCGGCAGGTGATCGGGATCGTCGTGCTCGAGAACCTCCTGCTCGGCGTGATCGGCGCGCTCGCCGGCGCGTTCGCGGGCGTGATGCTCGCGGCCGCCATCTCGGCGATCGGGATTCCGATGCCGCCGCCGCCGAACTCCAACCTCGGCTACGTTGCCCGCATCCGCGTCGTGCCGTCGATCGTCGGCGCCTCGATCGTCGTCGGCGTCGTCGCGACGGTGCTCGCGGCGCTGCTCCCGGCGTGGCGGGCGTCGCGCATTCCGGTCGTCGACGCGCTGCGACAGAACGTCTGATCTCCCGCGCGTCGTGCTCTCACGACATCGCCGCGAAGGCGTGTCGTGACGCAGAGACAGTTGATCCGCGCTGCGGACTCTGGCACTTTCGGGCGAGCGTGGCGACCGGGAAGTTTCATGACAACGTCCTACGCGCCGCAGATGCTCACAACACAACGACAACACAGCGATGGGAATCACACAGCAGTCTGTTGCCAGACGCGGTGCGGCCGACGATCGCGCCAAGCCGCCGCAGCCCTCCAGCAGGACCTCCTGCACTGCGGGTAGATCGAGGATCTCGGTCAGCGTCGCGCGCACGCTCTCCGAGCGCCGCGCGGCGGCGGAGTTGATCCGGTCGCGCTACGCCTCGCGCGGCTACAGGGTCTCGGCCGCGCGCGCGCCGACCTCGGCCGAGTGCACGCTGATCGCCGCGGCCGCCGGCGCGACGGTCGGCACGCTGACCTTGCGGCTCGACGGCCCCGATGGCCTGCACGCCGACGAGAGCTACCGCGAGGAACTCGACGCCGCACGGCTCGCCGGGCGCCGGGTGTGCGAGCTCGGCCGGTTCGCGGTCGCGTCGGACGCCCGGTCGGCGCCCGTGCTCGCGGCGCTCTTCGCCCGTGCCCACGCCGTCGTGCGGGAGCTGAGCGCGGTCACGGACGTGTTCATCGAGGTGAACCCGCGGCACGCCGACTTCTATCGCAAGGTCTTCGGGTTCGTCGTCGCGGCCGGCGAGCGGCTCTGCCCCAGGGTACTCGCCCCGTCGGTGCTGTTGCGGCTCGAGCTCGAGGCGTTCGAAGCGCGGCTGCAGGAATGCGCGGCGGCGCTCTGGCCGCGGCGGGCGCTGCTCGCGCTCAACTAGCCGGTTGGGCGATCAGGCGCGCGACTCCAGACCCGGACTCAGTCCTGCGTTCGACGCGCCTCGGCGAGGCACCTGCCCAGGCTCTCCTCCCAGGCCGGCATGACGACCCCGCCCGCGGCCCGCACCTGCGCATTGTCGAGCACCGAATTCGCCGGCCGGCGCGCGGCGACCGGATACTCGTCCGAGCGGATGGCACGGACGACCGGGGTCAATCCCGCGAGCCGCATGATCGCGCCGGCGAAGCCGTGCCAGGTCGTTTCGCCCGCGGCGGTCAGGTGGAACAGTCCCTCCACCGATCGCTCAAGCAACGTTACCGTCGCCTCGGCGATATCGCGCGCCCACGTCGGCGCGCCGTGCTGATCGTCGACGACCCGCAACTCGGGCCGCTCGGCGCCGAGCCGCAGCATCGTCAGAAGGAAGTTGCGCCCCCGGCCGGCGTAGACCCAGCTCGTGCGCAGGATCAGGTACCGGCACCCGCTCGCCCGGATCGCGCGCTCGCCCGCGAGCTTGCTGCGTCCATAGACGCTCAGCGGGTTGGGTTCGTCCGACTCGGTGTACGGGGCTGCTTTCGTCCCGTCGAACACGTAGTCGGTCGAGTAGTGGACGAGCAGCGCGCCTAGCCGCTTCGCCTCGTCAGCGAGCACGCCCGGCGCGGCGGCGTTGATCGCGAACGCGAGCCCGGGCTCGCTCTCGGCGCGATCGACCGCCGTGTAGGCGGCGGCGTTCACGATCACGTCGGGGCGAAGCTCGCGCACGCGCGAGCGGACCGCCCCCGGATCGCCGAGATCGAGCCCGCTGCGATCGAGCGCGACGAGCTCGCCCAGCCGGGCGAGGCGCGGTTCGAGCTCCCACCCGACCTGGCCGTTGCGGCCGGCAAGAAGGATCTTCAAGGGAACGTCTGGGCGTCACGAAACCGCGCGCCCGCCCTGTCCCTGGCCGAGAGCGTGGGCGCGCCGGCGAGCGGCCACGCGATCGCGAGCTCGGGATCGTCCCAGGCGATGGTCCGCTCGTGCTCGGGGGCGTAGTAGTCGGTGGCCTTGTAGAGGACTTCGGCCGCCTCCGAGACCACCAGGAAGCCGTGCGCGAACCCGGGTGGGATCCAGACCATGCGCCGGTTGTCGGCCGAAAGCGCGACGCCGACCCAGCGGCCGAAGGCGGGCGAAGCGCGGCGGAGGTCCACCGCGACGTCGTAGACCTCGCCGGCGATGACGCGAACGAGCTTGCCCTGCGCCTGCGCGACCTGGTAGTGCAACCCGCGCAGGACGCCGCGGGACGAGCGCGAGTGGTTGTCCTGCACGAACGCCGCCGCGATGCCGGCGGCCGCGAACTCGCGTGCGTTCCAGCTCTCGAGGAAGAACCCGCGCGCGTCGCCGAACACCTTCGGCTCGAGCACCAGGACGTCCGGCAGCCCCGTGTGCACGACGTTCACGTCGGCGTCTTCTCCCGCAGCACCTGGAGCAGATACTGGCCGTAGCCGCTCTTCGCGAGCGGCGTCGCGAGGCGTTCGAGCTCCGCGGCCGAGATGTAGCCCATGCGGAAGG
>Ga0187894_10007140_pt1 | contig 10670 bp, 3 predicted proteins | sample GBC1701081metaG_FD_136650 | JGI IMG/M metagenome (GOLD analysis project Ga0187894, IMG submission 136650) | White microbial mat communities from a lava cave in the Kipuka Kanohina Cave System on the Island of Hawaii, USA - GBC170108-1 metaG ... | reverse complement strand
ATAGGCGCGGCGTTGAAAGGCGCATCAGGATATGGCGAGGCGTCGCGAGATCTATTTGACGAGGCCGCGCAGGCGTCCGGAGCGCCTTTGCGAAGAGTGAAACGCGGAGACCTGATCGTCATTGACGGCGCCCGCGTCGAGGTCCTCGCGCCATTCGCCGATCCCGACCATCCGCCGATGTCGGACAACAACGAATCCCTGGTCTTGCGAATCGCGTTCGGCAATCGCAGCTTTCTATTGACGGGCGATATCGAGAAAGAGGCCGAAGCCCGACTGGTCGAATCGAAGAGCGATCTGCGCGCGGACGTTTTGAAAGTCGCGCACCACGGATCGAAGACCTCCTCGACAATTGAATTTCTGGAAAGAGTCGCCCCGCAACACGCGGTGATATCGGTCGCGAAACTCAACCCGTTCGGACACCCGCACACCGAAGCGCTCGCGCGATTGCAAACCACCAACGCCCGCATCTGGCGAACCAGCGAATGCGGCGCGATCACGATCTCCACCGACGGCTCCGACCTGCGCGTCGAGACGTTCATCGAGCGCAAATCAAGTGACTCCCAATAACTTTAATTTTCACCCCGATCTGAAATAATCGTTTCCAGCGCAGACATGAATGGTGACACATGCTGAAACTCTGGAAACCCCAATCGAACTCGCCCAACCACGAAGATCTGTTCGTGGCCCGCTACAAAACGCTGCGCGCCGCCGCACTGCAACTGACCGATTACGACCGGGCGCGGGCCGAAGACTTGCTGCACGAGACCTTCATCGAATTCACGCTCAGCCGACCCGAACTCGCGACTATCGAGAATCTGGACGGCTATCTGCGCCAGGTGTTGCGCAACATTCATCTTTCAGAATTCCGCAAGTCCACGCGCCAGGCGCTGCGCACGATCTCCATCGCCGAATACGATTCCGTCAGCCTAGGATTGAGACAACTCGATCCGATGGCGCGCACGCAGGCGCAGGACGAGTTGCGGGCCATTTGCCAGTACGCCTGTCTGCGCAAAGCATCTTCAAAGGCGGGCAGCGTCTTCATCCTGCGTTTTTTCCATGGCTACTTTCCGGGCGAGATTGCCCGGCTGTGCCGCAGCTCCGCGCCTGCCATCAGCGAACTGATCCGCGCGGGCCGTCAGGAAGCGGTGGCTTGGCTGCGGCATCCTGAACAACTGCATTTCCTCAATGCGCAGGCGACGGGGATGAAGCCGCCCGATTTCGGGCGAACAGTTGAAGATTGGGAAGGCGAATTGCGCCGCTACGTGTTGAATGCCGGTTCCGGGACGGACTGCGCTACGGAGGAAGAATGGCGCGATTGTTACCGGCGGCAGGGAAGCGCATCGCTGGACGCGCCGACGCTCGCGCATCTGGTGAGCTGCGCGCCCTGTCTCGACACGGTCAATCGTCTGCTCGGCTTGCCGCTGCTGGCCGAGCGACTTCCGTCAGAAGCCAGCGCAGGCAATGCGCGCCGCAAGGGCCGCTCCGGCAATGATGATGATTCCGGCGCTGCGGGCGGCAGCGGCGCGACGGGCGATCTCAATCGCAAGCTCAGCCGGTATCGCCGCTCGGCCAAAGAGGTCTTCGAGCATCGCCCGGAGCAACTGGCCATTCTGGTCAACGGGCTGTTTATGGTCTCGCAGAAGGTGAGCGCCGGGCAAGGCGAGCAGATCGTCCGGCTCGGCCTCGACGAAGAGGTCGGTTTTATCGAAGTGCTGAGCGAACAGGGTGTGCGGCTGCTCATGCTCAGCATCGAAGCGCCCCCGCGCGGCGCGGCCATCCAATCCAGGCTCGTCCGCTTGAGCGATGAGCGCACGCTGCAAGCCACCATCAGCCATCACGAACAGCAACCGACCTTGCACGTGATTTATTACGACCCAGCGGATTGCGGATTGCGGATCGCGGATTGCGGATTGGAAGCCGCTGCGCCAATCACGGCGCCGCAAGCTGAAAGCCAAGACCCGCTCAAATTCGCAATCCGCGATCCGCAATCCGCAATCATTTGGTGGCTGCGCCCCGGCTTCATCACTGCGCTGCTCGTGCTTGGGTTGATGCTGTCGCTCCTATTGACGCGGAAGCACACCACCGCCGTCTCAGCCGCGGAGCTGCTCCGCCAGGCGCAGGCGGCAGAGCAGGCAATCGAGAGCCGGACGGATACAGTGTTGCGCAGCGCCGTTGGGCTGGAAGAACGCCGCCATCCGGGCGGAGAAATTATTGCGCGCCGCCGCCTAGAGATTTGGCGCAGCGCCAGTCGCGGTCTGAAGGCTGCGCGCCTCTTTGACGAAAAGGGCAATCTCGTCGCGGGTGAATGGCGAAAGGCAGACGGTTCGCGCACGCTCTATTCAGTCGGCAACAAACCGCAGAGCGAGCTTGACATCAACGGCCCATTGTCGGCGAGCGTTAGCTTCATCGATGTTTGGCGGCTCGGCCCCTCGGCGGCGGATTTTGCCGCGCTAATTGGCGAGGCGCAAAAGGCGACGGTGGAAGAGACTGTGGCCCGCTACGTCATCAGCTTTCAGAACCAAGCGGCTCAGCCCTCAGACGGATTGCTGAAGGCCACCCTGGCGCTCAGCCGGGCAGACCTGCGCCCGGTCGAGCAAACGCTGCTCGTGCGCGTGGGGCAGGAGACGCGCGAGTTTCGTTTCATCGAGACCAGCTATGAGCGCCGCGCGTCTCAATCCGTAACCGGAAGCGTCTTTGAGCCGGAGCCGGAGTTGCTGAGTGATGGGGAGGCAGGGAGACGGGGAGACGCGCGCGTGATCTCCCCGTCTCCCCGTCTCCCCATCTTCCCGTCCCCAACGGTGGCGACCACCGAGCTTGAGATCGAAGTACTGCGCCTGCTCAATCAAGCCCGCGCTGATCTCGGCGAGCAGGTAAGCGTCACGCGCGCTGCCCCTGGAGCGCTGCGCATCGCGGGAGTGGTCGAAACCGAGCAGCGCAAGCAAGAGTTGCTGCGCGCGCTCGCCCCCATCACCCAAAATCCGGCGGTCAAAATCGAAATCAGCGCCGAAGCCGAAGCCCAAAAGCAGATTTCCCAAACCCACACGTCGTCCGCCCCGCTCATCATCCAGCAGGTCGAGCCGGCGGATGAAAAGCTGCCCGTCTATCCCGAATTGCGCCGTTACTTTTCTGGCCGAGGATGGCCCGAAGCTCAGCTTGAACGAGAAATCCGCCGCTTGGCGACGCGCGTGCTGAACCGGTCGCAGCAAGCTCTCGTTCACTCCTGGGCCATGCGGCGCTTGGTCAACCGCTTTTCAAGCGATGAACTGCGCCACCTCGCCCCGGAAGCGCGCGCCAAGTGGCTGGCCTTGATCGCTGGGCATGCGGGCAGCTTTCAGAGTGAAATACAAGCGTTGCGCCAGGAAATTGCGCCTGTCTTTGCCGCTGCCGCGCCGCCCGGCGAGTTGCGCGCTGAGCTGGAGATCGCGGATGAAGCGACCTTGAGTCGCGCCATCACGCGTTTGGTCGAGCTGAGTTCGACTAATGACGAAGCGATCCAGGCGGCCTTTACCATCTCCACTGGCAGTGGCGCTTCGGCGACCGTCAAGACGCCGCCGTTCTGGCGCTCGCTTCACGCTGCCGAGCGGTTGGCGGCCAGGATTCAGAGTACGACACAGAAATTGAGCACAGCAGGAAAATGAAAAAGTTCGTAGCCCCGCCTGCAAGCGGAAGGGTGCGGTTGCAATCTATTGCGGTCTTCAGCGAATGCTTCCGCCTGCAGGCGGGACTACGAACACATCTTTAGAGGAGCGCCGTCATGCATACTCCCATGCGTAGATTCATCTTCGTTCATCTCTTCGCCGTGTTAGTGACCGTCTCAATCATCACCGCGCCAATTCTCGCTTACGGGCAAGCGGCGGCGGCGAACCTGAGCGGGACAGTCGTTGATGAAAAAGGGGCCGTCATTCCCGAAGCGAAAGTCACACTGCTCAATGCCGCCACCGCCTTGCGGCGGCAGACGGCGACTAACAGCGAAGGCCACTTCACGTTCTCCCAACTGCCGCCAGGCAGCTATAGCGTGACCGCCGAGCGGGATGGCTTCGCGCCCGTCCGCGTTCCCGAAATAGCGCTGAACGTGGGCGATCAGCGCGCATTCCAGATTCAGTTGAAGGTGGGTGGAGTCGGCGATACGGTCAGCGTTGTGGCCGGGAGCGGGATTGAGGAATCGGCGGCGGTGGGCACGGTGGTAGATCGCCAATTTGTCGCGCGCCTGCCGCTGAATGGGCGGAGTTTTCAGTCTTTGATTACGCTCACGCCGGGGGTAGTGCAAACAAAGGCCAGCTTTGCCAGTCCAGGACAATTCAGCGTCAATGGGCAACGTCCCGATGCCAACTACTTTATGGTTGATGGGGTCAGTGCAAACATCGGCACGACTCCGACCTTGAACAAAGCCCAGACTCCGGGCGGGGCGTTGCCGGGGCTGACCGCGTTCGGTGGGACTAACAACCTGGCCTCGGTAGATGCGTTGCAGGAGTTCAAGGTGCTGACTTCAAGCTATGCCCCGGAGTTCGGGCGGACCGCCGGCGGCCAGATCTCAATTGTCACTCGCTCTGGGACGAATCAGTTCCGCGGCACGCTCTTTAATTACTTTCGGAATGATGTGCTCGACGCCACCGACTGGTTCGCCAATGCCAGTCGCGCAAAAAAACCGCCGCTGCGGCAGAACGATTTTGGCGGTGTCTTTGGTGGCCCGCTTTTTTTGCCCCGTTTTGGCGTGGGCGGCCGGTCCTGGTACAACGGGCGCGATCACACATTTTTCTTCTTCTCTTATGAGGGATTGCGGCTGCGCCAGCCGCAAGTCGCTTTCAACCAAGAGGTCCCTGCGATCAGTTTGCGTCATGGCGCGGCGGCGCGGATTCAACCCTACTTGCATGCGTTCGCCGCGCCGAATGGCGCTGAACTGGGGAATGGGTTGGCGCTGATCTCAGCCAGTTACTCAAATCCGGCTACGCTGAATGCGACGAGCATTCGCCTTGATCATACAATCAATGAAAAGGCGACGCTGTTCGCCAGATACAACGATGCGCCATCAGAGGCAATCTCCCGTTCCCGCACTGGTCTGAGTAGCCCTTTTTCAAACGCGGTAGATACGCGAACATTGACCGCCGGCACAACGCTCTCGATCACATCCAAGATCAGCAATGACCTCAGAGTTAATTTCAGCAAGACCAGAGCGCAGTCCAGAAATTTCCTGGATAATTTCGGCGCGGCTGTGCCCCTTCCCGACTCGCAGTTCTTTCCTCCATTCGCTTCCTCCAAACTTTCGCAGGTAGTCTTCACTGTGAACTTCTCGACGATCCCGGAGTTGAGAGTCGGAAGTAACTCGGAAAACTTTCAGCGGCAGGTCAACCTAGTTGACACGCTTTCGATAGTGGCAGGCGCGCACCAACTCAAATTCGGCGTGGATTACCGCAGACTAGCTCCGATATTTGGACCGACAGCTTATTCACAGTTCGCTCTCTTTAACGACGCCACTGCTCTGCGCACAGCTACGGCGTCCCTCACGCGCACTTCATCGATGCAAAGCGCGCGGCCCTTATTTAAGAACTTCTCGGCATTTGCGCAAGACACATGGAAACCTAGGCCAAGGTTGACGCTGACTTACGGGCTACGTTGGGAAGTCAATCCGCCACCAACCGGGGCTGACGGAAACGACGCATACACCGCCACCGGGTTGGACAACCCGACAACCATCGCCTTGGCGCCGCGCGGCGCGCCTCTTTACCAAACACAGTACAATAATGTTGCCCCGCGATTTGGCATGGCTTATCAGTTATCTCGGCGTCAGGGGCGAGAAACTGTGTTGCGTGGAGGGGTGGGCGTTTTCTACGACCTCGGCACTGGTACGGCGGCCCGCGGATTCACTGGCTTTCCTTTCGTCACAAACTTCCTATTCGGCTCTAACGTGCCATACCCCTTGACCGGAGCGGCGGCGGCGGCGCCCCCATTCCCAACGCCGCCGTTCTCCGCCGTCCTTGCTTTCGATCCGAATCTGAAGTTACCGCGGACTTATCAATGGAATGCCGCCGTCGAACAATCGCTCGGCGTCAACCAGACGATTTCAGCTTCATACGTTGGGGCCATTGGGCGCCAACTGATCAACGTCGAAATGCTGACCAATCCCAATCCCACCTTCTCTTCCGTGAGTATCTACAGAAACAACGCTACCTCGGACTACCACGCGCTGCAATTGCAATTTCAGCGCCGTCTGTCGCGAGGGCTTCAGGCTCTTGCCAGCTATACCTGGTCGCATTCTATTGACGTGGTGTCGTCAGATTTTGGTCTGGGGTTGGATCGAGGCTCGTCTGATTTCGACTTGCGCCACGCTTTCTCTGCCGCCGTGATTTGGAATATGCCAGAGCCGAAACTTGGGTATTTCGCTCATGCTCTGCTGCGCCACTGGTCAATTGATGGCATTGTGCGGGCACAATCAGCGACCCCCGTTAACCTGATCGCTCGCACCACACTCAACGTTAACGGCCAGAGTATCAGCCAGCGCCCTGACCTGCTTTCTGGCGTCCCGTTCTACCTTGACGACCCAAACGCTCCGGGCGGCAAACGATTCAACAATACAGTTGACGCCAGTCGTCCCGGTTGCAAGGGGCCGTTCTGCATACCTCCCGCGACGCGGCAAGGCACGCTGGGGCGTAACGCGCTACGCGGCTTCCCGCTTTATCAAACTGATCTCTCGCTCCGCCGCCAATTCAATTTAACGGAGCGCCTCAACCTGCTACTGCGCTGGGATGTTTTCAATCTCTTCAACCATCCGAACTTTGGTGACCCAAATCCTACGCTAACCGCTGCGACTTTCGGTCAATCAACAACGATGTTCGGAACAGGGCTGGGAAGTGGGGGAACGAGTGGGGGCTTTAGTCCGCTCTATCAGGTTGGCGGGTCGCGTTCAATGCAGTTGTCGTTGAAGGTTCAGTTTTAGATCAGTTCTGATTTGTCCGCGCAAGAAGATGGAAAATATCTCTGCCTGTAAATCTTTCAGCGCTGATGAACTGAAAGGGACGCGCCGGATGTACCGTAGACTGTCCAATCTGCGGAAGCCATCGTATTGCGCCCTTCGGTTCCAGCGGGTGAGAAACCGAGTCTTCCGCAGACTGGACAGTCTACGGTACATCTTCCGCCGCCCCATTTTATTTACAGCTACAAATATCCTTATTGCCCTCGTCCTATGTGGCGTCAGCGCCACCCTACACAGTGAGTTCAAAGCCACTACCGTATCGTCCGATAGCGCAAGACTGGTTAGCAGTAAGCCAATCAATTCCACTAGCAGACCAAAGCTGCTGAAGCATAACCGCCTGCGGCTGGTCGAAGCGCAAGCGCAGGGCAAGCGGCAAATCGCGCTGCTTGTCGCTGCCGCTTCTGGCGCTAACGAAGCGGTGGCCCGTGCGGTGATCAGCTTGGGCGGCAAGGTGCAGTATCGCACTGATGATGTCAGTTACCTGCGCGTCAAGCTGCCCATCGAAAGCGTCGAGAAGTTTTCGCGTTCGGCAGACATCGAAGCGCTCGATGTTGACGGAGCAGTAGGTTATTTGAGCGGCTTATCGGATGAACCTGTCCCAAGTGTCAAACAGCAGGACCGCATTCCACCGCCTGACCGTGACACGCCTGCGGAGAATCCTTACCTGCCGACCAAATATATTGGAGCGCCACAGTTCATGGCGGCGCACCCGACCTTCGATGGCCGCGGCGTGACCATCGCCGTGGTTGATGTGACGATAGATTTATTCAATCCGGAACTGCAGACGGCGAAGACGCTCGACGGCCAGCCTACGCGCAAGATCGTTGATGTCTTGAATGCCGTGCCGAGCGCTATTGATCCGAGCGATGACGAGGGAAACGCTTCCGCCTACCTCAAGGTCAATATGACAGAACAAGTCATGACTGATGGGGGTAAGCTGATATATCGGGGGATTTCTTACACCGCTCCGGCAGTGGGCCGCTTTCGGATCGGCATGCTCGATGAGCGTCTGAACAACTCACGAGGCGATCTGAACTGCGACGGCAACCCGGCAGGCAGCAGCGGGCTATTTGCGGTATTGTGGGATGAGGCGACGAACACCGTCTGGGTAGACACCAATCAAAATCACAGTTTCGCGGATGAAAAGCCGATGACCGATTATCGCGTGCGCTACGACATTGGGCTCTTCGGCAAAGATGATCCGAAGACTCTACTGCGCGAGACGGTCGGCTTCACCGTGCAAACTGATGCCCCGCACAAACTGGTCTTCGTCAACCCGGGAAACGGAGTTCACGGCACCGGTGTGGCCGGTGTGGCAGCGGGCAAGGGATTCTTCGGCGGGCGCATCCATGGCGTCGCTCCCGAAGCGCAGATCGTTTCGGTCCCCTTTGTGCTGGGCGCTCATTCGGAACTCGAATCTTTAATCGTGGCCGTGCAGCATCCGCGGGTTGATCTAGTCACTTATTCAGGCGCGATTGGCTTGCCGGTGAACGATGGCAGCTCCGCTTTTGCAATCGTTCTCGACCGGCTGATTGAAAAATATAACAAACCGATCTTTGCCGCTGGCGGCAACGCCAGCGATTTTGTGACGGCTGTGCTTGAGACCGCTAGCGCCAGCCGGGTGATAGCGGTCAGTTCTTATGTCCATCGGGAGACCAGCCGCGTCAATTACGGAGTCGCTGCCCCGCGTGAGGATAATGTGGACATCTACTCTGCGCGCGGCCCGCGCAAAGATGGCGGGTTCAAGCCAAACATTCTAGCGACGACGCAGTCACTGACGACCTTCTCGGCTTCTCGCCCAAGCGAGACACGTAACGGCGTCTATACTCTGCCGCCAGGTTACGGCGTCATGGGCGGCACCTCGACTGCGACTCCGATGGCGGCGGGCGGCGCGGCATTACTCATCAGCGCGGCTAAACAGAGCGGAGTTCATCACGATGTTGACCGCCTGCGGTGGGCGATAATGTCCAGCGCGCGCTACTTGCCGGGCTACGGCGCATACACGCAGGGAGCCGGTCTGTTCCAAGTCGGCGCGGCTTGGGAAGCATTGAAGGCAGCGCCAACTCCGGTTCGGATCATTAGCCGGGCCTCGGTTAATGCCGCACTCAGCCAGTATCTGAAAGAGCCGGGACGAGGGCCGGGTGTTTTCGAGCGTGAAGGCTGGAGCGCCGGTCAAACCGGAGAGCGCCAGATCGCCTTCACCCGCACGTCCGGCCCGGCTCCGCCAATGACCTATTCGCTTCGTTGGATAGGCAACGACGGTACGTTCACCAGTCAAAAGACCATCGCCCTGCCGCTCGACAGGTCAGTCAGCCTCACAGTTACTATCAACCCGAAATCGTCCGGGGTTCACAGCGCGATCCTCAGCTTAGACGAACCGGGCGGGGCGCCGGCAGTCTACCAGGTCATGAACACGGTAGTCGCAGCCGAACAGTTGACCGCGACCAATCAGTTCAGTTTCAAAAACGAAGGGGAAACGCTATGGTTCGACAGCCAGGTGTACTACTTCAATGTCCCTGCCGGCACGCTCGCGCTTAAGGCGGATGTGCAGATTGCCAAGGGGAATGTGTTTCCGATCTTGCTCCGCCCATCTGGTGTGGGGCACTACGTGCTAGCCGATCCTTCCACAAAGTCTATCAACTATCAAACTGGTGGCTCGTGGAGCAGGGGCGTCGTCCGCCCTGAGCCGGGCGTCTGGCAACTGTTGATTGATAACAAGAGCGTGTGGGACGAATCGCGCTTTGCTGCGGAAACTCGGGCCAGATTTACGGTGAGTATAGCTGTCTTGGGCGCGGAGGCGAACCCTGCAGTGATCGTCATTGACCCGACAGAGAGGCAGGCGAACTATACCCGTGAGGTCAGTTATAAAAACTATTTCGGCTCCTTTACCGGCGGCGTGGTGAATCAACCGCTGGGCAGCGCCTTCTCCGCCCAACCAACCTTGTTGGCAGGCGCGATGCCGCAGGTCTACGAAATCAATCTTCCGTCGGGGACAGCAGGTCTGAGCGCGCATGCCAGCGCGGCGTCCGGCGGCGCGGCGGATGTGGATTTGTACCTCTTCGATTGCACCGGCAAGGAATGCGTGCTCAAAGATTTCAGCCAACGCGCTGGCTCAAACGAACAAGTCGAGATCGAGAACCCCACCGCTGGCAAGTGGAAAGTAATGCTTGATCCGTTCGCTATGCCATCGGGCAAGACCACGTGCGACTACTCAGACATCTTCACGCATCCCGCTTTCGGCCTGATCGCGCCCGCTGGGAAACCAGTATTGCGCCCCGGTAATGCAACCTGGATGGAACAGGTAAACGTACGAGTGGATGCCGTACCGTTGAGGCCGCGTTATCTAGCAGGCGTCATCGCCATCGAGACTGAAGTTGGCGCCAACACCCGCCCCCAGAGCCAGACAAATGCTGGTCAGCCTTCCAAGCGAGTAGTGTTGGGCGCCGCCCGGATTGAAATGAAAGTGACAAAATAGGAGCGCCGCGCACGGTTATTTTAGTCGTCCCTGAAAAACTCGCTCATCAAACGGAGGTAAAACGGTGACTGAAAGGCTGCAAGCCTGCCAGCGGCTTGAAAACAAGCAGCAATTCCCGGTTTGGAAAATTGGGCGTCCGTTGTATGTTTAGCGGATGCCAGTTAACTACAAGAAACGACAAGAGAAAATCACCTTCGACGCGCTGATGCAGACCGTCAAAGCGGAATT
>Ga0187894_10007139_pt1 | contig 10671 bp, 10 predicted proteins | sample GBC1701081metaG_FD_136650 | JGI IMG/M metagenome (GOLD analysis project Ga0187894, IMG submission 136650) | White microbial mat communities from a lava cave in the Kipuka Kanohina Cave System on the Island of Hawaii, USA - GBC170108-1 metaG ... | reverse complement strand
GACGGCCGGCGCTTCCAGGGCCGCGCCGCCATCGCCGGGTTCTGCCAGGAGTTCATCGGCGGACCGGAGTTTCGCGGCACGCAGCATCGCTGTGGCGCACGCCCGACACGACGGGATGTTTCGGCGTCCATCCGCTGTCGGCGCGTCGCCCCGGAGCCTCTTGAGGGCTTCGACGATTTACGTTAGGTGTCTGCCGCCCTCGGCCGGGGTTCGCATCCGGACTGGTGGGGCGTAGCCAAGCGGTAAGGCAGCGGATTTTGATTCCGCCATACCCAGGTTCGAATCCTGGCGCCCCAGCCACATCCGTCAGCGGGTCGAACCGGATCCCTCCGGATGCCGGTCGCCCAGCGCCGGTGCTGGCGCTACCCTTCGTTTGCCGAACAGGCCGGCCGCCAGCCGCGCTTTGGCGGCCTCGCGTCCGGCCTGGAACGTCACATACGGCATCGGCATCACGAAGATGCCGACGAAGGACGCCGCCGGCATGCCGGTGAACACCGGCGTCGAGACCGACCGGCGTGCGATCTTCGAGGCGCCGCTGCCCCACCAGCGGCACCAGGCCGAGGATGAAGGCGAAGGACGTCATCATCACCGGCCGGAAGCGCAGGAGCGATCCCTCGGTCGCCGCCTCCAGCAGCGGGACGCCGCGCTCGCGCTGCTCCTTGGCGAATTCGACGATCGGGATGCCGGTCTTGGCGGCGAGCGCGATCAGCACCACGATGCCGATCTGGGCCTAGAGGTCGAGCGCCAGGCCGGCGGCGACGATGCCGCCGAAGCCGCCGCGCACCGCCACCACGACCGACAGCAGCACCGGCACGGGGATGGTTCAGCTCTCGTACAGGCCGACCCGGAACACGTCCTGAGCGCGGCGAAGGATCTTGCGGTGGATCGTTTCAAGAGTAGCGGTGATGGTGATTCACCGACGGCATCGTAGCTGTCACTATCGCCGCCAGGACGATGAAAAATCGGCACGCGACGCCGCCTGCGAAAGCCTTGGGATGGGGGAAACCACATGGAACGCCCGCAGGCTCGACCGAACCTGCCGGCACTGACCGGGCTGCGCTTCTTCGCCGCGTTCGTGGTGGTGGCGTTCCACTACAACCCGGATCGCTTCGTCAACATGCCGGAATTCTTCCGCAGCTGGCTGGAGACCGGATACGAGGCGGTCACGTTCTTCTTCGTGCTGTCCGGCTTCATCATGAGCTACATGTACTCGGATTTCGGCCAGGAGAAGCCGCGCAAGATCAACCTGCGGTCATTCTTCGTCGCCCGCTTTGCCCGGCTGGCACCGGCGTACTACCTGGCGCTGCTGATCGCGCTGCCGTTCTTCATCGGCGACGCCTTCGTCTGGGAGCACCAGCCCATCGCCGAGTTCGCCAGCCAGGCGCTGCTGGTGCCGGCCTTCCTGCAATCCTGGTGGCCGCCGGCGGCCCTGGCCTGGAACCCGCCCGGCTGGTCGATCTCGGTGGAATGGTGCCTGTATGCGGCGTTTCCGCTGCTGGCCGTGGTCTCGCACCGGATGTCGGGCCGGCGCATGCTGCTCGTCTCGTTCGTCTTCGTCGCGGTCGTGGCGGGCTTCCGGCTGCGGGTGATGGGGCCTCTCGTCGAGGAGAATCCCGCCTGGCACAATTTCGCGCAGTATTTCCCGCTGTTCCATCTGCCGACGTTCTATTCCGGCATGGCGCTGGGCCGCATGCAGCTTACCGGCCCGCGCCCGTCGCCCCAGGTCGCGGGCTGGCTGTGCCTGGCCAGCATGGCGGTGCTGTTGGTCAAGTACAGCGGCGTGGTCCAGCTGCCGCCGGGGCCGCTGACCACTGACACCGTTCTGGTGCTGCTGTTCGGCATGCTGATCATGGGCGCGGCGCAGGCCGGCCATTTCGCGCAACGGGCGCTGTCCTGGGTGCCGCTGATCTTTCTCGGCGAGATCAGCTACTCGATGTACGCCCTGCACGAGCCGATCGCGATGTGGTGGGAGAAGTTCCGGCCGGACATCTACGGCACGCGCCTGGCGGTCGCGGTCGAGTTCCCGACCTATTTCGCCATCGTGCTTGTCGCTTCGACCCTGTGCTACTACTACGTCGAGGCGCCGCTGCGGCGCCTGATCCGGCGCTGGGCGGCGTAGAGCGCAGTCCAATCCGCAGGGCCATCGTATTCGAGCTTGCGCATAGACCATGCGTCGTCCTGAGCGCAGCGAAGGACCTTGCGGTGGTCGGTTCAGCCCGTCATCCCGAGCGAAGCGAGGGATCTTCCGCGATTGGAGACTCCATACCCGAAAGATCCCTCGCTTCGCTCGGGATGACAGTGTGATCGAACGACCGCAAGGTCCTTCGCTTCGCTCAGGACGACGGGAATACGCCGAATGCGATTGCCCGTCGGTGCCCTCCCTGGCACTTCCATATCGCCCGTCCAGTGATATACTCATCATACCACTTTGTCTCTTCGCTGGTTGTCGATGCTTTTCAATGGCGTCCTGGTTGGCTGCGGTTTTTTCGCCCGGAACCACCTCGCCGCGTGGCGCGAGGTGCCGGACGCGCGGATCGTGGCGCTCTGCGACATCGACCTGGGGAAGGCCAGAGCGCTGGGCGAGGCCTTCGGCATTTCCCGCTGCTACGCCGATGCACGCGAGATGGCGGACGCGGAACGGATCGATTTTGCCGACATCGTCACGACGGTCGAAAGCCATCGGTCGCTGGTCGAGTTGTTTGCCGCTCGCCGTGTGCCGGTGATCTGTCAGAAACCGTTCGCGCGCGACCTTGCCGACGGCCGCGCCATGGTCTCAGCGAGTGCCCGGGCCGGCGTGCCGCTGATGGTCCATGAGAACTTCCGCTGGCAATCGCCATTGATGGCAGTGAAAGCGGCGGTCGATCGCGGCGAAATCGGCGCACCGCATGCGGCGCGCATCAGCTTCCGCCACGCTTACGACATCTATGTAGGCCAACCCTATCTCGCGACCGAGGAGCGGTTGGCCATCATGGATCTCGGCATCCATCTGCTCGACCTGGCCCGCTACTACCTCGGCGAAGCAACGCGGATCGCCTGTCGCACCCAGCGCATCAACCCCCGCGTGCGCGGCGAGGACAGCGTCTCGATCCTTCTCGATCACGCCAGCGGTGCGCTGTCCTTCGTCGACTTCTCCTTCTTCACGCATCTTCACCCCGATCCGTTCCCGCAGACACTCGTACGGATCGAGGGTGCGGACGGCGTGGTGGCCCTCGACGCGGGATACCGCCTTGCCGTCGACAGCCAGCGTGGCCGCTGTCGGAAGAATGTCGAACCGCCGGTGCCGGCGTGGGGTGCGCGGCCGTGGCACAACATCCAGGACAGCGTGCGCGCGATCCACCGTCATTGGATCGACTGTCTGCAGGCCGGCCGCGAGCCGGATACGTCCGGCGCCGACAATCTCAAGACCCTGGCGCTGGTCGAGCGCGCCTATGAGAGCGCGGCGGCCGGACGGCCGCTGTCGATCGAGGCGGCGGCATGACCGGAGCGCTCGCGCGGTTGGTGGTGGAAGCAGCGGGTCTCGGCCGGTTGTTCTTCTGCGACATCCGCATCGCCACTGCGGTGAATGACCTGGAGCCGGCAACCGGCCGGGCCATCGCGCTGGCGGAGCGCCTGCTGGGGTCGCTCGAAACGGTCGAGAGACGCCAGCGGCCGGGGAATGTCCTCGTGCAGGCCCTCCACGACGGCGGTGCGGTCGCGCAAATCATGGTGCGCCAGGCAGCAGAGGAGAGCCTGGCCGTCGAGCTTGACGGCGACCGCGCGGCGCTGCGGCTTGACGGCGCCGGACGCCTCATGCGGCATGATGGAACGAGCGCCGTCGCGCTCGTCGACGCCGGGACGGCGGCTGCGCTGCGTGACTTCGCGGCGCTCGACTCCAGGTCCGCCAAACGAGATCCATCAAAGCCCTTGAGTAGTCACGCCGTCGACAGACCAACGACATAACCAGGAGGAGGAAACAGATGTCCAAACTATCCCGCCGCCGCACGCTGCTCGGCCTTGCCGGTGCCGCCAGCGCCGCGCGCCTCGCGGCTCCTGCCATCGCTCAGACCGCACCCGCTGGCCGGGTGCAAGTCGAGCTGTTCGGTCTTGCCACCACCAACTGGGACGGCGTCATCGAGCACTTTCATCGCGACCATCCCAACATCACCGTGAAGTCGACACGCTTCGGCACCGACGAGATGAAGCAGGCGCTGCGTGTCGGGGCCTCCTCGGGGCAGATGCCCAATCTGTGGTTCAACTGGGGCGGCAGCCTGGCATCGCCCTACAATCGCGCCGGCTTGTCGCTCGACCTGACGGACCGCGTGAAGGAGCTCAAGCTCGACCAGACGCTGGTACCGACCGCGATCACGCTCGCCTCGGACGGTGGCCGCCTCTACGGCGTGCCCAATCGCGTCGTGCCGATGTCGATCGTCTTTCGCAACGAAATGCTGGAGCGTGCCGCGGTGGAGCCGCCGCGGACGTTCGCCGAGCTCGAGAGTGCCTGCGAGAAGCTGCGGGCCAAGAACATCATCCCGTTTTCCCTCGGCGGGAAATACAGCTGGATGACGATGCGCTTCACCGACTTCTTCATGGAGCATTTCGCCGGACCGGACGAGCATGACCGCATTCTCGCGATGGAGTCGTCGTGGGAATCGGAGCCGGTCGTGAAGGCCTTCACGAAGCTTCGCGAATGGGTGACGAAGAACTACTTCAATCCCGGCTTCCTCAACGTCGACCCGGCCACGAACATGACCCTGCTCTACCAGGGCCGGGCGGCGATGGTCTTCGAGGTGCCGAACGTCGACCTCACGCGTCTCAAGCGCGAGAACATCGATGCCAAGACCTATGGGACGGTGATTGCGCCGAGCGATCATCCGCGCAAGCGCGTCTCCGGCTTCCAGCACCAGCTGCAGATCTCGGCGCGCGCCCCGGCCGAGGTTCAGAACGCTGCCCTGTTCTTCGCGACCTATGTCGTGCGGCCCGATCTTGCCGTTCGTCACATGGCGATCATCGGCGCCCCGAGCGCCGTGCGCGGCGCAATGCCGGCCGAGGAATTCCCGCTGCAGCGGCAATGGGCGACGTGGCTTCAAGGTGACGTCAGCCTCTATCTGCCGGGCGACCAGGCGCTGCCGCAGGAGGTCGTGGCGGCGTATTTCGAGGCGCAGGACATGGTCGTCCTCGGCACGCTCAAGCCGCAGGAGGCCGCGGCCCAGGTGCAGAAGGCGATCACGGCGTACAAGTCGCGCCGCAACTGATGTCGGATTGCGCGATCGTCGACACGAGGCGGGCAGGGATGCTTCAGCAGGTTGCGAGGGCGTGGCGGCCCACCGCGACGGCGTTGCTGTTCGCCCTGCCTGCGCTCGCGATCTACGTCACGATCATCGTCTATCCGCTCGTCTACTCGGGCTATCTCAGCCTCTTCGAGTGGGATGGCGTGCGCGACACGCGCACCTTCGTCGGGCTCGACAACTACCGGATCCTGTTCAACGAGAACCGGGTATTCTGGATCGCGCTCAAGAACAACGCGATCTGGACGACCGTGGCGCTCATTGTGCCTACGACGCTGGGCCTGGTGCTGGCGCTGGCGCTGGACCAGCGGCTGCGCGGCCGCGCGTTCTTCCGCAGCGTCTTCTATTTTCCGGCCATCCTCTCCTTCGCCCTCACGGGCCTGATCTTCACCTGGATATACCACCCGACGCTGGGCTTCCTGAACCAGATGCTCGAGTGGGTGGGGGCCGGCTCGCTGCAGCAGGCATGGCTGTCGGAGCCGTCGGTGGCCCTCTACGCCGTCATGGTCGCCGCCGCGTGGCACAACACCGGGCTGCCGATGCTCCTGTACCTCGCGGGTCTGCAGACGATCCCGCGCGAGGTTCTCGAGGCCGCGCAGGTGGACGGCGCCAGCCCCTTCCAGCGTTTTCGGATGGTCACGTTGCCGCTGCTGCGCGAGACCACGTTCGTGGTGCTCGCCGTCACCTTCATCAACTCGCTCAAGGTCTACGACATCGTGTACGTCATGACATATGGCGGGCCCGCCAACACGACGCAGGTGCTTGGCACCTGGATGTATTTCCTCACGTACAATTTCAATCGTGTCGGCCTCGGCACGTCGATCGCCGTGATCCTGTTCGGCCTCACCCTGATCTTCGCCGTGCCGTACCTGCGGCGTCTGGGGCGCAACGCATGAGTGTCGCCGCATCCGTGATCGCCGTCCCGCCGCGGCCGCGGCCACGGCCGGTGCGCTGGGGGACGATGGCGCTCTATGTGGCGCTGTCGCTGGGCGCGATGGCCTGGATATCGCCGGTGTTCCTGCTGCTGATCACCGCCGTCAAGTCGGCGGCCGAGTTCGCGCACAGCGAGACGTTCGCACTGCCGCAGGCGATCCACTGGGGCAATTTCGCGCGTGCCTGGGAAGCGGGTGTACGGACCTATTTCGTGAACTCGCTGGTGATGACGGTGGTGAAGGTTCCGGTCGGCGTGCTGATCGCCGCCGCGGCGGCCTTCGCGCTGTCGCTGATGCCGATGCGCGGCAGCCGCAAGCTTTTCGGCCTTTTTCTTGTCGGCCTCGTCGTGCCGATCCAGATGACGCTGGTGCCGCTCACCATCATGCTGCGCAATCTCGGGCTGATCGACAGCCTGGTGGGGCTGTTCTGGCTGTATCTCGGCTTCGGCCTGCCTTTCGGGATCCTGGTCCTGCGCAGCTACATGAAAACCCTGCCGCGCGAGCTGGTCGAAGCGGCCCTGATCGACGGCTGCTCGTGGTTCGGGGTGTTCTGGCGCGTGGTGCTGCCGTTGTCGCGGCCGGCCATCGTTGCCCTGCTGATCTTCGACGGTATTGCCACCTGGAACGAGTTCATCCTGGCGCAGATTTTCCTGCGCACGGACTCGATGCGCACGCTGCCTCTCGGCCTGGTCAACTTCCAGACCGAGTTCTCGACCGCCTACGAGCTGCTGGCCGCGGCGCAGTGCATCACCATCGCGCCGCTGGTGGTCGTGTACCTGTTCTTCCAGCGTCACTTCGTGCACGGGCTTACCGGGTCGGTGAAGGGTTAACCAGGAGAAGCATTGATGAGTCTGCCGCAACACAAGCTCGCTCGCGTCATTCTGAATACCGACGCCAGGAACGAGGCCGACGATCAGTACGCGATCGTGCACGCGCTGCTGACGCCGATGTTCGACCTGCACGCCGTCATGCCGGCTCATTTCGGCGCCCGCAAATCGGCGACGAGCCTCAAGGACAGCCATGACGAGGTGATGAAGCTTCTCGATCTCATGCAGCTGGGCGGAAAGGTGCGCGTCGTCGACGGCGCGACGGGCGCCATCGCGGATGAGAAAACGCCCGCGCCGTCGGAAGGAGCTCGTTTCATCGTCGAGCAGGCGATGCGTGAGGACCCGCGTCCGCTGCACGTCGCCTTTCTCGGACCGCTCACGGACATGGCCTCGGCCATCCTGATGGAGCCGCGCATCGTGAAGCGCAACGTCCGGGTGGTGTGGATCGGGGGAGGCGTCTGGCCGGTCGGCGGAGAGGAGTACAACCTGTCCAACGACATCGCCTCGGCCAACGTCGTATTCCGTTCGGGCATCGAGGTCTGGCAGATACCGAAGCCGCTATACCGCGTCATGGCCGTGGGTTACGCCGAGCTGTACGAGCGCGTCCACGACAAGGGTCCTGTCGGGCGTTATCTGGTCGAGCAGCTGGTCGAGTGGAACGCCCGGCTGCCGTATCCGATCGAGCACCGGTCGCTGGGGGACTCGCCTGCCATCGGCGTCATGATGTACCCGGAATGCGGCCGCTCCGAGTGGCGGCCCGGGCCCGAGTTCAACGCGCTCATGAACTACGTGCACACCGGGAACAACCGGCCCGTGCGCGTGTACGAGTCGATCGACCAACGGTACATTCACGAGGATTTCTTCGCCAAGCTCGCCCGATTCGCGCGCGGCGGGAAGGAGTTTGCCAGGTTCGACGGATGAGGTGACCCGGGTGTCGGCAGTCGAGCACATCCAGCGGCGCAAGCTGTCGCAGCAGGTCTACGACCGGCTGATGGAGCTGATCAGCGGCGGCCGTATCGCGCCGGGCGAGCAGCTGCCGTCGGAGCGCGATCTGATGGAGCGCTACGGCGTCGGCCGGCCCGCGGTGCGCGAGGCGCTGCAGGCGCTGGAGCGCGCCGGCATCATTACGATCACCCATGGGGAGCGGGCGCGTGTCGCGGTTCCGACGATCGAGTCGCTCGTGGCGCAGATCGCCGGTGGCGCCCAGCATCTGCTGCGTACGCAACCCGGTTCGCTCGATCATCTCAAGGAGGCGCGGCTGTTCCTGGAGTCGGGACTGGCACGGCTGGCCGCGACCCGCGCCGACGAGGCCGGGCTGCGCGAGCTGAAGGCGCGGCTCGACGAGCACCGGCGGTCCAGAAGGCGTCTCGAGGAGTTCGTCGGGCGCGACATCGCGTTCCATCGCCAGATCGCGGCCCTCACGGGCAATCCGATCTACACCGCGACGCTCGAGGCGATGCTGACCTGGCTCAGCGCCTACTACCGCACGCTGGTACGCGCGCCCGGCGCCGAGGGCCTGACGCTCGCCGAGCACCAGCGCATCTACGAGGCCATCGCGGCGCGCGACCCCGCCGCGGCGGAAGCGGCGATGCGCGATCATCTCACGCGCGCCAACACCCTCTACCAGAGCCTGGTCAAGCCCGAGAGTGAGCACCGGACGCCGCGGCATGAGTGACGCGCTGCTGGTCTACGGCACGGCCGAGCCGCCGGCGGCCCGCGAAGCGCTGGCCGCGGGCCCGCTCACCTGCGTCCTGGAGCAGGGGGCCATACGCGATTTGCGCTGGCACGGCATCGAGGTCGTGCGTGGCATCGCCTATCTGCTGCGCGATTGCGACTGGGGGACGCCGCCGATCGGGATTGCGGGTCTCGTGATCGAGCATGGCACGACACGATTCGCGGCGTCTTACACCGGCCGCATCCACGCCGACGGCGCGATGTACACCTATCGCGCGCGAATCGAAGGGACGGCGGACGGCGCATTCTCGTTTGCCGTCGAGGGAGAGGCCGACGGACCCGTCCTGACGAACCGCTGCGGCTTCGTCGTGCTGCATCCCGCGGCCTTCGCCGGGCTGCCGCTTGAGGTCCGCCACACCGATGGGCGCACTATGCGGACCCGTTTCCCCGAGGCGATCAGCCCGTCCCAGCCGGTCCTCGATGTCCGTGCGCTGCGCTGTGCTCCCACCGACGGAGTTGAGGTGACCTGCACGTTCGAGGCCGAGCTGCCGTACGATCCGGCGGGCCGGTTCGAGATGGAGGACCAGCGCAACTGGTCCGATGCCTCCTTCAAGACCTATGTCGGGTCGCTGTTGCAGCCATGGCCCTATCGGCTCGAAGCCGGTCGTACGCTTGGACAGCGCGTGGCGGTGAGTATCGCCGATGCGCGGCGTGGGCCGAAGCCCCGTCGCGCGGCGACTGCTGCCTCGGAGTTGCAGATTGGCGAGGCCCTTGAGTCGGAGGTGTCTGCCATCGGCATCGCGGTGTCCGGCGTGACGCCGCCGGCGGGGCTCGCTGCCATCGAGGTCATGCGACCGTCCTGGCTGGTCGCGACGCTCGATCTGGTTGAACCCGATCGGGAGGCGTTGGCTGGCGTCGCGGCGCTCGCGGCGCGGTGCTCGGCCGCCGTTCAGCTCGAGCTGGTCGTGACTGGCGCGGAAGAGCCTGAAACGGAGGTGGGCGTGGGCGCCGCACTCTGCGCCCAGGCCGGGTTGCGGCCGCAAGCCGTGCTCGTCTGCCCGCGCCCGTTGCTGAAGAGCTATCAGCCCACCGACCGATGGCCGGTCCTGCCGCCCCTCGAAGGGTTCTATGCCGCGGCGCGCGCGTTTTTTCCGGAGGCGCGGATCGGCGGCGGCATGATCACGTACTTCACAGAGCTCAATCGCTGCCGGCCGACCGGAGCGGGCATCGACTTCATCAGCCATTCCACCGCGCCGATCGTCCACGCTGCCGACGATGAGTCCGTCGTACAGACACTCGAGACGATGCCGCACATCGCCCGCTCGGTGCACGCGCTGTGGCCGGGGCTTGAATACCGGATCGGCCCGTCCTCGATCGCGATGCGCAGCAATCCCTATGGCGAGGCGACCGTCAGGAACGAACCGCGTCATCGCGTTGCGCTCGCCGACGAGGATCCGCGCCAGGCGGGACTCTTCGCTGCGGCGTGGACGGTCGGCTACGCTGCGGCCCTTGCCGGTCACGGCGTCGCCGTGCTGTCGCTCCACGACGCCGTCGGTCACGCGAGCGTGCTCGCGACAGGCAACGAACCGTGGAGCACGGCGATTCCGGGTGCGGTTGTGCGGCCGGTGTTCCATGTGCAGAGCGCCCTGGCCCAGGCCGGCGGCCGACGCCTTTGTCGGGTTGCAGGCCTGCCCGACGGCGTCGCGGTGCTCGCGTGGGCGCAGGACGGCGGAATTGCGGCGCTCGCTGCCAACCTGAGCGCCCGTCCGAAGGCGTTGAACCTGGGTCAGCGCTGGCGTGTCCAGGTGCTGGATGCGTCGAGCTTCGCGGCGGCGGTGCGTAGGCCGCGTTGGTTCGGCACGGATCGGCATGAGGTACGAGCTTTGGAGCTCGGCCCCTATGCGATCGCTTGGTTGAACAGCACGTAATGTACGATACTCCGCGATTGGCCCGAAGTGGGCCGGCGGGATGGAG
>Ga0187894_10007138_pt1 | contig 10674 bp, 9 predicted proteins | sample GBC1701081metaG_FD_136650 | JGI IMG/M metagenome (GOLD analysis project Ga0187894, IMG submission 136650) | White microbial mat communities from a lava cave in the Kipuka Kanohina Cave System on the Island of Hawaii, USA - GBC170108-1 metaG ... | reverse complement strand
CGCGATCACGACTATCGGCTTCAACCCGGCAATTCGGCGGTCTCCTCCTTCGGTGGCGCACGTGAACCCTGTCAGGCACCACGACAAGTTTGCCGGTCCGCTGGAGACGAACTCACAAGGAATCCTTGTGAGTTCGAGGAGCTGCGCCCGGCTTCCTGCTCTGAACGACAAAAGGTTCTTCAATAGTTGGACCGGCACCGCGCTCATCGCTCCCAGCGATACTCCGGATAGGTACTCTTGGCGCAGATTCTTCTGACCGATCAACACTTTTCGCGAGCCCCTACTCGCGCGCAAGCGAACTTGTGAGAAATCCTGACAAGTTTGCGGGCGACGGGAACGTCCGTCGAACTCGTCAGGGATCGTGATGAGTTCGCCTGCCGCAGGCCGGGACTCGCACCCGGGCACGAACTATCCAGAAATCCTGGATAGTTGGCGGCAAGCCGGACGTCCCGCCCCACCACCCCCACGCTTCCCAGACTAGGCTGATCGCCCTGCCTTCGGCCGCGGCAGCTCCAGCGCCCGCTTCACCTTCTCGATCTCCGCCTCGATCACCTTCGTATCCGGCAACACCGTCTCGTAGTGCGCGGCCATGACCTTGGTCTCGAGGCCTTCGAGCGTGTAGCGCGCGACGGCGTGACTGTGGCGCGTCGTTCCCAGCACCAGGCCGACGGGCGGGCTTTCGCCATCCCGCGTCCAGTGCTCACGGGCGTAGTTCACGTACATGTTCATCTGGCCGATGTCGCCCGGAACGACTTTGCCGACCTTCAGGTCGACGAGCACGAGGCAGCGCAGGCGGCGGTTGAAGAAGACGAGGTCGACACGGAACCAGGAATCGTCGATGCGCAGTCGCCGCTGGCGACCGATGAAGGCGAAATCGCCGCCGAGCTCGAGCAGGAAGTCCTCGATTCGCTCGACCAATGCCTCTTCGAGATCGCTCTCGGCGTATTCATCCTTGAGGTCGAGGAACTCGAGGATGTACGGGTCCCGAGTTTCTTCCTGCAGCGTTGGCGCATCGCCGGGCCGCTCGCTGGCGGTAGGGCGGCGTTCGGCCTTGTCGGTTGCGCGCTTCGACCGCTCGTAGAACTGCGTTGCGATCTGCCGGTCGAGCTGGCGCACGGACCAGCCGCCGCGCAGAGCTTCGGCTTCGTAGAAGGTGCGGGCCTCAGGGTTCTGGAGAGAGAGGAGGCGGACGTAGGTGGACCAGGGGAGGGCAAAGGTGGGGGCCTGAGAATTACCAGACAGTGTCTGGTAAATTGGCCAGGCGAGATAGAAGAGCCGCATTTGCTGCAAGTTCTGCACGGAATATCCGCGGCCGAAACGCCTGAGATCTGAAGAAAGCCTGCGCAGCGTGCCCTCCCCATAGGCGGCACGTGCCCTTCCTTGCTGCTCGAACTCAACAAGCCGACGCCCCACCTGCCAATAGGTCGTGGTGATCGCGGCATTCACGGCGTGCGCCGTCGCGTGCCGTGACGCTTGGATGAGGGCTCCGATGTCCGCCGCCATGGCATCGTACGCGGCTTCCACGTCGTCGACTGGCACCGCGACTACCTTCGATCGTGTCATTGGTTTCGTTGCGACCCTACGCTTCCTCATGGTCTTGCCTCACGAATGAGTGATTGCAGCTTCTCGATCTCGATATCCAGCCGATCCGCGGCCGAGCGTTCGAGCACGCGGGCGATGTCCTCGTCGATGTCGCAGTTCTGCCGGCGGAGCGCGCAGACGGACACGATGACGGCGCTCATGGCGAGCTCGAGGCCGCGGATGTGGTCTGCGAGGGCCGTGCTGAGCAGTTGGGGTTCGGGCGCCCTCCTCCGCACCGCCCTGCCGCGGGTTGTCGGGCGTCGTCGCGACTGTCCCTGTCGCTGTGGTGAATCGCGTCGTTTCGGCAGTTTCTCGTGCTTGCGGAAACGGGCCCGGTGTGACGTAAGCTTTCCGGCAGCCATGGTGACCTCTCTGCGGTCGCTGTGGTCAGGCGCTCGTCGGTGTTAGCGCACCGGCGAGTGCCGCTTCATTCATGTTCGATCGCTAACTGCTTGTCATACCTCCGGCGTGTCGTCGCCGTTCGGGTTTACGCCGTGAAACTATCAGGCCGCGCGCGCGCTGGCGTGTTGCATATCGAGTGCGATTGAGCAGATTCGCTGATCTCAGTGGCGCCCGCCATCCGCTAGCATGCGCAGCAAGCGCGGTGCTTCACGCGGTCTGAGCAGTTCGCATGGATCGCGAGATCGACCGTACGCCTTCGCCGACACACGCACGTACGCACGTACGCACGTACGCACTCGAATTTACAGGCCGGCACCATGCGAGTACCCTCTCGTCACGTCAACCCCGCCACCGGCGTACGCATGCTCATCTCGCGCGAACGCACGAAGCTGATCAACGCCATAGTCTTCTTTGCTCGCAACACGCAGCACTGTGGCAAGGTCAAGCTGTTCAAGCTGCTCTACCTGCTCGATTTCGCGCACTTTCGCGAGACAGGGCGCAGCGTGACGGGCATGGACTACCTGGCCTGGAAGATGGGACCGGTTCCGTTGCCGCTGGTGCAGGAATGGGACCAGCTCGCCGCCGATCTCGCCGGGGCCGTCGACATCGTGCCCGAGCGAGTGATCGACTACGAGCGTGAGCGCGTCGTGCCGAAGGCTGAGTTCGACGATTCGAGCTTCACGAAACGCGAGCTGCGATTGATGACGGAGCTGGCGGATCGGTTTCGCACCGACTTTACCAAGCCCCTGATCAGCTTCACGCACGTTGAGCGCGGGCCCTGGGAGAAGATCTGGGACGACGGTCGCGGTAACAACGCGCGCATCCCGTATCTGCTGGCCGTCCCCGACGATGATCCTCAGCGCGACGCCATACTGGACGCGGCGCGCGAGTACGAGAGCCTGCGCGCCGACAAGTCGACGTCGCACTGAGCCACGCGTCGGGCGAACAGCGCGATGCTGCCGCGCGAGATCTACTGTCATCACGCTTTCTATCGCGACCGCCTGACCGGCGAAGTCAAGCGTAAGTTCTTCGTCGTGCTCGCGCGGTTGCCGAGCGAGGATCTCGTCGTGCGCCTGCTGACCAGCCGGTCACATGGCCGTCCCGAAACGCCTCCCTGTTATCACGGCCTGCCCTACGCCGGCTTCTACCTCGGTGTACTGGGCGGTCGCTTTAGCAAGCAGTCCTGGCTCGATCTCCGGTATCTCGACGATCTCGATCCAGCGCCCGCTGCCGGCCTGCGCAAGCGCGCGGTGCTGGAGCACGTCGGAACCCTGGACCTCGCTGTGTTTGGGGACCTGCTCGAATGCGCAGCTCGGGCGGACGACACGACGAAGGCGCAGGAAAAGGCGATGCGGGATGAGCTCGCGCGGCTGAGGTAGAGCGGGTCGCGATCGAACCGTTGTAGCCGCCACACGGCACGGGTGGGATGCGTGCCCTGAATCGTCGGGCCGTCGCCGAAGGAGGTGTCCCATGCGACTCAAACGAGAACACCTCGACGCCGAGTGAGTCCTATCCGAGGCGCGCGTCAAGCGCGGGCGTCGGATCGTTCGAGGCAACAAGGAGCTCGTGGAGAAGCTCGGGCGCAACGACCTCTGTCCGTGCGGGTCCGGCCGTCGGTTTCAAGAACTGCCGCATGCCGGGCGGCGAGTACGACGGGTCCGACCGGGACTACTTCTTTCAGAGAGTGAGAGCGCGTTGGGACGGCGCCTCGGGAGACGGACCATGAACGCGATCGTGGCAATCTATCCTTACAAGTACGAGGGACTCTGGGTCTTCGACGACGCGAAGGTCGGCCTAGTGCAGGAGCCCTTCGTCAGCGGCGCGGACGTCATCATCGATCGCCTGACAGCTCACATTCCCGGTGCGGACAAAGGGTTCCGGCTGATGTTCTCGGCCGCACCTTTCCCCGGCGCGACGACGACGTTCGAGTGGCGCAGACAAGACTTGAGCGGGAACTGGTATTACAGCCGCGATCTGGACATCGAAGGATGGTTGTGCCCGGCGCTTTTCAAATACTTCGAGACGGCGCCGAAGATGATCTATGCGAAGGTCGAAGCGAAAGCTGTCTGACCAGAGTTGAGGCGGTGATTGTCATGGCGCTGGGTCGCTTACCAATCCATTCACCGGTTGACGACGAGGCCGCGAATGTCGCATCTTCGCGAGCAGGGAGAGGACTCAACAACAAGCTCGGCTGAGCCCAGGAACCTGCCCGGAGAACGTGGACAGCGGTTCGACACCCGACGCCCGGACGGATCCGGAGCTCTTCTTCGCAATGGTTCGCGCGATCGGCACCGACTCGAGCCCGGTGACCGAGGGCATCACGTCGCTCCTCGCCGATGCGCAGTACAAGGTTGCCAACGTTCAGCTGAGTGAGCGCTTTCGCGACATCGGCCTCCTGGCATCCACGCTCAAAGAGGCCCCGGAGAACGAACGTTATCGGACCTACATGAACGCGGGCGACCTCCTGCGCAGCGCAACGCAGCGTGCGGACGCTGCCGCCGTTCTCGGAATGATGCAGATTCGGGATCAGCGCTACGCTTTCTTCAAGGATACGGAGCGTAAGCGTGGGCGCGCTTACATAGTCAAGTCTCTCATGCATCCGAGCGAGCTGGAGACCATGCGGCGCGTCTACGGTCCTCAGCTCTTTGTCGTCTCGGTCTTCGCCCCACGCGACATCCGCGTCCGCCGCTTGGCCAAGGCGATCGCAGACTCCTGGGGCGAATCAGAAGATGCCTGGACCCCGGAGGCTGAACGCCTGGTCAATCGCGATGTTGGCGCCGTACAAACGGATGACGACTTCGCCCGGGCCGCTTCCGCAAAGTTCGTGCTCGACGTTCAGAAGACCTTCCAGAAGGCCGACCTGTTCATCAGCGCCACCGCACCAAGTGAGTCCGCTGAAGCGATCAGGCGGTTCGTGCAACTGATCTTCGGCCACCCGTTTCACACGCCGACCCGCGAGGAGTTCGGCATGTGCTTCGCCTACAGCGCATCGCTGCGTTCGGCTGCGTTAGGTCGCAGCGTTGGCGCGGCCATCCTCACCGATGAGGGCGACGTCATTTCTGTGGGGTCGAACGAAGTGCCGCGGTTTGGCGGCGGCCAGTACTGGCCCGGAGATCAACCGGATGGCAGGACGTTCGTATCAGGGCACGACACCAGCGACCGCATTCGCCGCCAGATGTTTGCTGACCTGATTCGCCGCTTGTACGTCGATCGGGTCTGGGCGCAGGGACACGGCTCTGCAGAGGATGGCGAGGCCCTTCACCGCGTCCTCGACTCACTGGATCTCGAGAAGACAGTCACTGCGGTGTTGGCCTCCGACACCATCGGCAAGGCCCGAGTCCTCGACGTAATCGAGTATGGACGAGAAGTGCACGCCGAGATGGCAGCTATTACGGATGCCGCCAAGCGCGGAGTGTCGATTCGTGGCGCCGTTCTGTACTGCACGACTTTCCCCTGCCACGAATGCGCGCGCCTCATTGTCAGCTCGGGGATCAGCCGCGTCGTCTATGTCGAGCCCTACCCCAAAAGCCGGGTCGCGGAGCTATACGAGGACTCTGTCGGCCTGGGTGATCGGCGGAGTGACCTCGGCTGCCGGGTGCGATTCGAGCCTTTTGTCGGAATTTCACCACGCCGCTACTTCGACCTCTTCTCGTGGGTCCCGAGAAAGGCTGCCGACGTGAAGGGAGCTGTGCAGGACTACACGGGAAGGGTCGCCAGTTGGTCTATCGGAAGCGCCGGCCTACGCGATACCATTGCGGACGCTGAGTCCCTGCGCTCCGGTGCACGATCCGAAGCGATCGACTGTGGCGAGCGGCAGAACATCGAAGCTTTCGGCAACAGACTCGCGGCAGCCGAAGCAGTGTCCGCCAGGGAAGAAGCGAAAGGGTGACGAGGAAAGATGTGATGAGTAAAGAGAACCGCGAAAAGAAGGATGCGCGCCGTTCGGACGACGCTCCTCGTCAAGGTTCGGCTGACCACAGCAAACGCGATTTTTCGTGGTACGGCGGAGAGGTCGATGAGGCCGTCGTGCGCGAAATCGTGCGGCTGAAGAAGGCGCAGAAGTCGTAGCCGAATCGCGCGATCAACGTCCAACTGCGACGGGCAGTTTGCGTATGCAGACGGGCAGCGCATGCCCGCTGCGCAGGAACCACGGTCGCCACCGCTTACAGCTCAGGCGTGATCGCCGGCGTCAAGATGCCAATCACAAGACAAGACTTTGGTCAGCTGCGCGAGCACTACCTTGTCGAGCTCATTGCGGAGGGCGTGGCCGAAAGCTCGCAGCTTGATTTCAACGAGAAGACCTACGGGACGTCGGATTCCGACAAACGCGAACTGCTGCGGAACGCGGAACAGTGCGAGTATCGATCCGAGCGTATTCCGCGCTCGCACTGAGAGTCTGTCGCGGTCAATTTCGCTCTCCCAATGCTACGTTTTTGGTCACCCTTGACCTGATCGAGCGCAGGCCTGATCGGCCTCGCGCTAGGCAATTGCCCACTCGGTCGAGAGCAAGGCGGCCTGCTCCAGCACAGTCTGCGTTGCCTTCTCCTGCTTGTCCGGCGGGTATCCATGCTTGCGTAGAATGCGCTTGACCAGCACGCGAAGTTGAGCGCGCACGTTCTCGCGCATGGTCCAGTCGATCGTGACGTTCTTGCGCACCGTCTCTACCAGTTCGCGCGCAATCGCGCGCAACGTCTCGTCTCCGAGGATCTTCACCGCGCTGTCGTTTGTCTCCAGCGCGTCGTAGAACGCAACCTCGTCTTCCGACAGGCCGAGCACCTCGCCACGTGCGTTGGCCGCGCGCATGTCCTTGGCGAGCTTGATCAGCTCCTCAATCACCTGCGCCGCCTCGATGGCGCGATTCTGGTACCGCCGGATGGTTTGTTCGAGCATCTCGGCGAATGATCGCCCCTGGACGACGTTCTTGCGGCGCCGGGCTGCCAGTTCGCCCCTCAGAAGCTTCTGGAGCAGTTCCACCGCCAGATTGCGTTGCGGCATTCCACGCACCTCGGCCAGGAACTCATCCGACAGGACCGAGATGTCGGGCTTCGCGAGGCCCGCGGCCGCGAAGATGTCCATCACGCCTTCCGGCGCGACCGCGCGGGAGATGATCTGCCGGACGGCGTGATCGAGATCCTCCTCCGGCCGGGCCTCGCCGGGCGCGCGCTTGGCGAGCACCGCCTGCACCGCCTGGAAGAACGCGACGTCGTCCCGGATGCGCAGCGCCTCCGCGTGAGGCACCGCCAGCGCGAAGGCCTGCGACAGCTCGCGCACCGCATGCACGCAGCGGTCCTTGCCGTTCTGGGCGAGGATATGCTCCTGCGCCGCGGGAAGCAGTGAGAGCCGCTCCTGCGGCGCGCCAGTCGTCCACTTGGACCAGTCGAAGCCCGGCGCGACGCTCCTAGGCGTCGTGAACGACCCGAAGAGACCGCAGCAGACTTCGTACTTTTCGAGCATGACGGCCACGGCCTCGTCCTGGTCCAGTGCCGTGCGCCCCGTGCCACCGCTCTCGGTGTAGGTCGCGAGCGCGGCCTTCAGCTCATGGGCGAGACCGAGATAGTCGACGACCAGCCCGCCCGGCTTGTCCTTGAACACCCGGTTCACGCGGGCGATCGCCTGCATGAGGCCATGGCCGCGCATGGGCTTGTCGACGTACATGGTGTGCAGGCTCGGCGCGTCGAAGCCGGTGAGCCACATGTCGCGCACGAGCACCACGCGGAGCGGGTCCAAGGGATCGCGAAACCGGTTGGCCAGCGCCTCGCGCCGGGGCTTGTTGCGGATGTGCTTCTGCCAGTCTGCGGGGTCAGAGGCCGAGCCGGTCATGACGACCTTGATCGCGCCCTGGTCGTCCTCGTCGCTCGCCCAATCGGGCCGCAGCTTGACGATCTCGTCGTACAGCTCGACGCAGATGCGCCGGCTCATGCACACGATCATGGCCTTGCCGTCCATCGCCTCGAGCCGCTTCTCGAAATGCTCCACGATGTCGCGCGCCACGACCGCGAGCCGTTTGCGTGAGCCGACGACGGCCTCGAGCTGCGCCCACTTGCTCTTGAGCTTCTCCTTGCGCTCGACCTCCTCGCCCTCGGTGGCCTCCTCGAAGTCGGGGTCGATCTTCGGCCGCTCGGACTCGTCGAGCGCCAGCTTGGCCAGCCGGCTCTCGTAGTAGATCGGCACCGTAGCGCCGTCCTCGACCGCGCGCTGAATGTCGTAAACGCTGATGTAGTCGCCGAACACGGCGCGGGTGTTGGCGTCCTGCAGCTCGATCGGCGTGCCAGTGAAGCCGATGAACGACGCGTGCGGCAGGGCGTCGCGCATGTGCCGCGCGAAGCCGTCGATGAAGTCGTACTGGCTGCGGTGCGCCTCGTCGGCGATCACCACGATGTTGCGGCGCTCGGAGAGCGTCGGGTGGCGGTCGCCCTTCTCCTCGGGGAAGAACTTGTGGATGGTCGTGAAGACCACGCCGCCGGCTTGCACCGCGAGCAGCTCGCGCAGGTGCGCGCGGCTCTCCGCCTGCACGGGCGGCTGGCGCAGCAGCTCCGCGCAGCGCGAGAAGGTGCCGAAGAGCTGATCGTCGAGGTCGTTGCGGTCCGTGAGCACGACCAGGGTCGGGTTCCCCATCGCCGGCTCGCGGATGATCCGCCCGGCGTAGAAGGCCATCGTCAGGCTCTTGCCCGAGCCCTGGGTGTGCCAGACCACGCCGACGCGCCGGTCACCGGCCTTGCCGCCGGGCCTCCGGCCCGCCTCGTAGCGCCCGCCGCTTTCCGCCACTTGGTCCGCGCGCGCCAGCTGAGCGGCCCGCAGCGTCTCGCCCACCGCCACCTGCACGGCGTGGAACTGGTGGTAGCCCGCCATCTTCTTGACGATGCGCCCGCCGCCGTCGTCCTCGAACACGACGAAGTCGCGCACCAGATCGAGGAAGCGCCGCGGCGCCAGCAGGCCTTCGGTCACCACCTGCAGCTCGGGCATGTGGGCGTTGGCCAGCGCCTCGCCGGACACAGTACGCCACGGCTTGAACCACTCGCGACCTGCCGTGAGCGTTCCGGCGCGCGCCTCGACGCCGTCGGATACGATCAGCACGGCATTGGTCGCGAACAGCGCCGGCACCTCGGCCTTGTAGGTCTGGAGCTGCTGGAACGCGGTCCAGATCGTGGCGTCCTCGCTGGCGGCGTTCTTCAGCTCCAGCACTGCGAGCGGCAGGCCGTTGACGAACAGCACCACGTCCGGCCGGCGGCTGTGCTTGTTCTCGACCACGGTGAACTGGTTCACGGCCAGCCAGTCGTTGCTCGCGAGATCGTCGAAGTCGATCACCCGCGCCTGCGCGCCCCGGATCGCCCCCTCGGCGTCGCGGTACTCCACCGTCACGCCGTCCACCAGCAGGCGATGCAGCGCGCGGTTGCGCTGGACCAAGTCCGCTCCCTCGGGCCGGGTGAGCTTGCGGAAGGCGTCCTCGTGCGCCTCCACGGGCAGCTCGGGATTGAGGCGGGCGAGCGCGTCGCGCAGACGCCGCGCCAGGACGACCTCGCCGTAGTCGGCCCGCTCGGCCGCAGCCATGTCAGGAGCGATCTCCGGGCCGTGCGCGACCTGCCAGCCGATAGCTTCCAGCCAGGCCAGGGCGGCGCCTTCGACGGTGGATTCTGCAAATGCGCGACTCATCAATTCATCGCCTCGCGAAAACCAGGGCCCGTTCGACGAAGCTCCGGAGCTCCGCGTCGTTGATGGCCTCGGTCTCCCATGCCGGGTTCGTATCGTGGTGGAACCGATTCGCGTACTCGACGAGCTCACCAAGTTCTCGCGTGGCGGCCGCACCCAAGACCTCGCCGGCTTGCCCCACTCTCTGACGACAGACTCCGAGAAACGGGCCGAGCAGAGTTCCCGGCGGAAAGTGCTCGGGACAAGCAACCCTAAGGAACGCCTCGAAGTGGGGCCGGATGGCTCTTGCGACTTCGCGCGGGTCTCCCTCCCCGCTGGTGACGTACTCCCGCAGACGAGCGTGCCTTCGATCATGTTCAGTGACCGAGTCCTGATCGACATCCCAACGGCGCAGTGTCGATCCTGTGCCATCGCGCGCGATCTCCAGCGCAACACGGGCCGTGGGGTCCGCCCCGTTCCAGATCCGGCAGAGGAAACGCTTGTCGTGTGACAACACGATCACCTGGCCGGCGCGCTCGGCCAGCTGCCGCACCTCCTGAACCGTCGTCAGCGAGCGGTGGTCGTCGAGGCTGGAAATCGGATCGTCGATGACGACAACCGCGTTGCCGAGATCCGGGTCTTGATTCAACGAGGCGAAGAAGAACGCGAGGGCAAGCGTGTTGCGATCGCCCGAGCTCAACGTATTTCGGAAGGAGGGCTCACCTTGCGCAGGGGTTCCTCCCCCGATCGACACAGGGGTTTCGTTGATGACGACGTTGTACGTGCAGGCAGGTCCTCCACGGGTGCTCGTGGACGTGACGCTATCGAGCCTGAAGCCCGCGTTGAAGCGCCGCAGATAGACGTTGATCGCTGTCTGCGACGTGGGAAAAGCGCCGGTTCTGTAGTCATCCAGAGCGGACTTCGCGGCCTCCCGCTCGCCTTCGGTGCGAACCTTGGCCTCCTTTTCTGCCAGATAGGCCGTGCATGCGGCGAGGATGTGCGGCGTGTGCCGTGCCTTCGTGGCCTTTAGCCGGGCAAGGTCTCGGGCGATCGTGTCCGGGTTGG
>Ga0187894_10007137_pt1 | contig 10675 bp, 9 predicted proteins | sample GBC1701081metaG_FD_136650 | JGI IMG/M metagenome (GOLD analysis project Ga0187894, IMG submission 136650) | White microbial mat communities from a lava cave in the Kipuka Kanohina Cave System on the Island of Hawaii, USA - GBC170108-1 metaG ... | reverse complement strand
TGCGCCCAGCCAGCACCGGCCAGTCGCGACGCGGATGGTTTCGCCGCTGATGTCGGCATGCATGATTGCGGAGGTCATCACATCTGCTCCTTGAGGGGATCGCGCACCCATGGTGGGCAGCCACGATCTAAGGATCAGGACAAGGAATTACGCTCCGCTTTCCACCGTCGAATTCGTTGGCGCTGGCAGCTTCCAACCACAAACCTCATCCTGAGGAGGCCGCGCAGCGGTCGTCTCGAAGGACGGGCTACGGACGTAGTTCCGGTCAGGCTTGCCCGCAGAGCTCCCGTGTAGCCCACCCTGAGACGCGGCCCTGCGGGCCGCTCCTCAGGGTGAGGGAGGAACACAAACAGCGCCACTCAAGCTACACCGCCAGCGCGATTCCGTCGTGTCCCGGGTCGGCGCCACCGTCGAGACCTTCGGGGTGCACCCGGATGGCATGGACGGCGGCGAAGCCGAAGGTATAGGGGCTGCGCACCACGTCATAGCCCAGGCCCTGCAGCGCCCGCTCGGTGGCCCAGGGGATGCGGTTGCTGATGTCGATGGCGTCGCTGGTGGCAGAAAAGCGTGCCGCCGAGACCGCTTCGACCATGGTCATGCCGTGGTCGAGAGCGTTCAGCACCACGTTCAGCACGCCCATGGCGATCTGCGTCGCGCCAGGCGCGCCGATGATCAGATCCGGCTTGTCATTGCGGAAAAGGATGGAGGGCACCACCGAGCTGAAGCGCGCCTTGCCCGGCGCAATGCTGCCGGCACGTCCCGGCCGCGGGTCGAACACGCCCATGCAGCCGTTGTACATGAAACCCAGCCCGTCGGTGATCACGCCCGACGGCATGCCCAGCGAATGGGTCATGGTGAAGCAGTTGCCGTCCTTGTCGATGGCCGAGATGTGGGTGGTGTCCTTGCTGGGCGTGCCACTGTTGAAGCGCGGCACGCTTGCCTTCACGCCGCGTTTGATCTCGTCCGCCATCGCCCGCGCATAGTCCTTCGAGATCAGCCTGGCGAGTGGCACGTCGATGAACTTCGGATCGCCGACATGGCGGTCCTTGTCGATGGTGGCCCGCTTCATCGCCTCGGCGACAACGCGGACGTACTCGACGGCGTTATGTCCCAGGCTGGCGAGGTCGAACTGTTCCAGGATGTTCAGCATCTGGATCAGCATTACGCCGCCGCCCGGCGGCTGGTTGCTCGACACGCGCCAGTCGCGATAGGTGCCCCATAGCGGCGCATTGTGCGTGGGCTGCCACTGCCGCAGGTCGTCTGCCGTGAGCAGGCCGTCATGCCGCTTCATGTCCTCGGCAATGGCCTGCGCGATCTCACCTTCGTAGAATACATCGGCACCGCCTTGGGCGATGCGGCGCAGCACTTCGGCATAATCTCGGTTGACCACGATGTCGCCGACGCGCTTCGGCGAGCCGTCGTCGCGGCAATAAAGGCGCCGCGCCGCCGGCGTGAAGCGCAGGCGCTCATGATTGGGGGCACGGCCCATGGCGCCGTCATCGGCCCACCAGAAATGCACGTGCGGCCGCACCGCCCAGCCGTTGAGCGCCCAGTGGATCGCCGGCTCGACGATCTGCGCCCACGGCAACGCGCCATGGGCGCGGTGTGCGGCCCAGTACATCCGCAGGTTCGCCGGCGCGCATATCGAGCGATAGCCGATATCGTTGACCCGGCCCTTCAGGATGAAGCCGTACCCGTCACGCGCCTCGGCCTCGATCAGGTTGGCCCACATGTCCGGCCGGGACGCCAGCGGCGCCGGCGCATGGGCATCGATATAGCCGTGGAACTTCTTGGCCGGCATGTAGATGCCGCAGCTACCGAAACCCGCGATGCCGCACATCAAGGGGTCGACGACGCCCTGCACCAGGGCGCAGGCGATCCCGGCATCGACCGCGTTGCCGCCCGCCTTGAGCATTTCCGCCCCCGCCTCGGCTGCTTCCGGCTGCGGTGCCACGATCATCGCCTGTTTGCGCTGAATCATCTGTACCTGTTCCTCCGCTTATCGACAAAATCGTAACAGCCTGCGCCGGCTCGGGTCTACGATGCGGTCTGCTGGTGTGCGAGAAGGGTGGCACAACGTGAAGCGGGTTCTGATCACAGGGTTCGAGCCGTTCGACGGCGAGGTCGTCAATCCGGCGTGGGAAGTTGCGCGCCGGCTGGACGGATGGCGCGGTGCCGCACACGTCGTCACCGCGCGCTGCCTGCCCTGTGTCTTCAGCGCGATCCGCCCGGCGCTCGCGCGCGAACTGGCGGCGCTCGAGCCCGATCTCGTGATCTGCGTCGGACAGGCTGGCGGCCGGGTCGACGTGTCATTGGAACGCGTTGCGATCAATGTCGACGATGCGCGCATCCCCGATAACGACGGCGCCCAGCCTATCGACCACCCTGTCGTCGCCGGCGGACCGCCGGCCTATTTCACCACGTTGCCGGTGAAGGCGATCCTTCAACGCCTGCACAACGCCGGCCTGCCGGCGCACGTGTCCAACACTGCCGGCACTTATGTCTGCAACCACACGTTCTACACGCTGCGCCACCTGGCGGAGACGGCGCATCCGACCGTGCCGCGCGCCGGCTTCATCCATATCCCCTATTTGCCGGAGCAAGCCGCGCGTCACCCGGGCAGCGCAAGCATGGCGCTCGACACTCTGGTCGCGGCTCTGCGCATTGCGATCGAGACGTCGCTCGACGTGACGACGGATATCCGCCTCGCGGCGGGCGCTCTACATTGAGAGCCTGACTAGCTCAGGGGCTGCAGCGGATCGGGCGTGTCGCGCCCCCGGGCGCGACCGCGGGATACGGCAGCCAGTAGTGCCTCGTGCACTTCATGCAGCGTGTCTTCCACTTCACGCCAGACCGCGTCCGGTGCGTTCGCCTCCTCGGCAAAACGTCCGATCAGCTGCAACAATTCATGCACCTGCCGCCAGGCTTCACCTTCTGCAGCGGCGATGAACGGCCGGTAAAGTTCAAGTGCGTCGTCAATGTCCTCGGCGACGCATCTGAGCGCGCGGGCATCTTCGTTTTTCGCCATGGATCGCTCCATCGCCGGACAGGACCACAACAACGACTATAATTTGCGCCCTGATCGTTTTGGACAACAAAGAAAAAGTCCATTTTCGGGAGCAATATCGGCTGTGACAAACCTGTGCTGCCGCGGTGCAACACTGGCAACCATGGCGCCCCGTACGACATTTGTCGGGTATCGATCCTGTTGATCGGTCGGTGCCTGGCCCCCAATCGGCACCGAGAAATGCAGTTGCGGCCAGATTGCTTGCCGTGCCGCCCATGGCAGCTACCAACGGCCCAGCTCCGCAACGCCTCAAGGGCGGAGGGTTTTCATGACACGTCGCGACACGTTCGAAGCAAATGCGCGCTCGCCTGACGCCGAGCGGCCCCAGGATGCACCATCGCGCCTGACATTGATCAGTGCGCGCATCCTTGAATATCTGACCCTGGCAGGATTGATCGGCGCCGGCATCCTGCTGGCGGGCCTCGCCGCAAGCTTCTTGTTCGGATCGTCCGTCACAACAGTCCTATAGCCAGTCGCACCCGCTACAGAGCCGTCATCCATTCATGGCTGCATCTTCGACCAGGCGTTATTCGGTCAGACTTGCTGACATAAAATCTGCCTGCCGTTTCCGAATGGAGGTTCCCGGTGCACACGCATCGGCGATCCGATAGATTCACTTCGTCTTCAACAGGAAGGAAGCGCGCGTCAGTAAAAAGTTCAGAGCCAATCAACAATGGACAGTGGCAAACGGCCACCGCGGGAGGAAGCAAGATGGTAGCGCTCACGATCAACGGGCGTCCTCAAAACGTGGACGCACCCGACGACACACCCCTGCTGTGGGTGATCCGTGAACAGCTCAAGATGACCGGCACCAAGTTCGGCTGCGGCATCGCTCAGTGCGGTGCCTGCACGGTTCATCTCAACGGCGAAGCGGTTCGCTCGTGCCAGACGACGCTCAAGAGCGCCGCGGGCCAGAAGATCACGACGATCGAGGGCCTCAACGGCCAGCATCCGCTGCAAAGAGCCTGGATCGAGGAGCAGGTGCCGCAATGCGGCTACTGCCAATCCGGCCAGATCATGCAGGCCGCCTCGTTGCTGGCGCGCAATCCCGACCCGACACCGCAGCAGGTCGTCGAGGCCATGGACGGCAATCTCTGTCGCTGCATGAGCTATGTGCGCATCCAGCGCGCGGTGCTCAAGGCGGCCGGCACGATGCGCAACGCCAAGGCGGGGAGGCCAGCATGAGCGCCCCCACCACGGATACCCGGCGCACGGATTCCGGCACGGTTGATCCGTCTCGCCGCTCGTTCCTGATCGGCTCGGCTGCGACCGGGCTGGTCATGGGCTTCGCCGATCCGCTACAGATGCTGAGCGCCGGTGAGGCGCATGCTGCCGGCCGCCTGGCGCCGACGGTGTGGTTCGACATGGGCGCCGACGGCATCTGCACGGTGCATGTCGGCAAGGCCGAGATGGGCCAGCATGTCGGTACCGCGATGGCACAGCTCGTCGCCGAGGAGCTGGAACTGGCCTGGCGCGATGTGCGCATCGACTATCCGGCCGCCGACCCCAAATACAATGATCCGGCATTGGGTGCCCTGGTCACCGGCGGCAGCTGGAGCGTCAACTTCAACTATGACGCCATGTCGCGTGCCGGCGCCGCCGGCCGCATCACTCTGGTCGAGGCCGCCGCCAAGATCATGGGCGTGCCGGCTGGCGAATGCACCGCCAAGAACTCGCGCGTCTCGCACGCCAAGTCGAACAAGTCGATGAGTTACGGCGAGATCGTCGCCAAAGGCAAAGTCGATCGTACATGGTCGGCCGACGACATGAAGGCACTGAAGCTGAAGCCGGTCTCGGCCTACACCGTGGTCGGACAGTCCGTGCCGCAGCTCGACATCCCGTCGAAGACCGATGGCACGGCCAAGTTCGGCATCGACATGTTCGTACCGGGCATGCTGTACGGCAAGCTGAAGCTGCCGCCGGTACGCTACGGCGCCACGGTGAAGTCTGTCGACGATTCGGCGGCGAAGAAGGTTAAGGGCTTCGTGCAGGCCGTGACGGTGAACGATCCCACCGGCACGACGTCAGGCTGGGTCGTCGTCGTGGCCAACACCTGGCCGGCGGCAAAGGAAGCCGCCGAAGCGCTGAAGGTCGACTGGGATCTCGGCCCAAATGCCAAGGTGTCGAGCGACAGCCTGATCGCCGAGGCCAAGCGCCTGCAGGCCGACGGCTCCAAGGCCCTGCTCTGGGTCAAGGAAGGCGACGCCGCCGGCGCGTTGGGCGGCGCCAAGGACACGCTGGAAGCCGAATACATCACGCATCTGGCGATCCACGCACCGCTGGAGCCGCAGAACGCGCTGGTCGAGCCCAAGGGCGACACCTGGCATGTCTATTGCGGCAACCAGTTCGCGACCCGCTCAGGCGGTATCGCGGCGGCGATTCTCGGCGTGAAGCCCGAGAAGGTGGTGATGCACCAGTTCGTGCTGGGCGGTGGCTTCGGCCGCCGGCTCGATTGCGACAACGTCGTTGCCGCGGCAGCCGCCGCCAAGGCGCTCAACAAGCCGGTGAAGCTGATCTACAGCCGCGAAGACGACATGGCGGTCGACTACACCCGGCCGCTCACGTACCAGAAAGTCAAGGGCGGCCTCGACGCCGCCGGCAAGCTGATCGCCATGGAGCACGACGTCATCAGCTCCTGGCCGACGGCCCGCTGGCAGATCCCCGGCTTCATGGCCGATTCGGTGGACAAGAAGGGCAAGCTTGACGGCTTCGCGGTGAACGGCAGTGACCATTGGTACTCGGTGCCCAACCACACCGTGCGCACGACGCTGAACGAGCTGGCTCAGGGCGCAACGCCGTCCGGACAGCTGCGCTCGGTGGCACCGGCCTGGACCTTCTGGGCGGTCGAAAGCTTCATCGACGAAGCGGCGGCCAAGGCCGGCGTCGACCCGGTGGAGTTCCGCCTGAAGATGCTGGACGGCGCCGGCAAGAACGCCAAGGGCGCTGCGCGGCTGGCCAACGCCATCCGCGTCGCCGCCGGCCGCGCCGGCTGGGGCTCCACGGAGCTGCCCAAAGGCAGCGCCATGGGCTTCGCCACGGTGAGCTCGCAGGAGCGCGCCACCGCGACCTGGACGGCATGCGTGGCGCAGGTGACCGTCGATCCCAAGTCCGGCGAGGTGAAGGTCGACAAGCTCACCATCGCCATGGATGTCGGCACCGCGGTCAACCCTGACGGCGTGCGGGCCCAGATCGAGGGCTCGGCACTGTGGGGCCTCAGCCTTGCCTTGAAGGAAAAGGCGATGTTGAAGGACGGCCGCTTCGAGCAGACCAACTTCGACAGCTACACGCCGGCGCGCATGTCCGACGTGCCGGTGCTGGATATCAGCATCATCTCCAACGGCGAGCCGGCGCGCGGCTGCGGCGAGCCCGCCGTGACCGTCGTCGGCCCGGCGATCGCCAATGCCGTGTTCAAGGCCGTGGGCGCCCGCGTGCGCACCCTGCCGATCACGGCCGCAGCGGTGAAAGCGGCGATGAAGGCCTAGGCCGCGTACGTTCTGTCGCGACGTGGAGCGCCGGGATCGGCTACGATCCCGGCGCTGTCATGTCGGCACGGCAGGGTGAAACAGCGGGAGGCTGCGCCATGACCACGATCAAAGGCGGATTGATCCAGATGCAGCTCAAGGGCGGCACCAACCTCGAGCCGGCCGCCATCCGCGAGCACATGATCGCGGCGCATGTGCCGCTGATCGAGGCTGCGGCCAAGCAAGGCGTGCAGGTGCTGTGCATGCAGGAGGTGTTCACCCAGCCCTATTTCTGTCCCAGCCAGGACAGCAAGTGGTACGCCGCCGTCGAGCGCATTCCCGATGGCCCGACGGTGACGCTGATGCAGGAGCTGGCACGCAAGCACGCCATGGTCATCGTGGCGCCGATCTACGAGGAGGAGATCACCGGCGTCTATTACAACACCGCCGCCGTGATCGATGCCGACGGCAAGTACCTCGGCAAGTACCGCAAGAACCACATCCCGCAGGTCGCCGGCTTCTACGAGAAGTTCTTCTTCCGGCCCGGCAATCTCGGCTATCCTGTGTTTCAGACCGCCTATTGCAAGCTCGGTGTCTATATCTGCTACGACCGCCACTTCCCGGAAGGCTGGCGCGCGCTGGCGCTGAACGGGGCCGAGTACATCGTCAATCCGTCGGCCACCGTCGCCGGACTCAGCCAGTATCTGTGGGAGCTCGAACAGCCGGCCGCCGCCGTCGCCAACGGCTGCTATATCGGCGCCGTCAACCGCATCGGCACCGAGGCGCCGTGGAACATAGGCAAATTCTACGGCTCCAGCTACTTCGTCAATCCGCGCGGCAAGATCATCGCCCAGGCCAGCGGCGACAAGGACGAGCTGGTGACCGCCGACATGGACCTGGAGATGGTGCGCGACGTGCGCAACCTCTGGCAGTTCTTCCGCGACCGCCGGCCGGAAACCTACGGCGATTTGCTCAAGCCTTGATCACTTTGTCGTCCTGAGCGAAGCGAAGGACCCGTTATGCCGGCGGCCCGCACGAGCCGCGCTCACTGACGCACGTGCGTTGGCGGATGGTCCCGTGCGATTGGACCGCTCAACAGATCCTTCGCTTCGCTCAGGATGACAGATGCTGCAGCCCGCCAGCGTCAGCTTGACGATCGCCTCTGTCGCCGCGGCGAAATCGGCGTCGGACAGTCGCTTACGTCCCAGCACGGCGCGCACCTGCACCTCGAAGTCGGCGTAGTGCTGGGTCATCGCCCAGAGATTGAACAGCAGGTGCACCGGATCGACCGGCGCCATGAGACCGCGGCTGGCCCAATGCTTGAACACCGCCGCCTTCTGCGCCACGCGCCGGCGTAAATCGTTGGCGAGGTAGCCACCCAGCTGCGGTGCGCCGTGCAGGATCTCGTTGGCGAACACTTTGGAGGCATTGGGCCTGGTGCGTGACCAGTACATCTTGCCCCGGATGTAATCATCCAGCGCCTCGGCCGGGTGCCGCTCCCGATCGATGGCGTCGAGCGCCCCCAGCCACAGATCGAGGATATTGGCCAGCACGGCGCGATAAAGCGCCCGCTTGGTGCCGAAGTAATAGTGGATGTTGGCCTTGGGCAGCTTGGCCCGGGCAGCGATCGCCGCGGTGGTGGCGCCCTGAAAACCGGCCTCCGCGAACACCGCCTCGGCGGCAACCACAATGCGCGCCTGGTTGCGGGCCCGGATGCTGCCGCCCTGCTCTGCCGCTTGCTTGGCCATCGCCCTGTTTTCCCGAACCATACCTCGCGAAATCTTGACCGTTTGGTCAGATTCTCGCTACTGTGATTTTCGAATGGATGGCACGCCGGTAGCGACCGGCCCGCGGACACCGCCATCCGGAGGCCAGGGCGACGATGGCTGACATCGGTGATATCGCGGCCAATCGGCTTTCTGCCGAGCAGTACCAGCGCCACTTCGACGACGTCGAGCCGCCGCTCGATCGAAAGCGCGCGCTGGTCGAGGCCAGCCGCTGCCACTTCTGCTACGACGCGCCCTGCCTGGAGGCCTGCCCCACCGGCATCGACATCCCGGGCTTCATCCGCAAGATCGCGACTGACAACATCAAGGGCTCGGCGATCACCATCCTGGAAGAGAACATCATGGGCGGCGCCTGCGCGCGCGTCTGCCCGACCGAGATCTTGTGCGAACAGGCCTGCGTGCGCACGGCGCAGGAGGGCAAGCCGGTCGATATCGGAGCCCTGCAGCGCTATGCCACCGACTGGCTGTTCGAGCGCGACATCCAGCCGTTTACGCGCGCAGCACTCACCGGCAAGCGCATCGCCATCGTGGGCGCCGGCCCGGCGGGTCTCGCCTGCGCCCATCGCCTGGCGCTGCTGGGCCACGATACGGTCGTCTTCGAAGCGCGCCCCAAGGCCGGCGGCCTCAACGAATACGGCGTCGCCGCCTACAAGGTGCCGCACGATTTCGCGCAGCGCGAAGTCGACTTCATCCTGTCGCTGGGCGGCATCGACCTGCGGCTGGGTCAGGCGCTGGGCCGCGACGCGTCCCTGGCGCAACTGCGTCGCGACTACGACGCCATCTTCATCGGCACCGGACTGGGCGGCGTGAATGCGCTGCAGCTCGACGGCGAAACGCTGCCCGGCGTCGAGGACGCCGTCGCCTACATCGAGCAGCTGCGCCAGGCACAGGACAAATCGCAACTACCGATCGGCCGCCGCGTAGTGGTGATCGGCGGCGGCAACACCGCGATCGACGTCGCCGTGCAGGCCAAGCGCCTGGGCGCCGAGGATGTCACCATCGCCTACCGGCGCGGACCCGACGCCATGAGCGCCACGCCGCATGAGCAGGAATTTGCCCAGACCAACGGCGTGAAGATCAAGCACTGGGCACGTCCGGTGCGTTTGTTGAGCGACGGTGGACACCTGTCCGGTGTCGAATGCGAGTCCACCACGCTCGACGCCGATGGCAAGCTGGTCGGCGCCGGCACGCGCTTTGCGCTGGCGGCGGACATGCTGTTCAAGGCCATCGGCCAGACCTTCGTGGCGGCGCCCGTGCGTGATGGTGGCCAGGAGCTGCTGGACCTGCGGCAGGGCCGCATCGTGGTCGATGATGCGCGCCGCACGTCGCTGCCCGACGTCTGGGCCGGCGGCGACTGCATCAGCGGCGGCCAGGACCTCACGGTGAGCGCCGTGCAGGACGGCAAGCGCGCCGCGCATGCGATCGACCACTTCTTGCGAAACGCCTGAGGGAGGACCGCCATGGCCGACCTGCGCTGCACCTTCGCCGGGATCACGTCACCCAACCCGTTCTGGCTCGCCTCGGCACCGCCCACCGACAAGGAATACAACGTCGTGCGCGCCTTCAAGGCCGGCTGGGGCGGCGCAGTGTGGAAGACTCTGGGCGAGTCCGGACCACCGATCGTGAACACCGCCTCGCGCTACGGCACGCTGGAGGTCAACGGCCAGCGCATGGTGGGCTTCAACAACATCGAGCTGATCACCGACCGGCCGCTCGAGGTCAACCTGCGCGAGATCAAGCAGGTCAAGCGCGACTGGCCCGACCGCGCCATGATCGTGTCGCTGATGGTGCCGTGCGTTGAAGACAGCTGGAAGCAGATCCTCGCCGTCGTCGAGGACACCGGCTGCGACGGCGTCGAGCTGAATTTCGGCTGCCCGCACGGCATGTCCGAGCGCGGCATGGGCGCCGCGGTGGGCCAGGTGCCGGAATACATCGAGATGGTGACGCGCTGGTGCAAGCAGCACACGCGCATGCCGGTGCTGGTGAAGCTGACGCCCAACGTCACCAATGTCCTGGGCCCGGCGCGCGCCGCCAAGAGAGGCGGCGCCGATGGCGTGTCGCTGATCAACACGGTGAACTCGATCATCGCCGTGGACCTCGACAAGATGGCGCCGGCGCCGACCGTCGACGGCAAGGGCACGCATGGCGGCTATTGCGGCCCGGCCGTGAAGCCCATCGCGCTGCACATGGTGGCGGAGATCGCGCGCGATCCCGAATGCGCCGGCCTGCCGATCTCGGGCATCGGCGGCATTTCCACCTGGCGCGACGCCGCCGAGTTCATGGCGCTGGGTGCCGGCTCGGTGCAGGTCTGCACCGCCGCCATGCACTACGGCTTCAAGATCATCGACGACATGGTCGAC
>Ga0187894_10007136_pt1 | contig 10676 bp, 5 predicted proteins | sample GBC1701081metaG_FD_136650 | JGI IMG/M metagenome (GOLD analysis project Ga0187894, IMG submission 136650) | White microbial mat communities from a lava cave in the Kipuka Kanohina Cave System on the Island of Hawaii, USA - GBC170108-1 metaG ... | reverse complement strand
TTGCCCGCTCAAAACGATCTGGCGCGCTCGCCGTCCCGACATCGCAGCCTCCTTCGCTTGCCGCGAAGAACCTGCCATCATCAGCCGCGCATAGCCCTGTGAACTTTTGACTCAGGACACTAGAGAGCGACGACACCAACGCCTGGTGCAGGGCGAACTGGGCGGCGTAGTCGGCCTGGGTTGTGCCCAGGCGCGGGTCCTTGATCACCGAGAAGTTTGCCTGCTGGCTCTTGCCGCCGACGGTAAGCGCGACACTGTACGTGCCAGGAACGGCGGCCGGCCCGGGCGGATTGTCGGGCTCGGGTGCCAGCGGTTTGGGCCGCGGCGGTGCCAGCGCCGGGTCGAGCTTTTCCGGCCCAGGATATCGGAAATCCCAGACGAAGCGGTTCAGCCCCGCCTTGGCGCCCGGCCGGCGCGCCGGCGGCACGTCCTTGTCGTCGCTGCCATAGGATGCGATCTGGCGTCTGGCGCCGTCGCGGAACGTCAGCACCACCGGCGCGTCCTCGGCGAGCCAGTACCAGACGATCGCGCCGCTGGGCGGGTTCTCACCGACGTCGAGATGCTCGCGCAGCTTCGTGCCGTTGGCCAGCTCCACCGCCATCGTGCTGCCGTCGATGCCAAAGGCCGGACCGTAGGCGATGCCGCCGGGCACGTTGGCACCCGCACTGCCGCGCACAGAGCCGCCGGCGCTCCAGTGCAGCTTGGTGCGGATGGCCGTGCGCGGCGCGAACAGGCGGCTCGCCGTGCCATCGGCCAGGCCGCGCAACGCCGTCACGTCATCGAGGATCCAGAACGAGCGGCCATGCGTTGCCGCCACCAGGTCGGTGTCCTTGAGCTTGAGGTCGTAGACCGGCACCACCGGCAGACCGCCACCCATGCGGTGCCAATGCGCGCCGTCGTCGAGGCTGAAGAAGATGCCGGACTCCGTGCCGACATAGAGCAGGCCCTGGCGCACTGGATCGGCGCGTACGACGCGCGTGATCTCGTTGTCCGGCAGGTCGCCGTTGATCGGCGTCCAGCTTCGCCCCGAATCGGTGCTTCTGAACAGGTACGGTTTGTAGTCGGCGAACTTGTAGCAGGTGGCGGCGACATAGATCGTGTCGGCGTCGTGCGGTGAGATCTCGACGCAGCCGACATAGGCGAGTTGCGGCATGGCCTTGGGCGTGACGTTGCGCCAGCTCTTGCCGTCGTCGCGCGTGACATGCATCAGCCCGTCGTCGGTCGCGGCCCAGATCTCGCCGCGGCGATGCGGCGACTCGACGACGCAGGCACAGGTCGCATGGACCTCGGCGCCGGCGCTTTCGCCCGTGATGTCGCCACCGGACGCGCCCTGGCGCGTGCGGTCGTTGAGGCTGAGGTCGGCCGAGATCTTTTGCCAGCTCATGCCTTCATCGCGGCTGCGAAACACGCAGTTGCCGCCGACATAGAGCGTGCCGGCATCGTGCGGCGAGAACACGATCGGGTAGGTCCAGGCGAAGCGATACTTGAGGTCCTTCGGCGGAATGCCGGTCGATTCCTCGGGCCATACGTTGACAAGCTGGATCTGGCGCGTGCGGTGGTCATAGCGTTGCAGCGCGCCATTGCCGCCGGGGCTCGAGCCGATGGCGCCGATATAGACGACGTTGTGGTCCCTGGGGTTGACGGCGATGAAGCCGCTCTCGCCGGTGCCGGGATAAGTGCAGTCGGCCATGGTGATGACGCCCCACTCCGAGGCACTGGGCACCGAGATCGACGTGTTGTCCTGCTGGGTGCCGTAGACGCGGTAGGGGTACTGGTTGTCGACGTCGATGCGATAGAACTGCGCAGTCTTCTGGTTGTAGATCGTCGACCACGTGGCACCGCCGTTGAACGACACGTGGGCGCCGCCGTCGTTGCCCTCGATCATGCGGGCGGGATCGCTGGGATCGATCCAAAGATCGTGGTTGTCGCCGTGGCGCGTCGTGATCTCGTTGAAGCTGGTGCCGCCGTCGGTCGATTTCCACATCTGCAGATTGGTGACGTAGACGGTGTCGGCGTGGCCGGTGTCGGCGAAGACGTGGGTGTAGTACCAGGGCCGGTGCATCAGGTCGCGATTGGCCGAGACCTGGATCCAGCGCGCGCCGCCGTCATCGGAGCGGTAGAGGCCGGTCTTGTCGCCCTCGGCCTCGACCAGCGCCCAGACTCGGCCGGCACGCACCGGCGAGACCGACACGCCAATCTTGCCCAGCATGCCGTCGGGCAGCCCCGGGTGGCGCGAGATCTCCTGCCAGGTGTCGCCGCCATCGGTGCTGCGGAAGAGCCCGCTGCCGGGACCGCCGCTGGAGATGTTCCAGAAGTTGCGCCGGGCCTCCCAGATCGAGGCAAACAGCACGCGCGGATTGTTGCGGTCGATCGACAGGTCGATCGCGCCGGCAACATCACTGCGGTGCAGGATCTTCTCCCAGGTCTTGCCGCCGTTGCGCGAGCGGTACACGCCGCGTTCGCCGTTGCGGCCGAACACGTCGCCCAGGGCCGCGACATAGACGAGATCGGGATCCTGCGGATGAATGCAGATACGACCGATGAACTTGCTGTCCTTCAGGCCGGCATGGCTCCAGGTGCGGCCGGCATCGGTCGATCGGTACAGGCCATCGCCGTAAGAAACGTCGATGCGGATCGCGGTTTCCCCAGTGCCGGCATAGATCACGTTCGGGTCCGACGGCGCCACGGCGATCGCGCCGATCGCGGCGCTGCCCATGAAACCATCCGACACGCAGCGCCAGAACACGCCGCCATCGACCGTCTTCCAGATGCCCCCGGCGCAGGCGCCGAAATAGAACACCATGCGGTTCACGGGGTCGCCGGCGACGGCGACGACACGACCGCCGCGCGGCGGGCCGATGCAGCGCCACTTGAGGGCGTCCAAACCCGCCAAGACGGGCTTGCTTGCTTTCCGGGCCATGGAGGAGCAACACCGATCTGGAAGGAACGGCACGGACGGTAGAGCAGACGTGTTCAGTCATGCAACCCGGCACAACCGCATTGTGCCTATGCGTGCCGGTGCGTCGGCCTGTACCTTCCCCTTCGGGGCAGGCTATCGCATATGGCGTGCGGCCAAATGTTCCCGCCGCGACTTCACCTCTCCCGCTCTCGCGGGGAGAGGTGTTCGAGTTGAACCGCCGCGATATGCGAATCAGGACCGCGGAGATCTGGTCATCAGGGAGTCCCTCAACTCGATCTTCCATGGAATGGGATCACGCTGGCCTACTTCGTAGCCTCGACGATCGAGGCAGGCCTGGAAGCCCGGATCGAACAGGGCGTCGTCGTCCCCGGGGACAGCGCACAGTCCGCTGCGAAGATCGGGATCCCGACTCTTCGGATACGCGACGAGCGCCGACGCATCAACGAAGCGCGCGCGGTTGCTGCGCGACTGGCCCACCTGCAGCAGCAACAGTTCGACGCTGTCACGCAGAAGCTGGTCGGTGACCACCTCTCCCGTGCGCTCGGCCATCGCCAGCAGGTCGAGACGTTTCTTGCCGACACAGTCGCGCATCACCCTCATGTCGCCGCTGACGACGATGGCCAGGTCGATCGGCCGCCGGGCCGCGGACAGGCTGTATCGCTCTAGTCCCGATGTTCGGGGTTCGCGTGGCTGGCCTTGCACGGCGGCCATGACCTCGCGTGCGATGAATGCATGCCGCCGGGCGCCGCCGTCCACATACATGTTCCCGTCGATGAACACGGGCGGAAAAGCGATCGGGATTGCCGCCGACGCCATCATGACGTCGATGATCCGCTGCCGACGCTCCTCCAGAGATTTGGTCGCGTCGGATGCCATCTCCGTCACGTCGAAAACCTCGGGCACGCCGCTGTCGAGATTGACGGCCAGCAGGGCCAACAAGCGGTTCTTCTCGTTTTCCCGGGCGATACGCAGCACCATCTCGGTATCGAAGAGGCTCTCGATCCGGCGACGCAGCGGTGCGGTGTCGTACAGCGATGTGCTCGACAGTGCGCTGAGCAACGACCACTTGGTGAAGACCTGGTCGTTGGTCAGGGTACGGTAGATGCCGCGCAGCCGCTCGATGTCGTCCTGGCCGCTCAGGAAGATGATCGGCGCAATCATCGATCCAGTGCTGACGCCCGTCACGATGTCGAAGTTGGGACGCGGGTCCGAGCCGGCGTTGTGGCCCCAGCCATCCAGAAAACCGATCGAGAAAGCGCCCCAGGCGCCACCGGCCGAGACGGAGAGAACCTCCAGTGGCCTGGCTGTCGGCACGGCATAGCGGCGCCTGATCTTGTCGCGGAAGGCGCGATTCTCGGGTCGCACGAACAGGTCGGCATCACCCGGGCGCGCTGCCGTTGGGCGCAGTGGCGTTGCCGACTGCAGGATATCCGGCCAGGGATACGGTGCTCGACCTTCGGTCGCGATCGAGCGGCAGACGTCGCCCTGCTGGTCCGCCGGCCGCGGCCCACTGCAGGCGGCGAGAACCGCCATCGAAACCAGCGCAGCCATGGTTCTCGCGATCATGACGCCCTCCTCCCAATCTTCTGGCGCATGGGGCTTCAAAACGCGTTCTACGCCGGGCGCAGAAACGAGCCGTAGCCGGCCCCGACGACAATGACGCAACTGCCGAACCGACAGAGGACTGTCGCGTCCTGCAAGGATAGATTGAATTCTGGTAGCGCGCCGCAGGGAGTGATGTTCGCGTCGGTCATCCTGCTGTCGGGCGAGCCTCCTGGTCAGGCAACCAGGGGGCACGCAGGGCACACTTCAGCGCGATCGTGCCCTACAGCCAACCGGGTACGGCCAACCAGCGCGCTCCGGTTGCCTCCTATACCATCAGATGCTTGCGCACCTGCTCTGATGTCAGCGACTTGGCCGGGCCTGAGAGCACGACCTCGCCGCGGTCCATGACGCTGATGTGATCGGCCAGCGCCTGCGCGAAGTCGAGGTACTGCTCGACCAGCAGGATGGCCATATCGCCGCGGTCGGCGAGCATGCGGATCACGCGCTCGATGTCCTTGATGATCGAGGGCTGGATGCCCTCAGTGGGCTCGTCGAGCACCAGCAGCTTGGGCCTCGTCACCAGCGCACGCGCGATCGCAAGCTGCTGCTGTTGGCCACCCGACAGATCGCCGCCGCGCCGATGCAGCATGTCCTGCAGCACTGGGAAGAGCGTGAAGATCTCGTCCGGGATGTGACGCAGCTCGCGGGCCAGTGGCGCGAAGCCGGTCTGCAGGTTCTCCAGAACGGTGAGGCGCGGGAAGATCTCGCGGCCCTGCGGCACCAGCGCCAACCCGCGGCGCGCGCGCTCGTGCGGCTTCAGTGTCGCGATGTCCTGGCCCTGCCACAGGATCTTGCCGCCGCGGATCGCCTGCAGGCCGAAGATGGCGCGCAGCAGCGATGTCTTTCCCACCCCGTTGCGGCCTAGCACGCAGCAGATCTTGCCCGCCTCGGCCGCGACGCTGACCGAACGCAGCGCATGCGAGGCACCGTAGAACAGGTCGACCTTTTCGACGCTCAGCATAGTGAATGCGCACCCTGTCGAAAGGACGCCGCTGCTTGCTGTCGTCCTGAGCGAAGCGAAGGACCTGTTGAGCGCTCGAAACGCACGGGCGGTCCGATGGCGCATCGTGCGCTGTTTCCAACGTTCGTGCGATCCATCGGCTCAATGGATCCTTCGCTTCGCTCAGGATGACAGAGTGCGGTCCACATCGCTCACCGCCCCAGATACACGTCGACCACGCGCTGATCCTTCTGCACGTGATCGAGCGAACCCTCGGCCAGCACCGAACCCTCGTGCAGCACGGTGACGCGCACACCGAGTTCGCGCACGAATTGCATGTCGTGCTCGACCACCACCAGGGTGTGGCTGCCGGCTAGCTCCTTGAACAGCTTGGCGGTCTGCTCGGTCTCGATGTCGGTCATGCCGGCGACAGGCTCGTCGAGCAGCAGCAGTTGCGGCTCGGCCAGCAGCAGCATGCCGATTTCCAGCCACTGCTTCTGGCCATGGCTCAGTGCACCGGCGAGCCTCGCCTTGCGATCGCCCAACCCGACCAGGGTCAGCATGTCGTCGATCTTGCGCAGCGCCGCGCCGTTCAGCCGCGCCCGCAGCGTAGCGAAGGTGCCGCGGTTGGTGCGCAGCGCCAACTCGAGATTTTCGAACACCGTGAGGTTCTCGAACACCGTCGGCTTCTGGAACTTGCGGCCGATGCCGAGGTTGGCCACGCTGGCCTCGTCGAGCCGCGTCAGGTCGATGCGGTCACCGAACTGCACGCGGCCACTGTCCGGGCGCGTCTTGCCGGTGATCACATCCATCATCGTGGTCTTGCCGGCGCCGTTGGGGCCGATCACGGTGCGCATCTCGCCCTTGCCGATCGCCAGCGAGAGCGTGTTGAGCGCCTTGAAGCCGTCGAAGCTGACGGTGACATCCTCGAGATACAGCAGGGTGTCGCCCTGGGCCGTATCGGTGATGGGATCGGGCGCCGCCGTCGTCATGTCGCCTCCACCGGCCGCGCGGCCACGGCGGTCGCCCGCGATGCGGCGCGGCGCGCTTGCCAATCGCGCACGATGCCCAGCACACCGTGCGGCAGGAACAAGGTGACGACGATGAACAGCGCGCCGAGGAAGAAGAGCCACACCTCCGGCACCGCGCCGGTCAGCCAGGTCTTGGCGGCGTTGACGATGAAGGCGCCGAGAATGGCGCCGATCAAGGTGCCGCGACCGCCGACGGCGACCCAGATCGCGATCTCGATCGAATTGGCGGGCGAAAACTCGCCGGGATTGATGATGCCGACCTGCGGCACGTAAAGCGCGCCGGCCAGGCCCGAGATCATCGCCGCCACCACGAACACGAACAGCTTGATGCCGGTCGGCGAGTAGCCGAGGAAGCGCACGCGGCTTTCGGCATCGCGCAGCGCCAGGCAGACGCGGCCAAGCTTCGAGGCGACGATCCAGCGGCACAGCAGGAACGAGAGGCCAAGCCCCACCGCCGAGGCGATCAGCAGGCCGACGCGGGTCGTCGGCGACTGCACCTGGAAGCCCAGCAGGTCCTTGAAGTCGGTGAGACCGTTGTTGCCGCCGAAACCCATGTTGTTGCGGAAGAAGGCCAGCATCAGAGCAAACGTCATCGCCTGGGTGATGATGGAGAGATAGACGCCGGTGACGCGCGAGCGGAAGGCGAGCCAGCCCAACACGAAGGCGAGCGCCGCCGGCACCAGCACTACCATCAGGGCGGCGAACCAGAACATGTCGAAGCCGTGCCAGTACCAGGGCAGCGCCTTCCAGTTCAGAAACACCATGAAGTCGGGCAGCACGGGATTCTTGTAGACGCCGCGATCGCCGATCTGGCGCATCAGGTACATGCCCATGCAGTAGCCGCCCAGCGCGAAGAAGGCGCCCTGCCCCAGGCTGAGAATGCCGGCGTAGCCCCAGATCAGGTCCATCGCGACAGCCAGCATGGCGTAGCAGCAGTACTTGCCGATCAGCGGTACGAGATAGTCGGGCAGGTGCAGCGCCGAGCCCACCGCCGCCATCTGGTTGGCCACCGGCAGCAGCACGATCAGCACGAAGCCCACGGCCAGGAACACCGCCCAGCCGCCGGGCGTCAGCAGGCTTTGACGAGTCATCGCCCGCCCCCTGCGCACATCGTCGTCCTGAGAGAAGCGAAGGACCTTGCGGTACGTCTACCGAACCCAACGGCGCGGTGGTCGCACGGCCTGAAGGCGCACCACAGAGGTACAGAGGACACGGAGATCACAGAGAATGAGGTCGCGCGGCGACGGCGCGCCATGGCCTTTTCTCCGTGCCCTCTGTGTTCTCTGTGCCTCTGTGGTGAAGTCTTCATAGTGTCATCGCACGGCCCGTACGATCGACGCACCGCAGGATCCTTCGCTTCGCTCAGGATGACAGGCCGCATGTCAGGACTCCACGAAGCGGCCCTTGAGCGCGAAGAGGCCGCGCGGGCGCCACTGGATGAAGAGGATGATACACACCAGCACCGCGACCTTGCCCAGCACGGCGCCGGCGAACGGCTCGAGGAGCTTGTTGATCACGCCCAGCGACAGCGAGGCCACCAGGGTGCCCAGCAGGTTGCCAACGCCGCCGAACACCACGACCAGGAAGCTGTCGACGATGTAGATCTGGCCGAGGTTGGGGCTGACGTTGCCGATCTGGCTCAGCGCCACGCCGGCCATGCCGGCAAGCCCCGAGCCCAGGCCGAAGGTGAGGGCATCGACCCGGGCCGTCGGAATGCCCATGGCCGCCGCCATGTCGCGGTTCTGGGTGACGGCGCGCATGTGCAGGCCGAAGCTGGTGCGGCGCAGGATCAGCGCGATGATGCCCAGCATCAGCAGGCAGAAAGCGATGATGTAGAGCCGGTTCCAGGCGACGAAGAAGCCGCCCATCAGATCGAAGCCACCCGTCATCCACGCCGGATTGGCGACTTCCTTGTTCTGGGCGTCGAAGATCGAACGCACCGCCTGCTGCAGCACCAGGCTGATGCCCCAGGTCGCCAGCATCGTCTCCAGCGGGCGGCCATAGAGATAGCGGATCACGCTACGCTCCAGCAGCACGCCGACAGCGCCCGATACCAGGAAAGCGATCGGCAGCGACAGCACGAGGTAGAAGCCGACCAGTTCCGGCGGCAACAGCGCGCGACACACCTGCTGAACAGTGTACGCGGTGTAGGCGCCCAGCATGATCATCTCGCCATGCGCCATGTTGATGACGCCCATCACGCCAAAGGTGATGGCGAGCCCCACCGCGGCCAGCAGCAGCACCGAACCGAGGCTGATGCCCTGGAACACGTTCTCCAGAACGCCGACCATCGCCAGCCGGCGTTCGATCGAGGACAGGGCCGTTTCGGCTGCCTTCAGCACCTCCGGCGGCGCGCTCTTGTCGTTGCGCAGTCCGGCCAGCAGGTTGCGCACGGCCGGATCCGCCGTGCCGGCCAGCGACTCGATCGCCTTCACCCGGTCGGCGACCGATCCGGCATTGACCTGCGTCGCCGCCAGGCTGAAGCGGATGGCGGCCAGCACCTCAGGATCCTTCTCGCTCTTTGCCGCGCGCTCCAGCGCCGCCGCCGTCTCCGGCGTCGGGTTGGCGAACGCCGCCTTGGCCGCCGCCAGCCGCGTGGCGCGGTCGTCGCTGAACAGCGACAGCTTCGAGAGCGATGCCGCGATCACGCCGCGCAGGCGGTTGTTGACGCGCACCTTGTCGACGTCGGCCGCCGGCAGTTCACCCAGGCCCTTGCCGCTGGCAGCATCGAAATAGCGGTTGCCGTCGCCGATCAACGGCGCGCCATCCGACTTGCGCGCATAGAGCGTGCCGTCCGACAGCGCCTTCAGCGCCGGCACCGCGCGGCCGTCGCCCAAATCACCGAGCTTCTCGGCCGCCTGCAGCTTCTCGCCGAAATCGTCGGCGGCCAGCTTGCGAACCCAGTCCTCGAATGTCTGGGCATGCGCGGGCAACGCGACGGCGGCGAGCATCACAAGCAACGCCGCCGCTACAATCTTCAGACGCGACATAACGGCTCCGCATCTTCCCTCCCTCAGCCTTGCTGGGGGAGGTGGCCGCAGGCCGGAGGGGGACCCAACGAGATCTTGGTAACCGGGATCACGTCGGCTCCCCTCCGCCCCTTCGGGGCACCTCCCCACTGACGTGGGGAGGAACACACGACCTACTGTGAGAACTTCGGCTTCTCGCAGTTGCCGCAGACCCAGGGATAGGTCCAGTCCGCGGTGAGCTTGGCGCTCTCGGGGATGTACTTCGACCAGGCGTCGGCCTTTACCGGGCCCTTGGTCTGCCAGACGATCTCGAACTGGCCGTTGGCCTGGATCTCGCCGATCAGCACCGGCTTGCTGAGGTGATGGTTGGTGTTCATCACCGATTCCATGCCCGAGGGTGCCGCCACGCGCTGGCCGTAGAGCGCCTGGCGCACGGCGTCGATGTTGGTGGTGCCGGCCTGCTGCACCGCCTGCGTCCACATCTTAAAGCCGATATAGGTGGCTTCCATTGGATCGTTGGTGACGCGCTTCTCGTTCTTGATGAACGTCTTCCACTGCTTGATGAAGGCGTCGTTCACCGGCGCCTTCACCGACTGGAAGTAGTTCCACGCCGCCAGGTGGCCGACCAGGTTCTTGGTGTCGATACCGGCGAGCTCTTCCTCGCCCACCGAGAACGCCACGACAGGGATGTCGGAGGCCTTGATGCCGGCGTTGGCCAGCTCCTTGTAGAACGGCACGTTGGCGTCACCGTTGATGGTCGACACCACGGCCGTCTTCTTGCCCGCCGAGGCGAACTTCTTGATGTCGGCGACGATGGTCTGCCAGTCGGCGTGACCGAACGGCGTATAGTTGATCATGATGTCTTCCTTGGCCACGCCTTTGGCGAGCAGGAAGGCTTCCAGGATCTTGTTGGTGGTGCGTGGATAGACGTAGTCGGTGCCGGCCAGCACCCAGCGCTTCACCTCGCCGCCTTCCTTGGACATCAGGTATTCGACAGCCGGGATCGCCTGCTGGTTGGGCGCGGCGCCGGTGTAGAAGATATTGCGCGAGCTTTCCTCGCCTTCGTACTGCACCGGGTAGAACAGCAGCCCGTTCAGCTCCTCGAACACCGGCAGCACCGACTTGCGGCTGACCGAGGTCCAGCAGCCGAAGACCACGTCGACCTTCTCCTTCTGGATCAGCTCGCGCGCCTTCTCGGCGAACAGCGGCCA
>Ga0187894_10007135_pt1 | contig 10676 bp, 8 predicted proteins | sample GBC1701081metaG_FD_136650 | JGI IMG/M metagenome (GOLD analysis project Ga0187894, IMG submission 136650) | White microbial mat communities from a lava cave in the Kipuka Kanohina Cave System on the Island of Hawaii, USA - GBC170108-1 metaG ... | reverse complement strand
TTCGGGAAAGAGATTCAACAGTTGGTTCAGCTTTACCCGGCGATGGAAATCACGGCCATCCGGCGGCGTGGTGATGTCGTTACCTTCGCCACGCCCAGCGGGAGATGCTACTTTCTGGACGAAGATAACAGGTGCGGCGTTGAGGTCCGGCACGGCAAGGAAATGAAACCCACCGGCTGCCGGGTCTTCCCGTTCAATAACTACTCGCGTCTCGGCGAAACATTCGTCGCCGGTCTGAATTTTCTTTGCCCGTTACGGCTTCAGGTTCCGGCGAAACCCGGCGAGGTCGAAGGTACACACGCGCAAATTGAAGCCCACCTTCGGGAAAGTCCGTACCTCGAGGACGGATACTCTGATAATTTGAAACAGTTGCCTCTGCGCCCTGATCAAAAGGCCGTGGATGTGTTAGCGGAAGAAACAGGCTTCCGTGATACTTGCTCGCAGGCGCTTGGAGAGCGCGGCTTTGCTGAAACCTTGCGCGCCGCATCCGCAGGATCTGACCAACTTGATATTTTTGTGTCGTGGGCGGCGGGACTGTTGAGTCTTGATCTGTCTCTCAGACCCGCGACTCGTGATCACATTGATGATTTGCTCCTGGCGCTGGCTCCGACGCTGCGTCTGAATATGCTGGATCTGCCGGCGGAGAAAAGATTGCGCGCGCTGGCGCTGATGGAACTGGCGCTGCGGCGATTGCTGACGCTGGCGGGAGAGCATCCAGTCGGGCCAGCCGACGCCGCGACGCCAAAAGGCGCAATTGAAATCCTGAACTATCTCCTTCCCGCGTTGCGCCTGCTGGCGCTTGCTGATGAACCAGTCAAGGCTTCGGAACGCGCCATAAAGAATATCCCGCCTTTCGGCGATCCTCAGATGACTTTCGCGGCTTTCGAGATACTCAGCGCCGCGGTGAAGGAAGAGCCAGTGTCCGGCGTTCTTGAGAAGAACCTTGCGACTTTATCCGTCGCTGATCGCATGGCGCTACTCAGGGAACTGGCGCACTTTATTGATTCGGCGGAATTGTCCCGCAAGCGAAAACCATCCTCTAGGAAAATGGGGAGGAAAGCATCCAGGGAAGCGGCGGCAACGGCATGAAACGGGGCGGCGACCTTTCCAAAGAGAATCAGCGCAAATATTCGTCTAAGAAAAACAACGACATCACGCTGGGTAAACTGATCGCTGAAGTTCTGGGGTTTGCCTGGCAAAACCCTCCGGCTCCGTTGCCACTCTCCGCCGAATCGCTACAGGAAATCGCGCCGTTGCTGCTCGATAAAGGAGCGGGGGCTTTGGCTTGGCGCCGGATCAAGTGTTCCAACCTGCGTGATACCGAGGTGGCCGACAAACTTCATCAGGCCTATCGGCTGCACACGTTGGAAGCGGCGCTCAAGGAGATTGAAATCGGGCAAGTCTTCTCGTTCCTGCGGTCACAGGGGCTGGAGCCGCTGATGGGGAAGGGCTGGGTGATCGCCAGGCAATACCCGGAGCTGGGATTACGCCCTTATGGGGACATCGATCTCTACGTAAGGCCGGAACAGTACAGCGCATTCGTATCCGCATTACGGAAGCCTGAAGCGCGGGGCTGGAACATTGATTTACACCGAGGTGCCGAACTCGACGACCGCGGCTTTGACGAACTGTACGCCCGTTCGCAACTGATTCGTTTGGGCGAAACGGAGGTGAGAACCTTCGGGCCGGAAGATCATCTCAGATTGCTGTGTCTGCACCTGCTGCGCGAAGGAGCGTTGCGGCCATTGTGGCTGTGCGACATCGCCATCGCGCTCGATGCGCCGCCGCCGGATTTCGATTGGGATTATTTCCTGAGCGGGAATCAGCGGCGTTCGGACTGGGCCGCCTGCGCCATCGGCCTGGCGCATCAGCTTCTCGGCGCGAGAGTAGAAGGATCGCCTGTTGCGGCAAGAGCCGTAAATCTGCCCCGCTGGCTGGTTCCCGTCGTGCTGCGTCAGTGGGGCAAAGGAAAAGCGACCAAAGGCCGCCGCGCTCCCATGGCGGGTTACCTTCGCCATCCGTCGGGCGTCCTGAAGTCGCTGTGGGAACGCTGGCCGAATGCGATAGAGGCCACGGTTGGCGTGAAAGGCCCGTTCAATAATTGGCCGAGGCTGCCGTTTCAGATTGGTGAATGCGTGATGCGAACGGCAGGATTCGCGCGACAGATTCCGAGTCTGCTTCGCGCGTCGAATTGATATTTGAGGCGTTGATAATGGACATAGTTCTGTTGATTGCAAGGCTGATTCTGACCGTTGTTTTTGGCGTGGCCGGAGTGGCGAAGCTGGCCGACCGTGAAGGCTCGCGGCGAGCGCTGGTCGGGTTCGGTGTCCCGGAGTCTCTGGCGGCTCCATTCGCCCGGGGATTGCCGGTTATCGAAATCGTAATCGCGTTGGCTTTGATTCCGCTGGATACCGCGTGGGGCGGGGCGATTGGCGCGGCGTCCTTGTTGCTGCTCTTTGCCGTCGCGATCGGCGTGAATCTGGCGCGCGGGAATTCTCCCGACTGTCATTGCTTCGGGCAATTGCGCTCCGAGCCGATAAGCTGGTCTTTGGTCGCGCGCAATGTCGCGCTGGCGGCGGTGGCCGGATTGATTGTGGCGCGGGGGGAAGTAGGGATGAGCGCATTGAACTGGCTGAGTGATTTGGGAACAGGCGCAGTGGTCGGCCTCATCTTCAGTGTCTTTGCGGCAGGGATGTTGGTTCCTGTGTTCACCCTGTTGCGCAAAGCGCTGGCGCAGCAAACGACGTTGCTGGAAACGGTCACGGCGATCAAGAAAGTAATTGATGAAGATTACGCCGAACCTGCTCCCATCGAACGCGAAGACGCCTTGCCTCCGGTCGAAGGATTGCCGGTCGGAGCGCTCGCGCCGTCTTTCTCGTTGGCCACGCTCGATGGCAATCAGGTATCACTGAGTGATCTGCTGACCTTTGGCAGATCAGTGTTGCTGCTTTTTGTCAGTCCGAGTTGTTCTCCCTGCAAATCCCTGTTGCCGGTCGTCAGGGTCTGGGAGCGCGATTATGGCGATCAACTGACAGTGGCTCTGCTCAGCAATGGCTCTGTCAAAGAGGTTCGATCCAAGCTCGCCAGGTACGAGGCCAGGCGTCTGTTGTTGCAGGGGGAATCCGCAGTGGCCGACGAGTATCAGGCCAAATGGACTCCGGCCGCCGTGCTGATCAGCCCTGACGGCAAAATCGCCAGCCAGGTGACGGCTGGTGATGACGCGATCAGGGCGCTGGTCAATCACACTATCGCCACCGGCGCATTCCTGCCCGCGGAGAACAAAGACGCCGCGATCAATATTCACGGGCCCCGAATTGCTACCCGGATCACCGTTGGAAGCTCGCTCTTCAAAGTCGGCGAGCCTGCGCCAAGGTTTTCGCTTTCCGACCTGCGCGGCAAAACATTCAATACCGAAGACCTGTTGGGTCGTGACACGTTGCTGCTCTTCTGGGACGCTCAATGCCCATTCTGTCAGGCGATGTTTGAAGACCTCAGACGATGGGAAGGGAATCCACCGAAAGGCGCGCCCCGCCTGGTTTACATTGCATCCGGCGATGTGAAGGAGGCCGGAAGCAAACACGAAGACCTGGAATCTCTGACATTGCTCGATGAGGAGTTCGACATTGCTCCGCTGTTCGGCTCCGACAGCACTCCCTCAGCCGTCCTCATTGACGCCGAAGGAAGAATCGCGTCGAGCCTGGCGAAAGGATCCCGGAACATCCTGTCTCTGATCGGAGTCCGCAAAGTCGAACTGCCGATTGCGTCCGGCTTGGCTCGATCCTCAGTGAAAGAGCAGGCGGCGAAAGAGCAGTATGCGCAAGATTCAATCGCGGAAATGGCGACAAGATGAGTTATCCATATATCAGAAGGGCCGGCGCCGGCCTTGCGGAAAACGGGCGCCGGGAATGGACGGCCCAGAGATCAATCCTGGTTTACGGCGTTCGTATCGGATTACGAACGAACAGGCCGGAAGCGCTGGAGCGGTTCGCGGATCATTTTCCTCCGCTCTGGAAGCCCGCTTCGACCCTCTTCGTTGACCGCCTATTTTCCCTGTGGATTGAAAAATCCACGCATACGCTGTTTGAGGATGATGACGTGGCGCTAAGGTCGAGAAGCCCGAAGATAGTTTTTGAGGACTTCGAAACTCGATTGAAAATCTATGTGGCCGAGATGGCTCGGCGCAGAGTATTTATTCACGCGGGCGCCGTCGGTTGGCGCGGCAAAGCGATCATCATTCCCGGCCGCAGCATGAGTGGAAAGACAAGTCTGGTAAAAGAGCTGGTCCGCGCGGGCGCCACGTACTACTCTGACGAATACGCGGTGCTGGATATGCAGGGCCGCGTGCATCCATACCCACAACCTCTGGCCATCAGGAACAGCGGGTCTTTCAAACAGAAAAAGCGCCGGGTTGAGGAACTGGGAGGCGTTACAGGAACCAGGCCATTACCCGTCGGGATGGTGATTGTCAGCCAGTATAAGGCCGGGACGCGCTGGCGCCCCGGCGAGCTTTCAGACGGACAGGCTGTGCTTGAACTGCTCGCCAATACCGTTCCAGCCAGGCGGAAACCCGAAGTTGTCATTCCAACTTTGCAGAAGGCGGTTGCGGAAGCGACCGTTTTAAAGGGCGCGCGTGGCGAGGCTAAAGAAATCGCCAGACTCATCCTACAAAAATAACCCTGCGCCAAACCGTTCCTGTTTTCCCACCATCCTGTTGAAGATTGCGCTCAGCCTTACCAAAAGAGTCAGATCCTGATCAATTGCTTGTTTGCGCCGACGCTGATAAGTTCAAGCTTCGCCACAGCAGAATTTGCAATAACCGATTATCGAGGCTCAGGCGATTGATGATCTCTCGTCCAGTCATCCAACTTTGTCGCTCGGCGCACGATGCAGGGGGGCGCGCCCTGCTGGTCGGCGGGTGGGTGCGGGATTTCGTGCGCGGAGTCGAAAACGTTGATTACGACGTCGAAGTTTACGGTCTCGAAGCCCCGGTCCTGCGTTCGTTGATCGAAGCGCAGGGCAAGGTGGATGCGGTCGGCGAAGCCTTTACCGTTTACAAAGTCCGGTTGCGCGATCACCAGTGGCGAAAGAGCTTCGTCGTTGACGTCAGTCTGCCCCGGCGTGAATCCAAAACCGGGCGGGGCCATCGCGGCTTCGTGATCGAAGGCGACCCGTGGATGAGTGTTGAAGAAGCCGCGCGCCGCCGTGATTTCACCATTAACGCGATGATGTACGACCCGCTCAAGGATGAAATCCTCGATCCTTACGGCGGGCGCGAGGACATATCGCGCCGCAATCTCCGCGTTGTCGATCCGAATACTTTTGTCGAGGACAGCCTGCGGGTTTTACGCGCGATGCAATTCACCGCGCGGTTTGAATACTCGATTGATCCGGCGACGATTGAGTTATGCCGCGCGATTGACCTTTCAGACCTGCCCGCCGAACGGATCTGGGCGGAAGTCGAAAAATGGCTGCTGCAATCGCGCCGGCCTTCAATCGGCTTGCACGCCGCGCGCGACCTTGGGATCACCGAAAAACTCTGGCCTGAGATACACGCGCTGATTGACTGCCCCCAAGATCCGGCGGTTCACCCCGAAGGCGATGTCTTCATTCACACCGGAATGGTTCTGGACGAAGCGCGGAAGTCGATTGACGACTTGCCGCGACCGAAACAGATTGCGGTGATGCTCGCCGCGCTCTGTCATGATCTCGGCAAACCGTATACGACGAAGGTCAAAGACGGACGGATCAAGGCTCCGGACCACGAACGGGTGAGCGTCGCAATGACCAACCAATTTCTCGAACGGCTCAAGCTTTTCGCCTTCGATAACTACGACGTGCGATCGCAGACGATCTTACTTGCCAGAGATCACGCCGTACCGCACCAATGGTTCAAAACCCGCGAGACGATCACTGACGGAATGTTCCGGCGATTGGCGTTGAAGACCGAACTCGATCTGCTCTACCGGGTCGCGCGCGCCGATTGTCTGGGGCGCAAAGGCGATTTCAAACCCGAAGCCGAAGAGTGGTTCATCGCCCGCGCGCGCGCGCTTGGCGTTGAAGAACGCGCGCCGAAACCGCTGCTGATGGGCCGTCACGCGCTCGACCTCGGATTCCAGCCAGGCCCGCGAGTCGGCGAGCTCACCCGCGCGGTTTACGAAATGCAACTCGACGGAGAGGTCGTGACGCTCGATGACGCAATTGAAGCCGCGCGAAAGATAATCGAAAGGAACAATGCAGGAGAGAAGAACTGAAAGACTGGAATTGAAGGCGCCGGATGGACAGAAGCTTCGCGGCGTTTACAGTTGTACACCAGGCAATAACCCAACACCTGTAGGCGTCTTTGCGCACGGCTTCGGCTCGGTTCGCGGCGGAGAGAAATCGGTCGCGCTCGAAGCCGAATGCGCGCGCCGCGGCTGGGCCTTCGCCGCCTGCGACTTTCGCGGCCACGGCGAATCGGACGGGACGATGCTCGAACTGCGCGGATGGCGGCTGATCGAAGACCTCGACGTGATCACACGCGAAGCGACAAATCGCGCGGGCTCGCCGGTATTTCTCTTCGGTTCGAGCATGGGCGGATGGGCTTCGGCGTGGTTCGCCGCCAAACATCCTCCCAGAGTCGCGGCTTGCGCTCTGGTGGCCCCGGCGTTTCGCTTTCTGGAATGGAAGAGATTACGCGCCGCTGAACGTAACGAGTGGCGTCGCACGGGCCGGCTGCGCGTCCGAAACGAATTTGTCGATGTCGAGATTGATTATGGACTCACGGCAGACGCGAACGATTACCTGTTTGAAACACTGGCGGCCGAATTCCGCGCGCCCGCGATCATCTTTCACGGAATGGCCGACGACACCGTGCCTTATTCGCTCAGCCTTGAATTCGCCGCGCAATGCGCGTCGGGCGATGTCGAACTGACGCTGTTCAAAAGCGGTGATCACCGGCTGAATCGCGAAAGAGAAAGGCTGGCGTTCGCGGCCTGCGAGTTTTTTGCAGGCCACGGAGGTTGAAGAGAAGATGAGGCCATCGCTTGAAAAGTAAACTCACTCCATAGGTTCGATTCCGCGATCCATTTCTCAGCGCCATCGCCTGGGCCATTACCAAAACTTCAAAACTCTTTCTGTTTTTTTTTCTCTCTATGCTAACATCCGCCTCGCCTTGGTGATCTTGGCAACATTTCCAACTCAAATTTGAATCTCGTTGCATCCCTTTAACAGCCGGGGATCGAAATAATACTTGATCCGCCGACAGCCAGGAGGAGAAATCCATGCCCCGAAAGGATTCGCAAGAGTTTCCAACCAATGACGCGGAGAACCTGTTTCTTCAAGGCATACATCCCCGCAAACCCATCACAGAACGCGAAGCCGGCGCTCCAGCAGTAACCGATGAAGAGTTGATCGCGCGTGTGAACCGCGGCGACACAACGGCCTTTGAAACGCTGGTCAATCGCTACCGCAAGTCCGCGTTGCGACTGGCGCGGCGGTTTACGGGGCGGCAAGCCGGGGCCGAAGACCTGGTCCAGGAGGCCTTCTTGCAGGTGCGCCTCCATGCTCATCAGTACAAGCCGGAGGCCGCTTCTTTCAAGACCTGGTTCTTCACGATTCTCAGTAATCTTTGCCGCAATGCCATCAGAGGAAACAAGTCTCTCTCGGGCGCTGAACTTCCAGAGGATGCGCCCGCGATTGATGATCCGGAGGGGGAGCTTGCGCGCAAAGAATGGCGATCCGCCCTGGCCGCAGCCATCGCCAAGCTGACGCCGAATCAGCGATTGGCTCTGATCTTGTACTATGAGGAAGGGTTCAGTTACGCCGAAACGGCGACGGCGCTCGGCGTTTCGGTCAAGGCTGTCGAGTCGCTGTTAACGCGCGCGCGGCGGAATCTGCGCCGGGAATTGGCGGGGTGCGAAAAAAAACCTTTCGACTGAGCGCGGGTTTTCCGCGCTATGTGTGTATTAGTAGGTGAGCGACTTTTTGAGTTGAGTGATGCGATTGATGCCGATGTTCTGGTAATCCGGTAGTTATCGAATGATTGAAACTTCCGACTCACGGTTCGCTCATTTCAAAACGGGTTTCTGAAATTTAGGCGTCGAATGGAACACAGATCAAACGGGTGCTTAGCTAGAGCATTTGTGGGAACAATTCAATTTCAAGTCTCCCTACGCCAACGGAGGCTTGCTTATCTCGAGGTAAAAAAGATGGAAAACTCAACGAAACCGATGAAACCATTACGCGCGCACACTTGGATTGCTTACGGGACGATACTTCTCTTGCTGGTAGCAGGTGTTGTGATTGCATTGGGAGTCAACCTCCAAGCCCGTCAGTTACAGGTTGATCAGGTACTTAATAAGACATCTGCTGTTGAAGTGGTTTCGGTCTCTCCAGGTCAGAATAACACCCTTGTTGTGACAGTGAAAAATGTCTTGAGTGACAAGAACATCACAGGATTGGTATTTAAAAACGAGCATGTTCAGGTAGAGACAGACTTCATTTCCGGGTTCGGGGACTATACCATACCTCCCGGCAAGACTTATTCGCGAGTCATCCTTCCAAACACGAAGGCAGCGGTGGAGGCCTCTGATGTCTCGATTCTGGCGGCAGTGCTCAATGATCGTTCCATCAATGGTGATACAGAGATGGGGCAGCGACTTTTAGACCGCCGCAAAGGAAAAAGGGAGCAACTTCAACTTATTTTGCCTGCCATAAAGGCCGCCATCGATTCGAAGGCTGTAAACATGGTCGCGCGAGCTGCCTCAGACATTAACAAGATTCCGCATCCGCATGATTTAGAAATGCAGCCTAACCTAAAAGCAGGCGCCCATTCGATCAGGGAATTAGTACTTAGTAAAATCCAGGATCATGTAAACAAAGGTACCTCATCTTCAGCCGAAGACGCTCAGACCCTGAATCGTATTTACGATGAATATTCACGCTTACTAGCGAAACTTTAAAGAAAGGGAGACAAAATGAAACTAGGTGCTTCTCTACTCGCTGCTTCTTTATTGATTACATTAGTCACTGTATATGCTACATTAGTAGCAAAGCCTACGAAGGTTAGTAACCCCAGTGCATCAAGCCCCTGTTACGACAGGGCACAAGACATAAATCAGGCCACCAATGGTTGTCCTACTATCACTAAGACGCAATCAACGGACGTTTACTTCAAGGACTTCCATGTAGCGAACCTTACCCAAGGCCCAGGCACTGGGGCCTGTGGACAGAACACTACCGGCAGTCCCTGCCCTACCTGTGGCATGTATAGTATAGTAACCAAAGAATGCTGGCCGAAGTTTCTCACCCCGTGTTCCGGCAACTATCAAGATGGGTTCGGAAACTGGGTTGGCACATGGGGGCGGTCAGTCGTTAGCCAATCAGCGACTCAGACAAATCCAATTTGTTGTGGGTTCACAAAACCAGTGACGACATGCGCAGATACGGCCTCTGATTGGTATTCGGTCGAGCATACCTGTCTATGATGATGGATGATGGCCCTGATCATCGTTTCGGCCACGTTGGCCTGCGAACTGGCGCACCATTTGGTGTGCAGCCTTAAGCAACTCAGTTTCGATGGTTTAGATAGCGCAATTTGAGGGCAACATCATTAGGGTCAGACGGATGGCCGAAATGACGATCAAGGCCAGGGCGAGAAACCTCCCGCTAAGCCTCAACCCTGACGCCAGTTTGCTGAGAAGCTCGCCGCAGTGTGGCGAACGGATTTTCACGGATGATCGCCTGGGGTGTGAGGAATGCCGGTTATGGCTTCGAGAGTAATTGCCGCAAGCCTGATCTTCTCTTCCAACCCGCTCATCACCGTATCGGTCACGCAAACTTCCAAGCCCAATTTTTCGATCTCAGACTTTGCTGGTTCGTCCTGAACGTCGAGGATGAAAACGTCGGCGATGTCCGAGTAGAGCCGCGCGACCTGCGCCGCCGAAACCTGCATGCCGAGATCGGCGAGCATTCTGTCGGTGGGGCCTTTGAGCGAAGCGCCGCCGACAATGGGGCTGATCGCCGCCACCGTGGCCTCTGTCTGTTTGAGAAGGTCGCGCAAACCGGGCACGGCCAGGATCGGGCCGATGCTGATCAGGGGGTTGCTGGGGCAGATGATGATCGCGTCGGATCGCATGATGGCCTCGGCGACTCCGGGAGCCCAGGTGACCGATTCGATGTTTTCAAAACGGATGCCGGTGACCTTCGGCTGAGCGCGGCGTTTGACCAGGTATTCCTGAAAATGCATCTCGCCTTCGTCAGTGATGATCGTCGTGGGCGTGTGGGTGTCGGTCATCGGCAGGATGCGCGATTTGACGCCCAAGGCGGTTCGTACGCGTTCGGCGATTTCGGAAAGGGTGTGACCTTGCCGCATCTGCTGCGCGCGAAAAATATGAGTCGCCAGATCGCGGTCGCCCAGGTTGAACCAGCGTTCGGTCTGCGTGTAGCCGAGGAGTTGTTCGAGACAATTGAAAGTGTCGCCGGCCAGTCCCCAACCGGTTTCGCGGTTGACCATCCCGGCCAGCGTGTAGGTGACGATGTCCAGATCGGGCGCGATGTATAGCCCGAACATCTCAATGTCATCGCCCGTGTTGACGATGATCGAGATCTCTTCGGGCGCCGCAACCCGGGTCAACCCGTCGAGGAATTTTGACGCGCCGACTCCACCGGCGAGAGCGGTAATCATACTCTTTCTAAAG